>VFQU01000114.1_pt1 | contig 103101 bp, 81 predicted proteins | sample 3512311 | NCBI WGS metagenome assembly VFQU01 (sample SAMN10412377, study PRJNA504923) | tailings metagenome | isolation source: Relicate 3 Philex TSF3 active mining site | place: Philippines: Tuba, Benguet | collected 2017-08-29
AAGATCGAAGAGAAGCGCAAGCTCCCCGAATTCCAGCCGGGCGACACCGTCCGCGTCCAGGTGCGCGTCACGGAAGGCACGCGTACCCGCGTGCAGGCCTATGAAGGCGTCTGCATCGCGCGTTCGGGCTCGGGCATCCACGAGAACTTCACCGTCCGCAAGATTTCCTACGGCGAGGGCGTCGAGCGCGTCTTCCCGGTCTACTCGCCGATGGTCGAGGGCGTGGAAGTCGTGCGTCGCGGCAAGGTGCGTCGCGCCAAGCTCTATTACCTGCGCGATCGTCGCGGCAAGTCCGCCCGCATCTCCGAGAACACCGGCGTGCGCGCCCGCAAGCTCAACGACGCCGAGCGCGATGCGCTGTCGGCCGAGAAGGCTCGCATCGAGGCCGAGAAGGTCGCGGCAGCCCAGCAGCTCGCAGCCGAGAAGCCGGCCGCCGAGTAAGCGGTCCGCCAGCTCCAGACAGTCGACGGCCGGGTCCATGACCCGGCCGTTTTCGTTTCCGATCCATCCACACCCCTGCCGCCTGACGCGACACTCGAGGCTTTCGAACCGGAGCCTCGCCGATGGATACGACCGACAACCTTCTCCTGCCCTACATCATGCCCTCGCAGGCGCAGAAGCACGTGACGCACAACGAGGCGCTGCGGATGCTCGACGCGCTGGTGCAGCCCGCCGTCGAAGGCATGACGAACGCGCCGCCGGAAAGCCCCGAGCCGGGGATGCGCGCGATCGTCGGCGAGGCGCCGACGGGCGCCTTCTCCGGCAAGGCGCTGCAGCTTGCGCAGTGGAGCGACGGGGGCTGGCTCTTCCACGCGCCGCAGGCGGGCTGGGTCGTCTACGACCTGTCGCTTGCAAAGTTGCTGGTCTTCGACGGGGCGGCATGGGAGCCGGTCGTCGGCGAGAACACCGAGTTCGAGATGCTCGGCATCGGGACCGAGGCCGACGAGGACAACCGTCTTGCCGTGGCGTCGGCCAACACGCTTCTCAACCATGACGGCAGCGACCATCGGCTGAAGATCAACAAGGCGGCGGCCGGCGACACCGCGTCGCTCCTCTACCAGAGCGGCTATTCGGGACGCGCCGAGATGGGTCTTGCCGGCAATGACGATTTCTCGGTCAAGGTGAGCGCCGACGGGCTTGCCTGGCGCGAGGCGATGCGGGTCGAGGCGATGACGGGGCGGGTGCGGTTTCCCGGCGGCGGCGTGCGCGAGCAGCTGACGGCGCCGCGGACCTTTCACGTCGCGGCGGCGGGCAGCGATCTTGCCGACGGGCTTACGCTCGTCACCGCCTTTGCAACGCTGCAGCGCGCGATCGATGCAGCGCTGGAGCTCGACCCGCAGGGCCAGCAGGTCACGATCCAGATCGCCGACGGCAGCTATGGCGGGGCGAGCTCCATGGCGCGGCCGCTCTTTGACGGCGGCACGCTGATCATCCGTGGAAACATCGCGACGCCGGCCGCAGTCGTGCTCGCCGGCGGGTCGGGAACGCCGCTACTGTTCACCGGAAACGGCGTGCGCGCGCAGGTGGAGGGCGTGCAGGTCTCTGGCTTCGTCGGCATCTGGGCGCGGTTCGGCGCGATCGTCTTCCTGCGCCAGAAGAACCGGTTCGGCGTCTGTACCGCGCGGCATGTCGGGGCGGATAATTCCGCCTATGTCGAAATCGTCGGCGAGGTCCAGATCGCGGGCGCATCGCCCAGCCATCTCGTCGCCACGCAGACCGGACACGTGCTGCTCAGCCTGTCCACGATCGTGCTGACGGGTACGCCGGCCTTCACCACGGGGTTTGCACGGGCCGAGCAGATGGGACTGGTCACGGCCTTCTCGAATACGTTCACGGGTGCCGCGACGGGGTCGCGCTACCAGGTGAGCACGAATGCGGTCATCGCCGTCAATGGCGGCGGCGCGAGCGTGTTTCCAGGCAATGCGGCCGGCGCGGTTGCGACCGGCGGCCAGTACGGCTGAGCGGCCGCTACGACGTCCTGCGCTATATCCCTTATGGCAATTCGGCATTCGACATTTGCATTGCCCGCGCCCTAGTTTCGGCGAGACACGGGCAGTGCGGATGTCGCTGTCGACATTGACGGAGTGGATCGGTGAAGCAGAACGGGTTGCGTGCGGTCGCGGGGAACGGGGCCTGATGTTCGAAGCGGACGATCACAAGGACATCCGCGAGGCCGTCGCGCGCCTTTGCGCCGACTTTCCTGGCGAATACTGGCGCAAGCTTGACGAAGAGCGCGCCTATCCGACGAAGTTCGTCAATGCGCTGACGGAAGCGGGCTATCTCGCGACGCTGATCCCGGAAGAGTATGGCGGGGCGGGGCTCACCATTTCGGCGGCTGCCGCCGTGCTGGAGGAAATCCAGCGGGCGGGGTGCAACGGAGCCGCATGCCACGCGCAGATGTATGTGATGGGCACGGTGCTGCGCCATGGCAGCGCTGAGCAGAAGAGCCGCTACCTGCCGGCGATCGCGTCGGGCGAATTGCGGCTGCAGGCCTTTGGCGTAACGGAGCCGACGAGCGGGACGGACACGACCTCGATCCGCACCTTTGCACGGCGCGAAGGCGACCACTACGTCGTGTCGGGTCAGAAAATCTGGACCAGCCGCGCCGAGCATTCCGACCTGATGCTGCTTCTGGCGCGAACCACGCCGAAGGACCAGGTCGCCAAGCGGACCGAGGGGTTGTCGGTCTTCATCCTCGACATGCGCGAGGCGCTCGGAAACGGGCTCACCATCCGCCCGATCCGGACGATGATGAACCACTCCACGACGGAAGTGTTCTTCGACAATGTGAAGGTGCCGGCCGAGAACCTCGTCGGCGAGGAGGGCAAGGGCTTCCGCTACATCCTCTCCGGCATGAATGCCGAACGCATCCTGATCGCAGCCGAATGCGTCGGCGACGCGAAGTGGCTGATCGAGAAGTCGGCCGGCTATGCCAGGGACCGGTCGGTCTTCGGCCGGCCGATCGGCGCCAACCAGGGCATCCAGTTCCCGATCGCACGTGCCTACGCCAACATGCGCGCGGCCGAGCTGATGGTGAAGGAGGCAGCGCGGCGCTACGAGCAGGGGCTCGATTGCGGTGCGGAAGCCAACATGGCGAAGATGCTGGCGGCCGACGCCTCGAACGAGGCTGCGAATGCGGCGGTTCAGACGCATGGCGGCTTCGGCTTTGCCGAGGAATACGACATCGAGCGCAAGTTCCGCGAGACGCGGCTCTACCAGGTGGCGCCGATTTCGACCAACCTCATCCTGTCCTACATTTCGGAGCATGTGCTCGGCATGCCCCGGTCCTACTGAAGTCGCGCCGATGACCGACAAGCCCTTTGCCGAATGGATCGGACGCAAGAGCGAGAGCGAAGACATCGTCACGCCGCGCCTGGTGGCGAGTTTCCGGGCGACGTTCGAGCCGAACTTGGCTCCCGTTGGCGACGACGATGCGCCGCTCGGACTGCACTGGTGCCTGTCGCCGCCCATCGCACCGATGGACGGGCTCGGCGGTGATGGCCACCCGGCGCTGAACCGCGACCTGCCGCCGGTGCCGCAGCCGCGGCGCATGTGGGCCGGAGGCGCCGTCGAGACCTTCGCGCCGCTGAAAGTCGGCGACAGGGTCACACGCGTCTCGACCATCCGTGACATCGTTCGCAAGGAGGGACGCACCGGCGAATTGTGGTTCGTGACTGTTGGCCACGACTATCTGACCGATCGCGGGCTTGCGATCCGCGAGCGCCACGACATCGTCTATCGCGAGGCGGCCGATCCGGCAAAGCCGCAGCCGACACCGGAGCCCGGGCCGTCGCGGCCATCGCGGGCAGACTGGCTCGTCCAGACGCCGCCGACGCTGCTTTTCCGCTACTCGGCGATCACGTTCAACGGCCACCGCATCCACTACGACCTGCCCTATGTGACTGGCGTCGAGGGCTATGAAGGGCTGGTCGTCCACGGGCCGATCCAGGCGACGCTGCTCTTCAACCTCGCCGCCCGGGTCGGGGGCGGGGCGCCGAAGGCATTCTCCTATCGCGGTCTCGCACCGGCGATCGGCGGGCGGCCCATCATGGTGCGCGCCGGCGCAGGTGAGGCGGACGGGGTCTTCTGGACGCAAGGGTCGGCCGGGCAGGTTCACATGGAGGCGCGGATCGGGCATTGATGGCGGAAAGCCATCCGGAACCGATGCCATGACGATCCAGACCCCCTCCCGCTCCGACACGCCGATCCTGCCGGCCAAAGGCGTGCTTATCGCCAACCGCTGGCAGCCAGCCGCGTCCGGCAGCACGCTCGACGTGATCGCACCGGCCGATGGGCAGGTCTTTGCGCAGATCGCGGCCGGCGGAGCTGCCGACGTCGACGCAGCGGTCGCTTCGGCGCGGCGCGCAGCGGATGGCGCCTGGGGGCGGATGCCGGCAGCCGAGCGCGGGCGCATCCTCTATCGCCTCGGCCAGTTGATCGCGGCCAATGCCGAAGAGCTCGTCGCGCTCGAAGCGCGCGACACGGGCAAGCCGCTAGCGCAGGCCAAGGCCGACATCGACGCCTGCGCGCGTTATTTCGAGTTCTATGGCGGCGCCGGCGATAAGGCGCATGGTGAGACCATCCCCTTCCTGGAAGGCTATTTCGTCGCCACCGAGCGCGAGGCCTATGGCGTCGTCGGCATCATCATCCCGTGGAATTATCCGGCGCAGATGTTCGGCCGTACGATCGGCGGCGCGCTCGCCGCCGGCAATGCGGCGGTGCTGAAGCCGGCCGAGGAAGCCTGCATGACGCCGTTGCGGCTCGGCGAACTCGCGATCGAGGCCGGACTGCCGGAAGGCGCTCTCAACGTGGTGCCGGGGCTCGGCGCCGAGGCCGGCCAAGCGCTGATCTCGCATCCGGGCGTCGACTTCCTGTCCTTCACCGGCAGCCCGCAGGTCGGCACGCTGGTGCAGACGGAAGCGGCGAAGAACCATATTCCCTGCACGCTCGAACTCGGCGGCAAGTCGCCGCACGTCGTCTTCGACGACGTCGACCTCGAAGCCGCGCTGCCGAGCCTCGTCAAGGCCATCGCGCAGAATGCCGGGCAGACCTGCTCGGCCGGCTCGCGCCTGCTCGTCCAGCGCTCGGCCTATGACCGGATCGTCAGTGCGGTTGCGGAGCGATTCGCGACGCTGACGGCCGGCACGCCAGAGATGGACCACGATCTCGGTCCGCTGATCAGCGCGCGCCAGCGCGGCCGCGTCGAAGGGTTCTGTGAGCGCGCCGAAGCTGACGGTATCAGGCTGGTCGCAACCGGCAAGGTCGCCGACGGCGTGCCCCCAGGCGGTCATTTCGTGGCGCCGCGTCTCTATGGGCCGGTCGATCCGGCGCACGAGCTCGCGCGCGAGGAAGTGTTCGGACCGGTGCTGGCGATCATCCCGTTCGAGGATGAAGCGGATGCGATCGCCATCGCCAACGGCACGGATTACGGGCTGATCGCGGGGGTATGGTCGCAGGATGCCCGGCGCGCAATGCGGGTGGCGCGCAAGGTGCGTGCGGGACAGGTCTATGTGAATTGCTATGGCGCTGCCGGCGGCATCGAGTTGCCCTTCGGCGGGGTGCGCAAATCCGGACACGGGCGCGAGAAAGGCATGGCAGCTCTCAGCGATTTCACGCGGCTGAAGACGCTCGTCTTCAAGCACGACTGAAAGCAAGGGCGCCTTGTGCCCCGCAGGCAGCGACGCCTTGGTTACTAAAGTCTTTAACCGAAACACCAGATCGTGTGCGTCCGCCAGGGGGCGGCGACTCCTCTTCCATATGCGCTTCTGGTAATGTTCTTTCCGGACTTGCCAAGGTGGGGCAGCGTAACGTCCGCGTTCGAGTATTTCGGAACCGGTTCGGCTTTGTTGCATTCCCCGTCCAAGCAAGCTTGGGAGCGCGAATATGAAAGCCTTTCTCGGAATCGTCGGTGGATTCGCCGTATCGATGGGCATGTTCGCCGGCGGCCTCGTCTTCGCAACCACGATATTGAGTGTGGAAGAAGAGGGCAAGCCCGGCCGCAGCGTGGACGTCGCCGAACTCTGGACGGAAGCGCCTCGTACCGTCGATCGCCAGGCGCAGCAGTTCGAGCGTGCTCCGGCAACGAACCCGGTCGAGGAAGAGCCCCAGGTCGTCGCGATGGCGACGCCTGACGAACTGGCTATTGGCCGCGCCAACCCCATCAGCGGCTTTGGACAGGACGAAGACCTCGTCGAGGAGAACGGTTCGTGGGATGACGGCGCCGATGCGGCGCTCCAGGCCCATCTCGACTGGTGCGCCAGCCGCTACCGCTCCTATGATCCCACCCGCAACACCTACCGCTCGTACAGCGGCGGCAGCCGCGAGTGCGTGTCACCGTACCTCGCCGAAATCCGCTCGGCTGCGGTCGATGCGGAGCCGATGATGGTGGCTGATCGCGGCTATACGGTCGTGTCAGCGGAAGAGGGGTCAGGCAACGGCCTCAGCGCATCGCATGTTCGCGAGTGCCAGAACCGCTATCGCTCGTACCGCGCGTCCGACAATACCTACCAGCCCTTTGGCGGCGGTGCTCGCCGTCAGTGCCAGTCGTAGGTTCAGTCTGCCGACCCAAGCCTATTCAAAGGGCGCGACCGCGACGCGGTTGCGCCCTTCCTTCTTGGCGCAATAGAGCGCCTTGTCTGCAGCCAGGAGCATGCTTTCCACGGTGCCCTCGGGCTTCGCCAGGACGCCGATGCCGATAGAGACCGTCATCGTGATCGAGCCGCTCGTGGTCGGCACCTTCATCTCGGTCAGCATCTCGCGGACCCGCTCGGCGATCTGAATAGCGTCGCGGGGGCCGGCGGAAGGCAGCAGCACGCAGAATTCCTCGCCGCCGTAGCGCCCGACATAGTCGGTGCGGCGCACGGCGAGTTCGAGTGTCGCGGCCAGCCGCCGCAGCGCGAAATCGCCGACGGCGTGGCCATGGGTATCGTTGATCGCCTTGAAGTGGTCGGCATCGACCATTATCGCGACGAGGGGCGTTCCAAGCGCATGGGCCTCGGCGACCTCGGCTGCGGCCAGCCTGTCGAACGCGCCGCGATTGAGAACGCCGGTCAACGGATCGACCGCCGCCTGGCGGCGCAGCTCGATCTGGTCCATGGCGAGGCCTGCCAGTTCCTGCAGGCCCGCCAGTTGCTCGGTCGAAATTGGCTTCGGCGACGGGTCGAGTGCACAGAGCGCGCCCAGCGCATGTCCGTCAGCGGTTACCAGTGGCACGCCGGCATAGAAGCGGATGCGCGGATCATCCGTCACCATCGGATTTTCATGGAACCGCGGGTCGAGCGTGGCGTCCGTCACCACCATCGGTTCCTCGGTCTGAATCGTGTGGGAGCAGAACGAAACATCGCGCGACGTCTGCTCGTCACGCAGTCCCTGCGTGGAGAGAAAGCACTGGCGGTCCCGGTCGATAAGCGAGATCGCCGCCATTCGCACGCCCAGCATGACGCGGGCGAGCCCGACGATCCGGTCGAGATCGCGGTCCGACGCAGCATCCAGAATTCCGTGTCGGCGAAGCGAGGCAATGCGCTCCGCCTCCATGCTTGGTTCCACGGTAGACTCCCAACGTGTCGTCGATGCCATACGCCCACAAGGCTGAGCGGAATGTAAATCGTCCTGCAGCATTTGCACTTTTTAACCGGAAGATGGACGTCACAATGACACTGCGCAGCCCGCATTGCGCCTTGCGGTCTCCACAAAAGCCCATCACGCTGGAATTGCTCGGGTTTGGGGAAACAGCATGAGCGGGGCCTTCTGGTCGGCATCGCGATATCTCATGGCGGTCGTGCTGGTGTTGGGCACGCTCGGTGCCGCCGCCGCGCAGGCTCCGCTGCGCGGGGTCGCGCTCGTCATCGGCAATTCGGGCTACGAGCATCTGTCACCACTCCCTAACCCCGCAAACGACGCACGCGCCATCGAGAGGCTTCTCGTCGATCTCGGATTCGAGACGGAACTTGCGCTCGACCGCGAAGCGCGAAGACTGGCGCGCGATCTCGACATCTTCATCGAGGATGCCGAAGGGGCGGATGTCGCGATCGTCTATTATGCGGGGCACGGCATCGAGGCGGGCGGCGAGAACTTCCTGGTGCCGGTCGATGCCGACCTGACCGCGCTGGAGGCGGCGGCCGAGCGGCTGGTGCCCATCAGCCGGCAGCTCGAAAGGCTGCAGGAGACGGTGCCGGTCACCATCATCATGCTCGACGCCTGTCGCGACAATCCGTTCCCGCCGGGGGCGACGGTGACGATCGACGCGGACGAGCCGGCGGTCGCGATGGGCGATGGCGGGCTTTCGGAGACGCGTGGCGGCGGCGCGCTCGGCGCTCGCGTACGCACAACGGAGAATTTCGGCTCGGTCATCGCCTTTGCGGCGGAGCCCGGCCGCGTGGCGCTCGACGGTGCGCCTGGCGAAAACAGCCCCTACACATCGGCGATCCTGCGCCATCTGGAAACGATGGCCGGCGAGGAATTCGGGCTCGTGATGCGCATGGTCGCCGAAGAGGTGTATCTGAAGACCAAGGGCCAGCAGCGGCCGTGGATCAACGAGAGCCTGAGGCGGCTCCTCTATTTCGGCTCGGCACCGGAGCCAGTCGAAGGGCCCGAGCGCGCGATCCTGACGGAAAGGCGCAAGCTCCTCATCAGCATCGCCGAACTGGCGCCCGCGCGGCGCGAGGTGATCCGCAAGGTGGCCGGCGACGTCAGCGTTCCGATGGACGGGCTCTTCGCCATGCTCGACGCGCTCGGCGCGGACATGCCGGAAGAGCCTGCCGAACAGGACGCCCTGCTGCGCCGGCTTGCGGATGATCTCAAGCACATGGTGGAAGAGCGAACGGCGCTCAAGTCGACCGATGCGGAAATCCTGCGGCTTACGGCGCTGGCCGATATGGCGACGAACGAGGGCGCGCTTGCAACGGCCGTCGAGCTCTACCAGCAGGCAAAGGCGCGTGTCGGCGAGCTTTCGGCGGTCATCGAGGATGCCGAGGATCAGATACGGGCAAGGCGGATCGAGTTTGCCGATGTGTACGCCCGCAGCGCTGCCGCGCTTGCACTTTCGCTCGACCACAGGGCTGCGGCGCGCGATTACGCGCTGGCGGCAGACGAAGTGGCTCGCTGGGACGAGACGCTCCTTGCCGGCTACCGGATGCAGCAGGCACGCTCGCTGGTGGAGCATGGCCGCATTCGGGGCGACCGGACCGCGTTCGAAGAAGCGATCGCGATCTTGCGCAACGTGGCGCGCGACACTGAAGTCGATGCGCCGGCACGCCTGGCGCTTGCAGCCGCGTTGACGGAGCTCGGCGGCACGCAGACGACCAACGCAGCACTCGACGAAGCGGTCGGGCTCTATCGCGAGGCGCTTGCGAAAGACGAGACCGCAAGCGTTGCGGCAGCGCTTGGCCGGACACTCATCACGCTGGGCGGCCGCGATGTCGGTACGGAGCGTGTCGAGGAAGGCCTCGCTCTTCTCGCAAAGGCGCTCGACGATCTCGAGGATTCGGCAGGGGTGCGGGCCTCAGCGGCGCTTCACGTCGAGATGGGTGCGGCCGAGACGGCGCTTGCACGGCGTGGCGGTGGCGCGGGCCGCAGCGCGGCCGCGCTCGCGCATTTCGAGGCGGCGCTCGGCGTGATCGACCGGACGGCCGAGCCTCTGCAATGGGCGGCTGCCGAGCTCGGTCGCGCGCAGGCGCTGCGCGTCGACCGGAAGCTCGACCGGTCGATCGCGGCGTTCGACGCCGTGGCGGAATTCTGCGCGCGCGATGTCTTTCCCGTCTGCTGGGCGCGCGCGCAACAGGGGAGGGCGGTGGCGCTTTACGAAGCGGGCGCCGAGATGGGGCGGGCCGGCTTCTTCACGCGCACGCGACCCGACGAGCTGGCCCGCGCCTTCGGGCTCTTCAGCCAGTCGCTGACGAGTTTCGAGCTGGCGCTCGCCGAGCAGCGGCTGGAGATGGCGCCGTTGGACCGGGCCGAGAGCTTTGCCGCGCGTGGGGCGATGCTGTCCCAGTTTGCCGGGCTCTCGGCCGACGGCATCGACATCATCTACTATGCCGAGGCTGCCAGGAGCTATGCGCGGGCACTGCAAGAGATCGATCCCGAGAACCTGCCGGCGCTCTGGTTCGAGGTCGCCTCGGGACTGGCCTATGCGCATGGACAAATGGCAGCGGAAGATTTGCGCGAAGAGCGCAAGCTTGGCCATCAACAGAAGGCACTCGTCTATCTGCGCGAGGCATTCAAGGGGCTCGACGTGGCGCGTGATGCCGAAATCTGGGCCGAGACGCAGACGCAACTTGCCTGGCGACTGCGCCTGGTTGCCGAGGAAACCCGAACGCAAGCCGACTTCGAGGCCGCCCGTGATGCCTATCGCGTTTCCGTCGCTTTCCGGGTCGATCTCGGCGACATGTTTGCGGCTTCAACCGAGCAGGAAGAACTGGCGCAGATGGTCGCTGATCGCGGGGAGAAAACGGGTGATGCCGCGCTGATCCTGCAGGCTCGCGGTGCCATTCAGGAAGCCTGGCGGCTGGCCGTCGTGGCCGGTGATTCCAGCCTGCGGGATTTCGGCGGCAAACGGCAGGTCAACGATCTGGAACGTGCGCTTGCGGCGCTGGACGACGCCGCGTTGGAGGCTGCGGCGCGGCAGCTTGCCGGAAACGATGCCGAGACGCTCGAAGCGCGGGCGGCCTTGGCGGTCGAGCAGGCGCGGCGGACGAAAACGGCTGGAGCGCGCGAGGCAGCCGTCGCCGCGCTGAACGCTGCAGCCGATGCCTGGGAGAGTGCCGGAAAGCCGGAGCGTGCCGTCTGGCCCTATCTTGCCGTGGCCGATTTAGTCGGTTCCGACGCGGCGGCGGCCGGCTCGGCCGTAACAGTTCTGGAGGCGGCGCTTTCTGCGCTAGGCGATGCGGATGGCGGGCTTTTTGGCGCAGACATTGCCCGACGGCTTGCCGACCTGCTCCAGTACACGATCGCGCCGCAGGAGACCGGTACCGCAAGCCTGGAGCGCGCCGTCGAGCTCTACCGGTCGGCGAACGTCGTCCTCGCCGACGCGTTCGACACGACGGATCATGCCGTCGTAAGCCGCAACCTCGGCGACGCGCTGATCGACCTCGCCTATCGCGGTGGCGGGGCTGACCGGGCGCGCGAGGCGGCGGAGATGTTCGAGGCCGCGGCGGGTCTCATCGGCGAGGATCGTGACGCTGTCTGGCATCTGCGCGCCCGCGACCGTCAGGCAGAGGCGCTGACGGTGCTCGGCGATGTCGAGCGCGATGCCGGCGTGCTCGGCCGGTCGGCAGAGATCTACGGCATGGTGGCGGAGGGTCAGGACCGTCTCGGGGACGAGGTGAGTGCAGCCTTCGCGCGGACCAATTCCGCCCGCGCGCTCTATCTCGCAGGCGATCTGGAGCGCGACGTCGAAACGCTTTCGCGTTCGGTCGACGAACTGCGCGCTGCGATGCAGGTTCTCGGGCGGGATGCCTATCCCGATAGCTGGGTATGGACGAACCGGCATGTCGGGCTGGCGCTGACCGAAATTGCGGAGATCGATGGCACCCGCATCGAGGAGGCGATCGAGGCCCATGCGGAGGTACTGCGCCTGAGGCCGCGCGAAACGCATGCATGGGAGTGGGCCGAGGCGACGCACAACATTGCGCGTCTGAAGCGGCTGGCGGCCAAGGGCGACGTCTCCCAATTGGAAGCGGCAGCGGTGCTCGTGCGGCAATCGACGGAGACATTTCGCGAGGGCGGCTTTGCGGTGGAGACAGCCTATGGGCAGGTGCTGACCTGCGAGATCATCGGCGACATCGCGAGCCGGAGGCAGGATTTGGCGCTTGCGGCAGAGGCGGCATCGGCCTGCGGCGCCGCGATGCCCGTGATCGAGGAACGCGGCGAGTCCGAGATCATCGACAAGGCGCGCGCCGCGCTTTCCGCTGCGCAGGCGGTGGCGGATGCATTGGAGTGAGGGACCGAGGATGGCTGCGTTGGTGAAGATGATGGCGGCGACGCTTTGCTTCGTGCTCGCGGCGGCCGTGACCGTGCCCGCGTCGGCCCAGGAAGGCCTGCCGCGCACCGTCATGATCACCCGGCACAAGGTCGCTCCGGAGCATCATGACGCCTTCCGCCAGTGGATCGTCGATTTCCGGCTGGCGATCGAGGATCTCGTGATGCAGCGCAAGCTCTCGCCGATCGATCTGTGCGCCTACAAGTCGTGGAGGGTACTCGGGCCGGATGCGGCCGGGCTCAACGAGGACTTCCTGTTCGTGTTCGAGCCGGTGATCCCGATCGCGAATTACAGCCTCGCGCACTATCTCAGCCTGGCCCTGCCCGCCGACGAAGCGCAGCGGCGGATGGACCGCTATCTGCAGATGTCGCCGCAGACACCCGACGTCCTCTATGCTTCGCCGCTCGATCCGGCCTTCGATGAAGTCGACATCGGCGACGCGTGCACGTTCTAGGTCCGAACGGAAACGGCGCGGGGTGAGCCGCGCCGTTCGTATCCGTTTCGCCGGAGCCGGCGTGATCAGCGATAGGGGTAGCCGGCCTTTTCCATCGTGGCCGAATAATCCTTGAACGCCTGAACGACGCGGCCCGCGCGCGGGCTCGACGATGCGATCTCGTCCCAGAAGCCGGTGGAGTCGGCCACGACCTGCGCCCATTCCTCGGCGGGCAGAGAGGTCAGTTCCATCTTCTGGCCCTCGGTGCGCAGCTTCGCCTCGCCGCCCCAATACCAAACCTGACGATAATAGTGCGACTGGTCGATGGTGATGCGGAAGAGTTCCTGAAGATGCGGCGGCACCTTTTCCCACGACGCCGTGTTGGCGAAGTAGGAGCCGAACCAGGCGCCGGTAAGCGAGTTCGTCAGAGCGTAGTCGCAGACGTCGGCCCAGCCGACCTCATAGGCCTCGGTGAAGCCGCACCAGGCGACGCCGTCGAGCTGGCCGGTCTGCAGCGAGACTTCCACGTCGTCCCACGGCACGGTGACCGGGATCAGGCCGTAGCGCGACAGGAAGCGGCCCGCGGTCGGCACGCCGAAGACGCGCTTGCCGCGCATGTCGGCGAGGCTGCGGATGGGCTCCTTGGTGAAGATGTGAAGCGGGTCCCACGCACCAGCCGACAGCCAGGTGACGTTGTCGACTTCGCCGTAGGCTTCTTCCCAGATTTCCTTGAGGCCGTAATACTGGAAGAGCGCCGGAACATCTAGGCTGTAGCGGGTGGCAAACGGGAAGTAGCCGCCGAAGACGGAGATATCGACGGGCGAAGCCATCGTCGCCTCGTCGGACTGCACGGCGTCGATCGTGCCGTTCTGCAGCGCGCGGAAGAGTTCGGCGGTCGGCACCAGCTGGTCGGCATAATAGAGCTCGATCACCATCTCGCCGTTCGCGGCCGCGTTGAAGGCGTCGATCTGCGGCTTGATGACGTGCGCTCCGAGCGGGGCGCCGGAATAGGTCTGGAGGCGCCAGCGGATCGGGGCCTGCGCGTTGACGTAAGGCATGGCGAGGCCGGTGCCGGTTGCGGCCGCCACGCCGCCTATGCCAGCGGTGCGCAGGAAATTGCGGCGGCTCGACAGGATGGCGTCTGCGGCCGGGTCCTTCTTCTTCGGGGTCAGCGTCATCGTCGTTCTCCTCTTGGAATGATGCGGCGGGGCGGCCTTCTCGCGGGCCGCTCGATCATCCGCGGACGGCTAAGGGCAGGTACATCGCAATCTCGGGGAAGATCATGATCAAGGCGATCGACAGGACCATCATCAGGAAGAAGGGCCAGATCGAGCTATAGATGTCGACGAGCCGGATTTCCGGCGGCGCGAGTGCGCGCATCAGGAACAGATTGTAGCCGAAGGGCGGCGTGATGTACGCGATCTGGCAGGTGATCGTGTAGAGCACGCCGAACCAGATCAGCTGGTCGGCCGGGTTGTCGAAGCCGAGGTCGAGCAGGCGCACGAGCGGGATGTAGAGCGGCGCGACGATGACCAGCATCGCCGTGTCGTCCAGGAACATGCCCAGGATGACGAACGAGACCTGCATCATGATGATGACCTGCCAGGGCGAGAGGTCCCAGTTGGTCAGGAAGAGCGATTCGATCGCCCGTACGGCACCGAGGCCGTCGAAGACCGCGCCGAAGGCGAGCGCCGCCAGGATGAGCCAGAGGAACATGCAGGAGATCTGCAGGGTCTTCAGCGCCGTCTCGTGGATCACGCGCATCGACAGACGCCGCTTGACGGCGGCTGCGAGCGTGGCCGACGTCGCGCCAACGGCGGCGCTTTCGTGCAGGTTGATGTAGCCGGTGACGAACAGGCCGGTCATCATGAAGAAGATGAGCAGCGGAATGATGCCGGCACGCAGGAGCGCGAGCTTCTCGATGAAGGGCATGCGCATATCCTCGTCCGACGCAGGCGGAGCCAGCGACGGATTGAGCTTTGCGCGCGTGTAGACATAGGCGACGAAGATCGCCGCCATCATCAGGCCCGGCAGCAGGCCCGCAAGCCAGAGCTGGCTGACGGGAACACGCGCGATCATGGCATAGAGCACCATGACCACGGAGGGCGGAATGAGGATGCCGAGGCTCGATCCGCCCTGGATGACGCCTGTGACCAGCACCTTGTCATAGCCGCGCCGCAGCATCTCCGGCAGGGCGATGGACGCACCGATCGCCATGCCGGCGACGGACAGACCGTTGATGGCGGAAATGACGACCATCAGGAAGATGGTGCCGATCGCAAGCCCGCCCGGTATCCATCCCAGGAAGACGTGGAACATGCGGTAGAGGTCTTCAGCGATGCCGCTCTCCGACAGGATGTAGCCCATGTAGATGAACAGGGGCAGGGTCAGCATCGGGAACCAGTTGAACAGCTTAAACGTCTGGTTGAACGGCATCTCGATCGCGCCCTGCCCGTAGAGCAGGAGTGCGGCACCCGCGGCCACGAAGCCGATCGCAGCAAAGACGCGCTGGCCCGTCGTCAGAAGCACCATCATGGATGCAAACATCAGCAGGGCGATCATCTCGTAGGTCATGCGCGCACCTCCGCGCGCAGGGCCCAGACATGCTTGAAGAGCAGCGAGACCGATTGCAGCAGCATGAGCACGATGCACGCCACCATCAGGGATTTGATCGGCACCATAGAGGGGTTCCACATGGAAAAGCGCGTCTCGCCGGTGGCGATGGCGTAGCGCAGGGAAGAGATCGAGCCGACCAGCAGGACGACGAGATAGAACATCAGGCAGAAGATGGTGACGACGTCCATCTTCGCGCGGCCGCGCTCCGAGAGGCGCTCGTAGAAGAGGTCCATGCGCACGTGGCTGTTGTCCATCAGCGTACGCGCGCCGCCCATGAAGTAGTAGGCGGCGAGCGTGAACTGCGCGAACTCCACGCACCAGTGCAGAGGGAAGGTGATGACGTTGCGCGTGACGGCGTCGAGCAGCAGCACGCCGATCATCACGAAGATGAGGTACATCGCGATCAGGCCGACGAAGTTCGACATGCTGTCGACCACGGTCACATATTGCCGAAAGGGCGCGGGCATCAGCCTTGGCGGCGCCTCTGCGGGGCGGGCGGGTTCGACGGTCATTGCAGGAAACTCTTCGGTGGGATCATCAGGCAATATGGACCTGGGCGGCGACCGCCGCCCGTTGCAGATCGGCCGGTGGCGGCGCGTCACTGACGATGACGTCGATCTCGTCTAGCGCGCAGACGCTGAAGCCGGCGGAGCGGCCGAACTTCGTGGCATCGGCGACGACGACGAGCTGTCGCGCCGCATCGATCATGGCGCGCGCGACGGCGGCCTCCTCGAGGCTCGCGTCCATCGCGCCGTTGTCGCCGTCGATCGCGCTGACGGTGATGACCGCGCGGTCGGCGCGGAAGGCCGAAATCTGCCGGATCGCAAGCGGACCGACGGTCTGGGCATTGCCGTGCGAATATTCGCCGCCGAGCACGAAGACGCGCGACCCTTCGCCCATGACGCGGGCGACGCCGAAGGAATTGGTGATAACGGTGAGGTCGGAATGACCGGCGAGTGCCTCGGCGCAGGCGAGCGTCGTTGAGCCGGTGTCGATAAAGAGGGTCTCGCCCGATGCGACGAAGGAGGCGACCTTCTCGGCAATGGCGCGCTTGGCTTCGGCATTTTCGCCGACGCGCTCGGCAAGGCTGCCCTCGACGGCCAGCCGCGGTGGGCGCGCGCCGCCATGCACCTTGTCCACGAGCCCCTGGGCGGCAAGCTTGGACAGATCGCGGCGGATCGTCTCGAGCGACACGGCGAAACGTCGGGCGAGAGTCTCCACCGAGACCTCCCCGCCGCCGCGGATTGCGGCCACGATCTGGTTGCGCCTGTTCTCCGGCCTCATTGCGTCCCCTGCGGCTTCCCGCCGTCTGTTCGCAGCTAATCGCAGCCCCGATGCCCGAGTCAACATCAATTAATCGATCGTCCAAGATATTGCCTGTTAAGCGGGCACAATCGAGTTGATTGTTGACCGTTCGGGCAATACGCGCGATGAACTGCAAATGATATTTGCACAGTGGTGGACTGCGTAATGGACGTGCATGACGTCGCGATCATCGGCGCCGGCGTGGTCGGCTGCGCCGTGGCGCGGCGGCTGACGCTCGACGGCGCCCGCGTGATCGTGCTCGAGAAGGCCGCCGACGTGCTCGACGGCGCGTCGAAGGGCAATAGCGGCATCCTGCATACGGGCTTCGATGCGCCGCCCGGATCGCTTGAGCAGGCCTGCGTCGCGGCCGGCCGTGCCGAATATCTGGCAATCCGCGAGAGCCTCAACCTGCCGCTTGTCCGGACCGGCGCACTGGTGCTGGCCTGGACCGAGCAGGAGGAAGCGCGGCTGCCGGAGCTGATAGCGCAGGCGCGTGAAAATGGCGTGGACGACGTCGAGGTGCTTGACGCGGCGGCCATCCGCTCGCTGGAGCCGGAGCTTGGCGGCGGGCTGCGGGCCGGATTCCGGGTGCCGGGCGAGCATGTGATCGACCCGTGGACTGCGCCCCATGCCTATCTCATCCAGGCGCTGCTGAACGGCGCCGAGCTGTGGCGCTCCGCGCCGGTGACGGCGGCGGCGTTCGATGGCGACCGCTGGCGGCTTTCCACACCACGCGGGCAGGTCGATGCCCGAACGGTCATTTCCTGCGCGGGGCTCTATGGCGACCATGTCGCCGAAATGCTGTTTGAGCGGCCGATGCTGTCGATCCGGCCGCGCAAGGGGCAGTTCGTGGTGTTCGACAAATCGGCCGCGGCGCTGGCCGGGCACATCCTGCTGCCCGTGCCGACGGCGACCACCAAGGGCATCGTCGTGTCGCGCACGGCCTACGGCAACCTCATCGTCGGGCCGACGGCGGAGGAGCAAGAGAGCCGCAGCGACGCCTCGACCGATCGCGAGACGCTGCGGATGCTGATCGCAAAGGGCTGCGAGATCCTGCCGGGGCTGGCACGCCACGACGTGACGGCCACCTATGCAGGACTGCGGCCGGCGAGCGACCGGAAGGAATACCGGATCGAGGCCGATGCCGCGCGTCGCGTCGTCTCGGTCGCGGGAATCCGGTCCACCGGCCTGAGCGCGGCGCTCGGCATCGCGGCGCATGTCTCGCGCTTGGTCGATGGCGGCTGGATGCCGATCCGTGAGCCGGTTCGCCCACATTTGCCGGTGATCGCCGAAGGAGACGGCGCGCGCGACTGGGAGGCGGCCGGCAATGATGGCGTCGTCTGCCATTGCGAGCGGGTGACGACGCGCGAGATCGAGGCGGCATTGGAAGGCCCTATGCCGCCGGCCACCCTTGCCGGGCTGAAGCGACGCACGCGCGTGACGATGGGACGCTGCCAGGGCTTCTACTGCCTTGGCCATCTGGCGCGCATCACCGAAGGCCGGCTCGCCGAGCCGATCGCGGTGCCGGCCGGGGTCGGGCATGGCTGAGGCCTGCGACGTCGCCATCATCGGCTCCGGCCCCGCGGGCCTCGGCGCCGCCGAGCGGCTGGCGCGGCGGGGGCTGAAGGTTCTCGTCCTGGAGCGCGAGGCACAGGCCGGCGGCATCCCGCGCCATTGCGCGCATTCGCCCTACGGCGTGCGTGAATTTCGCCGGCTCATGACCGGCCCGCGCTATGCGGCAACGCTGGTGCGACGAACGGTCGAGGCCGGGGCGGACATCCGACTGACGACGACCGTGATGCGGCTCCATCCGGGCGGGCTTCTCGATATCGCGACGCCTGAGGGTACCGGGCAGATTGCCGCGCGCGCAGTGCTTCTGGCGACAGGCACCCGCGAGACACCGCGATCGGCGCGGCTCATCGGCGGCAGTCGCCCGGCAGGCGTGATCACCACGGGCGCGCTGCAGACGCTGGTCCATCTCGAAGGCAAGGCGCCGTTCCAAAGGCCTGTCGTGCTCGGAACGGAGCTTGTGTCCTTCTCAGGCCTCATCACCTGTCGCCAGGCCGGCATCCGGCCCGTCGCCATGGTGGAGCCGAACCCGCGCGTAACGGCTTGGCGTGCCTCGACGCTTCTGCCGCGCGTGCTCGGCATCCCGGTGCATCTCGGAACCGACCTCGTCGCGATCCATGGCGAGAGAGCCGTCGAGGGCGTCACGCTCGTCCGGGACGGCAAGAGCTTCGAACTCGCTTGCGACGGCGTTCTCGTCACCGGCCAATTCCGGCCAGAGGCATCGCTGATGATGGCAAGCCATCTCGACATCGATCCGCACGCGCGCGCGCCGGTCGTGGACGGTTTCGGGCGGTGTTCGGACCCTGCCTATTTCGCCGCCGGCAATCTGCTGCGGCCGGTCGAGACGGCGGGGTGGAGCTGGCAGGAAGGGTGTACGATCGCGGAAGCAATTGTCGATGCCCTCGCCGGACGGCTGCCGGACCCTGCCGCGAGCGTTGAAGTGTCGATCGGCTCCGACGCCTTGAAGCTCGTCGTGCCGCAGCGGATCGATCTTCGCCATGCGGAAGGACGCCGCCTGCAGCTTCGCGTCACACGCCCGGTATCCGGCGCGCTCGTCGTCCGCCAAAATGGCGTCGAGATTCTGCGTCGGCGTTTGAAGGCGCTGCCGGAGCGACGCATTCTCGTGGATGCCGAGGCGCTTCGCGGCGCGAAGGAAACGGGCGATCTGGTGCTGACGGTCGAGGAGGGGTAGCGCGATGACGATCCTTGCGATCGACCAGGGCACGACCTCGACGCGGGCCATCGAATTCGGCGCCGGCACGCGCCGCCTCGTCCATCAGGCGAAACATCGGCAAATTCATCCGGCGGCAGGCCATGTCGAGCACGATCCCGAGGAGATCCTGGGCCAGATCATGGCCTGCCTCGACCGGGCAGGGCCCGACGTAGCGGCCGTGGCGCTGGCGAACCAGGGCGAGAGCTGCCTCGCCTGGGATGCGCAGACTGGCGAGGCTGTGTCGCCGATCCTCGTCTGGCAGGATTCGCGCACGGCCGATGCCGTCGAGCGCCTGCGGCTGGACGGGGCCGAGGCGCTGTCGCTGACGCGCACGGGCCTGCCGCTCGATCCCTATTTCTCGGCCTCGAAGCTCGGCTGGATCCTGCGCACGCTGCCGGCAGCCGCGCCGCTTCTCGCGGAGGGTCGGTTGCGGCTGGGCACGACCGACGCGTTCTTCCTGCAGCGGCTCACCGGGCGCTGCGTAACGGATGTCACGACAGCCTCGCGCACCGGGCTGATGAACCTCGACACCTGCCAGTGGGACGCGGAGATGTGCCGGCTGCACGGCGTGCCGATCGAGGCGCTGCCGCCGATCGTGCCGACGACCGGAGATTTCGGGAACGTGTCGGCGGCCGGGCGGGAGGTGCCGCTCGCCGCCAGCATCGTGGACCAGCAGGCCGCGCTCTACGGCCATGGCTGCCGCGAGCCGGGTGACGCGAAGATCACCTTCGGGACCGGCGCCTTCGCGCTGGCGGTGGCAGGCGCAGCGCGCCCCCTCGCGGAAGGTGTGCTGCCGACGGTCGCGTGGCAGAAGCGAGATGGCCCCGTCATCTACGCGCTCGACGGCGGCGTCTATGCCGCCTCGGCGGCGCTCAACTGGGCGCAGGAGATCGGGCTTCACGATGATACGGCCAGCCTCGGTGCATTCGACGGGCCGAGCGCGATCGAGCGCGGGCTGGTCTTCGTGCCGGCGCTTGCCGGGCTTGCCTGCCCGCACTGGGACCGGTCGGCGCGCGGGGCGTGGTTCGGGCTCGGCCTCGACACCGACCGCCGCGACTTGGTGCAGGCGGTTCTCGAAGGCGTCGCCTTGCGCATGGGCGAGGTGATCGACGCGATGGAGTCGGCGACCGCGCCGAAAGCGCCGATCCCGCTCGATGGCGGCATGTCGGCCAATACCGGCTTCGTGCAGTTCCTCGCCGAGGTGCTTGACCGCGACCTCGTCATCTCCGACGAGCCGGAGCTGACGGCGCGCGGGGTGGCCGAGCTCGCCGCCGACGAAATCGGGCTCGATCTCGATCTAAAGCGCGGCGGCACGCTGGTTCGCTCGCGAGCCATCGAACCTGCGCTGAAGCGCCGATTCCAGGCCGCGCTCGAGGCCGTTCGCGGTTTCGCCAAAGCCTGACGTCGGAATTTTCGGACAGCGACGCAAGCCTGCCTCAAGGTCGCCGCGCTAGGGTGCGTTAACCAGTTGTTAACCAAATCGCCCGTACACCGAGAAACCTAAAATTAACCAAGATGACCGATGTGTTAACGCAACCCCGGCCTATCCGCCTCAAGGGGCGGTCCTTCCTCGCGCTCGCTCTGACACCGGAGCTGCCCTTCGAGGACTGGCTCGCCAGGCTCGACGATCTGGCCGCCCGTTCGGCCGGCTTCTTCCTGCGCAGGCCGGTGGTGCTCGACGTGGACGGGCTCGACATCGACCGCGACGAACTGCGCACGCTGGTGGGCGAACTCAACCGCCGCAACGTGCGCATCATGGGCATCGAGGGAGCGCGGGCCTCGCAACTCGGCTCCGACCTTCCACCGCCCATGAGCGACGGCCGCCCGGCCTCCGACTTCGAGGCTCCGACGGCCGATGACGGCGAGGCGCGCACCCCGCAGCCCGCCATTGCCGCAACGCCCTCCTACGCGCCCATGAAGGCCGTGCCGTCGCTGGTCGTCAGCGAGCCGGTGCGTTCGGGCCAGTCGATCTTCTTTCCCGAAGGCGACGTCACCATCGTCGGCTCGGTCGCGTCGGGAGCGGAAGTCGTCGCGGGCGGGTCCATCCACGTCTACGGCACGCTGCGCGGACGCGCGATGGCCGGCACGATGGGCACGGCCGAGGCACGCATCTTCTGTCGCAAGCTCGAGGCCGAGCTGATCGCGATCGACGGGTACTACAAGACGGCCGAGGACATGGACCCGGCGCTCATCGGCAAGAGCGTCCAGATCTGGCTCGAAGGCGAAATCATCAAGGCGGACACACTCGGCTAGCCGGCGGCGGGTGAAGGACAACAGGAGAGGGTTTCATGGGCAAGGTAGTCGTGGTCACATCGGGCAAGGGCGGGGTCGGCAAGACGACATCGTCCGCAGCGCTCGGCGCAGCGCTGGCGCAGAACGGCGACAAGGTGGTCGTGGTCGATTTCGACGTCGGCCTGCGCAATCTCGATCTCGTCATGGGCGCCGAGCGCCGCGTCGTCTACGATCTCGTCAACGTCATCCAGGGCGAGGCGAAGCTGACCCAGGCGCTGATCCGCGACAAACGCGTCGAGACACTGTATTTGCTGCCGGCTTCGCAGACCCGCGACAAGGACAACCTGACGCCGGAAGGCGTCGAGAAGGTCATCGCGTCCCTGAAGCGCGCCTTCGACTGGGTGATCTGCGACAGCCCGGCCGGCATCGAGCGTGGCGCGACGCTTGCCATGCGCCATGCCGACGTCGCCATCGTCGTCACCAACCCGGAAGTCTCCTCGGTGCGCGATTCCGACCGCATCATCGGGCTTCTGGATTCCAAGACGCTCAAGGCCGAAAGCGGCGAGCGCATGGAAAAGCACCTGCTTCTCACGCGTTACGACCCGAACCGCGCCGAGCGCGGCGACATGCTCAAGGTCGACGACGTGCTGGAGATCCTGTCGATCCCGCTGCTCGGCATCATCCCGGAGAGCATGGACGTGCTGCGTGCCTCCAACCTCGGCGCGCCGGTGACGCTCGCCGACACCAAGAGCGCGCCGTCCATGGCCTATTTCGATGCCGCCCGTCGCCTCACCGGCGAGGAGCTGCCGATCACCATCCCCGGCGAGAAGCGCGGCTTCTTCGGCAAGTTCTTTGGAAGGAAGGCGGCATGAACCTCTTCCGTTTCCTCTCCCGGACGCCATCGGCGCCGGCGGCGCGCGAGCGCCTGCAGGTGCTGCTCGCCCATGAACGCGTCGCCTTCGGCGGCTCCGACCTCGTCACCAAGCTCCGCGACGAGATCCTGCGCGTGATCTCCAAGCACATGCAGATCGACGAGGAGAAGGTGAAGGTCACCATGGAGCGCGGCTCCAAGGTCTCGACGCTCGCCGTCGACATCGAGATCCCGTTCGAGCAGGGCGAGAAGAAGCCCGGCAAGAAGGCGGCCTGAGCGGCCGCTTTCGACCTTTCGCATCGCCAGAAGGACAGACGCCATGACCCGCCGCGCCCTCCTCGAACGCCTGAACGAGGTCCAGCAGATGCCGAAATACCAGGGCCGCGACATCACCACGATCAGCGCCATGCTCTCGATGGAGGCGCTGGCGAGGCATGTCGAGGTCTGCGAAAAGGCCGCCGGCTGCGAGCCGAAGCCGCTGCCCAACTGAGGGCGTTCGCCTGCCGTCCTGGTTATGCCCGACCAGGCAGCCACAGGACGATCTCGGGGAAGACCGAGATCAGGACCGTGAAGAACACCATCACGAGAAAGAAGGGCAGCGCCGCGGTCGCGACCTCGCCCAGCTTTGCGCCGGTCAGATTCTGGACCACGAACAGGTTGAAGCCGACAGGGGGCGTCACTGCTCCCATCTCGGCCGCAAGCACCAGGAAAATGCCGAACCAGACCGGATCGTAGCCGGCCGCGATCACCAGCGGGTAAGTGACCGGCAAGGTCATCACGATCATCGACGTACCGTCCAGAAACGCACCAAGGACGACGTAGAATGCGATCAGTACGCAGATCAGCATGAAGGGCGACAGCTGCAGCGCATCGACGGCGGCGCCGACCTGCGCCGGCACGTTGAGGAACGCCAGCGCCTTGGCGAGGAAGAGCGCGCCAGCGAGGATGAGGCCGAGCATCGCGCAGGTGCGCACGCAAGACACGATGGCGTTGAACATGAGCTTGAATGTCAGCACCCGCTGCAGCGCCGCGATCAGGAGCGAGCCGAAGACGCCTACAACAGCCGCCTCGCTTGGCGTCGCATAGCCGGTGTACATCGATCCGATGACGAGGGATACGAGGCCGAACACCGGCAGGAGACCGAGCGTGGAGACGAGCTTCTCGCGCATCGGCATGCGCAGTTCGCCAGCTGGTACCAGCGTCGGATCGAACAGCGAGCGGATGATGACGAACAGGCTGAACAGGAAGGCGAGCAGCAATCCGGGAATGATGCCGGCCGCGAAAAGCTGCAGCACCGAGACACCGGTGAGGACACCGTAGACGATCAGCACGAGGCTCGGCGGGATGAGGAGGCCGAGTGCGCCGGCGCCGGCGAGCGAGCCCATGGCAATCGCCGGGTCGTAACCGCGCTTGAGCAACTCGGGCAGCGTGATCTTGCCTATAGTGGCCGCCGTTGCTGCCGATGACCCGGATGCGGCCGCAAAGATGGTGCTGCCGACGATGTTGACGTGAACCAGACGGCCCGGAATGCGCGCCACCCACGGCGCGAGCCCGCGGAAGAGCTGCTCGGCGAGCTTGGTGTGGAACAGGATGTCGCCCATCAGGATGAAGAGCGGCAGGGCGACCAGCTCCGGCGCAGTGAGGCTCGACCAGACGTCCTGGCCGAGAAGGCGCTGAACCGGCATCTGCTTGAACAGCTCCAGGCCGACGACGCCGATGCCGATCAGCGAGAGGCCGACCCACAGCGAGGAGCCGAGCAGGACGAAGGCGGCGAGCAGGATCGTCCAGACGGCCATCAGTGGGTAACTCCGGTTGTCGACGGCATGCGGTCCGGCTCGACGCCGATCGCGAGGCGCGCGAAACGCGCAAGCAGCGAGAGCACAAAGATCGCCAGCATGATGGCTACGGCGGCCTGCGGATAAGCCAGCGGCGTTCGGGTCGAATAGAAGGAAAGCGTCCCGTAGGAATAGCTTCCATAGGCAAGCCGGACCATTGCGATGCACAGGTACGACGCCAAGGCGAGGCCGACCAGCGTGCATACGCCGTCAAGCACGCGTGCCGCACTGGCGGGGAGCGCCTGCGGGAGCATCGTCACCCGGATGTGTCCGCCCTCGCGCATGGCCTGTCCGCAGCCGCCGAGAAAGCCAAGCGCCAACAGGTAACCATTGTATTCGAGGATGAATGGGAGGGAGATCCCGAAGAAGCTTCGGAGCACGATCTCCGCGCCGCCGAGAAGGACGAGTGCGGCCAGCGCCACTCCGGCTATGACGGCCCCGACCAGCGAGAGGGCGTCCGCCGTCTTCAGGAAACTCTGCATCGTAACCTCTGGGATCAGGCTGCGGAGGGCAGCTGCAAAGGACCCTCCGCAGTGCGTTCTACTGGCGGCCGACGGAAGCCAGATAGGCGTCGACGACTTCCTTGGCGCGTGGGCCGATTGCGGTAATCACGGCATCCCAGACCGGACGGGCAGCGGCCTGCATGGCGGTCACGACTTCCGCAGACGGCTCCTCCACGGTCATGCCCCCTTCGCGCAGCTTGGCGATCGCCTTGGCGTCCTCACCCGCTGAAATCTCCCAGAACTCCACTTCGAGTTCCTTCGCTGCCGCCTCGACGGCTGCCTGATGTTCGGGCGTGAGCCTGTTCCAGGCGTCCATGTTCACGATCATCGCATTCGACGTCCAAAGATGGCTCGTCAGGTAGGCATTCGGCAGAAACTCCCAGTATTTCTGGTCGGCTGCCGTGGTCATGGAGGTGGTCGTGGCGTCGAGCGCGCCGGATGCGAGCGCCGGCAGCACATCAGCGATCGGCATCTGCACCGGCGTGGCGCCAAGGCCTGCGAAGAACTGCGCGGCATTGCTGTCGGGAGTGCGGATCTTGAGACCCGCGAAATCGGCTGGGGTGTTGATGGGCCGGTTCGAGAAGACCTGGTTGGCCGGCCATGGCACCATGTAAAGCACCTTGACGTTGTGGCCGGCGAGACCCGCCTCGAAATCGGCACGGGCGGCCGTGTGAAGCGCCTTCAACTCGTCGGCATTGGCCATCAGGTAGGGCAGGGATTCGATGCCGTTGATCGGCACCTCGCCGACGCTCTGCGACAGGGGCGCGTCTGCCATCGGCACGATCCCGTCGCGGACGGAGCGGACCGTTTCGGGTCCCTTGATGCCTAGCGCGCCACCGGGATGAACCGTGATGACGAGTTCGCCACCGGTCACTTCTGTCGCCGTCTCGGCGAACTTGATGGCGTTGAGCGTGTGAAACTCGTTAGGACCCCACGGCAAGGCCATGTCCCATGCCTCGGCCGCATGGGCGAGAGTTCCTGCGCCGGCGCAGAACATGATGGAGGCAAGCGCGACGCCCGCCATTGCACGCAATCTGATCATCCCAGTTCTCCTCTGGCCTGCCACACGATCCGGAGGCCAAGACTGTGGAGAAGATGCCTAGCGGTCAAATGAGTTTTGCATGCGCATGCACGAGTTATTGTATTGCAGCTTTGAGGGCTTCGGGTGGGCTGCGGCGGTCATCCCGGTGGCCCTTGTCAGCTCGATCCAGCGATACCTGCTAGTAGACCGGCGACGACCCGGCGCGATTGCCCGTGGCCTCGCGGTGTTGATAGCCTCCATGTCCTGGACAGGGAGGGTGTCATGCAGGAAGGCGTCAGCTACCAGGTCGATGGCGCCGTCGCGCGCATCGTGCTCGATGCTCCGGATGCGGATCATCGGCTGACGGATATCGTGCTCTCGCGCCTGCTCGGCTTTGCCCGGGAGCTGGCCGCGAACCCGTCCGTCAGCGTGGTCGTCATCACCGGGGCAGGGCGGGCGTGCTTCTCGACGGGGCTCCTGACGCCGCAGATCAAGGCGGCGATGTCGAAGGACGGCGTGCTCGCGCTGGTGCGGCTTGCCAACGAGGTCTGCGACGCCTTCGAGGCGCTGCCGCAGTTGGTTATCGCCGGCATCAACGGCCGCATCCGGGCCGGCGCCGTGGAACTGGCGCTCGCTTGCGACATCCGGGTGTGCGCCGACCATGCGACGCTCGCCATGCCCGAGGCGAAATGGGGTGGCTTTCCGGGAGCCGGCGGTCCGGTCCGCCTGCCGGCGTTGGTCGGCCGGGCACGCGCGCTCGACCTCATCTGCTCCGGTCGCGAGATCGACGCAGCCGAGATGGAGCGCATCGGGCTGGTGCAGCGCGTGATGCCGCGCGACCGGTTCGATGCGGAGCTGGACGGCATGGTCGAGACGATCGCCGCCAACGGGCCGCTCGCCATCCGCGGCGCCAAGCGTGTCGTCGGCGTGCGCACGGAGCCCGGCTTCCGCGCCGCGCGCGAAGTGTCGGACGCGCTGCGCAACGCGTTCGAGTGGACCGGGGACGCCGACGAGGGCGTCGCCGCGCATCTGGAGGGTCGTCCGCCACGGTTTTCGGGTCGCTGATAGAGAGATCGGTTCGAGTTCGACCCGTTCGATTGACGCTTCACGCCCCCTCCACCGCCTTCGGCGGTCCCCCTCCCCCGTAAACGGGGGAGGAACCAGGTGGCGGATGGCCTCGACGCGGTTCCTCCCCTGCACAGCGGTGGAATAGGACCACGAAGTGGTGGAGGGGCTTTGCGCTCAGCGCGCCCCGGCCAGCTTCGCCATGTCGACGTTCACGCCGAGGCCCGGCCGTGTGGGCTGGAGGAGATCGGTGCCCTCGGTTCGAAACTCGGCATCGAGCGCGTCTTCGGACAGGCGCAGGAAGCCGTTCATCTCGCCGGGCGGCTTCAGGTTCGGGATCGAGAAGGCGAAATGCGCCTCGGCAGCGTTCTGGATGCCGCCCGCGAGCCCGTTGCCGACGGTGATCGGCATGCCGGCCGACTGCAGGATAGCGGCGATCTTGCGCGCCGGATGGAAGCCGCCGACCTTCATCAGCTTGATCTTGACCGCATCGGCGGCGCGCCGGTCGACGATGCGCATAGCATCCTGGGGCGTGCGCACGGATTCGTCGGCGATGACGGGCGCATCGATCGCAGCCGCGACCCGCGCCAGCCCTTCGACGTCCCAGTCCGCCACCGGCTGCTCGAACGCGCCGGCACCTGCCTTTTCCAGCGCCCGCACATGCGCGATCGCCGTGTCGGCGCGATAGCCCAGCATGTGCAGCGACTGGCTGAAATCGACCGAGATCGCGACGCCGTCACCAACGGCGGCGCGGACCGCGGAGATGTTGGCGATGTCCTGCGCGAGATCGGCGCCGACGCGCAAATTGACGAAGCGGTGCCCGTCGGCGACGTAGCCGGCCGCCTGGTCTGCCAGTTCGCCTGACGGCAAGATGCCGAGATGCGGGGCGCAGACCGCAATGCGTTCGCGCGCGGCACCGCCGATCATCTTGAAGACCGGCCGCCCAGCCGCCTTGCCTATGATGTCGTGGCAGGCAAGGTCGATCGTGGCATGGGCATAAAGATGGCCCCTCGCCACGCGACCCATCCTGTCGTGGATCCATTCGAGATCGTACGGGTCGGCGCCAGTCAGCTGCGGCGCGATCGCTTTCTCGACCACGCGCATGATGGTGTCCTGATACTCCTCGAAGGGCGAATACACCGCCGCGCTGGTGGCGCTCTGGCCGAACCCGGTAATGCCCTCGTCGGTCTCGATCACCGTGATGACGGACGTCGCCTCGCGCTTGTCGACGAGCGCCGTGATGTAGGGCACGCGCATCGGCGCGTTGATCGCATAGGCGCGGATGGCGGTGATCTTCATCGATCCAGACTCCGGTTTGAGCCACCATCACGGCGCCGAGAGCGTAAAGGAGCAAGCCGGCAACTGGGGCTAACAGCTATTCGATGATGCAAGGCCCGATTTCGACAGGCGCCAAGATGTGTAAGACGGAAGGACAGCTTGCTGCGACGGCTGGGTCAGGCGCTGGAAAAGAACCGGCTGGTGGTGTGCGGCGTACAGCCAGCCCTGGCCCCTTTTCTGCAATTCGCTGATACCGGCACAGTAACGGCAATAGCGGTGTCCGTTGGCGCTGATTGCGCCACTGCTCGCTATCCCCCCGCGCCTTGGAAGGCAGTTCAGGAGCCGGCCGTGGCCGCGGTAGCCGACCGTGACAGGCGGCTCATCCGGGCGCAGGAGGCGTCCGGGCGCAAGGGTCAGGCCGCTTGCGCGGTTTTGTCTGTTCAGGACATGCGCGCTCCATGCACATTCGGGTTGTACTCTCGCCGCCAGACCGATTTTACGTTAGTCTCGGGCGCTGCCGCTACGAGCGCATGGTCGCCGACATGAGATGTCATGAAGAGCCAGAGGTTTACGACCGACGCTTTCCAGGAACGGCACCGCTACGAAGCCTGGCGGCATCGCGACTGGCCAAGTCTTGCACCGGTAACCGACACGCTCGAACCCGCCGGACCCTTCTACGCGCACTGCGAGACTTACAGCCTTGGCCCGGTTGCGCTCGTCTATACGAGCATCACAGGCCAATTCTATGAGAGGCCGGCTGCCTTCATCCGGAGAGATGGCATCGACCACATGGGTTTGTGCCTCATGTTCGAAGGCGACTTTTCCGGAGAGACGGCGAATGGTGATTTTGCGGGTGGCGCCGGGTCCCTTCTGATCGGCGATCTTGGACGTGTGTACGCGCAGGAATCGACGAATGCGCGGACGGTCACGATGATGATCCCGCGCGCTTTTGCCATGGCGAACCTTCCAATCCTCGAGGGACTGCACGGGCGTGTCATGGGTGCGGACGAGGTCGCCTATCTCGCTGACCACATGAGGGGGTTGCAGAGACACTTGCCGACGCTGCCCGATGGAGCCGGACAGCGCCTGGCAACGGGGATCGTCCAAGCCCTGGCCGTCTGTCTTGAAGCCAGGTCTTCGTCCGCCACCGAAACCGTCTTTTCCTCGCAGAAGGCGCGAGTGGAATGGTACATCCGAAGACACCTCTCGGATCCCGATCTCAGTGTCGCGCGACTGTCGTCCGTCACGGGCGTGGCGCGGTCTCAACTCTATCGTCTCTTCGCTGAAAATGACGGCATCGCCAGCTACATCCGGGGCTGTCGTCTCGAACGTGCAAAGGCGATGCTGGCGGATGAGAGTTACCGCGATACGATCGCGGCGATCGCGTTGGCCAACGGCTTTCGTGAACCAGCCCAATTCAGCCGCTCGTTTCGGGCGCATTTCGGTTTCCCGCCAAGCTCTCTTCGACCCAGGTCCCGCTGAAGCGATCTCGGATGCGTTCCAATAGGGACATGCTGCCAAGCATTGGGACGTCTGGCCAAGGCGCCGGTGCTTCCCTGTCCATAGTCTCCCCACTGAACGGGAGGCTACAGGACGATGATGCGCAGATCGGGTGCAGATCACCGGAACGGTCGAAGATCGGCCACACATGCGCGGCTGACAGCGGCAACTGCCGTGATGCTGGCCGCCGCGGCCTCGCCCTCACTGGCGCAATCGATCACCGCTGAGGGCGCCGTAAGCCCCGTCCCGCCGTCAGACGGCACCTGGATCGAACAGAACATCTGGATCGGCGACGGCGGCGAAGGCACCGTCACAGCGTCCGGCAGCGCGACGATCCAAGCAGAAACAACTGTCGTGGGGAACGGTCCAGACGGCGTTGGAACGGTGATCCTCTCCGATATCGACACAACCCTCGACAGCAGTTTCGCCCTCTATATCGGGGATGGCGGAGCAGGCGAGTTTCAGATTCTGGACGGAGCCAAGGCATCGGCTGGCGCCATGGTCGTCCTCGGGTTCGGAGCAGGATCCACCGGCAGCTTGATCGTGTCGGGCGATGGCGCGAAATTTGAAGGCGATCCCGGCGCTGCCTCACCTCCACTCCTTTGGATCGGCCAGATGTTCGGACATGGCCAGATGACCGTTGATCGCGGCGGAGTGGTGCAGACCGGTATCGCGTACATCGACAACGGCTCGGCAACCGTGGATGGCAGCGGCTCGCGATGGGAGACAACGTTTCTCAACATCATGGACGACAACAGCTCCCTCACAGTAACCGATGGCGGTCACGTGCATACGACTAGCCTGATCGTCGGCGACACGGGCCAAGCGAGCGCCACCATAGACGGCTTGGGATCAAGGCTGGAGGTTGACGGCGATTTGCTCGTCGGCGCCGAAGCCGGTTCGGAAGGGCTGCTCACACTGTCCAACGGTGCGGTCGCGTCCGCAGGCGGCTTCGTATCCATCGGCGAGAAAGGCTTTGGCTCGATCGCAATCGAAAGCGGTTCGACCCTGTCCGGCGACAGTGGATATCTTGGCTTTGAAGGGCAGGGAGCGGCCATAGTCACGGGTGCAGGCTCAAGGTGGGACAGCACGTTTTTCGTGCTCGGGACGTACGGAGATTCAACCGGATCTCTGATCGTGTCCCACGGCGGGGTGGCCTCGGCATCTCATGCTGGCGGGTTCCGGCTTGGTTTCGAGGACCAATCCGCCGGCACCATCGCAGTCGGTGCAGCCTTGGGCGACGATGCACAGGTGGCTGGCCTCATCGAGGGCGCACGATTGGAGATCGGTGAAACCAGCAGCCTCGTCTTCAACCACACCGGGCTTCCCGACGGCACCGACCTGCGCTTCGCACCCGATCTGTTCGGGAGCGGCTCGATCTTCCATGAAAACGGCATCACCAGGCTGGATGGTGACGGCAGCGCCTTTAGCGGACTGACCACAGTCTCGGGTGGACGCCTCATCGTTCTGAACGGCCTCGGCGGCAGCGTCAGGGTTGGCAATGGCGGGTTTCTCGGCGGCGTCTCGACGATCGGATCTGGAATCGGCTCGGTCGTGACAATAGGCAATGGCGGGACGCTCGGGCCCGGCGATCCCATCGGACGAATTACCATCGACGGCAATCTCGTCTTCGACGCGGGATCCACCTTCGAGGTCGGTCTTCTGGCCAGCCAGCCTTCCGATGTCGCGACGGTCACCGGCACAGTGGATGCTGCCGGCGGGCGCGTCAGAGTTGTCACACTGGATCCTGAGACGAGCTACTCGAACGGCGCGACCTATCGCATTCTCGATACGACGGGCGGGTTCCTGTCGGAGTTCGGCGGCGTAGACAGTCAGTCCGCTTTCCTGCAGTTCGCGATCGATCATAAGGACACCGGCCTCGACCTTATCGTGCGCATGGCTGGTGGATCGATAGACTTCACGGACGCTGCACGAACGCCCAACCAAAGATCGACGGCAGAGGCATTGAACGGGCTGGCGCGAGCCGGTCCCTCGCTGGCGCTCTACAATGCTGTTGCGATGCTCGGCGAAGGAGACGCGCGCAATGCGTTCGATCAGCTCTCAGGCGAGATACATGCTTCACAGCACACTGCATTGATCAGTGACAGCCGGCATTTGCGCAATGCGATCAACGATCGTATCCGGGCAGCCTTCAGCGATGACGTGTCTTCAGACCTGCCGATCCTGGCTTATGCTCAGAACGCAGCAACGCCCGCTTCGGCGTCATCGCACCAGGCCTCAGCAGTCTGGGCTACTGCTTACGGTTCACAGGGTGCCATAGACAGTGATGGCAATGCCGCCCTGACCGGCCACGGATCGGGTGGCGTTCTGTTCGGCATCGACGCGCCGGTTTCCGACGATTGGCGGCTGGGATTTGTCTCCGGCTACAGTCGCTCGTGGACCGACCTGGACGCCCGCGCGTCTTCGGCCAGCAGCGACAGCTACCATGTCGGTCTTTATGCTGGCAGTGCGTGGAACGACATCCTGCTACGGTCTGGCCTTTCCGCTTCGTGGCATTACATCGAAACAAGACGCTCGGTCGGCTTCGCCGGGTTCGCAGACTCGTTGGCGGCCGACTACCGCGCGCGGACAGTCCAGGCTTTCGGCGAACTTGCCACCACGCTGCGTACCCGCGACTGGACTTTCGAGCCATATGCGAATGCGTCCTACATGGTGCTTGACGCAGACGGCTTTTCCGAAAGCGGCGGCGCGGCAGCCTTGGCCTCCGCAGGCGGCTCATCAGATGCAGCAATCGCGACGCTCGGCGTTCGTGCCGAGCATCACGTCGCGCTGGGCTCCGCCGATGCCAGGCTGACCGGCATGCTTGGCTGGCAACATGCGTGGGGCGACACGGTGCCGACCTCCTCTGTTGCCTTTGCCACGTCGGACGTCTTCCCGGTGGCAGGCGCGACCCAGCCAAGGAACAGCGCGGTGGTGGAAGCCGGGCTTGAGGTTGGTCTGTCCGCCAGTGCCCTGGTCGGGTTTTCCTATCGCGGAATGCATTCGGCTGAAAGGCACATGCACAGCTTCGAGACGCGCGCCAGCATCCGCTTCTAAACTGATAGACGCCTTGCGCAGGACCGGCAGATCAAGAGACGCGACTGTTCAGAAGGTCCGGAACGGAGCTCCCGTAAACCAGCGACTTCAGTGCGTCTGCGCGTCCGGAGATCTGTGCACGCAGCAGGTGATGCTGATGCACAGCCCGGAGGTTCGGAGCCGCTTCGGGTGCGTCTGGTCAGCCGATCGTTGATGGATGGCGGTTGGCGTAACCAATCGCTGCCTCGAGCGATGCCGACGCTGCGATCAGCCACTCTTCATCCAGGAAGTCGCCAATGAGTTGCAGCCCGACCGGCCGGCCATCCGTTGTGAACCCCGCGGGCACGGACATGGCTGGCTGACGCGTCAGGTTGAACACGAAGGAAAATGGCGTCCAGACGTGCCAGTCATAGTCCCCTACGCCTTCCGGCGCCTGGAGGTGGGCGGGGAACGCAGCCATTGTCGTGGTCGGCAGCGCAAGCAGATCGAACTGCCGGTGCAGGCTCCTCATGCGACGGCCAAGCTCGATCCTCTCGTTCTGTGCAGCCAGATAGCGCGACACTGGAATGCCTCTGCCGATCTCGACAAAATGAGCCAGGCCCGGGTCGAGCTGAGCCAGTTGATGTTCGGTGGCCGAGGCGAATGCATTCGCTACGCCCACCTGCCAATGGACGCCGAACACGTCGGCCGGGTTTCCGAGATCCGGCTCGACTTCCGTGACGACGGCCCCAAGAGCCTCCAGTCGGGCCACTGCCGAAGTCACGATCGCGTCGACTTCCGGGTCGAGAAAGGTGGCATAGCCAAGCCGCCTGCTGAAGCCCACCCGCAAACCCGCGATCGGTCGAGCTTTGGCGCCTTCGCTATAGTCGGGCGCCTCGATCGGCAGGCTGTCCCAGTCGGACGGGTCGGGAGCGGCGATGACATTGAGCATCGTGGCGAGGTCGCGTGTGTTTCGGGCCAGCGGTCCGACATTGGCGAGCGAGCCGATAGGATTTGGCGGGAACGCGGGGACACGACCATACGTCGCCTTGATGCCGGTCAGATTGGTGAATCCGGCCGGGTTGCGGATCGAGCCGCCACCGTCGGTCGCGAGCGCCACGGTGCACAGGCCGGCTGCGGTTGCTGCCGCTGCGCCGCCGCTCGATCCGCCTGGTGTCAGATCGGTGTTCCAGGGGTTGCGCGTGATCCCATGAACCGGGCTGTCGGTGGTGCCTTTCCAGCCGAACTCCGAGGTGTTGGTCTTGCCGAGAATGATGGCGCCTGCTTCCCGCAGTCTGGCAACGGCCGGTGCGTCGGCGGCAGCCGGTGGGGCCTTCTCTGTAAGCCTGGAGCCCCGGCGCGTCGGAAGTCCTTCGACATTGATCATGTCCTTCACGGATACACAGATGCCGTCCATTTGACCAAGTTGCCCTCCTGAACGCCATCGGCGTTCGGAATCGGCGGCAGCGGCGAGCGCGCCGTCGTGATCGACCAGTTTGTAGGCATTCAGCGCGGGGTCGATCGCCTCTATGCGCGCCAGGAACGCCTTCGTCGCCTCTATTGGCGACAGATTGCCTCTGGCGTAGGCATCCGCAAAGTCATCTATGGTCCAGTAGTGTATACGATCCTGCATGAAACTGATCCTCGGCTCAGTATTTCTAAGGCGTCACTGCCAACAAAGCTGATTGACCGACAACCTCCGATATCTGAAGCTTTCCCTCAAGGCCGCAGGGTCCGGCCACGACAAAAATCTGCAAAACGGCAGAGGGAACTTTGGATACAATCTCACGCACCGTGCTTGTCGCGGGCGGCGATGTCTGGACGGGTGGCGACGCCCCTGTCCTGATGCGCGGCCACGACATTCTCATCGTCGACGGCCACGTAGCCACCATCGAGCCCAACTTTCGCGGAAGGGCCGACCGTGTCATCGATGCCGAGGGCGCTATCGTCATCCCCGGCCTGATCAACGCACATGTGCATTCCGGCTGCAGTCCGCACATCCGCAGCATCTCGGAAGATCTGGAGATTCCAAAGGACGGAGCCTTCTACCATGGCCTCAACACGCTGCTTGGCGTGGGCTTCGCCAACCTGGACATCGACGACTATGCCGCCCTGATCGAATGGGACGTCGCGGCGATGCTGCTCGGCGGTGCGACGACCATCGTGGAGGAGAATTTCGGTGGCCATGACCGCTGGATCGAGATTTGTGGACGTCTCGGTTTCCGTGGTCAGATCGGCAGGACCTATCCGGGTAGCGTTGGCTCGATCGGCTACATGCGTGACGGCAAGATCGTCCTCGACAGCGGAGGCGACATTCCGGCACAGTTTGCCGCGGCACTGCAACTCGTCGACAGCCACGACGGCATGTTCGACGGCCGGCTGGGCGTCCATCTGTCACCGCATGGTCCCGACACCGTTCCCGAAGAAATCCTCCGGGAGACGGCTCGTGTGAGTGCCGAGCGCGGCCTGGGCGTGCATCTGCACCTTGCCCAGCACCTCAACGAGCGCAAGACGATTGCCGAGCGTACAGGCGGCAAGACTTCGATCGAGTATCTCCACGACATCGGGTTCCTGAGCGAGCGCGTCATGGCGATGCACGTCACCTTCATGGAAGACGGCGATGCCGCGCGACTGGCCTCGTCAGGCACGACGGTCGTCCACGGCGCCTACCGCAAGGCCAAGGAAGCCCTGACCAGCCCTTACTGGGACGTGGCCAAGAAGGGTGTGAACGTCGCGATCGCTACCGACAGTTTCGCGCATGACCTTATCCAGGACCTGCGCTTCGCCGCGATGCTCGGCAAGATCAGGGGCGGGTCGTCGTCCGAGCCTACGGCTGCGCAGGTGCTCTGGTCGGCAACCGGTGGCGCGGCGCGGGCGCTCGGTCGCAAGGATCTGGGCCACCTGAATCCAGGCGCCCGCGGCGATCTTGTTGTGGTCGACCTGACGAGCCCGTTCGCCGCTCCAGTCTACGATCCCGTCAAGGCGCTGGTTTACTACACCAGCTGTCGCGACATCCGTACCACGCTGGTCGATGGCCAGCCGGTGGTCGAAAACGGCCGCGTGCTCAACGCCGATCTGGATGACCTTCGCCGCCGAACCAAGCTTGCGGCAGAGCGGGTCTGGGCTCTGGGAGAAAAGCAGGGGGTCATCGAACCTCGGCAGGCTATCGAGCCCCATGCCTGCGGACCGAACTGTTCTCATTGAAAGAGGAGTGGCAAGACATGATGACGTTTCGTGGTGCGTTCGCGGCCGGCCTTGTCGGCCTCGCCTCGGCCTTTCCCGTCGTGGCCAATGCGCAGTCGGAAGAGGCGATCGCCGCCGCCAAGGAAGACGGCAAGCTCGTTCTCTATTCCGACCTGCCGGCCGAGGTCGTCGAGGCGCTGACGAATGCGTTCTCGGCCAAATATGATGGCATCGCAGTCGAGTTCTTCCGCGGCGACACCAGCCAGGTGATGCAGCGGTTCGAGACTGAAAGCGCTGCGGGGACGCATCTCGCCGACGTCGTGACCACGACCGACCGGCAGTCGAAGATCCTGCGAAGCAAGGGCTTCACGGCGCCGCACACGGCCGCGAACATCGACGCCTATCCGGAAAACCTTCGCGCTCCGGATGATGCCTGGAACAATTACGGCCTCGTCACGCTGGGCATTGCCTGGAACACCGAGGAAGTGGCCGAGGACGAGGTCCCCACAAGCTGGGATGAGCTCATCGAACCGCAGTGGAAGGGGCGCCTGGGCATCCAGGATCCGCTTCAGGGCGGCGGCGCAGGCATCTGGGTGGTGACCATGTACGACATCCTCGGCGAGGATGCGTGGGAAACCTACATGACCGCGCTCGGCCAGCAGGACATGCGCTACGGCCGCTACTTCGAGGTGCGCGAGATGCTGGCTTCGGGCGAGATCGACCTGCAGTTGATCGCCTATCCCAGCTTCACCCAGCCCATCATCAACGATGGAGCGCCTATCGCCTGGACACATCTCGACCCGTCGCTTTACACCGGTCAGTCGCTGAACCTGTCGGCAAACGCGCCGAATTCCGATGCCGGCAAGCTGTTCATCGACTTCGTCATGTCCGACGACGGCCAGACGATCATGGCAGACATGAACCAGGTTCCGGCTTTGTCGGACAAGCTGCCTGAAGTCTTCGCACCGATTGCCGAGGCAAATCTCCTGCCGCAGGCCCATGAGCTCGAGCAGGAACGCTTCGACTTCTTCCAGGAGCGCATGAAGGCCTTCTTCACGCGATGAACGCGACGATGACGCCACACGAGCCGGCTGAGGCCGCAGCCGGCTCCGGACTTCGGATTTCGCGGCTCGTCAAACGGTTCGGCGGCTTTCAGGCCGTAAAGAACATCGACGTCGATGTGCCGGCAGGCTCGCTTATTTCCCTGCTCGGACCATCAGGCTGCGGGAAGACCACGACCCTGCGCATGATCGCCGGGCTCGAGGAGCCGGACGCTGGCACGATCGAGTTAGGCGGAACCCCGGTCTGGACCGACACTGGCGTGCGGCTGCCGGCCGAACAGCGCCGGATCGGGATGGTGTTCCAGTCCTACGCCATCTGGCCACACATGACCGTGGCGGACAACGTAGCCTACCCCCTGAAGGCTCAAGGGGTGGCGCGGAGCGCGCGCAAGGCCGCGGTCGATCGCGCATTACAGACCGTGCGTCTCGACCACCTCGCAGAGCGATACCCCTCGCAGCTCTCCGGAGGACAACAGCAGCGCGTGGCGCTTGCCAGAGCGATCGTCTTCGATCCCCGGCTCCTTCTCCTCGATGAGCCGCTGTCCAATCTCGATGTGTCGCTGCGCGAGGAGATGCGGACGGAGCTTCGCGTGCTTCAGCAGCGGCTCGGCGTGACGGCGGTGTTCGTCACGCACGATCAGGAAGAGGCTCTCGCGATCAGCGACGTGGTTGCGGTCATGCGCGACGGCGTCATCCTTCAGTGCGATACCCCGCGCGCGATCTACGAGCGACCGGTGGATGCCTTCGTGGCAAGGTTTGTGGGGTGGAAGAACCTCATCCCCGCGACGGTCACGCAACGCGACGCCGTGAAGGTCGCGGATGCAACCATCCGGGTGGACGTGCCGGATGCCTTTTCGATCGGCGACAAGGTCGTCCTTGCATTCAGGCCGGCCGACGTCCGCTGCGACGCAATCGGTGCGGCTGCCAACCAGATCGAGGCGGAAGCGGTCTCATCGCTCTTCCTTGGCGATCATCTCCTGTGCGGCTTCAAGGTTCAGGGTATCGAGATCACGGGCTGGGCTCCGCCGACGATGGAAGTCCGCCCCGGCCAGCGCATGACGCTTGGACTGGATCCTGCCCGCCTTCTGGTCCTTCGCACATGAGCATGTCCCTCAGAACGAGCAGCGCGTCGTCCGGCAGCTGGATCACCGTGCCGGTCGTGATCGTGGTCGCTTTCCTCGCGCTCTATCCGATCGGTTGGCTGATCTTCGGCAGTGTTCGAACCGCGGCGCCTTTCGAGGCGGGAGACTTCACGCTCGCGAACTTCGTGATGGCCTACAGCGATCCCCAGGTTCTTCGCACGATCTGGAACACGCTCGTCTTCGCTGCCGGGCAAGCCGTCATCTCGACCATCCTGGGCACCGGGCTGGCGTGGGTCGTGACCAGGACGAACACACCCGGCCGCGGTGCGATCGAGTTCATGACGCTGCTGCTGTTCCTGTTTCCGCTGATCATGGCGGTCTTTGCCTGGACCCTTCTGCTCAGTCCCAGCAAGGGTTTGATCAACAATCTGATCGCGCAGGTCTTCGGGACGAGCAACGCCGTTTTCGACGTCTATTCGATGGGTGGCATGATCTTCGTCCAGAGCCTCTACGTCACTCCGCTGGCGTTCCTGATCGTAGCGCCTGCGCTTGCAACGCAGGATGCCAGCCTGGAAGAGGCGGCACGGATGTCGGGCGCCGGCACGCTTCGCACGACCTTCACGGTGACGCTGCCGCTCGCATGGCCGGCCATTCTGTCGGCGCTGATCCTGATCTTCATCGTCGGCCTGGAAAGCTTCGACGTTCCGCAGCTGCTGGGCGCACCCGTTGGCATCTTCACCTATCCGTCTCTGATCTATCATGCCATCGCGACCCGCTTTCCGCCTGCCTACGGAACGGCATCGGCGCTTGCCGTCAGCCTCCTGCTCACGACGGCGATCTGCGTCTGGATCTACCAGCGCGCAACGAGCCAGTCGCATCGGTTCCAGACCGTCAAGGGCAAGGGGCACCGCGCTGCTGTGATGGATCTCGGCGGATGGAAGTGGCTCAGCTTTGCGCTTTGCGCGCTGTTCTTCTTCATCGCGGCGATCCTCCCCGCCGCGGTCCTGCTGATGGGCTCCTTCCTGCGCTTCTTCGGTCGTCTCGACCTGCGCGTCTTCGAGCGTATGACGACCTCGAACTACCCTCGCGTTCTCGCCCATCCGGCGATCGCCGACGGTTTCGTCAATTCGCTCATGCTGGGGCTGGTGGGAGGGCTGGTGTGCGTGCTGCTCGCAGCACTCGTGGCCATCATCGTCCAGAAGACGAAACTACCGGGGCGGCGCACGCTCGAAGGCGTGGCGATGCTTCCGATCTCGTTCCCGGCCACCGTGCTCGGCCTTGCACTTCTGTGGGCGTGGATCGCCGTCCCGCTCCCGGTCTACGGTACCGTCCTCGTACTCGGGATCGCCTACGTGACGCGTTTCCTGCCCATCGCGCTGAGAACAGTCTCGGGCGGCGTCATCCAGATCTCCGACGAGTTCGACGAGGCAGCCAGGATGGCAGGCGCAACCTGGTCCATGAGGCTTCGCACCATCTTCCTGCCCCTCCTGCGTCCGTCGCTCGCCGCAGCCTGGGTGCTCATGTTTATGCTGTTCTTTCGTGAACTCGGCATGTCCGTGCTGCTCGTGGGCACCGGAAACCCCGTGCTCTCCGTCGTGATGTTCGACTTCTATCAGTCCGGAGAGCTTGGTCTGCTCTGCGCCTTGTCGGTTCTGATGACCGGGTTGGTCATCGCCGTAGTGGCGGCCGCGCGGTGGCTGCTGGGCGTACGGTTCAGCCAGTTCGGGGTCTGATTGCTGTCCGACGATGAGTGCGGCATGTCACACACCAAGCTACTAAGGCCGGGAAGCTCCCTCGCGACCGGCTCAGCAGTCTAAAGAGAACTGGTGGGTGTTTAGATAGCGAGCGTGGGCAGTGGAACTGAAGTCCCGATCCCGAACCTACTTCGCAGAGGAAGCGAACTCTCGCGCGGCCTGGATGAATGCCGTGAAGGCGGCGGGAGGGTTTTTGCGACCGGGGTAGTAGAGCGCCAGCGGCGGCTGTCCGGGCGTCCAGTCTCCTAGGACCTGAACCAGCCTGCCGGTGGCAAGATCCTCGCGGACGTCCGCCTCCATGACATAGCCGAGCCCGACGCCATTCTGTGCTGCAATCCGCACAAGGCTCGGCTCATCGAGGGTCATCGAGCCCTGAACGTCGATCTGGACGGCTTCACCGTCCTTCTCGAAACGCCACCGGAAGATGGCGTTGTTCGGAAGGCGGGCGCGCAGGCAGCGGAACCGGTAGAGGTCTTTCGGCATGCTGGGTGTGCCGTGCCTGGCCAGAAATTCCGGCGACCCCACAACCGCGTGCTGACGGTGCAGACCCAGCGGTACGGCGATCATGTCGACCGGTACGAGGTCGGCGGGTCTCAAACCGATGTCGAAGCCGGCCGCGACGATGTCGACAAGCTTTCCTTCGGTCACCAGATCGATGTGGACCTGCGGGTGGCGTCGCAGGAACGGAATGATGAGCGGCGCCAGCACCTCGCGCGCTGCCGACGCGAAGGCGTTGATGCGGAGCGTGCCGGAGGGCGTCTCCTGATGCGACTGCGCGGCGAGCATCGCATCGTGTATGTCCGTCATCGCCGGCCCGACCCGTTCGACGAAGGTTTGCCCGGCGTCGGTGAGGGATACGCTGCGGGTCGTCCGGTTGAAGAGCCGGATGCCAAGGCGCTGTTCGAGCTTGGCGATGGCGTTGCTCAGCGCCGTGGTCGACATGCCGAGATCAAGAGCAGCCGCCCGAAACGAACCGTGCCGGGCGATACTGAGCACCGCATCGATGTCAGACAGGATGTCTCGCGTCATTGTCCCGTTTTTCGTAATTCCTCATACATGTCTATCCCAGTTATCGGATCGTTCGTCGAGCCGTAGATTATCTCCTGTCAGCCGCCGATGGGCTGGACCCCTGGCAAACAAGCCTCGGGGAAGACAGGAGAATGACGATGACCATCAAGTTGCCACCGAGCATCCAGGCGTATTTCGACGCCGACAATGCCCGCAGCCCGGACGCCGTCGCCGCTGCCTTCACCGACGACGCCGTCGTCCGGGACGCGGGCGAAACCCGGGTCGGGCGTGAGTCCATCCGGCGTTGGAAGGTCGAGACCGACCGGAAATACTCGCACACGCTGGCCGAGCCGTTCTCCATCACCACCGAGAACGGCAGGACCCAAGTGACCGGACATGTGTCCGGCGACTTCCCCGGAAGCCCCGTCGACCTGCGCTACTTCTTCGTCCTCAAGGGTGACAAGATCGCCGACCTGGAGATCACGGTATGAACCCCTTCCTGACGCTAGAGGGCCGGCGTGCTCGCAGAGAGATCGACGATCAAAGTATGGAAACACTCGGTCGCTGTTGGCCAAACCCCGGCGCGTAAGCTAGTCCAGCATATACGACAAATTCGGCAAGATCAGCGACCAGCAAAATAGAGCGACAGCTGTGGAAACGCGATCGTCAGCAGCAGGACCATCAGCATCAAGGCGATGAATGGCATCACCGCTCGGCACACCGTGCCGAAGCTTTGCTTGAAGATCGTAGCCGCGATGATGACGTTGATCGCCACGGGGGGCATAACGTAGCCGATCTGCAGATTGACGATGACGATGATGCCGAAATGGACCGGATCGAACCCGTAGGCCGCACCTAGGGGCGCAAGAAGCGGCGCAAGGATGAGGATCGCCGAGCTTTCGTCCATCAAGGCGCCTGCGATAAGGAGCAGCAGGTTAACTGCGATCAGTAGCATCCAGCCGGAATCAATCCACGTCTGAGCCCATTGCAGGAGCGCCTGGGGTACGCCTTCGTAATCGAGGATGACGTTGAACGAGTTGGCGAACGCCAATAGCGGCATGAGGCTGCCGAGCAGCTTGATCGTCTCGATACCGATCTCGTAGATCTGGCGCGGTCCGAGTTCGCGGTGGATCAGCACTTCGACGACCAGGGCGTAGAACAGCGAAAGTGCGGCCGCTTCCGTGACCGTGAAGTATCCGGTGTAGATGCCTGTCAGCAGGATCACCGGCATCATGATTGCCGTGACACCGTGCTTCAGCGCACTCCCCAGTTCGCGAAAATCGATGGGGGTCGTCGGTAGATTGCGATGACGGATCAGCGTGTAGATCGACATGACGAGGACCATCAACAGGCCCGGTCCCCAGCCGGCACGGAACATGTCTGTGACCGACACTTCGGTCGAGAATCCGTAGAGGATCATCAAGATGCTGGGCGGGATGATGATGCCGAGCGTGCCGCCCGACGCAAGGACGCCGAGAGAGTAGTGGACGCCGTAGCCGTTCTTGACCAGCGCGGGAAACATCAATCCGCCGATCGCCATCATCGTGACGATGCCGGAGCCGGAGATGGACGAGAACATCGCGAGGGCCAGGATTGTACCGACGCCAAGGCCGCCGGGAAGCGGGCTCGTCAGAGCCGTCATGACGCGTACTAGGCGTGCCGCGATACTCCCGCGCGACATGATTACCCCGGCGAACATGAACATCGGGATCGACAGAAGCACCTCTTGAGTGCTCGGCAGCGTCTGAGGTGCGCGATCTATACCCGCAAATCGACGGAGGAGGGGCTTGAGCAGGAGTTCAACTCCCTCGACGCCCAGCGGGAAGCGTGCGCGGCCTATATCGCCTCGCAAGCAAGTCTCGGCTGGGTCGCGGTCGCGGACCGCTATGACGATCCAGGGATCTCTGGGGGAACGATGGAGCGACCTGCGCTTCAGCGGCTTCTCGCCGACCTTCAAGCAAAGCGGATCGATGTGGTCGTCGTCTACAAGATCGACCGCCTGACCCGGTCGCTTGCCGACTTTGCCAAGATCGTCGAGGTGTTCGACGGAGCAGGCGCCTCCTTCGTCTCCGTGACACAACAGTTCAACACAACCACGTCGATGGGCAGGCTGACGTTGAATGTGCTTCTGTCCTTTGCCCAGTTCGAACGGGAAGTGACCGCCGAACGCATCCGGGACAAGATCGCGGCCTCGAAGAAGAAGGACATCTGGATGGGCGGTACGGTGCCGCTGGGCTTCCAAGTGATCGAGCGCAAGCTTATGCCGGAGGAGCCGGAGGCGACCTTCATCCGGCACGTGTTCGATCGCTACACCGACCTAAAATCGGTGCCGAAGCTGGTCCGTGAGATCGATATGAAGCTCGCCGGCGATACAATCGAACCACGGCCGCTCGGTCTGCGACGCCTGCGGGCGGGGCAGCTCTACCGGCTTCTTGCCAATCCGGCCTATGTCGGCAAGCTCCGCCACAAGGACCAGGTCCATGACGGCGAGCACGAGGGCATCGTTGATCCGGCACTGTTTGAACGCGTGCAACAGATCCTCGCGGACAACGCGGTCCGTAGCCACAAAGAGGCTCGCTCGCCTCAAAGCAGACATCCGCTGAATGGATTGATCTTCGATGAGAAGGGAGATCGGCTCAGCCCGTCCCATTCGACATCAAACGGACGGCGCTATGAGTACTATGTGTCCAGCCGCAATCTTGCCAAAAACGGTGGCGCGAAAGATGGCTGGCGGTTGCCAGCCGCTCAGCTTCACGACGTACTGCTGAGCACTATCGCGGCGTTCCTACTCAATGGCTCGAGGGTCGCGCACGAGCTCGGTGGCAACTCACCGACCAGTCAGCATATGGCGCTGGTCGAACGCGCTGCCGCACTTGCCGACAGATTGCGAGAACCCTCAGTCATGATCGCCGGCGGCTGGAGCCAGATCCGCGGCATCGTCGAGCGCGTCGAGATCACGCCGACGACGCTTGGCTGCACCATCGATCGCGAGAAGCTTCTCAGCGTTCTGAACGATGCGGAGCCCGAAGGCAGATCCGCTCCTTCGGTGGAAGCGACTGAGCCAAAGTCGATCACGTTGACAACGTCTCTCCAAATGAAGCGGCGTGGTCAGGAGGCCAGGATCGTAATGCCTGCCTCGTCAATGGCTGGCTGCAAGCCCGATCCCGTTCTGGTCGATCTGATCGCCAGGTCTCATCTCTATCTTCAAACGCTGCTAAGCTTGTCGGCACCCTCCATCGCGGCCGTCGCGGACCATCACGACGTTCATCCAGCCGACGTCAGCCGGCTTCTGCCGCTCGCGTTCATCGCGCCCTACATCACCGAAGCCATCCTCACCGGACGTCAGCCGGCAGAGCTTACTGGCCGGCGTCTTGCTCGCATGGACCTGCCGATGGACTGGGCCGATCAGAGAGCGATGCTCTCAGCCTAAGACCGATCAAGTGCTGCATACCAAGCGGCGGGAACGCTGGTGACCGCTCCCGCTCTTTGGTTATCGAGCTTCCAACCTGCGCCGCATCTCCGCAGCGACAGCTTTGTGATCATCGCCACACGATCGCTGCGATGGTCTACCATCGGCGGCGCAAACTCCTGGTCAGGCAAATGGGCGCGCTGAGACCAACCGGCGCAGGCGGCTGGAATTCAGACAAAGCGGCATTGTGGCGACCAAGAGATTGGTCACAGTTCGCGCTAACCGCCTGAAAAGGCGGAGCTTTTGCCGGATGATGCCGAAAAGGTACTTTGAGAAGGAACCGGCTGGTGGTGTTTGGAGTACCGGCAGCCTTGGTCTCCGCCTGAAATTCCCTGATAACCGGCAAAAAACAGCGAATCCCGCGATTTCGGTTTGCCTGCGCCTTGTCGTGTCTAAATTTTGCTAGCTTTTTCAGTTGGTTGAAGAGCTTTTCCCTGCGCTTCAGAACAGGGAATTTTTTGCTGTGAGCAGGCAATAGCAGAACAGACATCAGGGAATTTCTGGCGCGAGCTGGCGCAATCGCGGTGTCGTTTCGCGGTACCGAATTGTCGTTAAGCGGGATCGCATTGCCGTTACGTGGGATCGCTTTGCCTCGTCGCGAGACGGTTGTGGCGATAGCTGAAGCGGCGGTGTGGCGAGGCGGGATTGAATTGCTGTCGGCCGGGAGGCCGATGTCGTTATGCGGTAGCGGATTGCACGCTAGCGAGCCCCGAGCGTCGCGGCCCAAAATCCGCCCGCCCCCAGGGTCGGGTCAGCGCGCTGGAACGGTTCGAGACGCGTCCCAACCAGGCCGCCGTGGCGTCTTCACGACTTTGTGATCGAGTGCCACAGCGGTGTTTTGAGGCTCAATTTCTCTTTGAAGACCTCTCGAAGGGTTCTCGAATGGTCCTTGAGGCTTAGCGCTTCAAATCGGACGTTAAGGCCCTAAACCCCGGCGCTTTCCTGGCTTGCAATCAATAAGGCCGTTCTCTCATTGTTCTCCTGAGGCGCTGATTTGGGCGCAAGGAGAAGCTCATGATGATCGAGCACCCACAGATCGAGATGGTGGCGGTGGCCAAGCTCAGGCCATACGAGCGCAACGCTCGCACACATTCACGCAAGCAAGTCGCTCAGATCGCCGACAGCATCAAGCGCTTCGGCTTTACCAATCCGGTGCTGGTCGGTGACGGCAACGAGATCGTCGCAGGTCACGGGCGCGTGCTCGCGGCAAAGCAGATCGGCATGGCCGATGTCCCGGTGTTGCGGCTGTCCCATCTGTCAGCGGACGAGCGGCGCGCCTATGTGTTGGCCGATAACAAGCTCGCGCTCAACGCCGGATGGGACCAGGACCTTCTGTCGATCGAGTTTCAAGCACTCATCGATCTTAACTTCGACGTCACCGTCACGGGCTTCTCGCTTGCAGAAATCGAACTGACGCTCGACCAAGCGCGTGAAGCCTCCACAGGGGCGCCTGACGGAGCAGACCAGGTGCCAGCTGCTGGCGTCGCAGTGACGCGGGCCGGAGACCTCTGGCACCTCGGACGCCATCGGCTTTTTTGCGGTGATGCACAGTCTCCTGCCGATGTCGCCCGCCTGCTCGGTGGCAACAGAGCCGACCTCATCTTCACCGATCCGCCATACAATGTTCCGGTGAACGGACATGTCAGCGGGCTTGGCCGCGTTACGCATAGGGAATTCGCGTTCGCGTCCGGGGAGATGAGCCCCGCGGAGTTCACACAATTTCTGAAGACGACACTTGGCAATGCGGCAGACGTTGCGCGCGATGGTGCGATCGCGTTCGTGTGCATGGACTGGAGACACATGCGCGAGCTGATGGATGCTTGCGAGGCCGTGTTCAGCGAGTTGAAAAACCTGTGCGTGTGGAACAAGACCAACGGCGGTATGGGCAGCTTCTATCGCTCTAAGCATGAGCTCGTCTTCGTCTACAAAGTCGGTACAGCCCCGCACACTAACGCTTTCGGGCTCGGCGAGACGGGACGATATAGAACAAATGTGTGGGACTATCCGGGCATCAGCAGCCTTGGCGCCAACCGGGCCGAAGAGCTTGCCATGCATCCGACCGTCAAACCGGTCGCGCTGATTGCCGACGCCATTCGTGACTGTACAAGGCGGGGTGAGACCGTGCTCGATCTCTTCGGCGGTTCCGGCTCGACGCTCATGGCAGCCGAGACCTGTGGCCGAAAGGCCTGCCTCCTGGAACTCGACGCAATCTATTGCGACACGATCGTCAGGCGCTGGCAGGCCTACACCGGCAGGCAGGCAACGCTGGAGGGTGCCAGCCGCAGCTTCGACGAGACCGCAGCTGAGCGCGGCGCCGCGGCGGAGGGCGCAGCGCCGATACAGGCACCACACCGGTCCAGGACTCGTCGGGGAGAACGGCGATGAAGGACAAGGACAACGGCCGCAAAGCGCCGCCGCTGAGCGATGACGCAATCGATCGAGCAAAGCGCGAGCTGCTTCATGATGTCGGTTACAAGAGCCCGCCGACGGCGACCCGCTTCAAGAAGGGGCAGTCCGGCAATCCAGCCGGCCGACCGCGCGCGCCGAAAACGCACGGCCTCAAGCTTGAGGATCAGCCGGTCTACCAGGCCGTGCTTGATCGGGCCGCCAAGCCAGTGCGCATGCGCGAAGGCGATGTCGTCACCGAGGTCAGTACGCGCGACGCGATGGTCCAGTCGGTTTATGCAACGGGGCTCAAAGGCAATGCACGCTCACAAGGCCTGGCGCTCGACCTCATGCGCACGGCCGACATCCTTCGCGCCAAGGAGCGCTCGGAACGCGAATCCTTGGCGCGCAACTGGAAAGCCATTCAAGCCCAAGAATTGGCTGCGGCCATCGAGGCCGGTCGCGACACGAGGCTCATTCTTCCGCACCCCGATGACATCGTGATTGGCGGCGATGAAGGATACCGCATCGTCGGCCCTTGGGATGAAGCGAGCCTGCTGAAACACGAGCATACACTACGCGTCATTGACGTCCTGATCCTGCAAGACGAGCTTGACCGGCGTAGGCGCAAGCGCTCCGAGCAAACTCCACCGTCGGTAGCCGACGACCTCACCGGGGCCTCGCTGCTCGCGTTCTTCCTCAATCACACGCTTCCGGCTCGGATCAAGATTGGCGACACAACGATGCTAATGAAGGTGATGGCGGCCGAGCGGCATACGCTTCGGGAGCTGCTGAAGATGACCTATACCGCCTGGCACGCGCTTGGATGGCCTGTGAAGCGGGGCGCGATGATGCCGAGCTTTGACGTGATGAAACGGAAGGTCGAGTTGCGATTGGACTTCCATCTTGCTTACAACGAAGGCCGGATCGACCTCGACGCTCTCTCTAAAGGTGAGTTCAGCGACGACATCCTGGAATTTATGGACAAGCACGACATTCCCGGCTGACGAGAACCGGTACTTGGCACGAGCAGGCAGGCAGCGGTTGACGCGCAGGCAAATAGCACCGCGCGAAAGAGTCAAAGGCTTCTGCATGGTCTTTCCCGGAGCGCAGCGTTGACTTGCTGCAGCACGCAGGCAAACGTCCCATTGCGGGGCGTGAGCCAGTTTAACCGGGACGACCCACTGGTCGGATCCGCGAGGGACATGACGCCCCTCCACGCCTCGCACCTCGTTCGTTTAGAATTAGGCTTCGCAAATGGCCCGACCTATGTTGTCAAATACAGGCTCCAAAAAATATGAGAGCACTTTCTGATCGCCGGTTACTATGAAGACCTCGGCGGGCATACCCGGCAGTATTCCGAACCTCAGATACAGTTCATTTTCTAAAGGTTTAACAGTCACGCGAACAGGGTACCAAACCGCGCCGCGGTCATCGTGGCGAAGGCCTGGAGCAATACGGCTGACGCGTGCGCGAGCCGGGGAATATCTTAAGTATGTAATCCACTCAGCCGAAGCTCCAGGATCTGTCCAGCCACCATCTGATCAAAGTCTTGAGGCTCTAGGCGCACCTCGGGCGAGAGAGCATTCTGCGCGGCCGTATCGATCTTGCAGCGGTCGCTCGCAGCGAGATCAACGACGAAGCGGGCAAAAAATACTCAATCGCCACTATAGGACGCAAAGCGCACGGCGGGGTGGGACGCCTACACCACCAACGGCCATCAAGGGACAAACGATATTCGCCGCCGTGCATTGCGGCAATGGCCACAACAAGTCCGCAAGTCCAATATTATCCCACGCGTCACCATTTGAGATGGTATGTAGGCTTATCTGTTAGATGAGCCTCCTGCCCGGCACCTACACGAAGCTACGCCAACATGCATGAAGGGCGCAGATGTCACCGCTTGTCAGGACAGGCATTGCACCCAGCCGATCTGCCCCCCCCCCTGCGACTAGTAGTAGAACGGAATGAGCCTGAGCATCTGGGCCGTCCGGTAGATCGATTTCTTAAGTTCTGCGTCTGACAGTGTGCAGTCTGGACATTCAAGGCGGACTTTCTCGATCAGTGAGTGGACGGAAACAGGCGTTTTAGGCCTGCGCCCCAGCAGGTCGGCAAGGATTACGGCTTGCGTTCGTATTGGCGACTGTACAGGAGCGCTCGGCATGTCCTCCAAAGCTACCGCGCGCGCACTTGTTCCAGCATGTCGCGACCCAACGTAAATGATCGCTTAAGTTGCGGCTCTAGAGATTGCACGGTTGCATGCCAGCGTGGATCTTGCGTCTAGTGCTATGACCGCCACAGAGCTGATATCCGAGGTGGAGCCGCCGCTCGCTTCGGTCGTGCAGTGCAGACCTCGTGCCAAGGTAGGAGGCGAAGCGTTGCCGTACCGGGTCAGAACTCGCGACTATGATGCTCGACAGCCGCATGCACAGTTCCCTTACCGCTATAGTCAAAGGTGGTCTGTGTTAGTCAGTTAAAATAAACTTACGGTGACATCCGAGGCCGTTTCGATCTGGACGTTCGACGGGGTTCCAGATGAGTAGTCAGACCAGATAGCGGCGATAGCACACCGTAATGAAACGGCAGCGCTTGGCTGCCGTGTCACAGACATAGCAATACAAAACTAGGACTAGTCGATGGCTGGGGTAGCGCCGACGATGCGGCCGAAACCTGGCAGGTCGGGTGCAGTATTGTAGGCCCGATCCTTTGGTGTCGAGGCGCCAAACCGGAAACGCAAGCCTGCCATTACCGTGTGATCGACGATCGTGTCATCATTGTCTTCGACCATCCGGTGGCCTTCATAGGCACCGAAGACCGAGAAGGTTCCGCCGCCGACCTGAAAGGATGGCGCGTGCTCCACTTCTAGCCCCCATGCGATCACATCTAGCTCGTCGGGGGTGGTTTGGTTGGTATCCTGCTCTCCCGAGATATATGCGAGGTCGCCCTGAAATTTCGTGCGACCATCATTTGCGAAGTACTGCGCAATTCCGCGTACGAAGTAGGCGTTGTCTAACACCTCTTCGTCTTCGCTACTGCCAGCGAGATAACCGCCCTGGACCGCCAGCGAAGCGTTTGTGAAATTCATCCGGGCCTCGAGACCACCGAAGGCAAAGTTGGCTTCGCCGTCCGTCTCAACTGCGCCAAGTCCACCGAACGCACCAAAAAGATAGTTTTGGTTGGTCCACGCGATATGGCCGCCTCCCTCGACGATGCCGCCGTAATTGTCATCGCCGTCGTCTGAGAACGCGTTTTCTCCGTCTAGCTCGAACTGCAACAGAAACGACTCGCCCATTGGTATTGCTGCAAGGACACCGCCGCCAATCATTCCAAAGCCATCGTCTTCGCTTGAGGTGATCGCATCATCACCACGCCAGGTGTAGCCTCCAAGGATCTCGGCTTCGAGGATCAACATCCTCTCAGATGCGGTGATCGGCGCAGGCGATGGCTCGACGAATACGACATCGGCTGCGATTGCCGAGGACGCCATAATAGTGGTGACCGCCGTAGTCGCGATCCAAAAACGAATCTTCACGTGATGTCCCTCAGTTAGTTGGCGGACAATTCTGCAGGTACAGCGACCTCACAATACATTTTGACGTGCGGGTGGGCATAGCTGTGTCAATGAAAGGGGGCTGTTGCTGCCCCGCAACACTTTTCCTCGTAGGTTTCAGCGGATGCAGCGCCCAGCAGTCGATGGCCGCCCAGCTGGTCCCTCGGTGAGTTGCTCAGTGGATAGGTGATGCGGGCAGGAGTAGCCGACTCTAGCGGTCGTTTTCCCACGCAGCCGATTGGCCGCGGTTCAATTTTTGGCGGCAGACAGCGGCAAGCCGACGCCGAGAAAGTTATCGCTTCGTGCGGCGCTTACACGCTGGCTTCGTCACCCGTCCGCCTAGTCCGATCTGCTTGGCTAACTCCGACCTGGCTTTTGAGTAATTAGGCGCGACCATCGGGTAGTCGGACGGTAGTCCCCATTTTGCTCGGTACTCATCTGGCGACAAGCCTAACCGCAATGCCAGCGTACGCTTCAACGTTTTGTAGCGCTTTCCATCTTCAAGGCAGACCAGGTAGTTGCGGCGGTGACTTTCACAAGGAAAAGCCAGCCGGCGAGGTGTTTGTCTGCTATCGTCGATTGAGCAGCAGCGGTTCGCAGGTGTCTTCAGTATGCTGTTAGTGACTTCACCGGCGATGCGCTCGCGAGGGCGGGTTTGGCAGTAGGCGTCCGTGACGATACGGTCGGCATTGCAGCCGATTTCGTGGCCCGTGCTCGTTGGGACGCACTGTCTCGTCAGCAGGCGATCGACTGTCACTTTTGCGCCGTAAAGAGATAGCCAGGTTGAGAAATGCCCCTTTTGATGTCTTTTAAACCCTATGCATCTTATTAGAGCGGACGCTATTGCGTATTCACAGGTTCGACTGCACCATTTGGCGCCGTGCTTGATGCCCCCAAAACAACCTGCACGGCACGGCCGGCGAGACCTCCAAAGCATCAACCTCGCCGGCCGTTTTGGGCCCGCTCAGTCGCCATTGCTTTGGTAAACCAGGGATGGACTCGAACCATCCGACCTGTCGATTAAGGGTCGACCGCTCTACCGCTGAGCTACCGGTTTCCATGGAGGCGTCGTCCCGGATTTGAACCGAGAGTAAACAGGCGTGCAAGCCTGTCGCGTATCCCTCCGCCACGACGCCATCGGCTCGCAATAGAGGTGATGGGAGTTAACCTGGGGTTACTCATCGCGCTTGGGCGCTGAAGGCAAAAGAGGCCAATAACTTGCCCGTGGTGCCATTGGCGTTGTCCGGCATGATCGGCGGCTCGTGACCACCGCGGCGGCGTTGCTCGGAAATCTGCAAGCCACGCTCATCCAGCACGACGGAATCGTCAAAATCGGCAATGCGCGCGGCAGGCTAAACCTTCGGCATCCTCGGCGTGAACAGAGAACCCATGAGCAGTCTATCCAAATTATGAGGAGCAAGTTTACACAGCAGCCACCCTTTGGAACCAGCCGATGCAGCCCGCGTTTGAGCGAACCTTGAATATCGACAGGATCCGAAATGGTCTGGGGTATTGGGCTCGCAGTCGGCGCTGTTTTGGGAGCATCCGTTGGCGTAATGGTCGACAACATTGGAATAGCAACCATACTCGGAGTGGCGATAGGACTGGCCGTCGGCGGCACGTGGTCCGCCTTTAAGGGCGATCCCTCAGCCCTCTCAACGAGCGAGGAACAGGTGCTCAATCCTTCAGAACGTCAAGCGGCGCATCTGCATCAAGACGACGTCCGCCGACACCGTTGATGATCGAGAGACATCGACAATTCGTGAGGCATGTCTCACGCCGAACTCCGGGATTGACGGCTGCAGCGCCTACAAGTGATTTGCGGAGCTGTCAGAGCGTCGGGCCCGTCTCAGGGACGACCTTACTTTTGCCATCACCTCCCTGCGCTACGTCGGCACCGCTCGGCGTCATCCGCAGCCCGACATAGGCGACCGGCCTTCAGTACGCCTGTGCCTGCTTCAGCCAGTCCGAGGGATCACCTGTCACTGGTCGTCACGCTGGGCGACGTCGAACTTACGTTCGCGCATCATGGTGCGCAGCGGTTCCGGTATCGCCTCGATGACAGAGGCGCAGCTCGTCTCCATCAGGACCGGATTGTTCAGGCCGTCCGAGTGTCCCACAATCCGCTTCGTCTCGGCGACCAAGCCGCGCAGCTGCGTCGACTCACGGCGGAAGAGCTGGCTGTGCCACAAAACATAAACGGCCAGGCCGCAGAGCAGCGCCAACTTACCGCCGTAGAACGTCTCGTCAGCCTTGGAGAGATAGCTTCCGTCTGCGGGCCGGGATTGGGCAGGACATAGAGGTTTGCCGTCTGCTGCTGGGCCAGCACCTTGACGGCATCGGCATCGGCGGCAGGCAGCGCCTCAAGTGTCTGAAGAATTTAGCTCAGCTGCATTCGCAATGCCCTTCGCGAGGATCAGCACCACGGCGCGGGCTGCGTCTCGATCGTTGCGCTCGAGGATAAGCGGCACACCGTCTTTGCCCGTGCCCGTGCCCGTGCCCGTGCCCGTGGCCGCGACCGCGACCTTATCGTCGTACTTCTTCGGACGAAGCGTTCCGGCCATCCACTTGCGGGCATCATCGCGGAGCCGGGATCGCCTCACGGTTCACGACGACGTCGCCAGTCGAGCCGTCCGACGTCTTCTGCTCCATCGAGTCCATCGGTGATGTCGAGGATCCCGTCGCAGATCGCATCGGCCCGCGTCTCCGGCACGCACTCGTACTGGTCGCGAACGATTTGTGCTGCCCTACCAGCGAATCACCGTTGACTTGCTCGACAAGTCTACATCGGCGCAGCGAGCGCAAGCTGTCTCCTTTGGCCAAAAGCTCGCAAATCGCGTCAACGATCTGTTTCATTTAAAGACAATGGAAGCCGCGTTGCTGACTTCCCAACCGAAGTCATTTGTGATCCTAATGTGCGTGTGAGTAGAGGACGGTCCAATGAGCGATAGGAAAAATGACAAGGTACGCATAAATGTTTATACAGCAGATGCAAATCTTCGATTGTCAGTGGACATACTTGGCGATCTTATAGCCAAAGAAAAAGGTTATGACGACGTCGGCATGGACGCGATAGTCCGTCATCTGGTTTCCAAGTATCACTGGCTGCCATCTGACATCCGAGCTATGAACGGAGACGACCTCCGCTTGGTCCTGTTCGAGGACTTCGAGAGGCTTCACGCGCAACTTGCAACACGTCTCCAGGCTCTTGACAAAGACTGATCCGCTCGAGCGCTTCCCGGTAAGTGACGCGGAGGTTGGCATGAACCTAGATTGCCCGTCGTGCGTTGAGGCGCGACCGACCCCGAGAAGCGGAGATCACCATTGCGACAGCCTGTGCAGCCACTCTTGATCTTCGCGATCATTTTCTTCGTCGCTACGGTCGGCTACTTTGCCCTCCGCTCGATTATGTGAGGGTTGCAACGTGACCACATTCAGACGCCGCGTCGTCGCCGTCATTCCATGCAACGATCTCGTCGCATCGGAGGCCTTCTATGACCTCCTCGGCTTTAGACGGCCTGAGGGCTCAATCGACTACGGCGACTACATCATGCTTGCCGATGAAGGCGGTGCTGAGATCCATCTCACGATGGCTGCCGAGGACTGGCTTGTCCCAAGCAAAAGCCCTTTCGGTATCTATTTTTATGCTGACAATGTGGACGAGCTGGCCGCACGCTTCGAAGGCCGACTCCTGCACCCGCCGAAGCGGATGCCGTGGGGCACTTATGAGTTTGCCGTGTCAGATCCTGACGAGCATCTTGTTCGGGTTGGCTGTTAAACCCGGCGCGCCCAAGATACCATCTAGCGTTCGCGGCGGCCGATACTAACTTTCCAGCGCTCGTCCGGTTTGGTTAACCCGTCCGACCTCATGAACGGTCATGCAGGTACGCCATCTATTGGTATTAGAGCAGACGCTCGCGTCGCGACAGCCTATCGCTTTGCCAGTGCCTGCTTCACGAGCGACGGCGCGCAGCCATCCTCACCTGATCGAAGTACATCGCGCCGAATGGCACGACGGCGCCGGGCAGTCCGATTAAGAATGGCTACGTCGAGAGCTTCAACGGACGCATGCGCGATGAGTTCATGAACGAGAGCCTGTTCTACGCGAACATTTGGCCCATGATACGCGCCATGTCATCACCCGCCAGCTGCGCACTACCTCTTTCGTTCGCATGAAGCATGAGCATTTATTGCAACGGTTACTCCTTGGTCCTCCGGCTGTCTCAGTGCACATCAACAGTGCGGGCACAACGAGGTCGCGACACCAACGCGCGCGAGTTTTCCGTGCAGGGCGCCGCCGTCGATGTAGCAGCCTTTGGCCTGCCGGCTTGGTTGTAGCGGTTAAGGATGTTCTCGCATCCTGCCCTCCGTCAGCTTCCCACCCTAATTGGTCGTCGACGGCGACCGCCCTTGGAACCAGCTGATGCACGGTAGATCAGCGGCCGACGTCAGTCTGTTGGCTGTCCGGCTAAAGTTCCCCGATAAGCTGACCATCCCACCGTGCAGACGAAGGTGCCAGAAAGCCGTTCGGCTCCCGCCACTGTTGGATGAGGCCAAATGCAATTCAAGCCAGGGAGCAACAGTCGCGTCGCCGCCCGCTCAATGCGATGCGATCGCGTGAATGGATGGAGGCTCTCCGCGGCCGGTGAGCCTCCATCTCGAAGTTATGCGAACGTGCGCCAGTAAGCATGAAGGGCGCGGATGTCGCCGCTTGTCAGGACAGACATCGCATCCTTCAGCTTTTCGTCAGCCCACTCCCACCACTTCATCTCCAGAAGAAGGGCAACGTCCGCTGCATCAAAGCGCGACCTGATTGTCCTCGCAGGATTGCCGCCAACAATCGCGTATGGCTCGACATTCCGGGTGACCAGAGCACGCGTGCCGATGATTGCTCCGTCTCCGATCTGGACACCAGGCATGATGATCGCTTCCGATCCGATCCAGACATCGTTGCCGATGATGGTATCGCCTGCTGGCTGGTAACCGTTCGCGGCACCATTGAAGTGCGGCACTTCCGACATCCAGTAGAAGGGGAAGGTGCTGATCCAGTCGTGGCGATGGCCTTGATTGCCGGCCATGATGAACGCTGCCCCAGAGCCGATTGAGCAGAAGCTGCCGACAATCAGCCGGTCCGCCCCTCTTTCCGGACTGAGAAAGCGGGCGCAGTCATCGAAACTATGACCATGGTAGTAACCCGAATAGTAGCTGTAGCGCCCAACGATGATGTTCGGGTTCGTCACCTGCTCGACGAGCAGTTTGCCCCGGAATGGGCTTTCAAAAAGATTGTCCATCTTGAAACTCTGCATGCAGCACGCTTGTTTGAGACAAGCACTGTTAAGCGAGCAACCTGCCGCCGCTCGCGCTCATGCTCCTCACACGCCTGGCGCAGGAGCTAAATGCAGGTGGTACTCGGACAAGACTTCATCGGCGGCATATACGAAAGACAAGCCCACGGCGCAACGCTCAGACAGGCCGTACGCTGCAGCCCAAGACCTTCAACGCGGACGATCCCTGACAGTCTGGTTCTACGTGGCCGTAGCGAAAGGCTGCCATTCCAGAGTCTTGCCAACCGCCATTTGAGATGCGCTTCTGGAGCGGCTATCGTGTTACTGAGCCGGCTTTTTGAGGTATCCTCTCTATGCGGCGGATTGCCTCTTGGATCGCCGGCGCGCGGTATTCCTGCTCCGGCTCCGCGAGTTGCTCTCTCAGAGCTTCGACAACGCTGGCGCCCGTGATCTCTCTGCCTTCCTGAAGCAGCCTCACCATCACGCGGCCGGCAGCACTTTCCCAGAACGTTCTTCCCGACCATGAAGCAAGACGGGCATCCTCTGTCCGGTTGTTGACCGTCACTTTGCTGTTTCCTCCCGACCTGTCATCAGCGCGCGGCGCTGGCCACTGTCCTTTCGCGGCACCGACAAAACTTCAATGGCTCAAATTCAAATGGATGATATTCAATCGGTGAATAACGCGGCCGCATTGGCTTTGAGGCTCTGCAGGCGCTGGAAAGTCGACCTTGGATGTGGCACGCGCACCGCATCGATGTGCCCGGTGGCCAGTCGATTATTTCGTAGGCGAATAGGCAGTCATGACCAGCACTCGAAAAGAGGCCGCGACCGGATCGAACGATCTGCGCCGGGTCGACCTGAACCTTCTCCTGGTCTTTGAGGCGGTCTACAAGACAGGCAGCGTCAGCAAGGCAGCCCAGTCGCTGGGCATGAGCCAGCCGACGCTCAGCAACGCACTCAACCGCCTGCGCACCCAGTTTGCCGACCGGCTGTTCGTCAGGGCGGACCGCGGGGTACGTCCGACGCCCTTGGCCGCGGGGCTGGCGGGTTCGATCATGGACGCGCTGAACACGCTGCGCAGCGGGCTCCAGATGGATGCCGAGTTCGACTTAAAGACCGCGAATCGGCACTTTAAGCTCATCCTTCACGACTACAGCGTCCCGTCGGTCCTGCCGCCGCTGCTGCGCCTGCTCGACCACCCTCAGTCGAGTTGCAATATCGAGATCATCACGCCCGACTGGATGCGGCCGTATGACGGAATCGCGAACGGCGAGGCCGATCTGATGCTCGATGTCTACCCGCAGAAGGAGCCGGGACTTGTCTTTGAGCCTCTGGCGGAAGCCGAAGCCGTCTGCATCGTCCGCGAGGGACATCCTGGTATCGAGCACGAACTGACCCGCGAGCAGTTCGAAACGTATGGCCACGCTGTTCTGAAAAGCCAGATGCAGCGCCGCCTCCAGGTGCCGCACATGCTGATGGCGGAAAAGCTGAGCCGCCGCGAGGTGTGCATCCTTCCCAACGCGTCCGACCTCGCGGCGACCGTGGCAGTCTCCGATCTCATCGCCATCGTGCCAAGACGCTATGCGCGGCTCGTTGCGCCTATCTACCGCCTTTGCGTTCTGCCGCCGCCGTTCGACTATCCCAAACTTAAGATGTTCATGGCCTGGCCCGAGGAGAAAACCGACGATCCCGGGCTCCGCTGGATCCGAAACGTAATCCGGACTATTTTTGACACATAGGCAAACTCGGCAGGCATGCGGCAGGGGCAGATTAGGGGCCGCCTCCGGACAAGTCCGGTCCCGGAGATCAGCGAGCGGCATGCTGCCGTTCTGCGTCCGTCCGCTTCTGAGCCGTTGCGGGCCACAGTAGGCCGCTCGAAAGCGGACAACAAAAGCGAAGTGCCATGAGCGTTCGACACGTCGTTCTTTCGGGCTGTTCCGGTGGCGGGAAGTCGACACTCCTTGCCGAGCTCGGACGTCGAGGATTCGCGACCGTGCCCGAACCCGGTCGCCGAATCGTCGAGGAGGAGCAAAGTGGCGCCGGGCTCGCGCTACCCTGGGTGGACCTTGCTGCCTTCGCTAGACGAGCGATCGACCTCGCGTCAGAGGATCAGAGGCACGTGGGTGACGAGGCAGATTGGGTCTTCTTCGATCGCGGTTTGGTGGACGCCGCTGTGGCGCTTCAGCACGCAACAGGACACGCAGCAGCGGACGTGCTGGCAACTTACGAGCGCTACCATCCAAGCGTCTTCCTGACGCCGCCGTGGCCCGAGATCTATGTGAAGGACAGAGAGCGGCAACACGATCTGACCGAGGCTATCGCCGAATACGATCGGCTCCTTATCGCCTATCGCGAACTTGGATATGAAACGGTCGTGCTGCCTAAGGTTGGGGTCGCAGATCGAGCAGGCTTCATCTTGCGCCATATCGGCTGACGACCCCTATGCGGACGTTAGCACCAGGGGCTCCAATTCAGTCAGCGGACCTTCTCGAAGGCAAGCCAAGTCCAATGAACACCCATTTCAAGGTTCCCCTTTTGGATGGACGCCGCCTCAAGGCATCGGATCGGAAGCAGGCCGCAGCGCTCAGCGCTAGCAACGGTAGCTCCTGGATCGATTGGAAATACTCGCCGATTCCCTGCGGCAGGTCCATGGCGTAGGGACATGACCAAGCGCCCACCGGGTGTCGTCAGGGCCGCAAGGTTAGGCATCGCCGTCTTCTGGCTTGCTTCCGGCAGATGCTGCCAGACGCCGCCCAGCAGAACCAAGTTGAAGGAACTGTGGGACCGCGCGATCGTCAAGTCTGGCAGGCGGTCGTCCAGCCAGATGATGTTGAGAGAGCGATGAAGTTGCCGACCAGCCTCCCGTAATGCGCGAACAGGTTCAACGGCGAGTACCGTGTTTTCTCGGTCAGCGAACCAAGCCGCATCACGACCTGTACCGGCCCCCACATCCAGTATTCTAGCCGCGCGCTGCGGAAAGAGGTCGATGACGTGCTCGTAAACCTTCTCGGTCGGAAGCGACTCGTATGTGGCAATGAAAGATGGCGTGGCCGCGGCCGCGTAGGCATCCAATATGTCCTGCATCGTCGCTCCATACATGCCGTGAACGCGTTTTACAAAGTGCCAAAAACCAGACGGTCTGAAACTCTCACTAAGACGTCACGACAAGGAGTGAGCGGTGAATTGATCTCCGTCGCAGAGGGGGGCAGTTCCGGGCGATCAGGTTTCAGGCAGTGCTCGGCGGTTAGCTGCCATTCCGGCTTCGCCTCATGAGGCAAATCTGCTTGGGCGGCACACGGCATGAGTTCGGACGTTTGCCGCTGGGCTTCGGACCCCTCAAAGCCGTGATCGAGAGGGAGTGGTTGTTGATGATGCACTCCAAACCAATGTCGCCTGCGGCTCGAATTCTGAGGCCATGCACGGGAGGGACGAGACGACCCCGCAGGTCTCTGATACCATTTTTTACAATGCTGTCGGGATCTGGCTAGCAGAGTCGTCCTGTGATGGAGCTCGGGTGCCGCAAGACCGTCCGATACTGAAAACAAGGGAGCCTTGGAATGAGTAAGGCCATCACAGTGCAAGGCATCTACGCTGTTGCCATAGTCAGGGATTTTGACGCAGCAATCTCATGGTATACCGCGTTTATGGGTCGTAGCCCCGACGATATGCCATTTCCGGGCATGGCTCAGTGGCGCAATATGGGTGCCGCTGGCTTGCAAGTATGGCAAGATGACACGCGTGCCGGACATGCCATAATGACGGTCGTAGTGCCTGATCTCGCGAGCGAAAAGCGACGTTTGGCCAACATCGATCTTTTCGTTGGCAACGAAGCCAGCGGCGAATTTGGTGCTGTAGCCCAGCTCTTTGATCCCGAAGGCAATCAGATCAACCTTAGCGAGCCACCTAAGGGCTTCAAGAATGGGTAGCCTCGTATATCCCGACTGACGTCAGTTTCCGTGGCGGCTATACCCGAAACATGCCAGTCAACTCCCCCTACCGGTCCGGCCGCTGGCGTCGCTGAGACCAAACACAATAGGAAGTGATTGTCCCGAGACGGGTCGGGGCCCGGCTGCTGGCTGCCTGCTTCTGGCAAGGCAACGGAGAAGCTGATGTTGGGCCAGCAACCTTCGCCCGGACGTCCCCGCCCGGTTGTGGATCCCGAAGCCGGTTGGGATTTGCCTGGCTCGACATTCCCACAAAGCTCTTCAGACGCGGTCAGCGCGGGTGACATGCCTTTCGCGCGGTGCCGAAATCCTCCGTCAACTTGGATCTGGCGAACCGGCATATAGCGCGGTCGACTTCGCGCTCGTCAGAATCTGATAGCGCTCGAACTGCGCAAGGACATCGGCAATAATGTCTTCCGTCGTGAAACTCATCACCTCGTAGCCACGGCTGCCGTCGGAGAAAACGGTCTGTGCAGACCAGACCTGCCGTCGCTTCTGATCTGGACGCGTAGCATCCCCTGCCGAAAAGGTCGGTGACAGCTGTGCCTTGGGCACAACCCCATAGACGAAGTTGCGCGTCGTTTCGCTGGGTACGGTGAGCGTTGAGGATCCGTCGTCGCCTGTCTCGACCGACGCGGCCACCCCGCGCCGTTCCATCTCGCGCGCAACCTCGGAGAGAGCGGGATGAACGGTGCCCGAGATGAAGGCGAGTACCTCGTCTTGTGTCGGCTCGTGCAGGATCGCACCAAGTCGCGATTGCCATGTGCTTTCACGAACAGGGATTGCGGGCTGCGCCTGGCGATGCTCCGTCATGCGCGAAAGATCAGCACGCATGCCACGCAGTAGTCCGAAGGCCAGCATTAGGAGGATGATGGTGAATGGCAGAGCGCTTATGAGCGTCATGGTCTGCAAGGCAGTCAGGCCGCCGGCGAGCAGGAGCAGTGCCGCCGTGACGCCCTCCATGCTGCACCAGTAAATGCGCTGCCATACGGGCGTTTGCGATGTGCCTCCAGACGCGATCGTATCTACGACCATGGAGCCGGAATCCGACGAAGTGACGAAGAACACGGCAACAAGAAGAATTGCCAAGGCCGAGGTCAGCCCAGCCCATGGCAGGTATTCGAGAAACTGGAAGAGCGAGACCGAGATGTCGTTGCCGACTGCCGTCGCGATGGCGCCCTGCGCCGCGCCCATGTCGAGCGAGATAGCGGTGTTGCCGAAGACGGTCATCCAGAAAAATGTGAACACTGACGGCACAAACAGCACGCCGACGACGAACTCGCGAACGGTTCTCCCTCGGGATATTCGCGCGATAAACATCCCCACGAATGGCGACCAGGAGATCCACCAGGCCCAATAGAACAGTGTCCAATTGCTGACCCAGTCGCGCGGCTCGTAAGCATAGAGCCTGAATGTCCGCTCGATGATCGTATCGAGATATGTCCCGACATTCTGCACAAACGCCTGGAAGAGAAATGTGGTCGGGCCAACGAGGAGTACGAAAAGCATCAGAACGACCGCAAGGACGAGGTTTCCCTCCGAAAGGCGGCGGATGCCGACATCTAGGCCCGAGACGACCGACAGTGTCGCCATCATTGTCACAACTGCGATCAGGACGACCTGAACCAGAGCGGTCTGTGGGAGGCCCGTTAGATAGTTGAGCCCGGCATTGATCTGTAGCACCCCAAGGCCAAGTGAGGTGGCAATGCCGAACACAGTTCCGCAGATCGCGAAGATGTCGACGGCATCGCCGATGGGCCCCTTAATGCGGTCTTTGAGCAGCGGATAGAGCCCTGACCGGATCGTTAGGGGCAGGTTGTAGCGGTAGCAGAAATAGGCAAGCGAGAGGCCAACGACGGCGTAAATTGCCCAAGCATGGACGCCCCAGTGAAAAAAGGTCAACGCCATGGCCTGACGCGCGGCGTCGAACGTTCCTGGCTCGGCTTCTGGTGGGACGGAATAGTGCAGGATTGGCTCTGCAGCGGCATAGAACATCAATCCGATTCCCATGCCCGCGGCAAACAGCATCGCCAGCCAGCTCACATAGCTATACTCGGGCTCCGAATCGTCCGCGCCAAGCTTCAGGTTGCCGTATCGGCTCGTCGCCAGGAACAAGACGACAAAAAGGAACACGCCCACCGCGAGCAGGTAGAACCACCCAAAGGTATCGAGAACGTAGACCTGCGCGGCGCTGAACATCCGCTCGGCATCGTCGGGAAATGCAAAACCGATCAGCACCAAAACCGCGATGATGCCGCTGGAGCCAAAGAAAACCGGCCGATTAATTGTCGATTCCATGCCAATGCCGTTGATGTCTGATTAAGAAGCTGAGGGCGTCTCGGCGCATCACCTAGCCCATTGTGACCGATAGGCAACCCTTGTACGCCTTTCGCACGTTGCCAGACCCGGAGGACGTCATCGGGAAAACGCGGGCCATTAGCTGTCGGCGCCCTCCAAACTCGTCAAGTCAAGCAGTGAATTTTTACGACCAGTCCGGGCCGTGAGGAGACCGTCAGCTTCTGGTCATCGTATGCAAAGAGGCCGACGTCGAACTGAGGCAGCCGGCGCGCCGATCGCATTTGCTCGATTGGACGTGACGTTACGGCAGAGTCTGCGACCATGAGAGACTGGATTTGATCCCCGTTTGTTCGATATACACCAGCGATGACGAAAAGCTTTGAAGATCGCCGCATTGACCGTGAGATCCATGGACTGAACTCGGGATCGGACCCATTCGCAGCCGCAATGCGCGCGACGCATATGCCGATGCTGATCACCGACCCCCGTCAGCCGGACAATCCGATCGTCTTCGTCAACGACGCCTTCGCCAGCCTAACGGGCTATTCGCGGGATGAGGCGCTCGGCAAGAACTGTCGCTTTCTCCAGGGGCCCGGCACGAACCTTGAGGACGTCGCGAAGCTTCGTGAGGCGATCGCTGAGCGTCGACCGATTGAAATCGAGCTTCTTAACTACCGCAAAGACGGATCGCTGTTCTGGAACAGGCTTCTGATCTCGCCGGTGTTCAGCGGAGGCGAGCTGTCCTACTTCTTTGCCTCGCAGTTCGACATCACACGCGACCGGACGGCAGGCATCGCCGTGGATCGCGACGAGATCGAGCGCGATCTGCAGCGGCGAATTTCTGATCTGACCGCGAGCGAAGAACGGCTGCATTTCACGCTAATGGCAGGCGGCCTGGGCACGTGGACGCTCGATGTGCCCGCACAGCGGCTCGTTGCCAGCCCGATCTGCAAGGCGAATTTTGGTCGCGACGCCGCGAACAACTTTACCTACCAGGACCTCGCGGCCTCCATCCATCCCGACGACGTGGAGCGGTGGTCCGGGGCGGTGCAACACGCCTTGGCGGGAGACGGTGAGCTGCACGTCGAGTATCGTGCGATCTGGCCCGACCAAAGCGTCCATTGGATCGAGATCAGAGCACAAACGAAATTCAACGACGACGGCTCCCCGTCACTGATGAGCGGCGTCTCGATCGACATCACCGACCGCAAGGAAACTGACGAGCTTCGCGCCCTCCTCAATCAGGAGCTTGCGCACCGCATCAAGAACATGCTCGCCACCGTCCAGACGGTGGTGCTTCAGTCACTGCGTGATGACAAGCCGCGAGACGAGATCGCCAAGTCTGTAGGAGAGCGCATCGCAGCGTTGAGCAGGTCGCAGGACGTCCTGACTGGCAAAAACCTGAGCATGGCGGGCCTGATCGAGACGGTCCGGCGCGCGGTAGAACCGTTCAATGGAGACAACCGTATCGCATTCGAAGGTCCCGATGTCTCGATGCCACAGGATGCCAGTCGTGCCCTGATCATGGCGCTGCATGAACTGTCGACCAATGCCATCAAGTATGGTGCTCTGTCGAACGAAGGTGGCACGGTGGCCATCAGTTGGACCGTCGAGAACGGATCGGTCGACTTCAGGTGGATTGAACGGGGTGGACCGCCGGTCTCACCACCCACGCGAAAAGGTTTTGGCAGCCGGATGATCGAAAAAGCTTTGGCTGCGACAGTGCGTGGAACAGCCGCCATCGATTATCGGCAAGAAGGCGTGGTGTTCACGATGCAGGCTAAGATGGACGAACTCGGCTAGCTAAGCCGCCGCCTCAAGGGTTCGGGCTTCAGGCCGTCGGGCAGGACCTGCTGAAGGTGCTCATAGACAACGTCGGCGCTGAACGGCTTGCGCACAAAGCGGGCGCCTTGCGGCATGTCGTCGGGTCCGGGCTGGATCATGCCGGACGCTACGATGATCGAGATATGCGGCCAGCGCTCTGCGCACACCCGAGCCAGGTGAAATCCATTCAGCTCTCCTGGCGGCATCTGCACGTCGGTGAACAGGATCTGGATGCTGTCGGCCGCTCTTTCCAAGATCGCGATCGCCTCTTCAACGCCGCAGGCTTCGTGCACATGAAAGCCGACGTCCTGGAGGATCTGGGCCGCATCCATCCGGATCAAGGCATCATCATCTGCAACGAGGGCGAAGGGCGTGTTGTCGCTATTCATGGAGGCCTCGGCATCGATCATCGCCGTAGAGAACGTCACGGGTTGCGAAACGATCCATTGATGAAGTCGCGCGTGCTGGACGTGTTACAGTGATACCAAGGCCAGGGATGAACGAGCCTCCACTTATCCTGACGTTGCGGTTCGATCAGGCTTCGTTCGACCGGTTCGACCGGGAGCGGAGCAGGCATTTTCCACCGGACCGTAACTTCATCCCGGCACATCTGACGCTTTTTCATCACCTTCCTGGTCTCCTGAGGGAAACGATCACCGACGAGATCGCGGCGCGCTGCTCCGAACAGGCTGGTTTCCCAATGCTGGTCGCCAAGCTGCGCTCGCTGGGTCGCGGCGTCGCCTATGTGATCGAGAGTTCGGAACTGTCCGGGCTGCATGCAGATCTTGCTAGCCGCTGGACTGCACATCTGACGCGGCAGGACGCACAGGGTTTCCGACCGCACGTCACGATCCAGAATAAGGTCTCCCCGGATGTCGCTCGAAAGACTTTCGAGGCCCTATCGTGCTCATTCGAGCCTTTCCAGGCTGTGGCGACCGGCCTGCTGCTCTGGCACTACAAGGGCGGCCCATGGGAGTCAGCGGACGAGTTCGCGTTCGAGGGCTGAAGGACCTGGTGGGCCCACGAACTATCCGGGTTGAGGTCCTGCCGAAGGTGAGAGACGCTTTCCCGCCCGACCTTCAGGGGGCCGTGAGCGGCCTGTCCGGTTCTGGAGGGTGCCCGGCGGAAAGCTGCCGCCGCGAGCACCCAGTAAAGCCTCGCGCTGTGGGTTTACCCCGAAACCGCAGTCGGCGACTGCTCTCGTTGAAGGCAGTCTTGGTTTCAGTGACACCCGTCGAAGATCGCGGGGGGGGGGGAACCTAGACGCCGAAGGTTACAAGCCCTCGCTCATCGATCTCCCATGCCGGATTCCAAGCGATCTCCCATGCATGGCCATCTGGATCAGCGACATAGCCGCGATAACCACCATGAGGGGGTGCGTCGGCCTTACGTAGAAGCGTTCCGCCTGCTCCAATAAGACGTTGGATAGCCACATCAACATCGCCTTGGTCACCCACATTGTGGGCAAGCGCGATTGGTGAAGCAGACCGATGGCTCGAACGCTGCATATCTTCATCAAGACCCGGGTTAAGCCAGATCCCCAGCACGAAGCCGTTCATCTGATAGAACGCGACGTCGTCATTCTCGAAGACAGGCGCCCAACCAAAGCCCTCAAAATAGAATTGCCGAGACCTGGTGAGTGAAGCGACACCGAGTGTGATCACTGAAATCTGCTGCTGCATGTTCATAACCTCTAAGTCCGCCCGAGCATGATCGCTTCAGACGTTCGAGGTCTTGGGCCGTAACCGGAGCAACGGAAGGACCCGCTTTCGCGGGGGCCGGGCCAACCGCACCGACCTAACCTGTTTCAGACGCTATGATGTTGAGGGATTTCGTTCCGAAGATCAACAGTGGACCGGCAGCTTCTTCGGCACCAACTCCCGGATCTGACGAAGATCGTCCATGACCAAAGAACTGCGGGCACTCTTCGCCTTCGGATGCTCGGGACTGATTTTCCATGGCCAATCTGGCCTGGGTCCGTCAGGACCTCAGGCGGCTCCACCAGGCCTCGTCAGTCCACGAGGTCTTTCCCGCGCGCTGCGATCAGGTCGCTGATCTTACGCTTCAGCCGTTCGACATCGAACGGTTTTGTCACGATTTGCATACCAGCTTCCAGATGGCCATGGCTGAGCACGGCGTTCTCGGCGTAGCCGGTGATGAAGAGCACCGGCAGGCTCGGGCGGAGTTGCCGCGCGGCTTCGGCGACCTGTCGACCGTTCATCCCGTTCGGGAGGCCGACATCCGTGATCAGCAGTGACAGCGGAGCGGAGGAGCGAAGGATGTCCATGGCCCGAATGCCGTCATCGGCTTCGACAGCGTGAAAACCGAGTTCCGAAAGGATGTCGACCACGACCATGCGGACCAACGCCTCGTCGTCGACTACCAGTACATTCTGGCCCGAGCCGGACAGGACTGCCGGCTCATCTGCCGGAAGTTCCCTGAGCGCCTCTCCTCCCGCGGCATGACGCGGCAGGTAGATGCACACCATAGTGCCCTTGCCCGGCTCGCTGTAGATGCGAACCTGGCCTCCGGATTGTCTTGCAAAACCGTATGTCATCGACAGGCCGAGGCCGGTTCCCTGGCCCTGCGGCTTCGTCGTGAAGAACGGGTCGAAAGCCCGCTCCACGATGTCAGCGGTCATGCCGCTGCCATTGTCGGACACGCACAGCGACACATACTGGCCCGGCGGGAGATCGCGCTCCCTTGAGCTTCTTTCATCAAGCCAGCGGTTCGCGGTCTCTACGACGATGCGGCCTCCATCGGGCATGGCGTCGCGTGCGTTGATGCAAAGGTTGAGCAGCGCGTTCTCGAGCTGATTGGCGTCGACAAGCGTGGTCCACAGCCCGGCCTTGGCGACGGTCTCAATGTCGATCCCGGGGCCGACGGTCCCGCGAATGAGTTCCTCCATGCCTGTTACGAGCCTGTTCAGGTCCGTCGGCACCGGATCGAGGGTTTGGCGGCGCGAGAAGGCAAGAAGGCGGTGGGTCAGCGACGCTGCGCGCTGAGTGGCGCCTTGGGCAGCTACCAGGTATTTGGTAATCTCGCCGACGCGGCCCTGCGAGAGCCGGGTCTGCATGAGCTCCAGGCTTCCGGAAATGCCTGCTAGAATGTTGTTGAAATCGTGAGCAAGTCCGCCGGTCAGCTGGCCCACCGCCTCCATCTTCTGAGACTGGCGCAACGCTTCCTGCGCGACACGAAGGTCGAATGCATTCGCGCGTTCTGCAGTCACGTCGCGGGCCACGGTGAACAGAAGACCGTTCTCCGGGACTGCAGTCCAGGAGAGATCGTGATAGTTGCCGTCTTTCGCCCTGAAGCGATTTTCGAAGGCAACCGTTTCGGCTCCAGCGGCAAGACGGGCAACTTCCTCGCGGGTCTTCGCCCTGTCTTCGGGATGCTCGATCCATTCCGAAGTCCGCCCGATGAGGTCTTTCGCGTCCCACCCAAGCACCGCTGTCCAGGCGGGATTGACCGACAGCCAGACACCATCGCTGTCGGCGATGCCAAACATATCGAGGCTGCGCTGCCAGAGCCGATCACGCTCGGCCGTTCGCTGGGCAACGCGATTCTCTAATTCGCGGTTGAGGTCGTTCAACTCCGCCTGCGCTGCCCGACGCTCGGAAATGTCGCTGAAGAGGATTGCGACAAGCCCTCTGGTTGGCTCTCCGACCGGAAACGCATAAACACTGAACCAGCGGCCGAGGAGGTCTGAACCCTGCTCGAACCGCGCCGGCTCTTGCGTGCGCACGACGCCGCCGTAGACTTCGAACCAATGCTCCTCCAGCGTCGGCGCGGCAGTGCGCAGCCATTGTCCGAAGATTGCCTCTGGAAAACCAGTCTCTCGATAGAAGGCCGGGTTAGCATCGATTACGCGGTAGTCGATCTGCGTTGTGCCGTCCGCGGCACGCGACTGCAGATCAACCTGTACGACGCAGAAGCCAGAATCCACGCCCATGAGCATTGAGCGATATAGTCCATGGCGCATACCTAGCTCATGTTCGGATACGCGCGACGCGTTTGGGTGCGACGTAGGAGGAGATTTCGGCATCTGAACTCTGCGTTACCGATGGCATGGGACAAATGTACCCGCCAACATCTGGTTCCTTTGGGAACTGCCGCATTATGCCACCGCAAGGGCACTGTCACTACGCCTGCCGACGCCTAAGTTGCGGACAAGGGGCCTTCTGCAGACTACCCGGTTATGGTCAAAAAACCGGAATAACTCGCCAATCAGCGAACGAGCATGTTCGGACAACGCTTCGATGCGAGCATTGCATTACCGGATGCGTCTGGTTCCGGCAAATTGGCAGTCGCCGAACGAAGGATAGCTCTGCAGCCAGTCTGCCGATTGCAGCTTTTCGCGAATGGCCGACGCCTTATTTGGCACCATCCGACCTGGCCTGCCGCAAATCCTTCGGCACTTCTTTGATCAGAACATTTTGATATGCGTATGGTATCTCGATACCTGCGGCATTGAAACGCACCACGCCGGTTTCGACCCCGCCTGGCGCATTGATCTGCAGCTTGTCGCCGAGCCGGAACGGCCGATAGAGGATAAGGCTGAAGCCTGCCACGAAGTTGGACAATGTGGATCGTGCGGCTAAGCCGAAGACCAACGAAGCAACCGAGACGCTTGCCAGCAGGGCCGTGGCGAGCCGATCAAGGGCCGGGATCATGTGCGCGTAGAACATCAGGACCATGATCCACAAAGGCGCTCGCAACCTTTGAGAGAAAGCCTATGGACATCCGATCGATGTGGTTGTCGTGGTCCCGCGCGACGATCAGACGGATCGCCCGTTTGAGCAGACGACAGCAACAGGCCGGCGAGCACGAACAGGACGAGGATGATCAGCGCACCCGACCAACGGTCGGGATGCAGATGCGTCAACCAAGTCTCGGCGTTAGTCAGGGTCATCAGTCCCTCTTTGATGGCTCGGATCGCGAGCCCTCAAAGCCAGTCACAGCTGATGACGGCTTTCCAGTCGAGTTTGCCCACAAGTCCTGGGCCCCAGGATCACATGGCCTGGCTGGACCTCACCTGGAAGCGGCGTGCCACAAGGCGTTTTTCAGATCGACGAGCGGCGGGTTGGGGCGGAACGGTGGTGGCTTGCGGCCCGTCTCCCCTGGACCTGCCAGGACCGAGAATCGGATCTCACCGTCCGAATAATAGCGGTCGCCCTCGCCGTTGCGTCCGTTCAACGTGGGGCCTACGCCCGTCACCTCGTAGACCTCGGCAACGCGTCCGGTTGCGGCAAGATCTGACGCGAGCGCGTCTCGCATGGCGTCAACATCCGGGGAGATGGCATGGGTCACGGCGCCCGTGTAGTGGCTGAGCCCGACGCCAACGTCGAACGACGCAGAACCGAGCCACACAGGTCGACCCTCGGCGCCGGAGGGCAGGACGTTCCAGAAGCGGACATGTTGGCGTCGGTCCGCACTGCGCCCGACCGCCTTCTCGAAAGCGAGATCCTGCTGCCGCTCCTGGTAGAATAGTGGACTGACGGGGGCGTCACGGTAGGCCTCGTCGAAAACCACACTGCCGATGATCTCGATGCTGGTGCGCAAAGTCACGGGATCCGCGGGCGCCCAGTCGGCCGCCACCATGGCTGCTACAAGGTCTTCCTGAGATCCGACGACCCCGACATTCAACGGGTCACCCGCTAGCCCGTCCGCGGTGCGCGTCACCATTTCGAGGCCCCCAAGCGCCGTCTGATGCTCGTAGTGGCGCAAGGCGAACGGCAGGATGAGGTAAGCCATGGCTGCCCAGACAAAAATGAGAGAGCCAACGGCAAGCGCCGAGCGATGCACGGCAATGCGCCTCTGTCGTCCATGTCGGGCAGGCAGCGGATCGGATAGTCGCTTCGTCATGAGGATATGTCTCTCATGTGGCGCGGAATTCCCTCCACCACCAGCAGTCCTGCCCGCTTATTTGCTAGAAGCGAACGCAGCGGCCTCAGATTTCCTGTACCACAAGGATTTTGCCGCAGGCAGGGTGGCAGACAACGCGCTAGCCGCCTCTTGAGCTGATAGTGGTTCCGCTTCGGGGCCGGTTGCTGACTGACGGATTTTGGTCAACTGACAACGAAAGCGGAAACGCATTCATGTGGCGTCGTAGCTGCAATGAATTAGACTCAGACATTCGCGGTGGCTTCAGCACCGGCCGATACCGGGCGCGCGTTCAGCCGAACTCTTCTGGCTATGACGGGATCGGTAGCATATCTGCCACCCATGAGTGCAATGGTCTGACAATCTGGCACTGCTATGCGGCCCGCGTTGACAGCAGCCCAGTACAGCTTGATGCGATTTGGAATCCATTGATCCGTTGGGCAAAACCGCGGCGAGTTGCGCCAGCCTTTTGTCGGCAAGGCCGAAGTGCTGGTCGCGGCGCCAAGTGTAGAACTGAGGGAATTGCTGCACCTCATATACCGCCGCTAATTCTCCTAGGGCGCATAAAGCGTTCGAGCGCGCCACACTCCATATTATCCGACTAACGTCAGACAGAATCGCAAGGCAATCGATCGGCATTAGGAGGTACGGTGGCAGAGAACCCATCACAAGATTACCGCGTGCAGTTCGTCACCGAACGCGCGATCTCGCGCCAGAGTGAGCCGGGCACGATAACGATCGCGCCAAGTTCGGACAGCTGGAATGACTTCGGCGAACGCATCCTCGTCGAGATTGCCATCCAATCGCGCAGCGAGTCCCAATTCTCGCATGAGCGCCTGACCTTCCGCGGCTTCTTTGGCTTCGTCGATAAGCATGCAGGTAAGAACGATACGCTGCATTTGCGCGACATCGTCGATCAGACCCCCGACACGCCAGTCCCGGCCGACAAGGTGCCGGATTACTTCACGATGCTGCCGGACATGGCGAGCTATCGCCGGATAGTCGGCTATCTCGGCCCAGAGGAAACCCGGCTCGCACTGCGTGCAATAAACGACATCGTCGAAGCCGACGACCGGCCGGTCAACAGACCCTGGCTGCGCGCGGCGCGTGAGAGCCAGATCTTCCTCAACGCCTTCCTGCGACACAGCGAGCCCTACTTCACCTGGAAGAACGCGGCGCCGATCCTGCGCGGTGTGGAATATGAAGAACTCGATCGGATTTCCGACGGGCTGCATATCAAGTTCAGGCTCGCCGGTCGGCCCAACGACCATGAGCTGACCTTCCGGTTCGCCGACGGTGACGCGGTGCTGCCGCAGCGCTTCGCAATCGTGATCGGCAAGAATGGCGTCGGAAAAAGCCAAACGCTGGCGCAGATCGTCGATGCCGCACTTGCCGGCAAACCGAAACTTACTGACATTCGCGGCGACCGGCCGCTCTTCAACCGCATCCTAGGATTCTACCCGTCGGCGACCATCACCTCGGTGTTCCCGAGCGACCGGCGCAAGCGCGCGCGGGTCTGGTATCGGCGCTTCTCGATGGTGAGCGGACGCTCGCGGCAGACGACGAGCGACCTCATAGTCCAGCTCGCGCGCAGTATCGAGGGCATTGGCGGCACCAGCCGCTACGACATCTTCTTGAACGCCATCACCGCGATCGACGACTTCAAGGAACTGGTGCTGCGCACCAAGAGCCGCGAACGCGGCCTGGTCCCGGTCCATGGGCTCAACCGGGGTGCCGAGCAGGAGATGATCCGACGCTATGCGTCGATCAACACGCGGTCCGAGCCCGTCCGGATGATCGACGGCAAAACCTATCCGTTGAGCAGCGGCGAGCTCAGTTTCCTCAGGTTCGCGGCATTGGCCGGGCTCTATATTGAGAACGGCACCTTGCTGCTGTTCGACGAACCAGAGACGCATCTCCATCCCAATTTCATCAGCCAGTTCGTCGCGTTGCTCGACGGCCTCCTCGCGCAGACCGGGTCGGCGGCGATCCTGGCGACCCATTCGGTATATTTCGTGCGCGAAGCGGTCGAGGAACAGGTCACAGTCCTCCGGTCCGACGCGGACCGTGCGATCAGCGCGGAGACGCCGACCCTTAAGACCTTCGGCGCCGATGTCGGCGCGATCTCCTATTTCGTGTTCGGCGAGGACCGGCCCTCGCGGCTGGCACTTGAGGTCGAGACCAAGATCTTAGCACAGACCGCATCCTGGGAGCAGGTATTCGAGACCTACAAGAACCGCGTGTCGCTCGATCTGCTCGGCGAGATCCGTGCGCGCGTCGAAGGCACCGATCACGAGGCTGACGGGCAATGAACCGGCTCGATCCGTCCGAGGATTTCGACGATGCCGGCGCGCTCGATGCGCTCGCCCTCAATAGAAAACTGTCCACCTATCCGCAGTTGGCGGGGCAAGTTGCGGCGCTGAAGGGAGGATATCTCCAATATGTGGCAGCGAGCGGCAACGCCCATGCCATCCACAATGTCGCCCTGCCCGACCCGATCAAGGCGCAGCTCAAGTCGCTCTATGCCAGCCCGTCGAAGGAGCTGCCGCACATCAACCGCATGCGCGCGGACAGCGATGCCAATTGCTGCCCGATGTGCGGATCGTTCCACAGTGGGACGCTCGACCACTTGCTGCCCAAGACCGATTTCCCGGCCTTCGCGATCTTCGGCCGCAACCTCGTCCCGGCCTGTAAATGCAACAGCAAGCGCAGCACATTGCTGACCGGGCCCAATCCGGGCGAGCGGATCCTCCATCCCTATTATGACGACATTCTCGGCCACCGATTGTTCGCCGCGAAGTTCGACGACCCGGGCGAAGTCCCGCGCATCACGCTGCAGCCGCTGATCGATGCGAACCACCCAGACTTTGCGGCAGTGCGATTCCATATGTCCAATATCGTCGAGCGCACCTCGATCATGCGCTATCTCAAGACGAGCTGGATGGGGATGTTGCGGCGCCCGAGCCTTGCTGCCGCAGAACTACGAAACGCCCCTGAAAGCCGCGAACAGCTTGAAGACATTCTGACCCTCGAACTCGACCGCCAGGACGACACGCATGGTAGCAGAAACAATTGGCGGTCGGTGTTCATTGGCGGGCTGCTCGACGACGCCATTCTTGACTGGCTGATCACTGCGTTTGAGCGGCCGGGCTATGAGCCCGACGAGCCGCTGGTCGACGGCATCGTTTAGCGACGCACTATGCGCGCAACCGCGATCTCGCTAGACGCGGCACTCGTCAGCGCATCGCGAATCCGCGGCAGAGACTGGGCGTTCAGCTGCTATTGCGAGCTTGGCGAACAAGCAGCCGGGTACGCACCATCGTCAACAGTTAGTCCGCTTACAGCTTCGGACACGGCTAAAGCAGGCATTCAAAGACCGACTCATTTCAGTGCAAGGCTTGGCAATTCGTCCAAATAATAGCGGACTCGGAAAGCATTTGCATCTACGCTGCATGATGAGGAAATATTCACGCCTAAGCCGGCACGTGCCGGATAAGTCGGCCGGGTTCAGCGGAGGTGGCGCGTGGCGATTGATATCGCAGATCTGACCTTGGACGAAGTCGTTCGGTATCTGATTGCCGGTGATGCCTTGCAGGTCTCTGGCGGTGTAGAGTTCTCGCTGCCACTGCCGGACAGCCGAAAAGTACTCGCCTTCTATATTCAAGATCGCCACGCCTATTGGAACCCATATAAAGACACCAACATCCTTGACGGGGAGATTGATCGGCTGCTCGAGTCGCTGGACAAGCCGGTCGTAGCAACGTCGCCGTCAGGGCGGCCATCCGCTTCGCACAAACGCTGGCAATTGATCGGTGTCACCGCCCATCGATTTCGCGGACTTCATCGCCATTGCGACGAGGCGGGCGGCGATCCGGTCGCCTTCACACTGGATTTTTCGCGCGACGCGACACTCTTTCGGGGTTTCAATGGCGCAGGGAAAACATCGCTAATCAGCGCGATCTGCTGGTGCCTGACCGGATATGGACATCGATCCCAGGGGCTTCCCTCTCCCTTGCATATTCCTATCATTGTTCAAGTCGCTGGCGACGACGACAGCGCCACCAATGCCGGTTTTGAATTGCCGCCTATCGTGCCGATCCCGACCGAAACGGAGCTAATCGCAGTCGATGGGCAACCGAAGGTCGACACATGGGTTCGCCTCAAGTTTCGATCGCTTGTTGATGGCAGCGAGGTGGAGGTCGAACGTCGTCTCGAACGGGACGGCAAGAAGAACTACAAGGCAAGCGCAAGCGGCTTGGACAGGCTTGGTCTGTCGGACCTTGCGCTGCAAGTCGGCACATTGATGCCTGGGATCGCAGCGGCGACCCGCTTCGATGACAAAACAACGCTCTCCCAGGCGGTCTCGACACTAACAGGTTTACGCCCTCTCGCTCATTTTGGCGCGCGAAGCGTGCGTCTGCACGAGCGTTTGACGAACAAATATCCAAAGCTTGCCAGCGAAGAGAAAGAGGCCTGCGAAACCAGCGCATTCCGACAGCTGCAGACGCTCCAGGATCTTTTGAAGGATGGTGAGGGCCTTCCGGATCTTGGTTGCGTGGTGTTGCCGAAGGAAACGACGCCGGACGCATGGAAGGACGGTCTGACCAGCGCAGAGACACTTCTCAAAGCGGCCGAGGAGCAAGCCGCGGCCAATGCGCGGTCGATCTTGGGCACGCTCCCGCCGCTGACCAGCGAAGCAGACATCAAGCGTTTCGAAGCAGCGATCAAAGCGGCCGAAAATTGCTTCAGCAATGCGGCGCTCAAGGGACTGCCGTCGATGCAGCTCGCCCAAACGCTCGGAGAGCTGAGCGAGGCGGACCTGACCGATGCGGAAGCGATATTGGATGATATCGAACGCGAGGCATCGACGTTGGTTACGCAAATGGCCAATGCCGGACGCGCCGCCCGCCTCCGCCTCTATGGCTTTGTAGCGCAATGGCACGAAGCATCGCACCCCGGCCAAGCCTTCACTGCCTGCCCCATTTGCGAACGCGATCTTACCCCGCCCGGAGCAGTTCCCACGGACGCTTTGTTGGACAAATCGGTGGCGCAAGCCCTGGAGGATGCGCGCCACTCGGACAAGGCAATGCTTAAGACCGCGGCAGAATGGGAGCGAGACACCAAGCACAGCTTGCGCGATCGGATTCCGGAGAAGCTGCGCAGGTTCATAGACGAAGCCGTGCCCGACGATCTCGCGTCGGTCTACAAGTCGGCGCTGGCTGGCGAAGTGTTCCAATTGCCCGATTTCCCACATTTACTGAAACCGATGGCGACTGCGGTCGATTGGCTCTGCAGTGCAGCCTGGAGCAAGGCCCCCATCCGCGAGCCGCTGCCAGGCGTGACGCTGCCGGAAGAGATTCCCGACAACGAAAGCCTCCGTGCCGCCATCCGCGGTGTGCGAAGGGCGATAGCGCTGTCCCGTTATCGTGCCGCACATGCTGAATTTGCGCGTGCCGCGATCCTCACGGTGATTCGTACCGATGACGATGAGGCAGCCATCGCCGCAAATGAGCGTACCATCCAAGGCCAGCTATTGGTGTTGCGAAGCCACTTGGAGGTCGCGACTATGTTTGCCGGCATCCGGCGACAGCTGGCGCAGATCAAGGATAGCTGCGAAAGTTGGGCCAAGGCCCGTACAAGGATTGAGAAACTCGCTCGCGCGGCGAAAGCCGTCGAGCCGTTCAAAGAATTTCCCGACCTCGTCCACAATCAGGTCGCCGGCTTGATCACGGATTTGCAGGAAAAAGCGACCGTATGGTCGCGGCGCATGTATCGAGCTCACTTCCTCCAAGCGCCGGAATATGCAGGTCTGGATTCCGCCAAGAGCGACGGGTTCACTTTCCTAGCGGCGCAGGGAAAACATCTGGTCGAAGCGCATCATGTAATGAATGCGTCAGCACTGCGTGCCTTCCTGTCGGCGTTCGTGCTGGCCCTTTGGCAACAGGTATGGGCGCGTTCGGGCGGCATTTCCGCCTTTCTCATGGATGATCCACAGGATCTGCTTGATCCGGGAAATGTCGCGAACCTCGCGGCGTCCATGCCGCTGCTGATTGCCGAAGGCTTGAATCCGATCGTCGTCAGCAACGATTTCGGCTTTATCCCCACTATCGAGTCATTCGTCGCTGCCAACTCGCCATCAAGTGCGGCGCGTACCGAAACCTGGGAATTCTCTGCCATCTCGACTTCGAAATGCACCGTGAGCCTCGCGCCGGTGGCGGATGAGGTCCGCGTACGGTGCGAAGAGTGGCAAAAGACCGATCCCAACGACACGAACCTCGCGCGGGCATTCGTCCATCCCGTTCGCGTTCGAATCGAGATCAAGCTGTGGGATCTCCTCGCCTCCGATCCGGCAGTCCTCCATGACCCAACGATGGGTGACCTGCTTGGCAAGATAGCCAATGCCCGAAACCGTGGTGAGCGCCCCTTCAACGAAGAACCGTTCCGGCGCCTGCTCGACCTGCCGGAGCTGAGGGCTGGAGCAGCGTTTCGCGACGTCATCAACAAAGCGCATCACGGACGCGCCGATCAAATCACCCCAATCGAGGCCGAGACCGTTCGGCAGGGCTACGAGGAGGTATTCTCTGCTATCGATGCCTGCTGGCTCGCATACGCGCGGTTCATGGGGCGCCTCCCGCCCGAGCAGGCGGTGGCGGAGGCGCAAAGGGCGGCCCCCAGCCTTAAACTGGTGGCGCTTCCGAGTACGCCAATCAGTGTCGTAGGTCGTTTGGCCGCCCGCGCGTCCGGGGCTCCGTTGACAACGATCGAAAAGGCGACCGGTCGCCTGGACCTTGCCTCGCTGGGTGATGTGTCGCTCTTCACCTTGCGCGCGTCGACAATGGGATTGGTCGCCTTTCCAGGTCAGACTCTCATCGTGTCTGCGACCGCTGAGGTACGCAATGGCGACCTCGCAATCGTGCGCACTCCAGGAAGGACCTACGCGCGTCGTATCGGCATTGATAGAGCGGACCTATCGCGGGTTTCGCTTGAGACCATGCCGTCGACCAATCCCCGAGTGCCGCCGTCGCATTTTGTCCAGCGTAGCAGCGCGCATCTGAGCAAGGTAATCGGTGTCCTGTTCGACGAAACCGCCGCGCCGAAATCACAAGATGAAGCGGTCGAGACAGACCACTCGTCGGTCATGGGACAGGTTGTTGCGGCGGCAGAGGTCGTTGGCGACAGCGCTTTTCCCGTCGCGCTCGACCGCGGCCATGTGCTGCTCGGCGCCGCTTCTGACTTAGCCCTTCTCGATGGACGCATTCTCGCGGTCGTGACTCGTACCGACGAGTTTTCAAGCGAGCACTTCGCCTATCTAAAGAGGCTTGGTAAGCTGATGCCCGGATCGCAAAGCGTTTATTATCTCGAAAATGTCGGCCAGACAGGTGAAGGTGAGTTCGTTCAATTCCCCGTACAGGGTGTTGCGCCGGTCGCTGGGGTTCCGATCGTCGATCAAACGTGGAAGGTCTTAGGGACGCTTTTCTAGCGCGCGGACAATCACGCCCGGGGTCCAGCGTCCGCGTTTAGAACAGCGCCGCTGCGTAGCGGACGCCTAGTCCGCCACAGCGACGGCCGCTTTTGGCAACCTTGTGCTACCCCCGGAACGGCGGCAATGGGGGCGCAAAGCTGACATTAAAGCGCTGGCGCCAAAGATGTCAGAGCTGGCGATCTCGTCGAGGTCAGCTTAGCGCCCCCATGTCGGACGCTAAGGCGACATATCCTTGTGCCTAATAGCGGACATCTCCGCGAGCACAAGAAAGTCTCTGCTCAAAGCATGCCGGTAACCTCGACTCCGGTCTTTTATGATATCCGTTGTGACGGATAGGGACGGGATCCATGCAGGAATTGATAGATACGGTCGGCGTCGAGCTTATCGTCCACCTTGAGCCTGAGGAGTTGGCGGCCCGGTTATTGTTCATCATTAAGGAGCGGCTGGCCCGGGGCGATCGCCCCCATGTCCATCTTGGAAACATGCTGAACGAGTTCGACCGCTCCACACCCTCCAGTGTGATCTCGTTGAACATTCCCCGGGCGGACGAAATGAAGAACGCCGTTGTTGAGGCGTGGGCGTGGCTTGAGGCGCAGGGCCTTCTGATCCCTGCATCGAGTAGTGGAGGTGATGGGTGGCGAGTGCCGAGCAGGCGCGCGCAAAAGATCGCGGACATGACCGCATTCACGCAGTTCCGGGCCTCGCGTCACCTGGCGAAGGAGATCCTACACCCTCGCATCGCCGATAAGGTCTGGTCCGCATTCCTGCGCGGCGAGTTCGACGTCGCGGTCTTTCAGGCTATGAAGGGCATCGAGGTTTATGTTCGCGAGGCGACCGGGATGGGCGCCGATAAGGTCGGCGTGGTGTTGATGCAAGAAGCCTTCAAGGAAGACGGCGGTATCCTCACTGACATGGCAGCCGAGCGAGGCGAGCGCCGCGCCCGCATGCAGTTGTTCTGCGGTGCGATCGGGTCCTATAAGAACTCGGGTTCGCACCGGGAGGTGAATTTCGAAAGCGCTACGGAAGCGACTGAACTCGTCCTCCTTGCGAACCATCTACTGCGTATCGTCGATGCTCGAGCGGCGGCGCTGAGCTCCAGCCAATGACTCAGCTCATCGCTATTCCAGTTGGTGATCTGCAGTCCCTCATTGGGGGGGGCGGGCGCTCAGGCGCACGCGCGCGTCTTCGAGTTCAAGGCCGCGGCAATGGCGGAGCATGGTTCGACGCGTACCAGCCAACTGTACGACCGTCGCTCCGACGAGATGATGCCGAATCAAGTCAAACGACTGCTGACCTGAGCATGTTGCGGTTGTGAACCACATTGAGGATACACTGCGTTGGGTACGTTGGACCGGAACCGGCGCGCGTCCTGGCGCTTGTGACGAAGTGATAGCCGAGTGGACGTGCGGGACCGTGCCTTCAAGGGACATGGCTGAACGTCTATACAGAATATAGCGAGGGGACGTGTCCAACACGAAACAGATACTGGCAATGCTGAGAAGTCGCGCCGAAGGCGACGACGAGATGTTCTTCTCCATTGCCTTGCAGGTTGCTGCATCGGAAGCGCGGCAGGGTCACCGCAGCGCTGCGGAGGAACTGCGTGCCGAAGTCGAGAAAGCGCGTGCCAATAAGGCACGTGGCGCATCCGTTCCGATCGCATTCGGCGCACCGCGCGGCAATCTCGAAGGCTTGCTCGAATTGCGGGAACCGCACCTCAAGCTCAAGGACGTCGTACTCGATCCGACGTTGGTCAAGCGCGTCAGCGATGTCGTGCGCCAGCAGCGCCGGCGCGACTGGTTGCGCGAGCATGGAAAGAAGCCTAGCCGTCGCCTGCTCTTCGTTGGCCCGCCCGGCTCCGGCAAGACGATGTCGGCCGAGGCGGTCGCCGGTGAGCTAGGGCTACCCCTGTTCGTCATCCGTCTCGAGCAGCTGATCTCCCGCTTCATGGGCGACACCGCCGCAAAGCTGCGCCTCGTGTTCGATGAGACCGCGAAGCGGCGGGGCGTATACCTGTTCGACGAGTTCGACGCGGTCGGCGCACACCGCACCGCGACCAATGACGTGGCAGAGATGCGCCGCGTCCTCAATTCGTTCCTACAGTTCATGGAAGAGGACGCGTCGACCGACAGTGTCATCATCTGCGCGACGAACCATCCACGGATGCTCGATCGCGCCTTGCTGCGGCGCTATGACCAGGTGCTCGAGTTCACCCCGCCTACGAGGGATCAGGTGAAAGAAATCCTGCTTCGTAGCATGAAGCCGATGAAGACGCCCCGTCTTGCATGGGCGAAGATACTCAGCGCGGCGGCTGAGTTGAGCCAGGCCGAGCTGGTCCGTGCTGCCGACGACGCGGTGAAGAACGCCATTCTGGACGAACGCAACTTCATCAACTCCGAGGATATCCTCACTCGCCTCGATGAACGCCATCGCATGCGGGACGCTTTCATTGACGCGGCAAAGCTCTGATGCATGGCGACACGGTTTACGCTCCCACATATCGATATTTCGAGGCGCTACGAATCGAGCGAGTATTTGGGCGAAGGCAGCGGGCGCGACAAGAACGTCCGGATACGTGAGGAGCACGGGGCACGGCTTCAGCGTGAGCTGGACGCAGCGCTCCTGATGATAGACCAGCAACGGATAATCGATGCCCGCCTCCCAGCGCCTGAAGGCGGTTACATCGAGGTCGAACTAACCCGGGGCTCTGATCCGGATAAGCTTGAGCGGTCCAAGCTGAAGGTCCGCACTCACGCGGTGAAGGACGAGGCGGCCGGCCGCGTAGTCGCGCTTTACGTGCCCGACGCCGCGCGAGGCGCGTATGCGGCTATACTGGCGGACTACCGAAATGGCCCGCTGAAGGAGCGAACGAACAATCCGCCGAACAAATCGACCGTGGAGCCGATCGAGTCGTTCCGGCGTGCACGGCTGGAGACCCTTTGGACCGATGATCCGGCCGCGCTACCCACAGATGCGCAGCATGAAATGTGGTGGGCGATCTGGATCGATCGCGACCGCGAAGCCGACCTCGAGAATATCGTCGCACGGCTCGATCTTCGCGCAGCGGGTCAGGACCGCCGCCTGAAATTCCCCGAAGCGGTCGTGGTCCCGGTCTATGCGACACGAGCAGCGATCGAGCTGATGATGTTCGCCACCAGCGTCATCGTCGAGTTGCGCCGAGCGACCGACAACCCAGAGTTCTTCGTCGACGAGGTGCGGAACGAGCAGCATGCGTGGAGCGACGACCTTGCGGGGCGCATCCGTTGGCCGGGCGCGGATGTCCCGGCAGTGTGCCTGTTTGACACCGGCATCAATCGCGCTCACCCGTTACTCGAACCCGCGCTGGCGGCCGACGATCTGCATGCCATCGACAATGAATGGGGTGTCGATGATCACGACGACCACGGCACTGCCATGGGCGGCCTTGCCCTTCATGGCGACCTGACCATTCCGCTCGGCGATACCGAGGAGCGTGCGCTGACGCATCGGCTCGAATCGGTCAAGCTGCTGCCTCCGGACGACGCGGACCCGAACGACCCGAACTCCTATGGGTCGGTCACGCAATCGGCCGTCGCCCTTCCCGAGATCAGGCGTCCCGAACGCACACGCGTCTTCTGCATGGCGGTCACGAACCACGGTGTGTCGGGTGCCCGACCCTCCACATGGAGCTCTGCGATCGACCAGGCGGTAGCGGGTACGATGCCCGGCGACGACGAGAACGCGCCTCGACGGCTAATGGTACTGTCGATCGGCAACACCGACCCTGTCCTCGAAATGCGTCGCTGGCTCGGCCATGACGCCTATCCCGCTCAGGACCCCTCGCAGGCGTGGAATGCGCTCAGCATCGGGGGATATACCGACCTCGACCAGATCCGCGGCCGAGGCTATGAGGATTGGACGAATTTCGCTCCGGTAGGCGATATCAGCCCCCATAGCCGTACCAGTGTCGGATGGGCGAGCCGGGCACCGATCAAACCAGAGCTCGTGCTGGAGGCGGGAAACCGGGCAGTCAGCCCGAGCCGTAGGGATGTCGTCACGCTGGACTCGCTGTCGGTGCTCAGTACCGGTCGCGATGTTGGCCGTGCACCGTTGGTGCCGTTCCAGGCAACGAGCGCAGCGACGGCGGAGGCAGCACGCATGGCTGCACGGCTGACCGCGGCACATCCTGACTACTGGCCGGAGACGATACGGGCGCTAATGGTGCATAGCGCCGACTACACCGCACCCATGCGCGGCGCCTTCAACGCTGCTCCGAACCTGAAAGACCGCTACGCTATCGTCCGGCGCTTCGGCTATGGCGTGCCTGATTTCGACCGGGCAGCCGCATCGGCCCGCGACCAGCTCGCGCTCATCGCCCAGGCAGACATTCAGCCATACCGGAGAAAAGGCCGGAAATACAACGAGTGCCACTACTACTCTCTCCCATTGCCGACGCGGGTGCTTGAGGAACTCGACAACGAGACCGTCGACCTCAAGATCACGCTGTCGTATTTCGTGGACCCAAATCCGGGTTTTGCCGCCAACGTGGACCCGCTTCGCTACCAGTCCTTCGGTCTTCGCTTCGATTTGCGCCGCAACGGCGAAACGATCTCCAATTTCAAGAAACGCGTAAACGTCGCTGAGCGCGAGAACTCGAAGGAGAAAGCGCCGCGCCACGCGGACGATAATCGCTGGCTCCTCGGGCCTGACAGTGTGTCCGCAGGCTCGCTGCATTGCGACACCTGGAGCGGACCCGCGATCGACCTCATCGGCCGGGATCTGCTTTGCATCAAGCCGGTCGGTGGATGGTGGAGGGATCGTTCAAGCCCCGAGATCGTCAATAAAAAGACGCGCTATGCGCTGATCGTCACGCTCAAAGCGCGCCGGACGACGATCGATCTTTATACTCCGATCGAACTTGCTGTGCGGCCGCAGGTCGCGGTAGAGAATCCGGTGATTATCGAACGCTGACGCAATTCGGTGTAGGGGGCATGGCGTTTTCGTTATGCTCTTGGTGTGCGTCATGCGATCGCCGACCAGGCAAACCTTGCTCAATGAGGCGGTGGGAAATGGTGGCTTAAACCCAGGCGCTTAACGAGAGCGGACAGTCCGCAGCCGGCCCCACAGCTGACTTGAACCACACTAAAAGCGAAGTCATTGTCGAAAGGCGCGGCGGCGAAATCCGTTTGCCCTCGATTGGCCGCTGGTGGTGTTTGCGTCCCACCCCGCCGCGCACCTTGACGCCTGCCGGCGGATCGCCGTGTCTGGGTTTTACCGCCATGTGTTGTTCTGAGCGTTTGCAGCATCGCGCAGATGCCGTGGAATCGAGCGCTGTCGTACAACAGCTAGCAAGCGCAGGTCCGCCTGCGCCAAAATTCCACTTGAGCGCTGCGACGGGCGAAGCCATGCTAATGCTGCGCGGCGGTGAATATCGTTTGCCCTTCGATGGCCGCTGGTGGTGTAGGCGTCCCACCCCGCCGCGCACTTTCGATGCACGCCCATGGGCCTAGTCGTTCTGGGCGGAGGCCGCATCACGCAGGTGCCGCTGCATCGACCGCGGTCTCGCTTCAGGTAGCGAGTGCAGTACCGTCAAAGGCATAATTCGACTTGAGTGCCGCAACGGGCGAAGCCATGCTCCTTCCGCGCGGCGGCGAATATCGTTTGCCCTCGATTGGCCGCTGGTGGTGTCGCCGTCCCACCCCGCCGCGCACCTCCTTCTGCTCGCTGTCTTCCACCATTGGCTCTGTCCTCCGATTGCGACAGAGGCCGCTGGACTTAGGCTTGCAAGCAAGCATGTGTGCTGAAGCCGCGGTTTGAGTTGATCAGCCGGAAGTCTAAGCCCGACCATGCGCGGGCTCGTCTCGGTGCAAGCGCTGGATCGTCCGGCGCGCATCAGGAGACCACAATGTCCACCCATCACACCAAGTCCGCGCCGAACACCGAGGATCATGTCGGAAGGTCCGTGACGGTTCTGACCGCCAATCCCCTTGGCTCGGCAGAAGCCGCCTATCCGGCTTTCGGCAAGCAAGATGATGAGCCCGCCTCCGAAGGTGCTTCAAGGAGGTCTTCACCGGGCAAGAAGGAGCCCTCGAAGCAGGATGCTGTTCTTGCACGGCTGAAGTCACCCCGCGGCGTGACGGTGTCCAAGCTGATGGAGATCACGGGCTGGCAGAAGCACACGATACGCGGCTTTCTGTCCGCGGTCGTTCGCAAGAAGCTAGGGCTTGATCTGACGAGCGAGACGGGTCGGGATGGAGAGCGACGCTATCGGATTGCCAGGCCCGCTCGCGAGGCTGCCCGATGAGCCGTACCAATTTTGAAGTGGAGCTCGCCCTTATCGAGACCCTGTCGCGAGAGGAACTTGGCGCACGTTGGGCCAAAGCGTTCGGCACTGCCGCCCCGGTCGGTGTTCGGCGTGACCTTCTCATGCGCGGTATCGCCTGGGACGTGCAGACCCGACGCTTGGGTGGGCTATCGACGGTCGCCAGGCGGCTGCTCAAGGCGGCGAAGGTCGATATGCAGCGACGCAGGGCGCAGCGATCCAAAACGGCGTCGGGCGACAGCCATGCTCAATCACCCGATGAGAGCCACAAAGTCCCGAATGCAGCGGCAGATGTCCTTCATCCCGGAAGCAGGATCGTCCGCGATTGGTGTGGGCAACCTCACACCGTCGATGTGATCGAGAACGGCTATGTCTACGACGGCAAGGTGTACCGCTCGCTGAGTTCGATCGCGAAGGTGATCACGGGGACCAATTGGTCAGGGCCGCGCTTCTTCGGTCTGGTCAACAGGCGGGCATCATCGTGAGTGCTCGGCAGCGTCTGAGGTGCGCGATCTATACCCGCAAATCGACGGAGGAGGGGCTTGAGCAGGAGTTCAACTCCCTCGACGCCCAGCGGGAAGCGTGCGCGGCCTATATCGCCTCGCAAGCAAGTCTCGGCTGGGTCGCGGTCGCGGACCGCTATGACGATCCAGGGATCTCTGGGGGAACGATGGAGCGACCTGCGCTTCAGCGGCTTCTCGCCGACCTTCAAGCAAAGCGGATCGATGTGGTCGTCGTCTACAAGATCGACCGCCTGACCCGGTCGCTTGCCGACTTTGCCAAGATCGTCGAGGTGTTCGACGGAGCAGGCGCCTCCTTCGTCTCCGTGACACAACAGTTCAACACAACCACGTCGATGGGCAGGCTGACGTTGAATGTGCTTCTGTCCTTTGCCCAGTTCGAACGGGAAGTGACCGCCGAACGCATCCGGGACAAGATCGCGGCCTCGAAGAAGAAGGGCATCTGGATGGGCGGAACAGTGCCGCTCGGCTACCAGGTGATCGAGCGCAAGCTCATGCCGAAGGAGCCGGAGGCGACCTTCATCCTGCATGTGTTCGAACGCTATGCCGACCTACAGTCGGTGCCGAAGCTGGTCCGTGAGATCGATATGAAGCTAGCCAGCAATACGATCGAACCACGGCCACTCGGTCTGCGCCGCGTTCGGGCGGGGCAGCTCTACCGGCTTCTTGCCAATCCAGCCTATGTCGGCAAGCTCCGGCACAAGGACCAGGTCCATGACGGCGAGCACGAGGGCATCGTTGATCCGGCACTGTTTGAACGCGTGCAACAGATCCTCGCGGACAACGCGGTCCGTAGCCACAAAGAGGCTCGCTCGCCTCAAAGCAGACATCCGCTGAATGGATTGATCTTCGATGAGAAGGGAGATCGGCTCAGCCCGTCCCATTCGACATCAAACGGACGGCGCTATGAGTACTATGTGTCGAGCCGCAATCTTGCCAAAAACGGTGGCGCGAAAGATGGCTGGCGGTTGCCGGCCGCCCAACTTCACGACGTATTGCTGAGCATAATCGCTGCGTTTCTGCTCGATGGCTCTAGGGTCGTGCACGAGCTTGGTGGCACCTCACCGACCAGCCAGCACATCGCGCTGATCGAACGGGCTGGAGCGCTTGCCGACAGATTACGGGAACCCTCCGTCATGATTGCTGGCGGGTGGAGCCAGCTCCGCGCCTTCGTCGAACGCGTCGAGATCACGCCGACGACGCTTGGCTGCATCCTGGATCGCAAGAAGCTTCTCAGCTTTCTGAACGATGCGGAGCCCGAAGGCAGATCCGCTCCATCGGTGGAAGCGACTGAGCCACAATCGATCACCCTGACTACGTCTCTCCAGATGAAGCGGCGCGGTCAGGAAGCCCGGGTTGTGATGCCTGCCTCGTCAATGGCTGGCCGCAAGCCCGATCCCGTTCTGGTCGATCTGATCGCCAGGTCTCATCTCTATCTCGAGACGCTGCTAAGCCTGTCGGCACCCTCCATCGCGGCCGTCGCGGACCATCACGACGTTCATCCAGCCGACGTCAGCCGGCTTCTGCCGCTCGCGTTCATCGCGCCCTCCATCACCGAAGCCATCCTCACCGGCCGTCAGCCGGCGGAGCTTACTGGCCGGCGTCTTGCTCGCATGGAGCTACCCATGGACTGGGCCGAGCAGAGAGCGATGCTCTCGCCCTAAGACCGATCAAGTGCTGCATCCCAAACGGCGGGAGCGCTGGTGATCGCTGCCGCTCTTTGGTTGTCAAGCTTCCAACCTGCGCCGCATCTCCGCAGCGACAGCTTTGTGATCATCGCCGCATGATCGCTGCGATGGTCTACCATCGTCGGCGCAAACTCCTGGTCAGGCAAATGGGCGCGCTGAGACCAACCGGCGCAGGCGGCTGGAATTCACACAAAGCGGCGTTGTGGCGACCAAGCGATTGGTTTCAGTTCGCGCTAATCGCCTGAAAAGGCGGAGCTTTTGCTGGACGATGCCGACGAGGTAGTTTGAGAAGGAACCGGCTGGTGGAGCTGAGCGGGATCGAACCGCTGACCTCGTCATTGCGAACGACGCGCTCTCCCAACTGAGCTACAGCCCCGATCGCCGGTGGCGGCATTTAGGGTTGGGGGATCGCGCGTGTCAAGCGGTCGCGCGGGCGCGTCGGCGTGCGGTCTTGCCGGTTTAGAGAGGGCTGGCTACATGTCGCTCAAAGGCCGTCCGGCGCCAAGCTTGCGCCGGCTTCATCAGAAGGATCACCGATGCTCGCCCTCATCCAAACGATCGTGCTCGCGCTCGACATCTTCTGGTGGCTGATCATCCTGTCGGCGATCTTCTCGTGGCTCTACGCGTTCAACGTCGTCAACCCGCGCAACCAGTTCGTGGGCGCCATCGGCAACGCGCTGTTCCGTGTCACGGAGCCGGTTCTTGGACCGATCCGCCGGCTGCTGCCTGATCTCGGCGGCATCGACATCTCGCCCATCGTCGTGCTGCTGATCATCTTCTTCATCCGGCAGTTCCTGCTGACCAGCGTCGCGCCGGCCATTCTCTAGCGGTTCAGAAGGCGCTCAGCACCGTCACGCGGCGCAGCTGGCTGCCCGTTCCCTCGAGACAATCGGCGGGGATCATCGGCCAGGTCGCGCTGGTGCAGGCATCGGGTGCGACTTCGGCGATCTCGACCGGCGCCTCGGCCGGACCGGCCGCTTCGGCGGTGCCAAGGCCGTTCAATGCGAGAAAGCCGATGCCGGCTGCGGCAAGCGGGAGAGTTGCAGCGAAGGCTGCGAGAATTCTGCTGGTGGACATCATCAAGCCCCTTTGATCCGTCGCCCCGATAATGAAGGGCGCGAAAGATGGTTCCGGTTGATCCAAAGGCCGCCTTTCCGGGGCGCGGTGACGCAACGGCTTTCGCAAATGCGAAAAACCCTGTAAGAGCGCGCCCAGACGAACAGGCCGCGCGATCTCCGCGACGCCCCCAAACTCCCGGAACCACCAATGAAGCTCCGCAACATCGCGATCATCGCGCACGTCGACCATGGCAAGACGACCCTCGTCGACGAACTCCTCAAGCAGTCGGGCTCGTTCCGCGAAAACCAGCGCGTCGCCGAGCGCGCGATGGACTCCAACGATCTCGAAAAGGAGCGCGGCATCACCATCCTGGCCAAGGCGACCTCGGTCGACTGGAAGGATACGCGCATCAACATCGTCGACACGCCCGGCCACGCCGATTTCGGCGGCGAGGTGGAGCGCATCCTGTCGATGGTGGACGGCGCGATCGTGCTCGTGGACGCCGCCGAAGGCCCGATGCCGCAGACCAAGTTCGTCGTCGGCAAGGCGCTGAAGGTCGGCCTTCGGCCGATCGTCGCGATCAACAAGATCGACCGCCCGGACGCGCGCCATGTCGAGGTCGTCAACGAGGTGTTCGACCTCTTCGCAGCGCTCGACGCGACCGACGAGCAGCTCGACTTCCCGATCCTCTACGGGTCGGGCCGCGACGGCTGGATGGCCGAGGCGCCGGAAGGCCCGAAGGAACAGCGCCTGGCGCCGCTCTTCGACCTCGTGCTCAAGCACGTGCCGGAGCCGACTGTGGAGCCGGGGCCGTTCCGCATGATTGGCACGATCCTGGAAGCCAACCCCTTCCTCGGCCGCATCATCACCGGGCGCATCGCGTCGGGCACGGTCAAGCCGAACCAGGCGGTCAAGGTGCTGCACCATGATGGCTCGCTTCTCGAAAACGGCCGCGTCTCGAAGATCCTCGCCTTCCGCGGCCTCGAGCGCCAGCCGATCGACGAGGCGCATGCGGGCGATATCGTCGCCATCGCCGGGCTTTCAAAGGGCACCGTTGCCGACACGTTCTGCGACCCGTCGGTGACTGCGCCGATGCAGGCGCAGCCGATCGACCCGCCGACCGTGACCATGTCCTTCATCGTCAACGATTCGCCGCTTGCCGGCACCGAAGGCGACAAGGTGACGAGCCGCGTCATCCGCGACCGCCTCCTCAAGGAAGCCGAAGGCAATGTCGCGCTGAAGATCGAGGAGTCCGCCGACAAGGATTCGTTCTACGTGTCGGGCCGCGGCGAGTTGCAGCTTGCCGTGCTCATCGAGACGATGCGTCGCGAGGGGTTCGAACTCGCCGTCTCGCGTCCACGCGTCGTGATGCAGAAGGACGAGAACGGCGACGTGCTGGAGCCGATCGAAGAGGTCGTCATCGACGTCGACGAGGAGCATTCGGGCGTCGTGGTGCAGAAGATGAGCGAGCGCAAGGCCGAGATGGTCGAACTGCGCCCGTCGGGCGGCGATCGCCAGCGTCTCGTCTTCCTGGCGCCGACGCGCGGCCTCATCGGCTACCAGTCGGAGCTTCTGACCGATACGCGCGGCACGGCCGTGATGAACCGGCTGTTCCACTCCTACCAGCCCTACAAGGGCGACATCGCCCAGCGTACGAATGGCGTGCTCATCTCCAATGATTCCGGCGAGTCCGTCGCGTTCGCAATGTGGAACCTTGAAGATCGCGGCCCGATGGTCATCGACGCGGGCGTCAAGGTCTATCAGGGCATGATCATCGGCATTCACAGCCGCGACAACGATCTCGAAGTGAACGTGCTGAAGGGCAAGAAGCTCACCAACATTCGCGCCGCCGGCAAGGACGAGGCCGTGCGCCTGACACCGCCGGTGCGTATGACGTTGGAGCGTGCGCTCGCCTGGATCCAGGACGACGAGCTGGTCGAAGTCACGCCGAAGACTATCCGCCTGCGCAAGCTCTATCTCGACCCCAACGAGCGCAAGCGGTTCGAGAAGTCGGCAAAGACCGCCGGCGCGGCTTAGGCGCTCCGCATCTCAGGCAATTTCGACGGCGGCCGCTTCGGCCGCCGTTTTCGTTACCGGGCCAGCGAATGGTACTCGGGATTGGGGCGCATGTCGGTGGCGGCGGCGACGCGGTTGGACATGTTGAAGAAGGCGGCGGTCGAGGCGATGTCCCAGATGTCGCGATTGGAGAAGCCCTGGTCGCGCAGGGCCTGCCGGTCGGCCTCGACGATCAGGTCCGGCCGCTCGGTGAGCTTGACGGCGAAGTCGAGCATGGCGGTCTGCCTGGGCGTCAGGTCCGCCGCGCGGTAGTTCATCACCATCATCTCGCCCAGCGCCGGGTCACCGGAGAGCTGGCGGACAGCCGCGCCATGGGCGGTGAGGCAGTAATAGCAATGGTTTACGCTGGATACGGCGACCGCGATCATCTCGCGTTCCAGCTTCGAAAGCCCAGACTCGCCCAGCATCAGATCGTTGTACATGTCGGTGAAGGCGCGCAGCTTCTTCTCGTCGAAGGCGTAGGCCTTGAGCACGTTCGGCACCATGCCGAGCTTCTCCTCGCATTTGGCGAAATAGGCCTTCGTGCCTTCCGAAAGGTCCGCCATCGGCAGGTCCAGCGCCGTCACCTTCTCGCTCATCGCGTCATCTCCCTGTCGCCGTGCCCGTTCATCAAGCATCTTGCGGCCTCGCGCTGTCGCCAAACCAGGCCAGTCTGTTAGCATAGGCCAAAATCAATGCTTCGGGAGGAAGATGAATGGCGAAAGCCGCATCGGGCAAGTCGGCAAAGGCAGTTTCGGACACGAAGGACGCGCCAAGCCGGCTCCTCGCCCTGATGAAGGCGCGCGCGCCGCGGGAAGACCTCGAAGCCTATGATGATGCCACGCTGAAGGCTGCTGCCAGGCTCGCCCATGCGGCGCTGAAGCGCCACAAGCGCGGGCAGTCCGTCGTCGCGATCGACAATTCGGGCGAGATCGTCCGGCAGGGGCGGGCGCAGACCGTCATCACGGTCGTCAACGACAACAAGCCGTTCCTGTTCGATTCCATCACCGGCGAGATCGCGACCGCTGCGGGCGAGGCGAGCCTGGTGCTGCACCCCGTCCTGCTCGTGCGTCACGGCCGCTCGGGCATTGCCGAGCTCGTCGGCGAGGCAGGGCACGCGCTGGTCGCGGCCGATTGCGACCGCGTCAGCGTGATCCATGTCCACGTGCCCCGTCTCGACGATGCGGCGTGCGAGGCGCTTTCCGCACGGCTCGACTTCGTGCTGTCGCAGGTGGAGGCGGCGGTTTCGGAATGGAAGCCGATGCTGGCGCGGCTCGACCAGGCGATCAGCGACTACCGCTATCTGCCAATCGACCTTGATCGCGCCCTGCTCGATGAGGCCATCGCGTTCCTCGAATGGCTGCGCGACGACAATTTCACCTTCCTCGGCATGCGCGAGCTTCGCTACAAGGGCGGCGCCAAGAGCGGCACGCTGGAGCGCTCCGACAAGCCGGGGCTCGGCATTCTCTCGGATCCGGAGGTGCGGGTGCTGCGGCGTGGCGAGGAGCCGGTGCATACGACGCCCGAAATCCGCGCCTTCCTGCATGGGCCGGAACCGCTGATCGTCACCAAGGCAAACGCCAAGTCGGTCGTCCACCGTCGCATCTACCTCGACTATATCGGCGTGAAGACCTTCGACGAGAAGGGGCGGCTCAAGGGCGAGTTGCGCGTCGTCGGGCTGTTCACGTCGACCGCCTATACGCGTTCCGTCCTGAAGATCCCGCATCTTCGGTCCAAGGCTGCGTCGGTCATCGAGGCGTCGGGCTTCGATGCGAGCGATCATTCGGGCAAGGCGCTGATCAATGTGCTGGAAAGCTATCCGCGCGACGAACTCTTCCAGATCGACAAGGAGACGCTGGAGCGCCACGCCAATGCGATCCTGGCGCTGGGCGAGCGGCCGCGGGTGCGCGTGCTCTACCGCGTCGACCAGTTCGACCGTTTCGTCTCCGTGCTCGTCTTCGTGCCGCGTGACCGCTACGATTCCATCGTGCGCGAAAAGATCGCGACGTTTCTGGTGGCCCGCTTTGGCGGACATCTGTCTGCCTTCTATCCGGCTTTCCCGGAGGGCTCGCTGGCGCGCGTGCACTTCATTTTCGGCCGATCCGACGAGGAAGCGGCGCCGAGACCCGCCAGCGCCGATCTGGAAGCCGGCATCCGAAACATCGTGCGGACCTGGGATGACGGCATCCGCGAGGCCGTGACCGAAGCAGGCGCCGATCCGGCACTTGCACGCCTGGCAGCTGGCTTCCCGCAATCCTACCGCAACTCGTTTACGCCCGAGACTGCGCTGATGGATGCGCAGCGAATCGCAGCGCTTGGCCCCGACAACCGCATCGCGATCGATTTCGCGCGCGGTGATGGCGAAAGCGCCAGCCATGTCTCGCTCAAGATCTATCACCATGGCGAGCCGGTCGCGCTGTCGCAGCGCGTGCCGCTCCTCGAAAACATGGGCTTCCGCGTCATCTCCGAGCGGACCTTCGAAGTGCGGCAGGAGGACTGGGATTCGGTCTTCCTGCACGACATGGAATTGGAGACGGCAAACGGCGCGGAGCTCGATCTCGCCGATGGCGGGGCGCTGATCGAGGAGGTGTTCCTCTCGGCCTGGAATGGAACAACGGACGGCGACGCCTATGCCGGGCTTGTGCTGACGGCTGGCCTCGGCGCCTCGAAGATCGCAGTTCTTCGGGCGTATGGGCGCTATCTGCAGCAGGCGGGAATTCCACAGAGCCAGGATTTCATCGCCTCAACACTCAATCGCTACCCGGCGATTGCCAAGGCGCTCTTCACGCTGTTTGCGGCCCGCTTCGATCCGGCCATGAAAGGCGACCGAGGGGCCGAGCAGGACAAGGCCTCGCAAGCGATCGAGGACGCGCTCGCCAACGTGCCGAACATCGACGACGATGCGATCGTTCGCCGGCTTCTGAACCTCGTCCAGTCGAGCCTGCGCACGAATTTCTATGCAGAGCGGGCGGCGAATGTCTCGCTCGCCATCAAATTCGACTCGAAGGCGCTGCAGGGCCTGCCCGAACCGCGGCCGTGGCGGGAGATCTTCGTGTTCGGGCCCGAAGTCGAGGGCGTGCACCTGCGCTTCGGACCGGTCGCACGCGGCGGTCTGCGCTGGTCGGACCGCGCGCAGGACTATCGGACGGAAGTGCTTGGCCTCGTCAAGGCGCAGCAGGTGAAGAATGCCGTTATCGTGCCGGTCGGCGCCAAGGGCGGGTTCTATCCGAAGCGCCTGCCTGCGGGCGGCAGCCGGCAGGAAATCTTCGAGGCCGGGCGCAGCGCCTACATCAATTTCATCTCCTCGCTCCTCTCGATCACCGACAATCTCGATGGTGGGAAGGTCGTGCCGCCGAAGGAACTCGTGCGTCACGATGGCGACGATCCCTATTTCGTCGTCGCGGCCGACAAGGGCACGGCGACCTTCTCCGACACGGCAAACGGCATCAGCCAGGAGCACGGCTTCTGGCTCGACGACGCCTTCGCGTCGGGCGGCTCGGCCGGCTATGACCACAAGAAGATGGGCATTACCGCGCGCGGCGCCTGGGAAGCGGTGAAGCGCCATTTCCGCGAGATGAACCGCGACATCCAGCAGGACCCCTTCACGGTCGTCGGCGTCGGCGACATGTCGGGCGACGTCTTCGGCAACGGCATGCTCCTGTCGCCGGCGATCCGCCTCATCGCGGCGTTCGACCATCGCGACATCGTCATCGATCCGAACCCTGACATGGAGGCTTCGTTTGCCGAGCGGAAGCGGCTGTTCGAGAAGCCGCAGTCGAGCTGGCAGGACTACGACAGGGACAAGCTCTCCGAAGGCGGCATCGTCGTGTCGCGGCAGCAGAAGTCGATCACGCTGTCGCAGGCCGCGGCCGAGGCGATCGGGCTCGGAAAGACCACTGCCTCGCCGAACGAGATCATGCAGGCGATCCTGAGGGCGAAGGTCGATCTCCTCTGGTTCGGCGGCATCGGCACCTATGTCCGCGGCAGCGGCGAAACCAACGGGGACGTCGGCGACAAGGCGAACGACGCCATTCGCATCACGGGCAGCGAGGTCGGCGCCAAGGTCGTGGGCGAGGGCGCCAATCTGGGCATGACCCAGCGCGCGCGCATCGAGTACGGTCAGTCCGGCGGGCGCTGCAACTCGGATGCGATCGACAATTCGGCGGGCGTGAATTCCTCCGACGTCGAGGTCAACATCAAGATCGCGCTCGCGATCCCGATGAAGGCGGGCGACCTGAAGCGCGAGAAGCGCAACACGCTTCTGGCCGAGATGACCGACGACGTCGCCGCGCTGGTGCTCGAGAACAATTATCGCCAAACGCTGGCGCTGACACTGGCGAGCGATCGCGGGCCGAACGATCTCGGCCACCAGGAACGTTTCATGGAGGCGCTGGAGGATCGCGGCCTGCTCGACCGCGAGGTCGAGACGCTGCCGTCCACCAACGAGATGGCCGAGCGCCAGCAGGACGGGCGCTGCCTGACGCGGGCCGAACTCGGCGTGCTTCTCGCCTACGCCAAGATCGTGCTTCTGGACGATCTCGTCGACAGCGACGTGCCGGACGACGTTTGGCTCGATCATGAGCTGATGGCCTATTTCCCGCCGGCAATGCGCAAGGCCTATGCCGATCCGATCCGCAGCCATCGGCTGCGCCGCGAGATCATCGCGACGCGGCTTGTCAATGACGCGATCAATCGCGGCGGGCCGACCTTCGTGAGCCGGCTGCAGGACCTGACCGGGCGCTCGGCAGCCGATGTGGTGGCCGCCTATGTGGCGGTGCGCGACGGATACGAGCTTCCGGAACTCTACGCGGCGATCGATGCGCTGGACGGCAGGATCGACGGGCAGGCGCAGATCGGGCTCTACCAGGGCGTCGGGCGGCTGATCCATGCCGAGACGGCGTGGTTCCTGAAGAACGACACCGCCGCGCGCCCACTTGAGGAACGCGTCGAGGCTCTGCGCAAGGCGCGCCGCGCGCTGGAGCCCAAGCTGCCCGACATGCTGCCGGAGACGATCCGCGAGCGCCAGGCAGAGCGCGCACATGCGCTGTCCAAGACCGGCGCACCGGACGAACTCGCCCGGCGCATCGCCTTCCTGCACGTCGCCGAGCTCATCCCGGACATCGCCCGGGTGGCCGAACGTGCGGGCAGCGAACTGCCCATGGCGGCTCGCGCCTTCTTCGCCGTCACCGAGGCTTTCCGCATCGGGCGCATCGCGGATGCGGCGCGCGCGATCAGCCCGAGCGACTATTATGACGGGCTGGCGCTGTCGCGCGCGACGGATGCGATCAGCACCGCGCGACGCAACATCACGGTTACCGCTCTCACTCGGAACGGGAAGGGGCGCACGCCGGTCGAAGACTGGCTGAAAGCCGGGGGAAGCCGTGTCGAGCGAACGCGCGAGCGCTTGCAGAGCCTGACGGAAACCGGTGACATCACCGTCTCGCGCATGACGGTCGCAGCCGGGCTGATGGGCGATCTCGGACAATAGCGCCGGCCAGGCCGGCGATGGGGAGGGGCAGGTGAGCGTGACGGGCGTCGCAGGCGAGGGCAGAGCCTCGCGCAAGGCCATCTGGGGCTGGATGCTGTTCGACTGGGCGCAGCAGCCATTTCACACGCTGATCATCACCTTCGTCTTCGCTCCCTATTTCGCGGCCGCCGTCGCGCCCGATCCGGCAACGGGGCAGGCGCTGTGGGGCTGGGCGACCGGCATCGGCGGCGTCATCATCGCGTTTTCCTCGCCGATGCTCGGCGCGATCGCCGACACGACGGGCCCGCGCAAGCCCTGGATCGCAGGCTTCTCGATCATCGGTGCGCTCGCCTGCTTCCTGCTCTGGTATGCCGTGCCGGGCATGGACAGCCTGTGGTGGATGCTGATCGTCATCGCACTCGCGGTCTTCGGCATGGAATATGCCGCCGTCTTCAACAATGCGATGATGCCGACGCTGGTGCCGCGCTCGGAACTCGGGCGGCTGTCCGGCTCGTCCTGGGGGCTGGGCTACATCGGCGGGCTGATCTCGCTCGTCGTCGTGCTGGGCTTCATGTCGGCCTCGCCGGAGACGGGCCGCACGCTTCTCGGGCTGGAGCCGATCCTCGGCCTCGATCCGATGGCACGCGAGGGCGACCGCGCCTCCGGGCCGCTGACGGCGATCTGGTACCTCGTCTTCATGCTGCCGATGTTCTTCTTCACGCCGGACGTGGCGCGCAAGCCCGCCATCGTCGGCCCGGTGCGGCAGGGGCTGGCGAAGCTCGGCCAGACGCTCAGGCGGCTGCCTTCGGAGCGCAGCTATTTCTCGTTCCTGATCTCGTCGATGTTCTACCGCGACGCGCTCAACGCGCTCTATACCTTCGGCGGCATCTATGCGGCCGGCGTGCTCGGCTGGTCGATCATCCAGATCGGCATCTTCGGCATCCTCGCCAACATCACCGGCGCGCTCGGCGCGTGGATCGGCGGGCGGATCGACCAGCGCTTTGGGCCGAAGGTGGTCGTCGGCTGGAGCGCGGTGATCCTGTCGCTCTGCTGCCTGCTCGTCATCTCCACGACGCCGACGCAGGTGCTGTTCATCTCGCTCGGTGCGACGAGCAACGCGCCGGACATCGCCTTCTACGTTGCAGGATCGCTGATCGGTGCCGCCGGCGGGTCGATCCAGGCGGCTTCGCGCACGCTCCTCGTCGATCAGGTCGACAAGGATCGCGTCACGGAGGCCTTCGGGCTCTACGCGCTGTCGGGCAAGGCGACGAGCTTCCTCGGGCCGCTCTCGATCGCCTTCGTAACGACGCTCGCCGCCCGCGAAGGCCTCGGCCTGTCGCCCGAAGACGCCCAGCGCATCGGCGTGACGCCGATCATCGTGCTGTTCCTCATCGGCCTGGCGCTACTGCCCCTCGTGAAGAGCAGGCATGGGGAGACGGGGTAGGGGCTAGCCGTAAAGCCCGTCCAAGTCGCGGGCTCCATGAAGGACGCGCTCGACGCGGATGCCGTTCGAGACACGGTACAAAATGATACAGTTGCCAGAGGGGACCATCCGAATGCCCTTGTCCAGATCAGGGCGTTCGATGCCCATGAACGGCATGGCCGTCAGTGCCTCGAACTTGTCGCGAAGCTGCTGGACCACGCGCAAGGCAGCAAACCGATTGTCTTGCGCGATGTAGTCACCGATGTCCTCGATGTCGCGCTCTGCAGCCGGCGAGAGATCGAATTTCATGGATCCGCTTTTGCTCGGCTGTATTTGGCTTCGAGACGGTCCAGAACGGTTTTCGCATCGACGCCGGGTCCGCTTTCCGTACCGACACGAACTGCTTCGCGCAGCGCTTCGACGCGCGCTAGCCGCGCCTGCTCCTTCTCTTCAAGCAGACGCAGTCCATCGCGCATGACTTCGCTTGCGCTGGCATAGCGGCCGCTGTCCACGAGGGCGCGGACGAAATCTTCGTAGTGCGTACCAAGCGTGTAACTCGATGGCATGGCGATCTCCACGACTATCATAAAATGATAGTCGTGGGTTCAGCGCACTTCAATGCCTGAAATGTCGGGTGCCGGTGAAGACCATGGCGAGGTTGTGCGCGTCGGCAGCCGCAATGACTTCGTCGTCGCGCATCGAGCCGCCGGGCTGGATGACGGCGGTGGCGCCGGCCTTGACGGCGGCGAGCAGGCCGTCGGCGAAGGGGAAGAAGGCGTCCGAGGCGACGACCGAACCGCGGGTCAGGGGCTCCGTGCTGCCTGAGGCGGCGGCTGCGTCCTCGGCCTTGCGGGCTGCAATCCGGGCCGAGTCGACGCGGCTCATCTGGCCGGCGCCGACGCCGACGGTGGCGAGATCGCGGACATAGACGATGGCGTTCGACTTGACGTGCTTGGCGACGCGGAAGGCGAATTTCAGGTCGGCCATCTCATGGGCGTCCGGCGCACGCTTCGTCACGACCTTCAGGTCGAGATCGTCGACGACCGCATTGTCGCGATCCTGGACGAGCAGGCCGCCGGCAACCGAGCGCACGATGCGGCCGGCGGCGCGCGGATCGGGCAGGCCGCCGGTCAGGAGAAGGCGGAGGTTCTTCTTGGCCGAAAGGAGCGCGATCGCCTCGTCGCTGGCGTCGGGGGCGACGATCACTTCGGTGAAGATCTTCGCGATCTCCTCGGCGGATTCGAGATCGAGCTTGCGATTGAGCGCCACGATGCCGCCGAAGGCCGAGACGGGATCGCAGGCGAGCGCCTTGCGATAGGCGTCGGCGAGCGTCCCGCCTTCGGCCACGCCGCAGGGGTTGGCGTGCTTGATGATGGCGACGGCGGCCGTACGGGCGGGATCGAATTCGCCGACGAGCTCGAAGGCGGCGTCGGTGTCGTTGATGTTGTTGTAGGAGAGCTGCTTGCCCTGGAGCTGCCGCGCGGTGGCGACGCCCGGCCGGCGGTCGCCGGTGACGTAGAAGCCGGCATTCTGGTGCGGGTTCTCGCCGTAGCGCATGACGCTTTCGAGCCTGCCGGCGAAGGATCGCCAGGTCGGATGATCGACCGCGAGCTCGTCCGCGAACCAGCCGGAGATGGCCGCGTCATAGGCGGCGGTGCGGGCATAGGCCTTTGCGGCGAGGCGCTTGCGCAGGGCGAGCGAAACGGTCCCGTCGCCTTCCTTCAGCGCTGCGATGAAATCGGCATAGTCGGCCGGGTCGGTCAGGGTCGAGACATAGGCATGGTTCTTGGCCGCAGCGCGGATCATCGCGGGGCCGCCAATGTCGATGTTCTCGACCGTCGTCGCATAGTCGCCGCCGGCCGCGCGCACCTCCTCGAAGGGGTAGAGGCTGACGATTGCGAGGTCGATCGCGCCGATCCCATGCTCGGCCATCGCCGCCTTGTGCTCGGCGTCGTCGCGGATGGCGAGAAGCCCGCCATGCACGCCCGGGTGCAGCGTCTTCACGCGGCCGTCCATGATCTCCGGGAACGCCGTCAGCTCCGAGACGTCGCGAACCGCGATGCCTTCGGCGGCGATCGCCTTTGCGGTCCCGCCCGTCGACACGATCTCGACGCCGGCAGCGGCCAGCGCGCGCACGAGGTCGGCAAGGCCGGTCTTGTCGGAGACGGAAATCAGCGCGCGCTTTATGGCGACGCGGTCGGGGGCGGGGATGTTCTTGGAGGAAACGGCCAAGGGAAAGGTCTCCCGGTGGGCTGGGCAGTTCAGGGCGAAGGCCCGCGCCTAGCACAGCCGGTGCCGCATGGGAACGCGGCGAAGACGACTATCCCGCGCGCCGCGCACCCGCCGCCGTGCGGGTAAAGCGCCATACGATCTTGGGGATGTCGCCGGCGGGGAAGGAGAGCACGATCTGGCGCGAGCGCACCGCGCCGCCAAGGGCAGCGAAGAAGATCGATTCCTCGACATGGGGCTGGACGTCCTCGCATTCGAAGGTCCAGGTCTCGCCGTCGGCGGCCTTCAGCACCAAAAGGTCCTCGCGATTGCGGAAGAGGCCGACATCGGGGTGGAGGTGGAAGCGGATGTCGACGCGGTCGCTGCCGCCGGCATCTGCCTGCGCGCGGCGCGGGCGGAAGACGCGGTCGCAGCCGTCGAGAATGTCGCCGCCGGCCGACAGGGCCAGTTCGCGCTCGTGATAGTAGCCGAAGCGCTCGGCGTATCCGTCATGGCGGGCGATGAAGCCCTGGCTGCCGGCGGCATCGGTACGCTTTGTGACGACCTCGTTCGGTCCCTGCACGACCTGGTTGCCGTAATAGGGCTTGAGCCGCGGCGGGACAGAGGTCTCGGCCGAGGTGGCGTTGTTGACGATCGCGGTCGAGTGCGAGGCGGTGGCGCGCGACAGCATCTTGAACTCGTCGGCAGCACGCGGGTCCATGCCGCAATTGACGATGAACTGGTGGCGTCCCGAAGACATCTCGAAGGCGAGCGCGCCGGCCTGCGCGTTGCGCGCGGCCTCGAAGGGCGGGGCGGCGCCGACATCGGCGATCACCACCGTCTCGCCCAGCGCCAGGCGATGGTAGCCGGAATAGGGCGCGTGGCTGAGCGGGCGCGCGCCCGTGTCGTCATGGTGCAGGATGGCCGCGATGCGGTCGTGGATCGTCACGCCCATGCCGTTGAAGCGGGCAAGCGCGCCGTCGCGATGGCGCAGCGAGCGCAGCGCGGGCAACATGCGCTCGACGGCGACGATGACGGCTTCGGGCGGGTTCTGGCCCTGGTTGGAGTAGGTATGGCGCAGCGGGATCAGGTCGAGCAGCAGTTCCATGATCGCCGCCGGGTTGCGCGAGATGTGCCCGCCATCGGGCAGGATCTGCGCTTCCAGTTCCTCGGTCAGTGCCTTGGTCGCGTTGCGCAGTGTGGTCGGTCCGACGGGGAGTGAAAGGGCCGCCAGCGAAAGCGCGATGCGGGCGCGCAGGCGCTCCTCGTCGGCAGCCATGTCCGGCGCCATGGCGCGCAGATACCGGATCTGGACGGCCAGCAGTTTCAGGAAGGCGCGGTAGAAGGCATAGTCCGCACCCTGGAGAAGCACGGTCGAGTGCTGCAGCCAGGCGACGATGCGGCGCGCGACGATCGACGGCTCCCAGGCCGGGCCTTCGATGCGGCGGCCGGAATGGCGGATCCAATCGGTGAGCATCGACCGGGCGTTGGCGGCTGCGAGGTCCGTGCCTGCAGCGCGCATGTGGCGCAGCCAGCGGAAGGAATGCAGCGACTGCAGCCAGCGCAGCTTGGCGTTCTGGACGAGGAAAGGCGAGACGCCATTGGTCTCGACCATCTGGCCTGCAAGCAGGTAGCGCCCGTGGTAGAACTCCGACGCCATCTGCCGGTCGGCGATGCGCAGGTCGGGCGGGGCGATCAGCACACGCTCGGGCGTCGGGCCGATGAAGCGAAGCCGGTGGACCGGGCCCGTGCGCAGGCGACGCCTGGCCCGCCGCGTCAGCGTCGAGCCCAGCAGAAGCCAGTTCTTCGGGATCCTGTCGCGGATCTTCGCCAACGGCGCCCTCCAGGTTGGCTACCGTCTAGTCGATTCAGGGTTCACTGCGAAGGCAAAAACAACCTGAGACCGGCCGCCGTGGCGTCATATCCGCCGGAAACGCGCAGCAAAGAACCCATCGAGGCCCGAAAGGGCCGGATCGGCATGAGCGAGACGGTCGGGCGTGGTGCGCAGACGGCCATCCGCGGTAACGAAATCCGCGATGCCGGGAAGCTCGTCCGGCGCGATCGGATCGGCAGCAAGGTCGGTGCGGGCGGCATGGGCCGCTTCGACCATCGCCTCGCCTTCGCGCGGATCGAGCGAGCAGTTGGAGAACACGAGCACGCCGCCCGGCTTCACGCAGCCGACGGCATGGTCGAACATCCGCCTCTGCAGCGCGGCCAGCGCCTGGATGTCCTCGTCGGACTTGGTCCAGGGAACGTCGGGATGACGGCGCACCGTCCCGGTCGATGAACAAGGCGCGTCGAGAAGCACCGCGTCGAAGGGCTCGGCGGGCTTGTAGGCGAAGAGGTCGCCGGTGACGATCTCGGCCTCGATCTTCAGGCGGGCGAGGTTGGAGGCCAGACGCCTTGCACGGCTTGCCGACTTTTCGAGCGCCGTGACGCGCGCGCCGGCGAGCGCCAGCTGCGCCGTCTTGCCTCCAGGCGCCGCGCAGAGGTCAAGCACGCGCTTGCCCTGGATGTCGCCGAGGAGACGCGCGGGCAGAGCGGCGGCTGCATCCTGCACGAACCAGGCGCCTTCCTCGAAGCCTTCCATGTCGGGCACGGAAGAGGGCAGGCGCGCGAGGCGGACGGTGCCGGTCGGCAGCACGATGCCGCCGAAGGCAGTCGCCCAGCGCTCGGGCTCGCTGCGGACCGTCAGGTCGACGGGAGCCTCCACGCGGTGAATGTCGAGGATCGCCTGCGCGCGGTCGGGGCCGTAGGCCTGTTCGAGCATCGCCACGAACCAGTCCGGCGCGTCCTTAGCCGATGCGCTGGCAGCGGGAAGGGCGCGCTCCTTGCGGCGGCCGATCTCGCGCAGCACGGCGTTGACGAGGCTCGCGAAGCGCCGCGTTCGGGGATCTGCCTGGGCGTGGGTGACGGCAAGGTCGACTGCCGCGCTGTCGGGCACGTCGAGAAACAGGATCTGCGCGGCTGCAACGTGCAGCACGTGCGACAGCGTCGCGGCATTGTTCGGCAGCGGCCGGTCGAGACGGGCGGCGATCAGGGCCTCGATCGTGCCGCGAAAGCGCAGTGCGGAAGCGAGGATCGCGCGCACCAGAGACCGGTCGCGCGCCTCAAGCGCCAGATAATCCGGATGGCCGTGCTCGTCGTCGGTGAGCGCGTCGAGCGGCGTCTTCTTGTCGATGACGGCGGCGAGCAGCCGTGCAGCGGCGCGGCGTGCGGCGAGGCCCGGCCGGTCGGCGGCCGGGCTCGTGTCTCGGGTTTCGGCGCGAGGGGGCCGGCGCTTGGCGCCGCTCACGACCACGGGCCGCGCGGCGCGTTGCCACCTCGGCCCCAAGGGCCGGGACCGGACGGGGCGGCTGCTTCCGGCGCCGGCGCACGCTGCTGGAATTCACCGGCCATGGCTTCGAGCGCGCGCACTCGGTTCTCGGTGTTCGGGTGGGTGGAAAAGAGGTTGTCCATCCGCTCGCCATGCAGCGGGTTGATGATGAACATGTGCGCGGTGGCCGGATTGCGCTCGGCCTCGTCGTTGCGGATGCGCCCGGCAGCGGATGCGATCTTCTGGAGAGCCGAGGACAGCCAGAGAGGGTTGCCGCAGATCTGCGCGCCAAGGCGGTCGGCCGAATATTCCCGGGTGCGGCTGATGGCCATCTGCACCAGCATGGCAGCGAGCGGCGCGACGATGATGGCGACCAGCACGCCGATGATGCCGAGCGGATTGTTGTTGTTGCGCGAGCCGCCGAAGAAGAACGCGAAATTGCCGAGCATCGAGATCGCGCCGGCCAGCGTCGCGGTGATGGTCATGATCAGCGTGTCGCGGTTCTGCACATGGGCGAGTTCGTGCGCCATGACGCCGGCGACTTCCTCGCGCGACAGACGCTGAAGCAGCCCAGTGGTCGCAGCAACCGCGGCGTTCTGCGGGTTGCGGCCGGTCGCAAAGGCGTTCGGCTGCGGATTGTCGATGAGATAGACCTTCGGCATCGGCAGGCTGGCGCGCTCGGCGAGCTGGCGCACGATGCCGTAATATTCGGGCGCGCTGCGCTCGTCGACCTCGACGGCGTTGTTCATGCGCAGGACCATCTTGTCCGAATTCCAGTAGGAAAACAGGTTCATGCCGGCCGCCACCACGAAGGCGATCATCATGCCGCCCGATCCGCCGATCAGATAGCCGACGCCCATGAAAAGCGCGGTCATGAAGGCAAGCAGCATGGCGGTACGCATGACGTTCATCGATTGAAACTCCACGAGGTCTCGGCAAGGGCTGCCGCGTGCCTATATGATGGGTAGCTGATCGAAACCTTTCAATCCTGGAGTTCTGGCGTGGACGAGTTGCCCGAGGAAAAGCCGGCCAAGGTGCTGTCGCCAGCCGCAGAGCGGGCGCTCGCCGAAGCACGCGCGCGGCGCGAAAAGGCGGAAGCTGAAGCTAAGTCTCAGGCGCGTGAAATCGGTGGTCGCAAAGGGCCCGACCCGGCGCGTTTCGGGGACTGGGAAGTAAAGGGCATCGCGACGGATTTTTGATGCGGGCTTCCGAAACGAAAGGCTCATTAGCGTCGGTTTTCCAGTACCTTATGTCAAAAGACATTGTGCAATGCGAAATCGCATCCAAATCGCGATTAGGCGGCTGTAGAAGCGGAACAAGGTGCGGCGGCTGGCGTTAGGCCATCAACGTCTCTCGTACATGGTGACCGCGATGCTGATCCGACTCGGCTACGAACTGGGTGTCGAACTGACCCAGCCCACACCCCTCATGACCGCACTGGAAATTCATCCGGATCGCCGCGCGGACATCCGATGGGAGCGCGGTATCTCGTTTTCACCGCCGTTGCCGACGACGAGCCATGTGGATTCGTTCGGCAACAGACGTCGCCGCGTCCTCGCCGCCCCCGGCAGGCTTACCATCCGCTACGACGCGGTGGTGCAGGATAACGGTGCGGCGGACAGCTATGATGAAGATGCGCGGTTCGTGCCGGTCGAAGAACTGCCTGCGGGAACCCTGCGCTATCTGCTCGGCAGCCGCTATTGCGAATCCGATCATCTGAGCCCGCTGGCCTGGAAGCTCTTTGGTCATATCGAGGGTGGGCACCAGCGTGTGCAGGCGATCTGCGACTACGTGCATGAGCGCATTTCGTTCGGCTACAGCTATGCGCGCTGCTCGCGCACGGCCGGCCAGGCCTATGACGAGCGCGTCGGGGTCTGCCGCGATTTCGCGCATCTGGCGATCGCGTTCTGCCGGGCGCTCAACATTCCTGCGCGCTATGTCAACGGCTATCTCGGCGACATCAACGTGCCGGTCGATCCGGCGCCGATGGATTTCTCGGCATGGTTCGAGGCCTATGTCGGCGATGACTGGTACACGTATGACGCCCGTCACAATGTCCCGCGCACCGGACGGATCGTGGTGGCCCGCGGACTCGATGCGGCCGACGTCCCGATGATCCACACCTTCGGCCCGCACCAGCTGACGAAGTTCGATGTCTGGACCTACGAGCAGACGCAGGAGCCGCATACGCTCGTGCCGGACGAGACCAATCTGGTGCGCATGCCGCTTCGGCTCACCGCCTGATCTGTTGAAAATATTCAAAGAAAAAGGGCCGCTCTACGAGCGGCCCTTCGTGCTTTCCGTCCGTGGCGCGGCCCGTTGGCGGTGATCTGTCGATCACCGGCCGCGCTTTACGCGCCGATCAGGAAGACTGCTTCCCGAAAGGACGATCCGCCGGGGCCACGCTACGGTTGAAACCACTCGACA
>VFQU01000115.1_pt1 | contig 102848 bp, 78 predicted proteins | sample 3512311 | NCBI WGS metagenome assembly VFQU01 (sample SAMN10412377, study PRJNA504923) | tailings metagenome | isolation source: Relicate 3 Philex TSF3 active mining site | place: Philippines: Tuba, Benguet | collected 2017-08-29
TAGAGCAGCTGATTTGTAATCAGCCGGTCGCAAGTTCGAGTCTTGTCACCAGCTTCGTATTTTCAAGGGTTTCAGGCTTCATTCAGTAGGTTTATACCCTGCTGAATTACCCCAATTTACCCCCAATTACTCCAAGAATTTAAGCCAAATTTAAGCCAAAAAAACTGGCTTAAATTTTTAATATGCGATATCACTGGAAAGTCATCAGGAGCGATTTCGGATCTCACTTCTCTACAAAGGGTTGATATATGAGAACCTCTTCAGTTTCTTCAACGCTCGATATCCAGAGTTCTTTGCAGGTTATCAATGCTCGGCTTAAGGCAGCGCATCTAGGAGTCAGGCTTCAACTTCGAGGCAACTCTCTGTCGCTTGTTGCAACACTTCCACCCAGACCGAATTCGACTCAAACAAAACGCCACCAGCAGCGCATCCCGCTTAAGCTTCTTGCCAGTCCTCAAGGCTTGAAACAGGCTGAGGCTGAGGCAAAACTTTTAGGCGCACGGTTAGCGGCGAGAGAATTTGATTGGTCGTTTTATCTGGAAGAAAAGGAAGAAGCTTCGAGTGGGATAACCTGTCAGGATTGGATTGATCGCTTTCGATCGCACATAATTGCAATAAATTTTGCGGATGAAACTCCGGAGACTGCTGATTTACTCTGGAGAAGGCGTTTTTACAATCTTGGCTTAAGTCGGCTTAACCCGACATCAGAGTTAACGGCTGATGCAATTTTGGCAGCGGTGCAGAAATCGAAGCCGAATACGAGATCTCGGCAGCTTCATTCTCAAAATTTGCTGAGACTTGCTGAATTCGCTGGTCTCAAGGTTAATCTTGAAGCGTACAAGGGAAAATATTCGTCGAATAAAGCTACGCCTCGTGAGATTCCGAATGACGCTGCGATCGAATCTAATATTGCCAAGCTCAAATCTTCAGCTTGGCAGTGGGTTTATGCAATGATGGCAACCTATGGCATTCGAGATCATGAGGCTTTTTTCTGTAACGTAGAATGGCGCGAAGAACCTGGAAAAGCACCTGTTCTAATCGCTAAAGTGTTAGAGGGAAAAACTGGCTCGCGTGAAGTTTCACCACTCCACCCAGAGTGGGTTGATCTTTGGCATCTCTGGGATAAAAAATTGCCAAATGTCAAAGCCCGAATTCATGAAGAATATGGAGAACGAGTGTCCAGAACATTCAAACGCGCGAAGATTGATTTTGGGCCCTATGATTTGCGCCACGCTTACGCAATCCGCGCTTCAGTTGAATATGGTTTGCCGCTTGCGGTCGCAGCAGGACTCTGTGGACACAGCCCTAATGTCCATTTGTCCAAATATAATCGCTGGATTAATCAGGATCAGCACAACAAAGCCTGGACTGATGCTGTGCAACGGCACCAAGCAAGAAAGTCCTAGCGTATGGATTTGCTTCGGGAAGGGCGTTTCGCGATACTCTGATTGAGAACATCGCGGCAGCGCCCGACATGATATTGCCATCGAGGAATTTTTGCACTGGCAGTATCATTGGTTGTTCGGCAATGTCGCCCTTCTTGTAGCAACCCATTCCGTCGCATTTTGTGAAGTTTTTCGGGTCGATTGAGATCGAGTAGTCGTGCAGCTTCTTCTGCATCGAACCACTCCCGATTATGTGCGACAGGTGGGAGCAGTGTGACTCCTAACATTTCTGCTAAAACCTCTGGAATAATCTCCCGAACGGCTGCTTTCAGCTGCGCTGGAAGGATTACAGGCTCATGGTTTGGTTTCATATTTATGTTCCTAGAATCAAGGATTGAGATAATCTACGAACTTGGAGCATGGCAATTAGAATCATTCAAAATGCGAATATCTGCGATCGCAACTTGAAATCTCGATGCATTCTGCCACCAGACTTTAATTTGTTGCGCGCTAATCTCCAATTTCACCTGATGCCCTTCTTCAAGCTTTTGGCTACGGCATGAGAAAATCAATCGATGAAGTGGATGCAAGTAAGTTGCTCGAATCCATTGCTGCTCGAACCAAACTTCAATCGGAGTCCCAGGCTGTAATCCTTGGGATTCAGGCGGTGTAGTTGTTGAGGAGCCTGAGCGTAGTAATTGTCTTGGAGCATCTGAGTGTGGAGTAGTGTCAATCGGATCAGTCATATTTTGAACCTCTGAACTTAATTGCAATTCAGAAGTTGATACAGGTGTCACTCGCTGGTCAGAATTGTCAATTCTGCCTGAAGTAGATTGTTGTCGCCTAGCGCTGTAAATCATTTCAGAGCCTTCACCCTCTACTGAGCCAAAGCCTGCGATCGCTAAAGTTCTCATCAGTTGTCGAATTTCGTGAGTCGTAGTTGTTCTTAGCGCTCGAATCCCACTTTTCAATCGAGAAGCTGAAGCTGCACCGATGCGCTCGACATACTTTTGAATTTTAAGCCCCAGAGCAGCTAATCCTGAATCTGGTGAATTATGGGTGTGAATCAGTCGATGTTGCCAGAGATAATAAGCAGCCAGTTGAATCGCTTGCTCCATCGTTTGATCATTGATCAATAGTGGTGGCTGCTGCTGTTTGAGTACAGCGTTCACAATATGCAGCCACAAAGCGAGACGGGCTGTGTAGGCTTCAATTTTGGGATAGATCAGTTGTAAGCCAGAAGATTGCTCGGTTCGCTGAGTATCGACCAGGTGATGCTGCCAAGCTTCAAAAAGGTACTTTGCTTCAGTTGATAGAAAGTAGTCCTGTGTCGGTAATTGTTCTAATGTTCGATATAACCAAATCAGGGCTTCGGCAATTCCATTATCTGGTTCATCCTCTGATAAATTCAGATAGCGAGGGGGTGCATCTGCTGCACAAAATAACCATCGACTCCATGCCCCATTTGTATCTCGATGATCGCCCATTAACTCAGCCAAGACTTCCCATTGGATTGCGCCGGTTCGGGAAACGGCTGAGTGAGGAATACATACTGCTTTTTCAGCACGATCGACAATTACTGCCGAACCTGTCCACTGATCCAATTCTGCTTCTTCGTCAGCTCCTTGACCTCTGCGGTACTGGTTCCGTCCTTTAATCGCTCCAGCAAGCTCATCCCGATAGTAGAGAATCCCTCTAGGATTTTCAGCATGAGTGCGTTGCAATGTCTCGATCGTAGAATCCTTGGTCAAGTAGCGTTTGCGAACTGGCTTTTTAACCTGTTCCCCTGCGGCTCTGAGTTGTTCGTATTCCTCCGTTTCAGCTTCGTACCGTTTGTGCGCCTCTTTTTCCAAAGTAGTGAGTGGATCAAGGATGATGCGTTGGGCAGGAGTTTTCATGCTGCCGGACTGAGCGACGATCGCGCTCCAAATCACCATTGGCTGAGTGTACTTTGCACTGGGTTTGATCACGACTTGGGCGGCAGTTCCAATTCGACTCGCAGCAGCAGGCAGGAGTGTGGTAAACAAAAACTCTGGAGTCGTCGGCATTGCATTTGCGGTCTTGGTCAGAATCTCAGCAAACCAAGGTTCGAGAAAGTCATGGAGGTTGAACGCAGTGGGACGCGATCGCAGAAGGTCTTGAAGTTTGAGTTTGGATTGAGCTTGATCTAAGGTGATTTCCTGTTCGGTATGAATGGCACTTGCAAGAATGTTGATATCTCGATAGGGAATACCTTTTGTCTTAGCTGCATCCATCAGTGCGATTTCTCGCTGAAACGGAGTGTGATTCTCGCTGAGCGCTTCTTCTAGGAGTTCGCGCAGCACTCTGGCTTCCGTTTGAGAATTAGAGGGTTCTGGAGAAATTGCGGAAGAAGCTGCTTGTTCAAAGTCTGCCCAGGTGAACTCTGCTTCAATGGCATTAGAGACATCCCAACCTGCGATCGTACAATCTGGAGGCATGGGAACTTGAGCAATTTTGCCTCGCTCGCCTAATGCTTGTGCTAACTTCTTTGCGCCTGCTTCTCCAGGAATTAAGCCATTTTTGGTCGGCGTGTCATTACGATCGAAGAAAATAAATACTGTACCAGGCAGCTCATTCAACTGCGCTTGCGGCGGAATCGTACCACACCCTGCTGTTGAGCAGCAGATTGCAACTTTTGCCTTGTGCTGACGGGCGAGCCAACCTAACTGCATCGCATCCCATTCTCCCTCACAGAACCACGTGGCTTCTGCATCGTCGGGAGTGTAGGTATGAAAGAGAGTGGCAGGTACTCCTGCTTGGCTCCATTTGGGAAGTTCAAGATGATTCAACCAAGGTGCAATTCTGAGCTTGCGATAGAACTGGTCTTCTTGATTTGCTGGAATGTGAAGTGCGATTGACCAGTAATGTTCTCCATTCTGCTGCCACCGTTCTAATCCAATATGGTAGAAGTGAATCATTTCGGGCGTGAAACCGCGCTGCTCTAGCCATTGCCGAGCGTGTTGCTGAGGTTTATCGTTGTGATTCAAGAGACGCTGCTGAGAGAGTAGAACTTCGTTGCGTGAAATTAACCGAGATTTGCGCCGAGATGGGGTGCTAGTCGTGAGTATAGCTCGTGATTTAGAGCTACTAGATTTTGAATTTCCCAATGCGGCACGAATCTGATCTGGAGTACATCCTCGCCAACAGCGGTAAGCTCCAGTTGAGAGATCGACACTGAGATTTTTCTGTTTTGGTTTGCCATCTTGAACACAGGCAGGACAGACCGCGCGTCCGGAACTATCTAGCTTCACCCATTGTCGAATATCAAATGCAGACTGATTGTTGGAAACAAAAGTCATCTGAGCCTCCATCGAGTTTGTAATGTAGGATTGAAAGCAATCTCTCCATGCAAAAGTAGGGTCAGCTTGTTGAAGGAACTGACGCTTTAGGCGATAAAGATAGCAATTAGGTGTTTAACCTTCGTGAGCTTTGGTTCGCTGAATTGTGAAATCGAATCAGGGATGCACTTTAGCGGAGATGATTTTGGTCTCCATTGTTTGATCGATTGAATTGTGCATCGTTGCCAGGAGGAAGCAATTGCCTTGGAACCATAGCACTCTCGGCATTTTGAAGTGGCTGCGTGGTTCTTGGTAGATCGGCGCGCAGGTTCAACTTAGGGCAGAATCGCTGCCGTAGTACCTCAGCCCGTTCTCGTAGATGTAAGATGCAGTTTTGTGCCATTCGTGATAGCTCTTCGTCAGAGACAGAACCCCCGCGTTCTCGTAAGGATTCATATGCGATCGGAAGCCAGTAAGCCCGCAAAGCAGAAAGCTGCATCTCCTTCTGCGAAGCGACTTGGCGGTAATCAGTTTTGAGATAGTCAAGCAGTACGGCATCCGAACTATTCATGGGGACTTGAATGCGTGTACGGTAATCGTATCTCTGAGGTTGGGAGCGTTGCATCCGATGTTCCTCCAGAAGATAGAAATGATGAGTAATGAGAGTTTCTAGAATTCTCAAAAGATGAAGACTTGAGAATTTCAGAAACTGAAGAAAGACAGGTTCTAAGATTAGAAGAACTCGCAATTCGTAGAAGAATCGCAATCGAGAATAGGTAGTGAAGTGCGCCCTGGAAACTTTTCTCAAGTTATACAGACTTTGGCAAAATTACGCAACCTAAAAAAGAGGACGATTTGAATTCCAATCAGTGTTTTTGTAATTAAAATCACAAAATTAAGCTAAGTAATACTAAGAAAGAGATGCTCTAAGACTCTATCAGTTCAAGATTTAAGTCATTTCTGTTCGTCAAGATGTTCGACTAAATGTGATTTAAATTAAAAGTTCATTTCGATAATACTGAAGTTAAAAACTGATCAGTTTTTAGGCTTTATTTCCCTCAATCTCCGTGTAATCTATGAGGAAAATTGAGGAAATCCGAGGAAAAAATTGCGAATCTATCTCAAAGAAAAAACTGAATTTAGCTGATGAATCTAAAGAGTTTTTTGTCATGGATAACGAGTCCAAAATATTATTATCCATTCGGCTAGTTTTAAAGACTCATTGGACAATCTTTGTTAAATGGAATTTGAGTGCGGCTGAAGGAGCAGTATCCATCTGGCTATTTTGTTGGTGCAGATCGGATAGGTTTTATCGTCTTTTTGGTAACAGATGAATCGATCGAAGATGTCTCTTGCGCTGGAAGTTCGCCTTCTCGATCGAGTTTTTCTAGAATGGCATCGCGTAGCCATTGGGTTCGATTCGGTTTTGCCCGCACGATCTCATCAATGTCTTCAGGCATTCGTACTGACAACGGAGTTTTTGCCATTGGAATGTCGCTTTGTTTCTGAAACCGAGTCAGAACGTCAGGACGAATTGGAGGTTGTGCCATTGCAGCTAGGCTCCTTGGAAAAGAAAAATTAGCTTTTGCCCTAGTGTCCATGGGTAGACAGACAATTAGCCTAGCTTATCGAGACGCGGATTTTTCGACAGGATGGATCAGACATTTGAATTAAACTCTAGCTTCTAAATCCTATATCCCACGTACACGCGGGATATAATACTGAAGAGATGAGCAAAGAACAGGTAAGGGGACGATTCAGCTTCTCGATCGCTTGCATGAGAAAGGAGTGCCCGCCGACCAAGCAAAAAGCACTCCTTGTCCCAAACCTATCCAGATTTAGGAGCATTGTTCATTATGTCATTGATTACTGATCGTCAGGCAGACGAGTTTGAACGTCCCAAGTGCAGCGAAGCCGCACAGCGAGAATCCAAGACTTGCCAAGAGATTGACAAAACTTACTACACGAATGGAGAAAACGATGCGGCTTTCGGACGCTTACCCGTATATGCCCATGAAGCCTATCTCGAAGGGTATGTCGCCCAGTTGAAGAAACAGCCCAGAGATGAATCAGGCAAAATTCAGCATTACAGTCCGCGTCAGCATTTTGCGTTTGGCTGGATGGACGGTGTGGGAGATTACACCGATGGCGAGAGTAATTACGACTCTATTTTCTGACATTAACCAATTGGAATCCAAAATTATGGAGAACTAAAGCAATGACGAATGAATCTCCAACTCAGGGAGTTCTGATACTTAATCCAACTGTCCCGTTGCCAGAGTTTTCGTTTTTTCAGGTTGTCAAAGTGAAAACGACGAAAGAAGTTGGCACGATCGTTGGTATTTGGTGCTTTCAGACAGAAGCACAGACTTATCAATGGAGCTACCGATTAGAGGGCTTGAGAACATTGAGTACAACCTGGTGGCAGTCAGAACAGCTACGAAGTCTTCATCGTAGAAGACGACTATAGAGTTCCGAGGGCTGATTGCAGCCCTCGAATTAGAACTTTAACGCTTTGCGATCGCTGGTAAATCGACGAGAAATGTCGTTCCTTGAGAGCTAGTGGATTGTACATGAATGCTTCCTTGGTGTGCTTCTACAATTTGCTGGCATAAATACAGTCCTAGCCCACTCAACGATCGAGAATTTTGGGTTGATATGAATCGCTGAAATAGCTTTTCTTGCTCAGACTCAGAGAAGCCGATTCCTGTATCAATGACTTCGATGATAGCTCGACCTGCTCCATCTTCATTAGCAATTTGCCGAAGTCGAACTTCAACAAAACCTGTCTCTGTGAATTGAATGGCATTGCTCACTAGATTAATCAGGAGGCGCTGAAGTTCTAGTCGATCTCCTAAAATTTCAATTGTTCCGCTGCTTGAGAGGCGTAAATCTAACCCCTTTGAAGTCGCAAGCGATCGCAATTCTGCTAATATTTCCCGGCTGAGTTCAGTCAAGTCTACTGGGAGGAAGGAAAAGGTTTTATTGTGGGTGTTGTATTGATAGGCTTCTAGAGCAGTCTCGACCAGATTAATCAGAGTTTGATTATTGCTCTTGACCTGAGCGAGTGGTGGTTGCAGTTCAGTCAGTGTATTGCCGAAAGTCCCTACCTGAATTTGTTCAAGGACTTGGCTGGCTGCGATCAATGGACTTCTCAGATCATGTGTTAAACCGACGAGCATTAATGCTTGTTCCTCATGAATTTGGACTTGATCATCCCAAGTCTGCTTGACAGTTAGTAGGTTCGCAACTCGTGCGACTAGCTCATCTAAACGCCCTGATTTTTCCACAATGTCGATCGCGCCTGCATCTAAGGCATCCATCAAGGTGTACTCATAAGCACTAATCAATACAATGGGAATAAACGGTAACTGCGAATTTTCATGGATCTGTCGAGTGACTTCATACCCATCCATTTCTGGCATGACCACATCTATCAAAATTAAGTCGGGTGGTGATTGAGAAATGAGTGTGAGAGCTTCTCGTCCACTTTGTGCGATCGCAACTTCATAGCCTTGATATTCTAGTGCATCACGAATGATATTCAAACTGCTGGGCGTATCATCAACGAGGAGAATTTGTTTAACGGGAACAACTGAACGTGCGGATCTTGAGTGCATAGATTCACAGATTATCGAACAGGATGACAAATGATGCTGCACCCTAAAACTGCACCCTAACTTTCAGCTTTGCTAATTTTGTAACATCAATCAACTTCCTGATTTCCAGAATGACCAGTAATCAAAACGCTGACTGAAATCACAACTGTAAAAATAAGAACAAGTCTCAAAGAGATTACTTAGGAAATTAGTGTAGCGGAAGTTATAGAAACCGTGAAGCAGGTACAAAGTGTCCAAATGGTCAAAATTCGAGTCGAAGTAGACAATTTGTGGATTGGAAAGACTGCAAATTCTGCAGCATAGAGTGGTCAATTTCTCAGGTGTCCACAAAATGACTGAGTTCTCTAGTTTGCGGTTGGATTTTTGTGTTGCCGTCGGTAAGCCTGTAATCCGAGCAGAATCAGATGAATCACCATTTGATCAGGATTGCGCTGACTACTTGTTGCCAGTGAGCGAATCTGCTCGATCGGAATGGCAGTATTGAACAAAATTAGATTACGCTTGAGTTCTTCAGCAAGGCTATGCTGGCTCTCTAGTGCTTGTAATCTCAGGGCTTGCCCAGTTTCAGAGGTCAAAACGACTTGCAGTATTTCTGAGACCAAGGGCGATCTCTTTTTGCTGCCTTCGGTCGCGCATTGCTCATCGATCGCAGCAAGCAGATCAGCCGTCATATAAAAGGTCGGACGGCAACTTTCGCCTTTGCTAGGGTCAGATTCATGTGAATCTGTTGAAGTGGCTTTAGATTTTGATTGGGGCATAAGGCAACCGTTATGTAGAGGTTGTCGATTTTTATCCTAAGAGGCTTGTGCAATTCGACGAATTGAAAGCTGTCCTGTTTCATTGAAAGACTATATTTGATTGATCAAGCTAAACACTTTCCTTAATCAATCAAGCTTTGATAACTTTCGTGGCACGGGTGCTCATTCTTGCTTTTGATTGTGCCAATTTAGAATTTGGAACAGGGTGAAGTCAGAAAAAGAAGCTCATTTTATAAAGTCCTACTTAATCGGATTTTTACAAAAGCTCGTGCAAGCTTTACGGAAGTTTTAAGTTGTTCTGTAGGTTTTTGTTACGCACTCAGGGATTGAGTCTGCCACACATTTGTTTTATCGATCTGTGCTCTGTTTTTGACGGAGTGAGTGAAGCTTGAATTGCTGAAAGTTGTGTTGCAAATGACAAAGCTACAGGGTGAGCGAGGTGGGAATGCGAGTCGCAATTGTTGAAGATCACAGCTTACTTTGCGTAGGAATCAGAAGCGTTTTAGCAGGGAAGAGTGAAATTCAGGTTGTGGGAGATGCGGCAACTGCGAATGATGGATTGTTGTTGTTGCAGGCAACTCAGCCGGATGTAGCGATCGTTGATATTGTTCTGCCGGACTACAACGGAATTGAACTGGTTCGGAAAGTTCGGGCTTCTAATCATGATGATACTCAGACAAAGTTTCTGATTTTGACGGGATATGTTGATGAATCGCTGGTGTTTGAGGCATTTACCTCTGGAGTGAGTTCCTACTGCATTAAGACTAGTAAAAGTGATTGGTTGATTGAAGCTTTGAGGACGACTTATGAGGGAGAACCGTGGTTAGATCCAGCGATCTCACGAATTGTATTAAAGTATGCTCGAACTGCGAATGCTCAGGTGAAACGAATTGACCCACCTTTGACGGCTCAGGAAATTGAAGTTCTGGAGTTGATTGTGCAGGGATACAGAAATGATCTGATTGCTGAGAGGCTTTACGTCAGCTTGAGTACTGTAAAGTCTTATATTCGGAGCATCTTGGCAAAGCTTCATGCGAACGATCGCGCTCAGGCTGTTGCGATTTCTATGCGGGCTGGAATCATTCGCTGAGCGATCGTATACGCAATAAAACTTTCAACAGAATTGGTCAAAAATAGAACATTGGTCTACTGAGAGGATATTCTATAGAACAAGCCAATTGTTCGATCGCATCACAATGAGTAATCCTGCTATCTCGATCTTTTTCTCTTATTCTCATTTAGATGAATCGCTGCGAGACGAGTTAGCAAAGCATCTGAAACTACTAGAGCGTCAGGGTGCGATCGCAACATGGCACGATCGTAAAATTACAGCAGGGCAAGAATGGGCAAATGCAATTGATCATCATCTGGAAACGGCTCAAATCATTTTGCTGTTAGTCAGTGTCAATTTTCTGGCTTCGGACTATTGCTATGACTTAGAAATGAAGCGGGCATTAGAACGTCATGAAACTGGTGCGGCTAAAGTTATTCCGATTATTCTCAAACCTGTAGATTGGGAATTCGCACCGTTTGGAAGCTGCAAGCATTGCCGAAAGATGGTAAACCGATTACGCAATGGGAAAATCAAGATGAGGCATTTGCAAGTATTGCGAAATCATTGCGGAGTGTTGCTCAGGAAATGCAGCGATCGCACATGGTTCAGTCTTCTCCAACTGCGGTTGCTCCTTTAAGTTTGTGGATACAAGGCTGGAAACAACGAAGCTTTGAAGGTGTGCCAACTGTAGAACTCGATTGGACGGAGCATTTTGACTTGGATGTTTTTCCTCGTCGAACTGCGACTCAAGAGATTTGGGATGAGCAGTTGTTTCCGAGTTTGGATGAGGCGAAGCAGTCTTTTCCAATGGGATCTGTGATTGATGTGCGAGGGCAAATTCCACTGAGTGCTGCGTTCGCGATCGGGACTAAGTTTTTAGATGTGGAAGGGTATACGCTCCAGGTTTTGCAGCGTACATCTGGTCGAGATTTGCTTTGGAAGTCTTCGGCGCAGAGGTCGGATGCAATGTTTCATGTAATCGAAGAAGTGGGACAGCTGGGTGAGGATTTGCTGTTGATGTTGGCGGTTACTGGGTCGGGGCGAGATGCTGCGTTTCGGCTGTATCAGTCTGGCGGGTTTGATGCGGTGGTGTATGCGGAGCCTGTTTCGGGGACAGGGGAAGATGCGATCGCGTCGGATGGGGATGCAGTGGCGTTGGCGATCGATGGGCGGCGGTTGATTCGGGAGTGTCGCGATCGCTATGGGGCGCGGTGTGTGCATTTGATGTTGTTTTGTCCGGTGGGGTTTGCGCTGTTTTTGGGAATGCGATCGAGGTTTGGGGAGGTGTTGACGTATGAGTTTGATGGGAGGCAGGGGTATCAGGCTTTGGTGAGGATCTGAGGGCAGCGGATGGCGGGTGTATTGAGACGCGGGGCGGATGGGTGAGGAGAGAAGAAACGGATGGTCGATCGATGTGTTCTTAAGTTTTTCTATCCTTGTAAATCTCTGCTACAGATCCACAGCTCATCCGTTTCTTCTTCCTAACAAATCCAACTAAAACGAAGATAAGTCAATCATCCGTTGCCGCTGTTTCTGTCCCCTTGCGGGGTAATGAAGTCATGAAGCTTCGGTAACCTAATGTTAGTCGGTGGCTTATCAGTGTTTCCGTCCCCTTGCGGGGTAATGAAGTTCTGAACCATTTTGAGGCTGATTTTCTTTTAGAGCCTTTAATTGGTTTCCGTCCCCTTGCGGGGTAATGAAGTTCTGAACGTTGCAGCCGTTCTAGGAAGCATCGCTCTTGGTGGTTTCCGTCCCCTTGGGGGGTAATGAAGTTCTGAACTTTTATCCCCCTTTCGTTAGGGTGGCAGGAAAGTTTCCGTCCCCTTGCGGGGTAATGAAGTTCTGAACACTACGTCAATCAGAACTACAACTCGCTCAAAGCTGTTTCCGTCCCCTTGCGGGGTAATGAAGTTCTGAACAGTGAGTTTCCGATGGGAGCCGCGCTGATCGTGGAGTGTTTCCGTCCCCTTGCGGGGTAATGAAGTTCTGAACATTTTAAAGATGAGAATGTGACCTCAGAACGAATGTTTCCGTCCCCTTGCGGGGTAATGAAGTTCTGAACCCCGGCACTTTTAAAGCCTTACGCAGCGAGGGTTTGAGATACCCCAATCTGGTAGGGTCATTTGTACCTGTCAATAAGCAGGGTTCCGTGTCAATAAGCTCTCGGAAAAGGAGCCTGAAACCCTTGCCCAATAAACGATCTGGCAGGGTTGACGAAATAATGCGGTTTTCAAGGTTCGGCTGTATCCCTCAGATCTGGGGGTTCTCTATGGTTCGATGAGTAGTATTACTCAGGTAGCTTGAATCGTTAAAACGAATTCACCATATCTGAATCGTACTTGCATTTGTGTAATTTAGAACATTAAAAAATAATTGAGTGTTGTCATGACGGGTTGCTAAATTCCACGAATCTCCAAAATCATCCCCTCAATTTCTGGAGTACACCAGTCACTCGACAGCACTCGATCGAATAAAGGCGATCGCACTTGATCAATTCGTCGAACTGCTTTCAGAATGGGAGCAATATTTTTCCACCATCCTCGCTGCGAGAAGATTAAACATTCCTGCTCAACCAGTCTCACAATAAAGGTTTGATCGAGTCGATGAATCGCGCAAAGCAAATCAATCACTTCTGGCTCGCTATTGATCACTCGAATCAGATCAATACTCGTTAAAAGCAGAATTACCCAGTCTTTTAACATTGGAATCTCAACTGTCGATTCACCTCCAACACTTTGCGCGATCGCTTTGAGTGCAGCCAGTAAATTTCGACAGCTTCCTCCATCCAAAAGCTGCTTTTTGACCAAACGCAGCAGTGAATTTCCAATTGCATCGGCGACATTGGGTGGAATCTGCCGATAAGTTTGAATCCAATTTGCTGCAATCTCACACCACAAACAGACAATCGCTTGGTTGTCTTCGTTTTTTAGCGCGATCGCAATTTCTGTGAGTTCGGTTGTTTGTAAGGTCTTTCCCCGATCTGTCATTTGCGCGATCGCAGTTAATCCATTCACCCGCACTCCTGGAAATCTAGATCGTAATAGTCCGATTACAAATGCTAGAGATAGCTGATCTCCCATCAATGAATACAACTCTTGAGAAGCCGCGATTGCAACTTCCTTGTACTTTGAATGAGTAGCTTGTAAGATTTGCTCGACTGCTTTTGGAGAGACTTCGGTGCGATAAAGCTTGAGCAGAAATAGCTGAGATTCTTTATCGAGCGTTTCTAGGGGCGGATGTTCAGAGATCGGGATAAATCGGAGAAGCCGCCCTTCATACTCGGCTTGCTTTTTGGGAGAGAGTTCGGAGACTAATTGACGGAATAGTTCACGCGCTGTCATGGATTGATCCGCTAATGTGTCAAATGCAGGACGAAGACGCTCTGCATATTGGGCTATGAATGGTTTGAGCTTTTGAGCGATCGCTTCTTGATGTTCGGATGAGAAAAGGTGTCCTTGAATTCTGAGAAAGCTTGTGACTGTACTGAAATATTGGGGTTCAAGTTGCTCAAAAGGGCATTGAATCAGTTTTTCAGCCACTTCGGTTTCAGCCCCTTGGCGAAGAGCTTCAGACAGTACGATCGAATTTCGCCGAGGTTCGGGAGGGTTGCTCTCTAGTAAATCTTGCAGAACTAGAGTGATGATTTCAGGATTTTTGACCGCGCAAAGTCCGATCGCTCTTGCTTGAATGACATCCCACCCGGACGGGTTCACTTGATGCAAAGCTTCTAACCAAGAAGACCAAAGCTTCTGAAGTCCAGCTTCCATGAATGCGGCTAGAAATTGTGCGGTGATCTCTTCTAGCTCCACGTTGTCTGGAATAGCTTGCTCTAGCATTCTAAGGAGCAGTTCTTCCTGCACTTCGACTGGGCTTGTGAGATGAAGCTGAACAATCTTGACACAGCTTCTTGCACCGAATCGTGGATAAAACTGACGGAGCGAAGCAAGTAAGATTGGATTCGATCGCTCTTGGAGAAGAGACAGACTATCCTGAACAAGCCAGCCCAAAATCATTGATTGATCTTGAGTCGAAGAACGTTCTGCAACAGCAGCGATCGCATCAGCGAGTCGTGAACTGAGTTGATCCCACCATCGGATTGCGAGAGCGTTCATGGTGCGGGCAGTATTGATGGCGATCGCATGACTTCCTTGTGATAGGAGCATGACCATCATTGACCAAACTTCTTCAGCAAACTGACGAGGTGCAGATTCTAAAGCTTGCTGTAATCGCTTTTGATAGGACTCTCCTGACTTGAGTGCGGTCGGTAAGAGTTTTAGAAGTGCATCAGGACGATCGCGGCTCGCAGCAGCAAACACGATCGCGCTAAAGATTCCGAGATGATTTGTGCCGAGTTGTTCTGCTAACTGTTCAAACTCGTGATCGGTTTCGACGATTGTGAGATATTGGCGTAGGACTGGATACCAATGATTGATCGACTGAGAAGCAGGATTTCTGAGTGTTTCAAGCCACTGATTGCGTTGGGGTTGAGCAGTGTGGCGGGTGAGCCAATATGCGATCGCATATTCTAGTAAAGTTTGGTGAAAGAAGTGAATTTTACTAGAAGGTAAACTTTCTAGCACGCCTTCGCTGAATAGATCAGCATACGCTTGAGTCGTTAGTTCTGTGAATTGAACTCCGATTTCGTCACGGTAAATTGATTCACAGAGTTGGGTTTGAGACATTTCAAATAGGACACGAGTGATCGTGAGACAGAGGTTTTCTTTCTCGATCGCTAATGGTTTGAAATGACTCTGATCGGCGCGACTATAGGCAATCTTTTCACTCCAGTAGCGTTTGTAGAGTTTACTGACTGTAAGATCGGGCGGAACATTACCTTCTTGGGCAAATAGGTCACAGAGTAAAGCTAAAAGTAACGGATTTTCGATGATGTCTCGTAGCGATCGATTATCGGCGGAAAGGGACAGAATGTTATCTGCAAAAGTTTGTCCGCGTTTGGGATCGATTTTTTGGAAGAAGGTTTCGGCAGCAGCGCGGATTTCAGAGGTGGTGAAGTTTGGGACAGTGTGGCGATCGATAGTTTGAGGAATGCCAGGGAGACGTTCGCGAGTGGGTTCTAGATAGTCGTTGTATTCATGATCGCGACAGGTGAAAACAATGGTTGTTCCTTGTTCTAAAAGCTGTCTTAGGATGGGAACAAATGCAGGGATGAAGTCTCGACTGATGACTAGATCTAAGGTGTCGATCAGGAGAACACCTTGACCATAAGTATGGTTGAGATGGCGAGTCACTTCGAGAATGGAGCGAGAAGTTCCGCAGAGGCTCTGACCGAAGCCATTTTCGACCATCGAGGCTTGATAGGACGAGGGGGAAGCGGGGTTATAGTCTGTTACTCCAACTAAAGTAGAAGCAACCATTGAATAAGAAATGAACGATCTGACTGCGGCGGACATCGAGAGCGCATTACACAAAATAAGTCCAACCCAAGGCGTTTTAGCTTGAATCAGTTCATCGTAGAGATTGCCCAAAATCGTGCTTTTTCCATAGCCTGCTGCACCGATAATCGGAATGATTCGCTGTTGTCCGCCGTTGACTCCGCGATCGATAGCAGGAAGGTACTTTTTACGGACTACTTCGCGGGGAATGCGTTCTAGAATTCTGGGAGTGAGTGCTTCACGAGCCGCGATCGATTGTCGTTGAACAGCAAGAAGGATTGGATCTTCAGCAGTTTGAGTAGAGTCTGAAGTGGTTTGAGATTTTGGTTCTGCGGTTTGAGGTGGCGTATCGTCTTCGGGTGGCTCGTAGATTTCTTGCCAGTCGAGATTGAGATGAAAGCAGATTTCTTTGAAAATAGTGTGGTCAATGGCACGACCGTTGAAGAAGTTGTTGATAGTTCCCCAAGAAGCGATGAGTGGATCGATCGTCAAATCTTTTTGCACGAGTCCGAGACGCTTTAGGGCACGTTTTGCCTTTTCGATGCCGGGTTGTGATGCCTTGAGAGTGCGCCTTGCCATCGTCAGGATTGAACTCACATACAAAGTTATACACGGTTGGCTTGAACTTAGATCGAGAGCCGGATCTGCGATCGCGATGATGAAAGCATCGAGTTAAGAGGTGCGCGATGAAAGCAGAACGCAACCCAGAACGATTTCGGATTTTGGAGCAGCAGTTGTGGGTGGCTTGGGAGTTGGTGCGGCAGAGAAGTTCGTCGGCTGGAATTGATGGAATGACGGTGGAATTGTTTTCAGGAGTGGTTGAGGAGCAGATGCGATTGCTGTTTAAGCAATTGAGATCGGAGACTTATCAAGCGAGTCCAGCCAAGGGATTTTATCTATCGAAAAAGAGCGGTGGGAGGCGGCTGGTTGGGATTTCGACTGTGCGCGATCGCATTTTGCAGCGTTATTTACTTCAGGCGATTTATCCGCAGTTGGATCGGGCTTTGAGTCCGGTGGCTTATGCGTATCGTCCAGGGTATTCGACGTATATGGCGGTTGAGCGGGTGATGGAGGTGTATCGAAATCATCCGGTTTGGGTGCTGAAGACGGATATTCGGCAGTTTTTCGATCGAATTTGTTGGGCGGTGCTGATGGGAGAGGTGGAGCGGTTGGGGATTGAGCCGATTTTGGTGCGGTGGATTGAGCAGCAGTTGAAGGCGGGGATGGTGATTGAGCGGCGGTATGTGCCGATGAATCAGGGGGTGTTGCAGGGTGGGGTGTTGTCGGGGGCGTTGGCGAATTTGTATTTGCGGGAGTTCGACAGGCGTTGTTTGGAGGTGGGGTTGCCGTTGGTGCGGTATGGGGATGATTGTTTGGTGGTGACGGAGAGTTGGATGGGGGCGAATCGGGCGCTGAGTCTGATGCAGGGGTGGTTGGAGGAGAGTTTTTTGACGTTGCAGCCGGAGAAGACGCAGATTTTTGCACCGGATGAGGCGTTTACGTTTTTGGGGTTTCGGTTTGCGGCGGGACAGGTGGAAGCGCCAGAGAGGGCGACCAAAGCAATTGAGGGATCGAAACGGAAATCGGGTAAATCGGGGGGCAGACCGCCGAAGGTTTGCAGCATTGTGAAAGTGCCGAGATCAAGTAGCAGTTCTTCAGATGGATATTGGAGGGAACCGATGACGACGCTGTATGTGACGGATTTGGGGGCTTACGTGCGGGTGCAGAATAAGCAGTTTCAGGTGTTTTTGCGGGATGAACTTAAGTGTAGTGTTCCGGTGAATCGGGTGACGCATATTGTGTTGTTTGGGTGCTCGAATTTGTCGCATGGGGCGGTGTCGTTGTGTTTGTTGCATAAGATTCCGGTGCTGTATTTGTCGAGTAATGGGAGGTATTTTGGGCAGTTGCAGACGACGGGACAGGCGCAGGTGCAGTATTTGATTTATCAGGTGCAGCGATCGTTTGATGAGGAGTTTATTTTGCGGCAGGCGAAGGCGATTGTGGGGGCGAAGTTGCATAATTCGCGGGTGTTGTTGATGCGGTTGAATCGGAGACGGAAGACGGAGGTGGCGACGAGTGCGATTTCGGAGTTGTTGGGGTTGATGGAGTTGGCGGGGTTGGCGGAGTCGTTGGATGTGTTGTTGGGGTATGAGGGGCAGGGGGCGAGTTTGTATTTTCCGGCGTTTGCTTCGGTGTTGAAGGGGGAGTGGGATTTTGAGCGACGGACGCGCCGACCGCCGACTGATCCGGTGAATAGTTTGTTGAGTTTGGGGTATACGTTGCTGCATCAGAATTTGCATTCGATGGTGGAGGTGGCGGGGTTGCATACGCATTTTGGGAATTTGCATGTGCCACGGGATAATCATCCGGCGTTGGTGTCGGATTTGATTGAGGAGTTTCGGGCGTTGGTGGTGGATTCGTTGGTGGCTTATCTGGTGAATAAGAGGATTTTCGTACTGGAGGATTTTACGCCGCCAGATGAGCGGGGTGGGGTGTATTTGCATCCGGATGGGTTGAAGCGGTTTTTGACTCAGTGGGAGAAGCGGTTACAGACGCAAATTTCGCACCCAAATTCAGGGCTGAAAGTGGATTACCGCCGCTGTTTTGAGTTGCAGGTGTGGGAGTATATTAGGTGTCTGACTGGGGAGCAGGAGGTGTATCGCCCGATGCGGTGGAAAGAGTAGATATACTTATTTCCGAACCATAGAGAACCTGCTAATCTGAGGGATACAGCCGAACCTTGAAAACCGCATTATTTCGTCGAATCCCTCAGATTAGTCTCCTGGCATGGGTTTCAGCCTCTTCTCCGTGAGGCTTCTTGAGAATGAACCCTCATTATTGACTAGGTAAAAATGCTTCCTCCAGATTAGGGTATCTCAAACCCTTGCTGCGTAAGGCTTTAAAAGTGCCGGGGTTCAGGACTTCATTACCCCGCAAGGGGACGGAAACAAAGTCTACAGAAAACTCTCCGCGATGATCCCAAGGTTCAGGACTTCATTACCCCGCAAGGGGACGGAAACAAACACTACCGTTTTGCGAGTGCAATGTCACGGGTTCAGGACTTCATTACCCCGCAAGGGGACGGAAACTCTTCTGACGAGCAATTGCGTCGTTGTCCTGAATAGTTCAGGACTTCATTACCCCGCAAGGGGACGGAAACCCGTCAACGATCTGTGATTGTTGCGGATTTGAAAATTCGTTCAGGACTTCATTACCCCGCAAGGGGACGGAAACAACCGTTTCAAATGCTGCTTCGCTTTCCATTTTTACTTGTTCAGGACTTCATTACCCCGCAAGGGGACGGAAACAGTTGTTTGGTCGTCATCAGCGGTGGAAGTGTTAGGAGTTCAGGACTTCATTACCCCGCAAGGGGACGGAAACCTTCAGCCCAGCCATATAATGGTTCGCCATCAATGCTCACGAGTTCAGGACTTCATTACCCCGCAAGGGGACGGAAACCATTTGCATTGCTGCTGTTGGGTGCTTTGTTGATCGTTCAGGACTTCATTACCCCGCAAGGGGACGGAAACACCTCCCCCCTCTGCCGACACTAATGCCAGCAATAGTTCAGGACTTCATTACCCCGCAAGGGGACGGAAACTATTTAGTCACGATCTTCACGATCTTTTTGAGATCGGTTCAGGACTTCATTACCCCGCAAGGGGACGGAAACCAGTAATCCCTCCTTCAATTTTGACCTTCACCCCGGTTCAGGACTTCATTACCCCGCAAGGGGACGGAAACCATATCCTCCGCTGCTCGCGGTTCTACTAACAGTGTTCAGGACTTCATTACCCCGCAAGGGGACGGAAACAATCACACCGGGTTGGCAACCTCTGTATTCGTATAGGTTCAGGACTTCATTACCCCGCAAGGGGACGGAAACTGTCTCCTGCTTGCCGAGAAGCAGTAATGCAGAGGCGTTCAGGACTTCATTACCCCGCAAGGGGACGGAAACAGTTCCAGAATGAACCCGCGCTCTTGATTGAGTTGTTCAGGACTTCATTACCCCGCAAGGGGACGGAAACAATAAAATCGTAGCCAAAACTAACCAATCAAAAAGTTCAGGACTTCATTACCCCGCAAGGGGACGGAAACGGTTTGAAAGATGGCTGCAGAACGGTTGGTGGGTTCAGGACTTCATTACCCCGCAAGGGGACGGAAACAATGCTAGCGACGGCAGGTTGACCCTCCGCTACAAGTTCAGGACTTCATTACCCCGCAAGGGGACGGAAACATTGCCTTCACGAACAGTGACAGTTACACCGTCGCGTTCAGGACTTCATTACCCCGCAAGGGGACGGAAACTATCGGTTCGATCCACCAAACCTCGCTCAATCAACTTCTGTTCAGGACTTCATTACCCCGCAAGGGGACGGAAACATATCAGTCTGGGCATAGGAAAATGCAATGCTTGTTCAGGACTTCATTACCCCGCAAGGGGACGGAAACAGCGGCAACGGATGGTTAGTTTGACTACGTTGTGATTTGACTTGTTGGGAAGAAGAAACGGATGGGCTGTGGATCTGTAGCAGAAACTTACAGGGATAGAAGAACTTATGGACATACCGATCGACCATCCGTTTCTTCTCACCTCACCAATCCACCCTGCATCCCAATGCACCCCCCATCCGTTGCCCCCCGCTCCTCCCCAACACCCAACCAAGTTTCTGGGCATACTAACCCAAAACCGATCGCGCAATCATGACCATTCCCCACCAAGACCTCACCTACCAAATCATCGGAGCCGCCATGCGCGTCCACCGCAACACCTCACGCGGGCTGCGCGAAAAACACTACCAACGCGCCCTCACCCGCGAACTCCACCGCATCGGACTCAGCAGCATCGAAGAATACCCCGTCCAAGTCCATGACAACGAAAACCAATGGCTCGGCAACCTCTACCTCGATCACTGGGTCAACGACTGCATCGTCATCGAAGACAAAGCCTTCACCCGTAATCTCAGTCACAAAGAACTCGCCCAAATCATCGCCTACCTCACCGCCACCCAAGCCCCCGTCGGACTCCTCTTCAACTTTGGACGATCGCGCCTCGAATACAAACGCATCCTCCCACCCAAAACCGTCACAAATTGGCAAGACGAGATCACACCCTACCTCTCAAAACGCACTGTTAACGAGAATCATGAAATCGCCCTTGAAGGAATTTAATGCGATCGCGGTAAACCTCATCAACATTGAGAACGCTCCAATGCAGCCACTAAACGTTTGGCATTCGCTGGAGAACTCAGTAAGCGAAACGTTTCGAGCAAACTAGAAAAATCTTCGTCCGTTGTTGCTTCAGAGAGTCCTAGCTCGATCGTTGCTTTCGCAACCAGATTTTGAATCGATTGAAGCTCAGTAGAAATCAATGTATTCGGAACCAAATATTTTAACTATAGTGTTTAAATTAAAAGCCATCACAACACAGGAGAGCGTGATGCGAGTGAATGAGCAAGGACAAGTTGTGATTCCGCCAGAAATCCGTGATCGTCTAGGAATTGCGATCGGGACTGAACTTGAAATAGAAGTTATCGATGATGTTATTCAATTGCGAAAGAAATCACAGCAAAATCGTGGAAATCAATTGGTTGAAGATCTACGAGGAAAAGCACCCTTCCAGCAAACCACCGATGAAATCATGCAGCTAACACGCGGCGATGACTGATGTACTGGTAGATAGTAATGTAATCCTAGATATTTTGACAGAAGATCCAAACTGGTTTGACTGGTCAGCATCAGTTCTGAGCGAGTATGCAGAACAGGGAGAACTGGTTATCAATCCCATCATTTACTCAGAAATCTCAACCTATTTTCCCAGAATCGAAGAATTAGATGCTTTACTAACTCCCGAACGATTTCGACGCGATCAACTGCCATATTCAGCAGGATTTCTTGCAGGGCAAGCGTTTGTATCCTACCGACGACGTGGAGGAGAGCGGCGTTCTCCCCTACCAGATTTCTATATCGGTGCACATGCGATCGTGGCAAATCTACCTCTTCTAACGAGAGACACGAATCGGTATCGTACCTACTTTTCACAAGCAACCTTGATTACACCAGATTGATGGCTGATTCGCCTGCAATCAGCAAAAAAAGTGCCCTTAGACTTTCAGATTCCAAGGGCAATCAGATTAAATGAGTTGAATTGCTCTACCTTTTCTTTGCCTGCTTCCGATTGTGAGAAATCGCATTGTAAGCCTCATGTGAAAGCACCTGCAACGGCACAATCCGATCCGCCTGCCAGCGACACAGCAATCGATAGCGATACGAAACTGGAATTCGTAGTAACGTTCGATCGAAGTTAAACCTCCTCCCCTTCAACTCTCCTGGTGCAACGCCTTGGTCGAGCAAATCCAAAATCCGCCGAGTTTTGATCACGATCGATTTCGGTAAATGCCTCAACTCGATTGGATCACGATCGAATCGCTGATACCAAGAATGATCTCGTTTCGGCTTCTTGACTCGACGCACATCGACAACGACAGGCTGAATTTCAGTTGTGCGATCGCGTTTCTCTGTGCTGAAAGCATCGCACCGATGACAGTACTGCCCAAATCCCCGATGTCCACAAGCAAAGAGCTTCCGCCACTTTCGTCTGCGTCTAACCATGCGTTCTCCTTACGATTCAGCATTGACCACCCAAGCCGCAGAATGTTCAATCAGTCGAGCTAAGTCAGCAAGCACCTGCTGATACTCATGATGTAGCTCTTGACCCATCTCAGCCTCCAAGTACCCACACAGCACAGCAAATTCAATCCAAACCTGAGTTGCTGCGGCTTCCGTTTCAGCGTGATTCAACCGCGCAATAAATGCCTCCTGATTTCGTCGTTTCTGCCATGCCTGAGCAATGTTCACACAGACCAATCGCGAAGCTCGAAGCAGCATCGTTGTCAATTGTTCTTGTTCTGCGATCGGAAATTCTCTCGATCGCTCAAACACTTGCATTGCACTTTCAAATGCAGCCTGATAGACCCGCAATTCCCGATAGCTAATCACAAACGGATTTTCCATTGCCTTCCCCTCAAACAATGAACACCGAATCATCTACCTGACGCTCAGGTTGTACACCCAGAATCAGGACAATCTGCCGATGTCGAGGCGACATGGGATAAAATCGAATCTGGTCTTCCTCTGGATTCAAATATCGCTTCGTCCCAAATCGCCGCTTCAATAGCTCAAACTGATCTGGAGTCAAAACGCATTCAAACACCGACTTCTGTACTCGCAATCCATAGCCTTCTAGTAACTTAGAAACTCGGTTGCGTCGCCTGTCTTGAATCACGTCATAACACACCAAATAGAACATTCCTCTCTACCCCTTCAACAGCATTGGGCGATAAAACTCCTGATCTTCGAGCAAGCAAGCAATATATTCTTGCACCTGCGTATTCAAACATTGCTGATAGCTAATCTCACCTGCATAAAGATGCTCAACTCGACGAGCTAACATAGCGTCCCAATGCTGAATAAACCGCTCCAAAGCATCAGGCTCCAAGAAAATTCCCTGATCGACCCAAACAAAGTCATCAGAAACAATCTGCCGACTTTGCAGTAATTCCATTACTATGCGATCGACGATCGCACTCTGAAATTCAGCCAAGAAATCACACACTAACGGCGGACGATTCACTGCATCAAAATGCAAGTTCGCAACTTCAAGATCCAATTCTGCTGACTGCAAAACGACTTGAATCCGTTGACTGAGCAAAGCTGTTCCCAGATTGCTCAATCGCTGAATTGGATTGAGTCCCAGATTATGATCGCGAAACTCTTCTGGGAGTAACCGACTCAATGCAGCCCGATAAAAAGCAGAGCCAGTACTTTCATAGTTCTTGAGCGCAATGACTGATGGAGCCATCGGCAAATCATCGATCAACCGTTGCAGCAGATTCAGAACCTGTTGAACTGTTGCAGGCTGAGGAAAAGAACTGAGTTGCAGGAGCAGAATTCTTGAATTGTGAAGCTTGGCACGAACTACACTTTCAGCGATCGTATGAGTGAAATCTTGATCCTGTGCTTTCAGCATTTGAACCTTCAGATATTTTGCAGGATCAAGATTTCCAGAATTGACATACTCTACACAGCGACCATCTGGTTCAAAGTAAAGGACTGGAATGTGAAGTGAAAGTGCGAGAGTTGCAGCTTTTCGAGTCCAAGGTTGATGTCCCAGAATCACCATTTGGTTGATTCGATTCAGAGGCACAGCAAAACAGAATCGCTGCTGATAAAAGACTTGAAGCTGCCGAGACTGAATTTTGAGTTCGGTCTGAGGTTGCGTGACGTAGATTGTAGTCATTTGTTTTGTGAGACTGAATGTGGAAAGCTCGATCGCTCTGCTTTCCTGGACATTCCTATCCTCACAAGCCAGTATTCGACTATAGATCCAACTCATCGATCGTCGTATATGAGTTGCGATATAAGTTCCCAAAGCTCTATAACGTTGGTTATTTCTGCGGAGGCGCAAATGTACTTCCAAGTACTTTGACGGAAATAGAACCTAGATTTTTTGGGCAGTCTGGAAGCGTTCCTATTCAAAATCGTCGCCTATGTCTACGCTTTATCTTGTCCAGCAAGGAACAACGGTTCGTAAGGTACAGTCTCGATTTGTTATTCAACCGACTGAGCAATCTGAGCAAGCATCGCTCTCAGTTCCAATTCGAGATGTCGATCGACTATTAGTTTTTGGCAATATTCATCTGACGACATCTGCGATTTCAAGCTGTTTAGAGTCTCATGTACCTGTGATGTTTCTGACTCAAACTGGACGGTATAAGGGACATCTCTGGAGTGCTGAACAGACACGTTTTACTTCTGAGATCGCTCAGTTTAGCCAGTACCAAAATGCTGAATTTCAACTAGAAATGGCTCGATCGATTGTGCGGGGTAAATTGCTCAATTCCAAACAATTTCTGCTGCGGCTGAATCGTAAGCGCAAATTGGAAGCTGTGACAACGGCGATCGCAGGATTGAATCGGGATTTGAATGCGATCGCACAAGTGGACAATTTGGAGTCTTTGCGGGGATATGAGGGGATTGCGGCGAGTCGGTATTTTTCAGCGTTTGGAGCGTTGATTACGGGTTCTGAGTTTCGGTTTGAGGGTCGCAATCGTCGTCCGCCGACTGATCCGGTGAATTCGATGTTGAGTTTTGGGTATACGTTGCTGTTTAACAATGTGTTGAGTTTGATTTTGACGGAAGGATTGCATCCTTATTTGGGAAATTTGCATCGTAGCGATCGAGCAGAGCCGCATCTTGCATTTGATTTGATGGAGGAGTTTCGTTCTGCGATCGTGGATAGTTTGGTGATGACGTTAGTGAATCGGCGTATGGTGAAGCCTGATGATTTTCAGGCTCCGGATTCTGAGGGGGGTGTTTATCTGACGGATGCGGCGAGGCGATCGTTTTTGAAGCAGTTTGAGACGCGGATGGAGACTCAGGTGTCGCATCCGCGTGTGCAGGATCGGGTGTCTTATCGCTATGCGATTCAGCTTCAGATTCGGCAGTATCAGCGATGTGTGATGAATGCGGGGCAGTATGTTCCTTTTTTGAGGGCGGTGTGATGTTGCTTTTGGTGGTGTATGACATTGCGGATAATAAGCGTCGGACGCGGTTGGCGAATTTTCTAGAGGGGTATGGTAATCGGGTGCAGGAGAGTGTGTTTGAGTGTTTTTTGTCGTTGTCGGAGGTGAAGAGGTTGTTTGAGCAGGTGAAGCGTCGAGTGAAAGCGACAGAGGATAATGTGCGGTTTTATTGGATTCCGTCTGATGCTTTGCCGAAGACGTTGACAATCGGGAGTCCTTTGCCGGGTGCGCCTCCGAGTGCTTACATAATTTAATTCGCGATCGTGGGATCGTCTGTTACGATAGGGCGAAGTAGCGGAATCGATGCTACTGAGCTGTACCTGGAAAACTGAATAGTTTCGTTAAAGTCCGTCGATATGGCTTGTGGCAGTTGTTTCGAGTCATATCGTTTGATTTAAATTTCAGAAATGAGTCCTTAGAAGTTAAATCCGACATATATGCGTCGATTTAGCTTCTAAGACCCTTCTCTCATATGGGTTTCTAAGAGAAGGGATTCATTACCACTTCCCCGCAAGGGGACGGAAAAACCAGAAAATCTTCACGGAACGCGATCGCTAAATAGATTCATTACCACTTCCCCGCAAGGGGACGGAAAACCAGACATATAAAAGTCGCCTTCTGGAATGCCTGACTTCATCTGATTCATTACCACTTCCCCGCAAGGGGACGGAAAACTGAATTTCTCAATCCTGCGATTTGAACATCGTTCAAGCGATTCATTACCACTTCCCCGCAAGGGGACGGAAAATGTAAGCTCCTCTTGGAAATAGAAGTTTCCAAGAGGGATTCATTACCACTTCCCCGCAAGGGGACGGAAAATCGTCCTAGTGTTTTTTGGAATCCTTACAACAAGAGATTCATTACCACTTCCCCGCAAGGGGACGGAAAATGGTTTGCTGGGTTCGCTGTGCGGCTTCGATTCGCTGATTCATTACCACTTCCCCGCAAGGGGACGGAAAATACTTGAAAGCCTCGGTCAGGGACTTAGCATCGGTCGATTCATTACCACTTCCCCGCAAGGGGACGGAAAATAGGTCTTTCTGGGTTAGGCTTAAATGTTGACATGGCCGGATTCATTACCACTTCCCCGCAAGGGGACGGAAAATCTCTCAGTCGTGCTAGGGAACAAACGGGAACAAATCGATTCATTACCACTTCCCCGCAAGGGGACGGAAACGATAAGAAACGCTTCGAAAAATTTGAGCAGTGGAAAGATTCATTACCACTTCCCCGCAAGGGGACGGAAACGTTCGTGAAGGACGGCTACAAAGTTGCACCACTCTACACTGATTCATTACCACTTCCCCGCAAGGGGACGGAAACAATGTGCCAAACACCGGGGGAGATTTCCCGCGAGTACCGGATTCATTACCACTTCCCCGCAAGGGGACGGAAACAGTGATTTGAATGGTCAGGACTTTTGTTGAACAGCCCTGATTCATTACCACTTCCCCGCAAGGGGACGGAAACCATGATATCGAAAATCAATCTCATCTCTCACATTCTCTAGATTCATTACCACTTCCCCGCAAGGGGACGGAAACAAATTGAATAACGCCTGAAAAAGCGTTGTAATGACTTGGGATTCATTACCACTTCCCCGCAAGGGGACGGAAACTAAACACAACAAGAAAAAGCCCCAAGATTCTTTAGAGATTCATTACCACTTCCCCGCAAGGGGACGGAAACGAAGAACATTTCCAGCATGTCGGTCACGTTCTGAACGGATTCATTACCACTTCCCCGCAAGGGGACGGAAACAGTTTCAGCGCGGTCTTGTCCTGAATCAAATGTCGCGGATTCATTACCACTTCCCCGCAAGGGGACGGAAACCCGCTAGTGGATCGCCCATCACTACAGGCGGCTGGGTGATTCATTACCACTTCCCCGCAAGGGGACGGAAACAACAACCGATGAAGGGGCACTGAAAGCGGCGAAAGATAGATTCATTACCACTTCCCCGCAAGGGGACGGAAACTGCTTCAGACAGCGATCGAGTACAACGATGTCCGCGAGATTCATTACCACTTCCCCGCAAGGGGACGGAAACGACAAATGTTTGACCAGATTTAGGACGAACGATCGTGATTCATTACCACTTCCCCGCAAGGGGACGGAAACCTTATCCGTAAACGATTCGGCAGTCAATAAAAAAGAGATTCATTACCACTTCCCCGCAAGGGGACGGAAACGGGGAATGTTCCGATCGTCGCGGGGATGATGGATTCATTACCACTTCCCCGCAAGGGGACGGAAACGTTTCATCATCGCACCATCAGCCATTACTTGTTTAAGTGATTCATTACCACTTCCCCGCAAGGGGACGGAAACTATTCAGCATTTGATTTGCCCATTTCCGATTGTCTGGGGGATTCATTACCACTTCCCCGCAAGGGGACGGAAACCTGATAGAACGATCGACGGGGCGATCATTAGTTAGCCGTACAGATTCATTACCACTTCCCCGCAAGGGGACGGAAACCTATCCATGTAAGATCATCGAATAGTTCAGATAGTTTCGATTCATTACCACTTCCCCGCAAGGGGACGGAAACTTGGTTTCCATCTCAGGAAACTCAACCTTAATCTTCCAGATTCATTACCACTTCCCCGCAAGGGGACGGAAACAGGGTCAACACATGCGCCACGTCCGGTAATTGTGAATCCACAGATTCATTACCACTTCCCCGCAAGGGGACGGAAACTGTTGCAATCTGCTCGATATCTTTCCCTTTAATTTGCTGCAACAGATTCATTACCACTTCCCCGCAAGGGGACGGAAACGATTCGTGCTAGAGCCATTTGTAAACATTCCTCCGATAATGATTCATTACCACTTCCCCGCAAGGGGACGGAAACGTGATTCTGTGTCGAGCGATCGTATTTATATAATAAAAAACAGGATTCATTACCACTTCCCCGCAAGGGGACGGAAACATTGGGAGGTTCAATTCCCGTCCTTTGATGGATGACTGGATTCATTACCACTTCCCCGCAAGGGGACGGAAATAAGACAATCGAGCGCGATCGCAGAATTATCAAAACTCGATTCACGCCGGCATCAGAACTTCAACTGAGACAATCAAATACTCTCGAATAAATAGCCTCAACAATTTTCAGCGATTCTGACCCATTGCCTCTATATTGGTTTACGTTCCTCTCTAGAATGACCAAACGATGCACTCTGGCTTTTTTATACTCCTTCAAACTGCAACCTCCCCAGACGAAAAACTTGTCAATAGCTTTAACAGCTTTGTAAGTACTGTAAACACCCTCATCACCGGAATTGGGGTCTTAGTTGCCGTGTTAACGCTTGCCGTCGCCGTCGCCGCGATCGCAACTCCCGTGATTCTCAATAGCCTCGATCGTAAAATCAAAGAGCGCACAGAAGAACGAGTGAATTTAGCGATCGCGAAATCAGAAGCCAAAGTCCAGCAATCTCTCACCGAAATCGATCAAGTTGTCCAACGCCGAGTCCAACAAGAGCTAAGCACTTTGCGTCGTCGTACACAATATCTTGAAAGACTTTTAGAACGAGAAATCGTCATTGAGAAAACGATCGTCAATTATTACGTTCCTAACTCTCTCAATCAATTCCCACCAGAAGGGTTCAAGATGTTAGAGTCTCGTGGCTTCCAGACCATCCTAACCAGCACTCTCGACGAATTTACAGGCGACATCGTAATTCTAGATTTAGTTCACTATCTCAATGCAGAAGCATTAACCGATGAACAAGTCGAGGCTCATCTCAATGCTGTCATTCCACAAATGACAAATAATATCCTGCTCGTCTACGTAGCCGGACAGTTTCCCTGCATCCGAAAAAAGCGCACCAAACCTGCTCATTTAGTCTCTGCTAATTTCCTAATCTCATTTTTAGGCACAACGATCGATGCTGCCTACGTAGCAGAAGGACTGAAAGCTTGAACAATACTTATACCTGATTCAATTGTGTAACACCCATTCCCAGGCGTGTCTTCATCCCCGTCCCCGCAAACCTGGAATATTCCACCAGAAGGGCTGTCACATTTGCAACCAGTGGATCAATTCGAGACAGCACTTGCAGCGTAATCTCTCCTGTAAATCCCGTTACTCGACTTGCATGAACCGGAAAACTTTGGGTCTGCAAACGATGCCGAGAAAGCACGATCGACTCTCCCAAATACCCAATCAAATCCTCACTTCCCAAATACACAGGCGCAAAATGATTCCACCGCTCGACCCAACTACGAAACATCAGCGTCGGTACCGGAAGCGGCAAATGCACCCGCCCTTGAGAAAACGCAGTCGGAGTCAAAAATCTCAGTTCAAATCGATTCGGACACTCTGGCTCTGTCGCTACAAAAGTTTGATACAAAGTCTCATAGCTGGTAACTTCATCCTCTCGATTCAAAACCTGAAACTTTGCTCCTAAAAGCTCTAGTCCATCTGTTAAATCTAAATCTGCGATCGCCTTTGATGCTTCCGTCTGCAATCCACATAGCGACAGCCTAAACTCTTCCTCAGCCCCAAACGACACAAAATCTCCTGCCGCCCTCGATCGCCCCACAATCCCAGAAAATGTCGCGGCTGGTATCTCTCCATCAAACTCCAGCCCCATGCGGCGATGCAACTGCTTAATCAATTCCAACCGATACGACTTTGGCAGTGCGATCGGTTCTGAAGTTGCTAATGTCCATGTCGATCGAATCAGCATCACAGCACCTTAAACTTCACCCATCCGGGAACAAATTTGATCTCTCCACTCTTACCTTTTACAGTCCGACGAGATTTTGGAGCTTCAAAGTTTGGAGCAGGAATGCCACAAGTATCGCGAATCTCAGATCTCAAATCATCCTTAAATAGCATTGTGACTGTTGTGCCAGTCATTCCACTTCCCCAGCCAAGCTTGAGACTATGTGGACATTGTTCTGGTTCGTACATCGATCGAAGATTACTAAAATCTAATCGGTTGCCTTGAGCATTGAGATTATTTTGAATGTTCTGCCAGTAATCATGCTCCTCGTCCCATTGATCCTGTGCAAACTCCTGACAGATCTTGAGAATATCCGCGACGGACTGAAACGGAATTTTCATCCCTTGATTATGTTGAAACCAAGATAGCATTTCAGTATCAATCCGAATCGTAAATTCTGTCCGTACCGATCGCACCATTTCAGCAAAGATCGAAGCGCGATATTTTGCTCGTCCATCTGGAAAATGACTCGAAACGATGACTTCAGGAACGATCGCTAAATTACTAATAATCGTTTGTCCCTTCTTATTGGTCGTCTTCTCTTCAACCAATGCCGAGCTATCCGAGACTTGCACTGCCCGCATAAAATCTGTATTCGGCAAGCTCGTTTTGCCCCTTGCTTCTTTACCATCACGGAGCAACTGAAAATCGCTGAAGAGCGTATTCATAAAGTGTTCATCATCCGCAAATTTCGCTCGTCTTTTCAGTTCTCCCATCGACTGGCGAAGTCTTTCTTCGATCGCACTAACCTGATGTTTTTGAGGCACGCTGTACTTATCGCTATGCTTGAGTAAGTGATATGCGATCGCTGTCCGAATTGCGCCTTTGATCGAAGAGCCTGGAATATATAAGGCTCCAAATCCATTACGAATCATTGGGCGCAAATCAGTGATACGTTCATCTGTCCATTTCAAACTACTAAGATGTTTAGGAAAGATAGGGTCTCCCTGTTCAGTCTTTGCATTTTGCCATGCTTCACCAAACGCATTTTCAAGTAATGAAACAATCGACTTGCGATTCTCAATTTCATAGATATATTGATCTAAAAAGCCCCTTTGTTTCAGAGATCGAGCGAGTGCTTCTTGATTTGGTAAGTACACTCGACTTCCGGTTTGTACATATTCAAATGGGCTTAAGCGCGGCACAGATGAGCCAATATGTAGCATTGGGCTGGTGAGCAAAATCTGCTTAGTTTCGTAGTCTTTGGACTTTGATAGTGCTGAAAGTTCCATCATGATCGTGACTCGCCTTGAATGCTAATCGGCAAACTCAAACTGATTCCACTGCGATAAACGCGATGCGCTCTAAATCCATCTGGAGTCACATCTGCAAGCTGTCCTTCTGGCTGAGACAAAAAAACAGACCCTTCTGCAAACATCCGCACTGCTTTACGTCGTTTATCTGCGCTGGATGAAGTGATCCATCCCCCTCGTTCTTGTAGTTCGTAGCTTGCCTGATGAATCAATTCAGGAGTAACAGAATGTTGCCAAAATAAACTGATTAAGCTATGGGCATTTCCATTCTGAAAGTTAATTACTTCCTGCCATTGAGGAGCTAGCACTGTTGAGATATTGCGTTTAAACTGTCCTGCTCCACTCGATCGCTCTCCTCCAATTCCTTCGCCTCCCAGAAAATCCAGCACACCAAGAAAAGTATTTTCTAGCTCAGGATTTGCTTCTGGAAATTGAACTAAGAAGTAAAGCCCTGAAAGACTTTTAACTTCATTCTCTTGCTGTTCACATCGGTATTGCACCATCCCTGTGTGATAGAGATTTGTTGCTCTTGTAATGCGATCGACTGCAATTTTTGGGACTTTTTGAATTTTGAACGCCTCTTTATATTGAAAAGCTTCCGATTTGTTTGTTGATATCAGAGATCTGCGGTCTTGTTCTGTAAATCCTTGTCCTTGATACCATCGCTGCCAAATTTTTAATGGAAGATAGTTCAGCTTTTTATAGCTCTTGCTAATGGCTAAATCATGATCAGAATAGCCAGAGGGTGACTTTAAAGGACGAGGGAGATAGTAAACGATCTCATCATTGAGCTGCTGATAAATGAAGGTCGAACTCAATCGAAATGGAGGATTTGTCTTGAATTTCTCGATCAAATCATTCACTTCAGCACTTGTAAACAATCGAGCATAAGTACTCAACCAAGCACTAAACAACGTATCGGATCGAACTCGCTCACTCGTCTGCTCGATTCCAATTCCCAACTCGCCAAAGTGAGCAACATTGCGCCCAAACTCTAGTCGAATGAGTTTCCATTCACTCATATCTAACTCCCTGGCAGTAGGCTCCGAACTTGGCTGAAATCCTTTATCAGTTCTGCTGTATTAGTCAGTATGATTGGCTTTTGCTCAGTCTGATCACCGCTTGCTACTCGAAGATACTGCTGCACATCATGATAGTGAAGCTCAAAGTTCTGGAATTTAACTTTCCCGTAACCTCGCGATCCATGTCCGCCTAAAGCATCGTCTTCTAGAATTGCAAGCGCGATCGCAATATTCTTCAAATCTTCTTCAGCTTGTGCCGCATCTTCAACGGTGTAGACCAATTCAAATTTAAATTCTGAACCAGCAGGAACCCGTTCTAGCTGGCGAGGATTTGCAGCAGCAGTAATGCGATCGATTCCATTTTCAAACTTCCATTCAGTCATGTATAGCCCGGTATCAACCTTTTTGAGCTTGTCCGCAGATGCTTCTAGCAGATGACAATCCCGGACAATCAATCTTGCAGGGGCATTTCGCCCTTTAACGCTTGTATATTCTTCATTGCTGATTGTCTTAGTGATAGGTTGGTCTGTTGCTCTATCTTTTTCTTTCTCTAACCCTTGCTCAGTTGCAATTGATGTTTCAATCCAGGTCTTGATTCGTCCACTAGAACCGCCGGTTGAGCCAAAGACACGGCTTACTTGGCAGGTTCGAGCGCCCTCGAAGGGAATGAGCAGATTATCGATTTCCGTATAGCCGGACTCTAGATCATCGCTTTCATAACGATAAGTGCCACTACCACCAGGGCGATTTAGGGGCTTATTGAGCAAGCGTTCTAAAATCGAGCGTAGTTTCCCTTTAATTGAAGAGCCAGGTAGGTAAGGCTGCAAAGTCAGTGGGTCACGAATTACAGGCTTATCTAATCCACCAATATCTAAGCTTTCACCACCACCACCAATATGTAATCCAGTTTCAACGACTAGATGGCTAGAGAGACGAAGTTTTCCAAGAAGCGGTTTTTGGGTCATTGATGCGGGCATATTACTTTCCACCTTCTGCTTTGTGATAGGCAATGATAGATTCGATCAGTTGAACTAATCGATCGAAGTCTTCTTTGTCGTGTGTTTTATCGATCGCGGCTGCCATGACCTTATTGAGCGGTTTGACTGCATCTTGTCGGGCAGCAGCATAAGCGAGTTTTGGTTTGAGTAAAACGACTTCCGCCTCGATCGCATTAAAATCGCCTCCAATGAGTTGAGCTTTCAATTGATTGATTGCATCTAGAAACTTACGAATCTGATTTGTTTCGAGTCGTCGTTTACGCAGTTCAGGGGCGAATTCCTGGGCATGTTCTACAAGCTTGCGAATTGGGTATCTCTTGAGTGATGGTAGCTCTTTGGATTGGATAAAGTTAGTGATTTTCTGGCTGATATCGCCTACGGGCTGATTCATGATTTGTCTCGGTTTAGTAGTTCAATCCAGGTTGCGATCGCACGAAAATAAGGTGCATTGTATGGGCTAAGTAATGAGCTTCGGATCGGCTTGAATTCCTCCTTATTGTCACGCAATTCGCTGGGTAATCTTGCTAGCGTGTAAGCAATTTTTGGTAAGTGAAGATAGTAGCGAATCTCTTCACGATCGTATTCTAGTTGTGCGGTATCAGCGTTCTGTTTTTTACGATCGCGAATGAGGTCTTCTTTCTCTTGAATGTGTTGTTCCTGAAGTTGAGCAGTGGCTAAAAGATTACGGACGAAGCTTTGAGCGTAGTTTCCAGAAAGTTTCTGGTGGAATAATTGTACAAAATCCCAGACTCCAAACAATTCTGGCTCACTATTTCCAGTTAAATGTTGCTTTGCAGTACTATCTAGCTCAGAGATTTGTCCCTTGTCGCCTAACCAAACACCCCATTTGAAAGCAGAGCCGAATAATCCAAGGCTATCTCGCCCGTTGTCTTTTGCTTGGTCTTCTGCTTCTCCAGCTTCATTTGCAGCTTGATAGAGTGGAAACTTGTCGATTGCAAGACTAATTCCACCAGAGAGTGTAATGTCGGGATTGTAGCCTGTATAGGCTCGAAATGCTTGATAGACATCAAAAGCAAATTCGACAATTTCATTCCAAGAACCGCTAACAAACAAATCGTCTCCGCCTGCATAGATGACAAGCAATCTCTTGCGGGGATCTTGTGTGAACGCTTTAAACGGATATTTGTCTGCTTTATCGAGGAAATTGGTTGTACGATCGCTGGCTAAGCTATTGAGATAGACTTTGAAAAAATAGCTCATCTGTCGGGACAAGCCTGCTAACTTTGGCAAAGAATAGCTGTCTTTTATCCCTCTTGCAAAAATCTGACCCAAGCGATCGACATCCATTCTGAGATATCCAACTCGCTTAATTCCTTGAGAGTTTTCAGCAAATTCTCCTGCTGACATAAAGCCTGATTCGTTCTCTTCCTCAGTGTCTTGACCATAGTTGCCAAGCAAGAGGGGCATTGTATTAGGGCGCTCATATTCTTTTAAGTTCCAGTTGTTAATGAGCAATAGTGTATCTTCTTTGAAGTCAACAGGCTTTTTCTCATCAAATAGATGGTAGTAGACTGCGCCAGAACTGAGCGCGACGCAGATCGGATTCGTTGAAAGCCCGTTCTTACGGGAGCGGATGAATTTCTGTGCATTCAGTAATCTGCCGCCCAATTGAAACATTTCACGGCAAGTTGAGCAAGCTAGTACAGAACTCTCGCCATTTAGGGGTTGAAGCGTTTCCTCATCATCACGATGGCACACTTTACACGGAGCATGGCTGGCTTGAGGTTCTAGAACTTTATCAAGTTGATCCGCGAATTTCAGCGTTTTTTGATCATTGAGAGCGGCGATCGCTTTTTCCCAAGTTTGAATAAATGCAGAAGTCGCAGTATGTTCAACCTCGCAAGTTTCCGTGGTTACTGAGAGAAAGATTTTGCCTTGGAATTTATCTCTTAACCATTCATTGAATTCTCGACGTAGGTTATTAACTTTTTCTTCTACACCAGTGGGAGCAAGTAGGTAGAGTTTGCCCCCACCTGTGTAAATGATGCTAGTGCGAGGTAGATCCAATCGTTCGAGAAGTTGCTGAACGACTTCTTCTGTTACCAATTCCAGATAGAAGCTTCTAGCGCGAAGAGATTTCAGCGCTCCATCAGAAGAAATCGTATAGATAAAGTCTTGAATCCCGGATAGGCTTGCAGCAATTAAGCTCAGTTGTTTTGCAGTGGGGTCAGTTGCGATCGCGGCGGCAACGGCTCCAGTAATGCGAACTACATCAGGCAATGCAACATCACATTCGTCTTGTCCGAAGCTGAGGCAAGCACCATATTTCTCTAGAATCAGGGACAGAAAGGAAAGATTGTTCCAATTTTGCTCGATTGGAAGATTCAGAATTTGCTGTCTGCAGTCAGCAAAATTATCGGGCGATTGAGTAATGGGGTAGGGAATTGCGGGATTAGAGTCATCAATCTTTGAGATCGGTAGATAGTTGGTTCGGCTTGTCTGATCTTCCGAAAGCTTGACTCGATCGAAGAGTAAGCGAAGCGTTCCGATTTTTGCGGTTTTCCATTTAAATAGAAGCTTTGCACGAGTCGTTGCTGAGCCTGCTTGATCAGGTTCCAATGAGCAACGATTTGGTAGCTGTCCGCCTGCCCAGTGAATGAGTTCTGCGATCGCAAGTTGAGTCGTGTGGAGTGCAACGATGTGGGGGCTTAAGAGTTTGCTCATCGGGAGGGGCTTGTGTCAGAGGGCTACACAGAGAATTCATTGAGTAACTTATGAATTCGGGAAAAAGCTGATAAATCTGCTCAGGCTCTAAGTCAATCGAATTTATTAGTTTTCTGACGCAGTGTAGCATTTTAAACTAGACTCAGGGGAAAGATTATTTTCTGTTTAGAATTTCGTGGAAAGTGGTTCAAGTTTTAGAGTGCGAGAAGTATAATCTGATTCTAGAGAGCAGATTTGATATTTACCGTCTAATGTATGAGCAATTTTGCTCATCTAACCATCGAAAACCCAAAAGTTTAGGGGGTCAGCCGAATCTTGAAAACCGCATAGTTTCGTTGACTCCCGCGAATCGATTACGGGGCTTGGGTTCCAGCTTCTTTTTGCGTTTCTTATTGACATGAAACCCGTCTTGTTGATAGGTGAAAATGACTCCCGCGAAAATGGGTGTCCCAAATCCTTACCCCATAAGGCTTTAAAGGTGCCGGGGTTTTTCAATTTACTACCCCGCAAGGGGACGGAAACTTGTCTAGCAAATCAAAAGTCAAGGTTGTTTCTTCAATTTACTACCCCGCAAGGGGACGGAAACTCTGCATCACGTCCATCACGGTTGTAGGCAAGAAGTTTTTCAATTCACTACCCCGCAAGGGGACGGAAACAGCGGCAACGGATGTTTAGTCTATCTACGCTGTCGTTTGATTTGTTGAGAAGAAGAAACGGATGGGTGGTAGATTTGTGGGAGAAATTTGCAGAGCTAGAAGAACTAGCGAACACAACGATCGACTATCCGTTTCCTCCGTCCTTACCCACCCCTTCAACATCCTACCCACCCCTTAATCCGTTGCCCCATGCCCCCCAAACGCCAACCCATCCTCCCCATTCCCTCCAACACCGATCTCATCGCCCTTACTCTCACCCTCCAACCCGAATCCGACTTCCGCGCCCCCACCCACTACACCACCGAACTCCACTCCTGGTTCCTCAACCAAGTCCGCCTGACTAACCCAGAACTCTCCGCCTATCTCCACGACGGACAATCCGAAAAAGCCTTCTCCCTCTCCTCCATCACAGGCAACCTCCAACCCCAAAATCGATCGATAACCTTCTCCACAACCGATCAATACCAATGGTCGATCGCTGCTCTCACCCAATCTGTCTGCAAGTGGCTACAAAACTGGCTCCGTAAACCCCCTCAAACAATCCAATTCCGCAGCGGCATCTTCAAAATTCAAAGCTGGCAAATTAGTCTACCTGCTACCACCTACGAGACAATTTGGACTGAAGCAGAAAACCCTACACAAGCCGAACTTAGTCTTACATTTACGACTCCAACCAGCTTTCGCCAGCGGAGCAATCATATGCCGCTTCCGATTCCTAAAAACATCTTTCAGAGCTACCTCCGACGCTGGAATAACTTCGCGCATCTAGAATTCGATCAAGATGAGTTTCTAGAGTGGGTGAATGAATGTGTTGTGATTTTGCGGCATGACATTCGATCGCAGAAAACTCAAGCCGGAAAACAAGGCTCAGTCACAGGATTTGTCGGTGCTGTGCAATTTGGGCTGACTCCAAAAGCAGAAAATGAACCTGAATATGTGCAACTGATTCATAGTTTGATTGCTTGTGCGCCTTACTTTGGGACAGGGCATAAAGTTACGTTTGGACTTGGGCAAACTCAGGCAGGTTGGTTTGTCGATCGAGCCATTGAAAAAGATGTAAAACCGACTCAAGTAGATCGACCGATTGAGAAAAAAGTAAGGCCGACTCAAAGCGATCGACCAAAAGTAAAATCTGCTCAAAGTGAAGTCAGTCATCGACAAAACGAACTCAAGGAATTCTTTTTCAGCCGTAAGAAACGACGGGGAGGAGAACGTGCTGAGAAAGCAGCAGAAGTATGGGCAGCGATCGTGGCTCGACAGGAAGCAGGTAAAACCATTCCAGAAATTGCGGCAGAGTTGGAATTGGCTTATGACACAGTGAAGCAGTATTCTAAGCGCGCTCGGAAAGTGCTTGAGGAAGGTTGATTATTGTTATGATTTGAGTGAGCGATCGACTTGTTTGACCTATGACGCAAATTCTTGAGAAACCTGCAACCGATCAACATCTCGTCTACCACGGTTTGACCTGGGAGAACTTTAAGCTAATCCAGGCTGGATTTGCAGGGGCTTCGGGGGTGAGGCTCTTTTACTATGATGGAACGCTTGAGATTCTGATGCCGGGACGCGAACACGAACTTTTCAAAACATTGATTGGATACTTGATTGAAACGTTCTTTCTAGAGAAAGGGATTTTGTTTCAGCCGACAGGTTCGATGACTCAAGAAGCAGAGGCAACGGCTTCAGCCCAGGCGGATGAATCATATTGCATTGGTGAGCCGAAACCTGTTCCTGATTTGTCAATTGAGGTCGTGTTTACCAGTGGCGGACAGAATAAGCTGGCGCGATATCAGGCGTTGGGTGTGCCTGAAGTTTGGTTTTGGGAAGATGGCGTATTTCAGCTTTATCATTTGCGGGGGGATCACTACGATCGTATTTCTCGCAGCGAACTTCCTGCACTGCAAGAGTTGGATCTCGACCTTCTGACTCGATGTGTTTTGCTCGCTCAGACCAATTATGCAGAAGCTGTTCGGGTCTTTCGGCGTGAAATTCAGAAATAGGGTCTACTTGTAGAACGGTGGATCATTTCTAGACCTGGTAGAATGGTGGTTAGAGCCGCACATGATTGACCTATGACGCACACTCTTGAGAAGTCTGCAATCGATCAGCACCTCGTCTACCACGGTTTGACTTGGGAGAAATTTAAGCTGATCCAATCTGGATTTGCAGGGGCTTCGGGAGTGAGGCTTTTTTACTATGATGGAACACTTGAGATTCTGATGCCGGGGCGCGAACATGAAATCTTTTCACGCTTGATCTGTTACTTTGTGATGACGTTCTTCTTGGAGAAGGGAATCGAGTTTGCACCGACAGGCTCTATGACGCAAGAAGCACCAGATGTCGCCTCTGCTCAAGCGGATGAGTCTTTCTGCATTGGGGGAGGAAAGCCGACTCCTGATCTTTCCATTGAAGTTGTTTTTACGAGCGGCGGAGCTAGTAAACTTGCTCGATATCAAGCTTTAAGGGTTCCTGAAGTCTGGTTCTGGGAAGATGGAGTGTTCACGCTTTATCATTTGCGAGGCGATCGCTACGATCTCATTCAGCAAAGTGAGATCCCAGAATTGCAGGATTTAGATTTGACTCTCTTGACGCGATGTGTTCTCCTTGCACAGACTGACAAAGCGGAAGCTGTTCGGGTCTTTCGGCGTGAAATTCAGAAATAGGGTCGATCGCTGAAGTTGGCAGGATAACGATCGAGATTTCGTAATCTGTGGTTGAACGTTCCTACTTCAATATGAATTTAGATTTCTCGCCTTTTCTTTTCTAAAAATGGAAGTATAATTCGAGACGAAGAACTAGATTTCTCTGATTTCTTTGCGGAACAAATGAGCAACATTGCTTACTTTGAACCATAGAGAACCCCAAAATCTGTGGGGGTCGTCCGAACCTTGAAAACCGCATAGTTTCGTTGACCCTAGCAGATCGCTTGCTGGGTAAGAGTTTCAGGCTCCTTTTCCGAGAGCTTATTGACATAAACCCCGTCTTATTGACAAGTACAAATGACCCTGCCAGATTTGGGTGTCTCAAACCCTTGCTGCGTAAGACTTTAAAAGTGCCGGGGTTCAGGACTTCATTACCCCGCAAGGGGACGGAAACCTGGATGTTGACACTTCAACTGCTCCAGTTGGGTTGTTCAGGACTTCATTACCCCGCAAGGGGACGGAAACAACAGTTTGTATTTAGACAGAGGGTTCTTTACAACGTTCAGGACTTCATTACCCCGCAAGGGGACGGAAACAAAGCAATCGCAATAAAACGTGAACGTCTCGGCACGTTCAGGACTTCATTACCCCGCAAGGGGACGGAAACGCCTCGTACCCTCGCTGGTCTGCACCAAACTTCCCACGTTCAGGACTTCATTACCCCGCAAGGGGACGGAAACAATTAACCTTTGCTTCCGCTGTGTAACCAGCAAAGTTCAGGACTTCATTACCCCGCAAGGGGACGGAAACAAAATTGCCTTCTAAACTGCTCTTCTTCCTGCAGAGTTCAGGACTTCATTACCCCGCAAGGGGACGGAAACAAACATTTTGGGACAGCGTAACCGAGAGAATAGCGTTCAGGACTTCATCACCCCGCAAGGGGACGGAAACTGCCGCAGGACGCGCTCGGTCAAACAAAGTACGAGTTCAGGACTTCATTACCCCGCAAGGGGACGGAAACCAGTTAAGGATCTTTTGCTGTTCTTCGTCGGATAAGTTCAGGACTTCATTACCCCGCAAGGGGACGGAAACATCGCTTCCCCGTAGGTATAGTTTAGGCGATTGTTCAGGACTTCATTACCCCGCAAGGGGACGGAAACTGTCTGATCGAGACTTCCAGAAAGCAAAACTAAAGTCTGAACTAAAGGATGACCGAAACCTGATAAGTCCGATCGCTCAAATCCATCAATTCATACGTCACCACTTTCACAAACCGCAATCGCTGCCCCAAAAACAGCGCAAATCCCATCGGACAATACAACACCAAATGCACCCGTTGTGCTTGATATCGACGACGACAATCATTGATCAACCGCATCGCATCGATCGCTAAAGCAACCGCATCCGCAGAAGACGCGATCGCACACTCTCCCACCCCCGAAACAGGCTCCGCATACACCATCGAATCAAACCCACCCTGCCGATACAACTGCAACAAATCATCGACTGCACGATCGCGAATCGCCAGCATGAATAGCAAATTCTCACCCACTTGCCCCTGCTCTTGGACAATGTGAAAAGTTTCATCCGACTTCTTCGCATCAGACGACCAAAGCACGTTGTTTCCGGCTGTTCGCTGTAGAGTTTGGAGCGTATACCGTTCTGCATCCGAAAACCGCGTCCCGATCGCTAATGCCATACTCAAAGGCATCAATCCCGAAACCTGAACCCGCGAACCATATGGGAAAGATTGCTTTGCTCTCATGAGATCTGGAAACAACTGCTCATCCCAAATCTTTTGATCGGCAACGCGACGAGGACTATCCGGATCAAAATACTTCGTCCAATCTAGCTTTTCTGTAGGGGTTCCATCGAATGTGGTTTCTCTCCAGCCATGCACCCATAAACTCAGAGGAGCCGACTTCGGGGGAACGACCTGAGTCAGAGACAATTGCTCGATCGTCGATCGTAATTTCTCAGACACCTGCTCAAATGCTTCATCTTGATTCTGCCATTTTGTAATTGCTAGACCATCTTTGGGGAGAACTTGTAACTTTGCAAATGGGGCAGTTTTCCAACTCACAGGTCTGAGAATAATCGGGATAACTTTTGCCTCTCCTGCTTCATGTCGCTCCATTGCTCGTTTCATTTCCAGGTTGCAATAGTCCGAACTCATAAAGTCAGCACTAACCAGAAGCAAAATAATCTGGGATGATTCGAGGTACTGTTCAATCTGATTTTCCCATTCATCCCCTGCTGTAATTTTGCGATCGTGCCAAAAGGTACTTACACCCTCTAGCTCTAGTAATTTCAAATGCTTGGCTAACTCATCTCGCAAAGCTTCATCGCGATGGGAGTAGGAAAAGAAAACAGAAATTGCGGATGTGTCTAGCATGATGGATGAGAATTCAGGTAAGAGAGTAGTATTTAATACTTATCAGAGTCGATGCGTAAATTCTTCTGATCAAAGGCTTAATTGACCTAGATGAAGGTCGGATCTTTCCTGATGCCCGTATCTTACCGTGTAACATAAAGTGAAAAAACTACCAGATTTCATCCGTGCAATCCCCTGCTACTGGTCAAATTGTGTACTTGCGATCGCGGCAGTACCTCGTCGAAGATGTCATCTCTCATCGTGAAATGGGAGGCGATACACAGGTTTCACTATCCTGCTTAGAAGACGATGCTCAAGGGCAAATGCTTGAGGTCTTTTGGGAGCGGGAGCGGGATGCACAGATTTTAGGCGATGCGTCTTGGGAATTGGTCGCAAAGCGAGGATTTGATAATCCGAGGTACTTTTCGGCTTATTTACACACACTGCGATGGAATTGTGTCACTTCGACAAATCCGAAGCTGTTTCAGGCTCCTTATCGGGCAGGGATTGAAGTCAAGGCATATCAGCTAGAACCATTGAGAAAAGCATTGCTGATGCCGAGAGTGTCCTTGTTCATTGCCGATGATGTGGGACTAGGAAAGACGATCGAGGCAGGATTGATTCTGCGTGAGATGCTGATGCGGCAGAAAATACGGCGGGTCGTGATTGCTTGTCCGCCTTCAGTCGTGCGGCAGTGGCAGAGTGAAATGGAAAGTCGGTTTGGATTGCTGTTTCAGATTGTCGATCGCGAATTTGTAGCAGCGAAGCGGCGAGAGCGAGGGTATGGGATTAATCCCTGGACGACGCACACTCGGTTCATTATTTCTCATGCGTTGATTCGGGATGAGACGTATGCGGCTCCGTTGAGAGATTGGTTGAAAGAGTTTGCACCGGGGTCGATGTTGATTTTGGATGAGGCGCATAATGCGGCTCCAGCAAGTGGATCACGATATGCGATCGATTCTCAGCTAACGAAGTCGATTCGAGAACTTGCACCGCGATTTGAGCATAAGTTATTTCTGTCGGCGACTCCGCACAATGGACACTCAAATAGTTTTGCGGCATTGCTGGAAATGCTTGACCCGCAACGGTTTTGTCGGGGTGTGCCTGTTAAAAATAAGAAGGTACTCGATGCAGTCATGGTGCGACGGCTGAAGCGGGATATTCGGGAGTTGAATACAAGCGATTTTCCGAAACGGGAAGTGATCCCGATCGTGATTGATGGATTAGCAAAAGATGCGCCAGAGTTAGCATTGGCAGGCTTGTTGCAGGAGTATCGACGGGAGCGCGAAGAACGGCTCAAAGATGCGCCAAAGTCGGTTCAAAATACTGCGAGTTTGGTGATTACTTCGTTGCAGAAGCGGCTATTGTCGTCGATCGAAGCGTTTGCGCGGACGTTGAATGTGCATCGCAAAGCAATTGACAAACAGGCTCAAAAGCAGATTGGAGGAACGTTTAATCTATTGGTGCAGGCTCCTGGAGCAGATGACGATCGGGCTGAATTTGCAGAGGCGGAAATTCAGGCGGAAGAAGATGCTCAAATGACACGGGCAACGCAGCAGATTAATCAAGACATTACGCCACGGGAGTTGGAATTGTTGGCGGAAATGGAACGGATTGCACAAGCGGCACGATATCAGCCCGATTCGCGAATGAAACGGTTGATTGAATGGATTCGGGAACATCAATGCCCTGATTTGGGAGAAGTGGGAGCCAAGTGGAATCATCGGCGGATGCTGATTTTTACCGAGTACTTGGATACAAAACGCTATTTGGAACAGCAGTTAGGAAATGCGATCGCCGATTCTGACCTAGACCTTCGTCGGATTGGAGCATTTCATGGGGGAATGGGTGAGGATTCACGCGAAGCGATTAAAGCAGCGTTTAATTTTGACCCAGAGCGGCATCCATTGAGAATTTTGATTGCGACAGATGCGGCACGAGAAGGGGTGAACTTACAAAATTACTGTGCGGATTTGTTCCATTTTGATATTCCTTGGAATCCGAGTCGGATGGAGCAGCGCAATGGCAGAATCGATCGTAAGCTGCAACGTGAGAAAGAGGTGCGGTGCTACTATTTTGTGCTGCCTCAGCGACCAGAGGATCGAGTGCTAGATGTTTTGGTGCGAAAGACAGCAACGATTCAAGAGGAGCTAGGCAGCTTGTCGCCTGTCGTGGAGAGGCAGGTGTCTAAGTTACTCGATGGAGGGATTCGATCGCGTGAAGTGCCAGCGCTGACTCAAGCTTTAGAGCAGGTTGATGAGAATGTAGAGCGCAAAGATACAATCTTGAATGAGTTGGAAGCGATTCGACCTGAAGTACAGAAGTTGCATAAGCAGCAAGAAGAACTGCAAGGGATTCTCACTAATTCGCAACAATGGTTAGGACTAAGTGATCAGCATTTTAGGGATGCGTTGTCCGTTTCGTTGGAGCTTTTGGGAGCTTCGGGATTAGCACCGATGAATTCTCAAGATGCGATCGCAGATCTCGATCGCACAAAATGGGTTGTGCCGATGACAGATGATCCGCTTTGGGCAGGGATTTTAGATAGTTTGCGACCGTTGCGGAAACCGGGACAAAAGCTCTGGGATTGGCGCAATGAAAATCCTGTGCGTCCTGTGGTCTTCAAAGATCCAGGGACATTGGATGGGGAGGTAGTTCACCTGCATTTAGAGCATCGCTTAGTGCAGAGATTACTAGGGCGATTTTTGGCGCAAGGGTTTGTGCATAACGAATTGACTCGTGCTTGTGTGTGCTTGACGGATGATCCAATTCCGAAAGTCATTGTGTTGGGGCGGTTGTCTTTGTATGGAGAACGGGCATCGCGGTTGCATGATGAAATCGTTGCGATCGCGGCAGATTGGATTGCGCCTGAAGCGAGGGGACGACGGAAGTTGAAAGCTCTGACGGAGGGTGAGAAAAAAGATGTGCTGGCATTGCTAGAAACCTCATTGATTACACCGCGATTGAGAGAGGTTTCACAAGGTGTTTCTGAACGGCTGCAAGACTGTGCGGCGCAAGATGTTCGAGAATTGCTGTCTGAGCTAGAAGACCGAGCGCAGGTGTTGACGAAGCGAGCGAGTGAGAAGCTGACCAAACGGGGACAGGAAGAAGCGGAGGCAATGCGGCAGTTGTTGATTGAACAGCGCGATCGCATTTTGGAACAGAAATCGAAGAATGTGCAACTCAAGCTTTTTGAAGAAACGCAGCAGCTTGAAGCTGATCGCCGACATTGGGAGCGCAGGTTGAAGGAATTAGAGACGGAGATTGAAGATGAGCCACGCCGGATTGAGGAAATTTATCAGGTGAAGGCGACGCGGATTGAGCCTGTGGGATTGGTTTATTTGGTTCCGGTGTCGAACTAGCCCTCATCTCCAGCCTCTTCTCTCAAGCTTGGGGGAAGGGGAGTAAGCGTTAGAAGTTTTTTAGTCGAGAAGTGTTATGGCGATCGATCCTCAAATTTTGCAGCATCGGGAATGGTTGGGACTCTTGCAGCCTGTGGGGTTGGTGGTGTCTCCGGTGGCGTTGGTGAGTGCGGAGGCGACGATTGATCGATCGAAGCTTGTGAAGCTTCAGGAACGGTTGCAGATTTTACTAGAACAGTTGGCGACACCGGAATTCTCGACGATGCAGGGGGAAGAAGGATGGCGGGACTGTGTGGACTTTCCACGGTTAGCGGAGTATGTGCTGGAGTGGCTGCCGGAGGATTTGGTAACGGATTTGCCAGAGGAAATGGCTGTGCCGTTGCCAGAGTATGGGGAGATACTGAAACCGACTTATGGGGTGAGAGATCCAGATAGTAAAGACTGGATCATGCTGGTGCAGACGGTGATGCCGGGACAGAAATTGGATGATTTTTTGCCGGATGCTGAGAAAGGGTGGAAAGCAACGGTACACCAGAGATTTGAGCGATTGCTGAGAGAGACACAGATTCCGACTGGGATTTTGTGGAATGGAGTTGAGCTTCGATTGGTTTATGCGCCGAGGGGAGAATCTTCGGGACATCTGACGTTTCCGATCGAGGTGATGTCGCAGGTGTCTGGGCGGTTGATTCTGGGGGCAATGGAACTGTTGCTGGGTGCGGATCGATTGTTTGGTGTGTCGAGCGATCGACGATTGCCCAAGATTCTGGAAAAGAGCCGGGAGTATCAATCGGAAGTTTCGGAAAAGCTGGCTGATCAAGTTGTCGATGCGCTGTGGGAACTGTTGCGTGGGTTTCAGATGGCGGATGCTGCGGTGAATCAGACTTTACTGGCTGAAGATCCGACGCATTTGTATGGAGGATTGATTACGACGTTGATGCGGCTGGTGTTTTTGCTGTATGCCGAGGATGAGGGATTGATGCCGGATGAGCCTGTGTATCAGTGCTACTACTCGGTGAGTGGATTGTATGAGCGGCTGCGAGAAGATGCGGGGAACTATCCCGATACGATGGACGATCGCTATGGGGCTTGGGCTTGGTTGTTGAGTTTGTTTCGATTGGTGTATGACGGGGGTGGGGCGACTCCTGAATATCTGCCAGCCCGACATGGGCAATTGTTTGATCCGAGTGAGTATCCATTTTTGGAAGGGAATAACCGACGAACTGATGAACGGTATGAAGTGCCTCGAATTCCTGATGGTGTGGTTTATCGGATGCTGGATAGGTTACTCATTTTGGATGGGGAGCGGTTGTCGTATCGTTCTCTAGACGTGTCTAATATTGGTTCCGTGTATGAAGGGATTATGGGCTATACGGTTGAGCGATCGACAAGTTTATCGATCGGGGTCAATAGTAAGCCGAAGGGGTCGAAGATTTCGACAACTGTAGTCATTGATGTTGCGGGATTGTTGAATGCTAAGGGAAGCGATCGCGCTAAATTGCTCAAAGAATGGGCGAACTGTGAACTATCAGGAAATGCTGCGAAAGCTTTAAAGGATGCGAAAACAGAGACAGAATTGGTTGCTGCATTGGATCGGAGAGTTTCAAAGCGAACGCCGAATTTGTTAGGTGTCGGAGCTTTGTATTTGCAGCCGACTGAGGAGCGTAGACGATCGGGATCGCACTATACGCCTCGGAAGTTAACGCAACCGATCGTAGAAACAACTTTGCGACCGATTTTTGAAGGGTTGGGAGAGACACCGACTGCGGCACAGATTTTGGAGTTGAAAGTTTGTGATTTGGCGATGGGATCGGGGGCGTTTTTGGTTGAGGCTTGTCAGCAGTTAGCAGAAGCGCTGGTTGAGGCTTGGAATCGTGAAGGGTTGCCTGTTGAGCTTCCGGAGGGGGAAGATCCGTTGTCGTATGCGCGGCGGTTGGTGGCGCAACGGTGTATTTATGGGGTGGATAAGAATCCGTTTGCGGTGAATTTGGCGAAGTTGTCGCTGTGGTTGTTTACGTTGTCGAAGGCGTTGCCGTTTACGTTTCTGGATCATGCGCTGAAGTGTGGGGATTCTTTGATTGGGTTGCGAAAGGCTGAGATTGGTTCGTTTGGTAGAGATCCGAATGCAGAGTTACCTTTAATGCAGTTACTTACGCAACAGGTCGATCGAGCAAAATCATTCCGGTCTGAGATTCAAGCGCATGATACGCGCAGTGATGCGGATGATGATCACAAACGGGAACAGTGGCAAGATGCGGAACGAGCAATTAAAGAGGCTCGATTGACCTCGGATGTGATGATTTCGGCGTTTTTTGAGGGGAGCAGTAAGAAGGATCGACAAGAGAGATCGACAGAATATGCGGCATTGATTGGACATTGGCGATCGCAGGGTTCTGAAAATGTGGGCAACAATGCGACGGATTTTGGAATTAGCTCGATCTCTTGGAAGCTCCGAAATCAGAAAGGGGTTGTTCCGTTTAACTGGGAAGTAGAATTTCCGGAGGTGTTCGATCGAGATAATCCTGGGTTTGATGCGATCCTTGGAAACCCACCATTTCTAGGAGGAAGCAAGATTTCTTCTAACTTCGGAAACGAGTATTTAGCTTGGATTTTAGAACAACATCCTGAATCACACGGAAATGGAGATATTGTTGCCCATTTCTTTCGTCGTGCCTTTGATTTACTGCGCCGCAATGGATGTTTTGGTTTAATCGCAACCAATTCAATTGCACAAGGGGACACGAGAACTACAGGACTAAGATGGATTTGTTTAAACGGAGGCACTATTTACAGTGCCAAAAAACGAATGAAATGGGCTGGACAGGCAGCAGTAATTGTCAGTGTAGTTTATATCCGTAAAGGAGTTTTCGATAAGGCAAGAAGTTTGAATGATATCAAGGTTCCCTTGATTAACGCATTCTTGTTCCATGCAGGTAGTAGTGAAAATCCTGCTAAATTGTTGAATAATTCAGGCAGATCTTTTGCAGGATCAAAGATTTATGGTCAGGGATTTGTATTCGTCGATGATGATGTTAATGCTACATCAATCAAAAAAATGGACGAACTGATAGAAAAACACTCTCGTAATAGTGAACGCATCTTTCCCTACATTGGTGGTGAAGAAGTAAATACTAGTCCGACTCATTCTCATCATCGCTATGTTATTAATTTCGGAGAAATGAGTGAAGATGAGGCACGAAACTATCCTGACTTGATGGCGATCGTTGAAGACAAAGTTAAGCCGGAACGACTTAGACAAAAACGAGAGACTCGGGCACGTTACTGGTGGCGGTTTGGTGAAGCTACACCAGCATTGTTTCGAGCGATCGCATCTTTAGATAGAGTTCTGGTCAACTCTCAGGTAAGCTCAAATCTATGCTTTGCATTTCTACCAGCTAACTGTGTGTTCTCACACGCCTTGAATGTATTTGCTCTCTCAAATTACTCTCAGTTCTGTGTTCTCCAATCTCGAATCCACGACATTTGGGCACATTTCTTTGGATCATCCATGAAAGATGATCTTCGTTACTCTCCATCTGACTGCTTCCAAACCTTTCCCTTTCCCCCCAACTGGGAAACCGACCCAACCCTCGAAGCCATCGGCAAACAATACTACGAATTCCGCGCCGAACTCATGATCCGCAACAACCAAGGACTCACCGACACCTACAACCGTTTCCACGACCCCGACGAAACCGATCCCGACATCCTCACCCTGCGCGCCCTACATGAAAAGCTCGATCGAGCTGTCCTAGATGCCTACGGCTGGCACGATCTCCCCACCGACTGCGAATTCCGCCTCGACTACGAAGACGAAGACCCCGACAGCACCAGCAAACGCAAAAAACCTTGGCGCTACCGTTGGGCAGAACCCCTGCACGATGAAGTCCTCGCCCGCCTCCTCGACCTCAACCAACAACGCCACCAGCAAGAAATCTTAGGCGGCGAAAAAGCACAGAAGAAGGGAACAGGCAACAAGAAACAGGCAACGAAGAAACCCAAGCCTGCCTCAGACGCAATCTCTGGTAAACAACTTGACCTCATCTCACCTACCACAGAGCAACTGGATCTCCTGTAACGACCCTTGATTCAATTTTGAACGCTTCGAGCACCAAACTTTGGTATCCTGAAGCGTACAGTTTTACCACTCCCATGTCTAAGCGCGATCGCTTGCATCAATCTCTAAGGCGGACTCTGGAACAAGATGGATGGCTAATTACGGCTGATCCATTGATCTTGACTTTAGAAGAAGCCATTCTAAGAGCAGATCTAGGCGCAGAGAAAACGTTCGCAGCAGAAAAAGATGGACGGAAAATTGCGATCGAGCTAAAGGAATTTACGGCAGTTTCAGGCGTGAATGAACTGGAGAAAACGATCGGTCAAATTCAGCTTTATCAGTGGGCTTTGGATGTGCAAGAGCCAGAGCGCGTATTGTTTCTGGCAGTGAGCCGGATAACTTATCTGAAACATTTTCAAAAGTCGCTCTTCAAGCTAGCTGTACAGCGGAATAAAATGAATCTATTAGTTTATGAGCCAAACACTGAGGTCATCGTGCAATGGATAACTCACGACAGTACGCTGAATTTTTAACCTGTGCTTTGCGGCATGTAGCAAGTGAGCAACCTAGTTTGCAGGACTTCCAGATTCGCTCTGTTTGTGATGCAGAAGCCGGACAGTTTTTGATTATTGGAACAGGGTGGGAGCAGGCAAGTTGGCGGAATTTGATTTTATTTCATGCTTGGCTGAAGGATGAAAAGGTCATAGTCGTCGAGAATAATTTCGAGTCGATCGTGGAGGATTTGATTTCCGCTGGCATCTCAGCCGCAGATATTGTTTCAGTTGAAGATTTGGAAGAGACAGAACGTTTAGTGGCTTGAGCATCACAACCCTTCCGCCCCCTGTTCGCGGAACGCTGTCGCATCATTGCAAAGCCTTAACCCTTAAAAATCAAACCTCTGAACAATTGAATCTAGAAGTCACCTGAGTTTTTGTTATCAACAATTCCTAAAATTAGGTAATTTTTGATATGTCGTAACTTAGGATGAGATTACGTTAAACCGTAACTTACGATCGATTAACGATATACCGTCAATCCGGAAAACTAGTAGCAATCTAATGAACTATGACTACGATTCTAAATGCAACACTCTCAAATGGGCAGTTAGTTCTTCAGGAAGAACTGAGTCCAGAGCTAGAAGGCAAGAAATTGAAGATCATTATTCTAGACGCTGACTCAATGTATCAAGCTGATCAAACCGAATCTGAAGCGGCAGCCCAAGCCAGAATTAACCGATTTATCGAGAGGTCGAAACAATATTCTGCTAAACTTCCCGCAGACTATAAATTCGACCGTGACGAGCTTTATGACCGATAAAGTATTTCTGGACACAAATCTCTGGGTTTATTTCTACACCCAAAATCCACAAGAGAAATACCAAGCCGTTGCAGATCTCATTAGCAGTTCTGGACGATCGCTGATTGTCAGTACACAAGTTTTGGGCGAACTATACAATGTGCTAACTCGTAAGAAACTCTTCAGCAAAACAGACAGTAGCAACATCGTTCAGATCATCATCCAGGACATTCCAGTTATTGATATCAACCCGCAATTCGTTCTTACTGCACTGAACAATTAGCGATCGCTACAATTACACCTACTGGGACAGCCTCATTCTTGCGACTGCACTTCTCAATGATTGCTCAATCGTCTATTCAGAAGATATGCAGCACAATCAATTCATCAATCAAGCCGTTAGAATTATCAATCCCTTTCAGTAATCTAATTCACCGACCAAGCTTTCCTCAAACGATTCGATCGAGATTGACGATCGCCCAATGCTGAACTTTTTAGAAAGATTTGAGGGGGAATTTATCGATCGTTCTATAATAAGCACAAGTTTTTTGGCAAAGCGAAGCGGGGTCGAAAATCCTGGGAGGTTTGCCAAATGCCTAGAACCAAGACAATTCAATAGTTTAAGGCTTTAAGAATATCGCTATCTCGGTAGAAATAAAGGCTGAAATCAACTTTGAGATCACCTTTGCCAAAATCAGTTCTACACCCCTTATTCAGTGGGGCTTTCAGATGGCGGACGATCAAACCCTCAAATCCCGGCAACGGGACTGAAACAAATCGCTGCAATCGTCCAAGGAATTGAAGAGTTTGCGGTGACGATCAAACCCTCAAATCCCGGCAACGGGACTGAAACATTGGCATTGACCTTTCTTCTTCTCTCAAGGAGCGCCGATCAAACCCTCAAATCCCGGCAACGGGACTGAAACCGTAACTAGCGTCCATAGTTTTTGGGGAGAGGAATCGTGACGATCAAACCCTCAAATCCCGGCAACGGGACTAAAATCTGAAGCGTCTAAAAATCTTTGCTCGAAAGACATCGCAATCGCACACTTTAATCTTCTCTGCCTGCCCATTCCTCAATCTATTCACGATTCGTCGCCCACTCAAATCGCGTTAAAAAAGCTAGTATTGCATCGATCTGCTGAACTGTAACCACAGCAAAATCACCTCATATTAGGCTTAGAGATCGTCCGATTGCGATTTTTGGAGTTGCTGAATTTGTTCGATCGAGAGTTTAGTCGCGGAAGCAATGTTCTCCAACGCCATCCCCATTCTCAATAATTCTTGAGCAACCTCAAGTCTTGCCTTCTCTTCCGCTTCTCGCAGTGCAAATCTTTCAGCATTAGTGACATATCGCATTTTTCGCACCTCCTCAAACTGTTTCAACTCCTGCCAAAACTGAGTCTCTAGCTCCGCTGGTAAGATCATAACCCAGTCTACAAACTCGTAAAAATAGAAGATTTCCTGTTTACTCCATCCTTGCTCATACAATCGCCGCATCAATCCAAATTTCCATTGCTTGCGCTGTTTCGGATTCCGCTTTGTTTCCTGAGTTTTCAAGTGAGCCATCACCACGGGCGCAAACAAATTCTCGCTCTGCTCCAGTGCTTCCCACTGTTCTCGATAATCCAACAGTTTCACCTGACCAAACTCAAACGCTAATCGTGTTGCAGGACTTTCCAGCACATAATCTTGAGGTCGCCAAGCCGAATTTTGATCACACAAAATCGCTAAACTCGTCGCAAAACTCCCAAAGTGGTCAAAAATCCGAATGCTGTAAATTAGCATCCGCAGTGCAAATTCTTCCTCCTTCTGCGCCTGAATTTCGACATGCAAGAGCAAATAGGTTGATCGCCCATCTTTCAACCAAACTTTGACCAATTTATCCGCATACCGTTTTCCCTGTGCGGCATCTGGAGCAATTTTTTGGAACTCTTTGTCCAAAAACTCACAGGGTTTGCTCCAATCAATTTTCTCAGAAACCAGAGGGAAGAAAAATTCAATGGCTTGCGGAAAGTACTGCCGCAGAATTTTCTTCCAAGGCGTATCGTTGTCATCTCTTTTCTTTCGTTTCGGCATTGTTCTCCTAACTCAACCGAAGAATATTATGAATCTTTTTAATACAGATTTATTAATTCAATAGAGCGATCGAGTCCCTCTGAGTTTGCAGTATAAATAGCCACTCTCATCGAAGTTTCTATCCAAAATCATACGGATGCGACACAATATAGGGTGAATATTGATACAGCCTTCCCATCGCCCCCTAAAACTCATGCTGACTTCTTCCGCCGAGGCGCGTGAACACTTAGTTAGAGCGCTCCGCCTCGACCTAATCGGGCCTAATCCAACCGACAACGACCACTACCAAACTGAGATCCTTTCTCAAGCCCCTTCAAAGTGGTATCTCACTGGATTTCTTGTCCCCTACGAAGCCAGCATCGAAGACCGCAGCACCCCCGACGGCAACGATCAACTCAGCCTCTTAGAATCCTCTAGTGCAAGTGACGAAGAAAACACGCCCGAAATGGCATCCGCCCGTAAAGGCTTATTCCCCTCCTCGATCGGCTTAAGCTTCCTCGTCACCCCCCAAACCCAATCCATCGAAGTCGAAATCACCTGGGGCGACTACCACTCGATCGAACAAGCCCCCGATCGCGCCGAAACCGCCCTCCAAGAACGCACCTCAACCCCGTGGCAACGCACTCCACACTGCCGCCGCCTAACCGTGCCCCTCTCCAACCAACCTGCTCCGACTACGATCGCACTACCCGATAGCAACGGCTTAGAACTCTCCCTCTCCGTCCGCCCCGTCACCGGAACCGACAAACTCCCAACTGGAACCCGTGCCGTTTCTCTATTTCTCGTCAACCATCGCCGCCCCGAAACCGATAGTAAACGAGATGCAGCTTACATCTTCCAAGCTCAGCTAACCGTTCAAACTCCCAATGGATTCGTCCCTCGTCCCGACCTCCGCACCCATCGCATCGAAGACGATGACGAACGCATCGCAGACCTGCAATATCGCCAAGATTACGAATTCGCAGTCGGTCACAACGTTTCTGTACTGGCCAATCCAACCCTCCCTTGCACCGAAGTCAAAACAGCTTGGATGCCCACCGCAGAAGTTGAAAAAGTGATCGCCAATGAAGAAATCCCAGTCGAGCTATCAATGGAAGCGATCGCCCAAGCAAACTCTGCCGATGCAGTGCGCGCCCAAATTAGTCCAATGGTGCAAGCCTATGCAGACTGGATTGCAGCCCAACCCATTCCAGAACCCACAAACGCAAATGATCAACGCCCCATTACCGCTCGTGATTTACTTCACCGCGCCACCATTGTTAATCAACGAATTGCTGCCGGACTCGCTGCTTTAGACGATCCACAAGTTCTCGAAGCATTTCAACTCGCCAATCGTGCGATCGCAACTGCAATCCGTCGTCGCCTCACTCACGGTAGCGATCTCCAACCCGAAGACATCAAACCTCCAAAATGGCGACCCTTCCAGCTTGCCTTCGTCTTAATGAATCTCGTCGGCATTGCTCAACCCGAAAGCCGCGATCGTGAAATCGTTGACCTTCTCTTCTTCCCAACAGGCGGCGGTAAAACCGAAGCATATTTAGGACTAGCAGCCTTTACTCTCGTTCTCCGTCGCCTGCGAAATCCTGGCATTCAAGGAGCCGGAATGAGCGTTCTCATGCGCTACACCCTACGCCTCCTCACGCTTGATCAACTGAGTCGAGCCACGACACTCATTTGTGCCCTAGAACTAGAACGCCAAAAAGATCCCGTCAAACTCGGTGTTCATCCTTTTGAAATTGGGCTATGGGTCGGGCTTGGCGCAACCCCAAATGAAATGGGGCACAAAGGTGACAAGAAAGAAGGCACTGCCCGACAACGCACTCGCGAATTCAAAGAAGGTAAAACCACCACCGCTCCAATCCCGATCGATAAATGTCCTTGGTGTGGTCATGCCCTCAAAAAAGAGTCCTTCCGACTCAAACCGTCAGAAGATCACCCTCTTGATTTAGAAGTCTCTTGTCTCAATCGTCGATGTGATTTCCGAGGCGATAACAAACTGCCAATCGTTGCGGTAGACGAAGCAATTTATCGTCGCATCCCTTGTTTCATCATTTCAACCGTTGATAAATTCGCAAACCTGCCTTGGGTCGGACGAACAGCTTCCCTATTTGGCAAAGTCACCAGTTATGACAACACTGGATTTTATGGTGCAGCAACACCTCAGTCCAAAGGCACTCAGAAGCTAGAAAAGCCTCTTCCACCCCCAGATCTCATCATTCAAGATGAGCTACATCTTATTTCAGGCCCCTTGGGCACAATGGTCGGACTCTACGAAACAGTCATCGAAAACCTATGTTCTCAAGAAGTGAACGGCAAAATCATCAAACCCAAAATTGTTGCTTCGACCGCAACAGTTCGCCGTGCAACAAAGCAAATTCGCGCCCTGTTTGGTCGAGAACTCGTCGAAGTCTTTCCACCACCCGGCCCCGATCGCCGAGATTCCTTCTTTGCAAAAACAGTTTCTGCCACTGAGCGAAATGCTCGTCTCTATGTTGGAATCGCAGGGCAAGGTCGAAGCCTCAAAGTCGTCCTACTCCGCTCTTACCTGGTTCTTCTTGGTGCCGCCCAAAAGCTCTGGGAAGAATCCGGCGGCGCGAAGAATAAATCTAACCCAGTCGATCCCTATATGACTTTACTCGGCTACTTCAACTCTCTCAGAGAACTCGGAGGCAGTCGCCGCATTGTAGAGGACGAAGTAAAATCACGTCTCGCAACCTACAGCACCCAAAAACGCATCACAGAGCCAGAAGGATTATTTGTCGATCGCACTATCACCGATGAACCGATCGAACTCACTTCACGAGTCAGCACTAGCCAAGTCGCAGAATCCAAAGGTCAGCTAGAAAGAACCTTCCACAGCAAAGAACGCGCTGTCGATGTCGTTCTTGCCACGAACATGATTTCTGTCGGTCTTGACATCACTCGCCTTGGCTTAATGGTTGTTCTCGGTCAACCCAAAACAACGGCTGAATATATCCAAGCCACAAGCCGAGTTGGACGCGATGAAGACCGCCCAGGATTGGTGATCACATTGATGAATATTCATCGTCCTCGCGATCGCTCATACTATGAGCGTTTCCAATCCTGGCACAACACCTTCTACCGTGCTGTAGAAGCAACCAGCGTTACCCCCTTTTCGCCTCGCGCTATCGATCGAGGATTAGCAGGGGTTTCAGTTGGATTGGCTCGACTCGGGTGCGACAAACTCACGGCTCCACACAATGCGTTAGCGATTCTCAACCACCGAGATGAACTCGACTTCGTAGCAGAAGCACTCTCACGCCGAGCCGAAAACCACGACAAAGATCGCTCCTCTGATGAGATCGAAGAACAACGCATCCGACTTCGCAGCGCCGTGATTGATCTCCTCGATAGTTGGTCACATCTTGCGGAAGAGAAAGGCAAACTGCAATACCAACAAGAAGAAGGTGCAGCCCCGCCTCTACTCTACGATCCCCTTGACCCAGAATCTCGCAAACAGCCAAAATTCAGAGCACAACGCAGTCTCCGCGATGTCGAACAATCCGTCAATCTCTGGATTGTGAATCCCGATGGTGCAGAATTGGAGGATGAATCATGAAATCTAAAAAGCGTCCACCCGATGGTGAAATTCGCCAGAGCCAAGTTCTCTCGACCTACGGGCCTGGTTCAATGGTTGACTTACCAGAAGCCTCTGTCCTCATTGGCGGACTCAATTACTGGAGATTCCCACCAGAGCGCAATGAAATTTTAGAAGAACGCCTCACTGCCAAGATTTACGATCGCCTCAAACATCACTATCCCGACCTCACCACAATTAAACTATTCACTCCCCCTGACAATAGCCAAGATCAGTTGGGAGTAAAAACTGGTATCAAAGCTTTCTTATTTCCAACTTGGTTTGTTGCTCAGACTGACGACACTTGGGAATCCAAAACCGGCAAAATCTACCGAACCCGTCCTCTCATTCCCTACGGACAAATCTATCGAGGTGGATACGTCGATCAAAACAAGAAGAAATGCCCCGTTGTTCCAGTTCGCTTTGTTCAAGCCTGCCCGAATGGTCATATTAGCGATATTAACTGGGGAGCCTTCGTTCAACACAATTCTGGCTGCACCAACCGTAAAGGTTCACTCTGGCTCGATGAAGGTGGAGCCAGTAATGACTTTGCAGATATCTTTGTTCGATGCCAGCAATGCGGCGCTCGTCGTCCCCTCTCTGATGCGACTCTTCCAAACTCGAAAGCTCTGGGAAAATGTGAAGGGAAACGTCCCTGGTTAGGCATCCATGATCAAGAGGAATGTATTGATCCAGAGAAGAACAAGCCCTATTACAGCCGCTTGCTCGTTCGTTCTGCAAGTAATGCCTACTTTGCTCAATCCTTGAGCGTGATTTCGCTGCCTGACTCAAATCAAAAATTACGAGATGCTGTCAATCAGGTTTATGATAGCGTTTTGCAAGTTGCTCAGAGCTTAGAGATGCTCCAGATTCTACGCCAAACTCCTCTAGCAACCAGCGTTTTACAAGGCTTCAGCGATGATGCAGTTTGGGAAGAAGTGCAGCGTCGCCGGAATGGGGTCAAACTCGCTGATAAAAGCATTAAGCAAGTCGAAATCGAGACATTACTATCTCAGCCAAATGAAATTGGTGAAGATATTCCAGAAAGCAATTTCTATGCTCGAAATCGATCAATTGAAAATCTCAACCCAAGGTTGAGCGATCGCATTGATCGCATCGTTCTTGTTCATCGTTTACGAGAAGTAACGGCTCAAATTGGCTTCACCCGATTTGAGCCTAACCTAGCAGATATCGATGGCGAACTACAGCTTAATGTTCAAACGGCTGCATTGGGTCGAGAATTAAACTGGTTTCCAGCGATCGAGAACAAAGGCGAAGGTGTATTCATCTCATTCAGCCCAGATGCTATCCATACGTGGAAGGAACTCGATGCAGTCAAAAAACGAGGTGTAGACCTGCAAAGAGGTTTCAATACTTGGATAGAGCGAAAAGGACTTGATCCAAGTAAGCTTCTTTTCCCTGGAATGCCTTACATTATGCTGCATTCTCTATCTCATCTTTTAATCACTGCTGTTTCCCTAGAATGTGGTTACTCCGCTAGCGCGATTCGAGAACGAATTTACGCAGGTAGCTCTGGCTATGGCATTCTTCTGTACACAGGTTCATCCGGATCAGAAGGAACTTTAGGCGGATTAGTTCAAGTTGGCAAACGAATTGAATCTCTTCTAGAGACTGCATTAGAGCTTGGCAAACTTTGCTCTAATGATCCGGTTTGTGCTCAGCATAAACCGGCTGACACTCATGAGGAACGCTTCTTACATGGTGCAGCCTGTCATGGATGTTTACTAATCGCTGAAACTTCTTGTGAGCGTAATAACGAATTTCTCGATCGAGCATTAGTCATTGATACAGTTGAGAACGCGGGTAGTGCGTTCTTCCCGGAGCATGGGTAAGACAGATTCTCCGTTTCTAAATTTGAGTTATCCTGCTCTGGTCAGTTTGATCACAGCATTAGAAACTGGACGATTCTCATTTCCAGTTCATCCTGCAACTCTATCAGCCTATATCCCTGCGGATTCAACCAGCACGATCGCATTAGAACTGAATATGCTTTATCAGCAAGGAATGACAGTTCAGCATCTCACATATATGCTGAACCTTACGATCGCGGAGCGCCAATCGATTCAGAAACAGCGTGATCGCGTTGAGTTGGTTTGGACGGGGTTAGAAACACCGGGGATGGAAAGTCGAGATACTCATATTGTGGTGCAAGAACTCTTCGATCGAGCAACTCACAGTGTTCTGATTGCCAGCTATGCACTCGATACAGATACGAAGGGACAAATTCTGTTTTCAACTCTTGCAGCACGAATGGATCAGATTCCAACGTTAAGGGTAAGAATGTTTTTGAATATCAAGCGCACCTTTGGTAGTCAAAAGTCAGAGATTGCATTAGTCCAAGAGTTTGCTCACACATTTCAGTATCGAATTTGGTGCGGAAACCGACTTCCAGAAGTATTTTACGACCCCAGATCAGTTGCTCAAACCAAAGGCTCAAAAGCTTGCCTTCATGCTAAGTGTGTGATTGTAGATGAACAGTTTCTCTTCGTGACTTCTGCAAATTTCACCGAAGCTGCTCACGAACGCAATCTAGAAGCAGGCATTTTACTAAAAGATCAAAGTGCTGCAAAAGGCATGAAGTTGCAATTTGAGCGGCTAGTGCAGTCTGGACAGTTGAAGCCCCTCAATCGCTTTTTCAACAAATAGAACATCAACAACTTCAGTCACATTGCCGAGATTTGTATATTTGATCGCCATACCTTGAAGCCCTTACTGAACTAGGGACTGCAATCGATTTTGGCAAAAGTTATCTGAAACTGCGACTTCAATCTTTATATTTTCATCTCAATTCTTGCGATCGTGCTGTTCAATTAGAGGACTTTTGACCGAGTGAAACGAGTCGAATAACACATTCAGATTGTTTAGCGGTTCGACATTTCAACATACGATCGCGGTTTTCTCGCCAAAGCTGAGCTAAAAACTCTAACTCTGCTGGACTATAGTATTGGTAGATTTGGGCAGATCGGGTTGACCATCCACCCAGGAAGCCAATACTCGCGATACTAAGAAAAGCGATCGCGCTTGGTAATGCAACTCGAATTGCCCAACTTCCGCGCAATTCCAAAGCTGCAAGTTGAATCAATCCCTTTGCTTCTTTTGCCAAAGCTGCCTTGTATTCTTGAAGTGTGATATCTCGCTGATGTTCATGTTCTGCTTTCTGATGAGCCTGTTGAGTTTCTATCCAGGTTTTCTGAGCAGATTGATGGGATGCGATTAGTGTATGAAGGTCTTGAATTTTTTGTTCAAAAGTTTGGTTGTGTTCTTCGGTAAGTTGCTTTGCTCCTAGCAAGCTCTCTTGCAAGACTTCTCGCTCAGTTTGAATCAGCCGTTGAAGGGTCTTAACTTCTGAATCGACTAATCTCCGTAGAGTCTCTAACAATTGGGATAGAGTTTCTTCAAACTGTTCTGGGGCTTCTTGTAGCAAAATCTCTAATTGTCCAGTTGCAATCAAGATTTGAAAATTGGGATCATTTGGGTCGAGGTGATGGCGATATACAATGTCCAATACTTTTGCCTTAAAAGTATCAGAGCGCCCCTGAAGTAATGTATTGAGCAGAGTTTCTGATTCGTTCATGGGGAAACTCCAAAATATTGTCCAGCTTTGAAGATTTCGAGTTCCATTGTTTTGAGCCATTGGTGGACTCTGGATCGATTTGCTCGGCTTAGTGAGGAAGTCGCTCCCACGGCTTCTCGAAACGTGAAGTCTTTCTCATCGATCAAATCATAGGTGTCATCAAATAAATCAGGCATGATGATCTCAATGCCACCAATCGCCAAGAAGTGTTCCTTCGCTCTGGATTGGTCAAATCGTTTGAATTTCTCTGCTTCACCAAAATGCAGATTTTTCACTGCAACATAATCAACGCGATCGCTGCAAAATTCCATGAGTAATCGTAGAGCGTTGACAGAATCTTTCACCCTGGACATGACTGAAACAATGGTCAATCGATATCCCAATTCGGATGCGGATGATATTAACTGCACATCTTGCTCATATCGCTCAAAGGAATCTCCGGCTCCAGCAGGCAAATCGACAAGTGCGATCGCAGGTTTTTGCTGCTCAAGATCGTCCAACAATACATCGGCTCCGCCCCTCAGCGCAATGTTGATCCGAGAGATACCGATTGTTTTATTGTAATGCCGAAAGAGTTGAGGATTCTGAGTATCACTGTCATAAGCTGAGCAAGCAATGTTCAAATGGTGATAAACATCAAGTAAACCACGAGCAAAGCTGCTTTTGCCTGTGCCGCCTTTGTTGCCTGTAATCAGGATTAGACGTTTTTGATGTTGGCTTCGACTAGAGCGTTTTGTTTTCTGAAGTTTCGATGTGATAGTCATCTCAAGTTCTCCTGAGCAGGAACTACAATTCGTCGGGCATTTCTACGAATTCGCCAATGGTGTGACACTTTGGGTGTGTATCAGAAGGGCGTTGTTTAGATATGGGCGTGTTATCAGGTGAATATTGGTTGGATAGATTTGGGATAGCAGAAGATTGAGCTTTCTTTGTCGGTCGTTGCTTGGGTGATCTTGTTTTGGTTGTCTCAGCTAGATATTGCCGCAGGGTATTTTCTGAAATGGCAATGCCTCGTTCTTTTAGAAATTCCACAATTTCTAGGTAGGAGTAGCCTTTTGATAGAGTCTGCTGGATTTCCTCGTTGAGATAGGTGATGATCTCTCGTAGAGTGCGCCCCTTTCTGGGTAACTGATGTAATGCTTCGAGAGTTTGCTGCAATGTTGCGTCATCAATTTCAACTAATGGCGGTTTCTTCTGAGCCATCGTTTGCCTCACTGCTTTATACAGATGACCTTTCACAGTCTTGAGATGACAGCGATCGCAAGTCCAGAGTGAATATCAAACTCATCTCATCAGAGTAGTCAGTTGAACGATTTTGAATGCCAGTTACACCCTGAATTCATATCATTGAAGTTGCTTCTTATCCTAGCGGTGAAATCGAATATGGAATGCTATTTTAGGATTTCTTTATGTAATTTGAAATAATTGAGAAACTAAAGCAGACAGCATAATTTGTGATTGTGTACTTACTACGCAATTGTATTGATATAAATACGAAAGCTAACACTGCAGAGATAAGATTGACAAATTTGAGGAAACTTGAGGAAAGCAATTTAGAAGAGGAAAAATGTCTTATGCAATTGCGCGGATTAGAAAGCTGAAACGATCGAATTTAGCTGGATCAGAACAACACGTTAATCGCTTAAGAGAAACGCCGAATGCTAACCCGGAAAGACGAAACGTTCGATTGGTTGGGGAAAAGGAACCGACCCTGGAAGAATTGGTTCAGCAGCGAATTGGAGCGCAATCAATTCGGAAGAATGCGGTTTGGTGTGTGGAAATGTTGCTCACTGCTAGTCCAGAATACTTTCGAGCGAATACTCCTGGTCAGGCGAGCTATTGGGATGAAGAACGATTGGAGCGATTTCAGTGGACAGTACAGCAGTGGTTGACGGAAACCTATGGAGATCGCATTGTTCGAGCAGAATTGCATCTTGATGAAGCGACCCCTCACATTCATGCTTATCTCGTGCCTTTGGATGAGCGAGGTAAGTTAAATTGTCGGGGCTTGTTTGGCGATCGTACAAAGCTCAGGCAGTTTCAAGATAGCTATGCGAAGGCTCTGGAACCCTTGGGAATTCAGCGAGGGATTCGAGGAAGTCGGGCAACTCATACGGCGATTCAGGAATATTATGCAGCCGTGATGCAGGAACCTGATTTTGAGCTAGATAGTGCGGTGATTCAACATCAACTTGCCGATCGTAGAAGACTTCTAAAGGAACGGAATGAACTGGAACAAACGGCAAGACATTTGGCGCGAGAGAATGGGCAATTGCAGCAGCGACTTGAGAAGTTGGAAAAGGTTCAACTCGATTTGGATACTCAAGATTTGTCGCTTGAAGAGATTGCGGCTGAGCTAGGACTGAAACCAGATGCTAGGCAGGCTGGACAATGGCGGAACGACAGTCAGACAATTAGCATTACGGGCGATCGGTTTTATGATTGGCAGACTTTGGAAGGTGGAACTGGGGCGATCGAGTTTGTGATGTATTTGCAGCAGTGTGATTTTAGAGCCGCGATCGTGTGGTTGCGCGATCGTTGGGGGGACGCTGCGACAGTACAAGCGGTGATACGGCAAACTGAGGAGATTTTGCAGTCACAAGCAAAAAAGCTTTTTGTGTTGCCAGAGCTAGGGGAGCACTATAGGCAAGAGGTGAAAGTATTTCTGACTAAAACTCTCAAACTGCCTGGGACATTGGTAGAGCGATTATATCAAGTGGGATTGCTCTATCCAGATCAAGCGGGGCGAGTTGTATTTGTGCATCGATCGTTGAATACGCAAACAGCGAATGGTGCGACAGTTTATTCGATCAAGCAAAAGACGGAAACGGTTGCCGATGGAAGTTGGAGGAGGCAGGGGTGGTTTTATTTGGATAGTGAAGGAGGGATTAAGCGGGTGGTGTTGGTGAATTCAGCGATCGCGGTTTTGGCAAAGTTTGTGTTTGATCAGCCTGTGCCTTCAGGAGTGCGGTATCTTGCGGCTTCACGAGATGATTTAGCGATCGTAGATAAGATTCGGCAGAGTTTGCCGGGTGCGATCGTGCAGGATTTGCGGGATCACGATTGGCATCGGATGTTGCTAGATAGTCTTTTCAGGAAGATGGATAGTCCTTTGGAAGAAAATAGAGAACAGAAGAGAATAGTAGAGCCTGAAATCGACTGAAATTTCTCTTCTGCCTAGCTTCTTCCCTCCGCTCTTGATATTCATCCTCGTCTATCATTTCGGGAGTTTGTAAATAGTTTTGTGTCAAGGCAAAAAATCTAGAAATTGAAACGATCGCCAAAATCGATAGCAAATCGATTTAAAGCTGCTTTCCAATCTCGAATCGGCATCGTCCATCTTTTCGCAATATTGTGAATCGCCAGGTAGATCACTTTCATCGCAGATTCATCGGTGGGAAAAGCTCTGTGATTCTTGATCACTTTGCGTAAGGTCATATTCAACGATTCAATCGCGTTCGTGGTGTAAATCGCTTTGCGAATTTCAGCAGGAAACGCAAAGAACGGAATGATGCGCTGCCAGTGATTCATCCAGGAACGACTGATGGTGGGGTACTGCTTGTCCCACTTCTCAGCAAATGCCACGAGTTGCTGCTCTGCCTCGGTTTCGGTACTGGCTGAATAAATCAGCTTCAGATCAGCGGCGACTGCTTTACGGTCTTTGTACGAGACATACGAAAGTGAATTGCGAACCATGTGAACGATGCAAAGTTGCACCTGGGTTTTCGGAAACACTGCTTCAATGGCATCCGGGAAACCCGTTAAGCCATCACAGCAAGCAATGAAAATGTCCTTCAACCCACGATTTTGTAGCTCTGTTAGCACTGATAGCCAGAACTTAGCCGACTCGTTTTGGGTCATCCACATGCCCAACAGTTCTTTCTGACCTTGCAGATTGACTCCTAAAGCTAAGTGCATCGCTTTGTTGATCACGCGCCCATCCTGCCGAACTTTGACGATAAGTGCGTCAAAGTAAACAATCGGATAAACCGGGTCGAGTCCGCGATTTTGCCAGATTTTGCGCTCTTCTTCGACGGCTTCGGTGACTTTGGAAATCAGTCCAGAAGACACGTCTACCCCGTATAAGTCTTGCAGTTGTGCTTGAATGTCGCGCACTGTCATGCCGCGCGAGTAGAGCGACAAAATCTTGCCATCGAATCCGTCAAAGCGTGTTTGTCCTTTCGCGACAATCACTGGCTCAAATGCGCCGTTGCGGTCACGCGGAATCGAGATTTCTGCTTCTCCAAACTCGCCCTTAATCGTCTTTTTGCTGTGCCCATTGCGGCGATTTCGCGGGGTGTTCTCCTCAATCGGTTCAGCGCGTTCTTCCTCCATGTGGTGTTCGATTTCAGCATTCAAACAGCGTTCCACAAGTGCTGCGGTTAGCTGTTTGAGAATGCCGCCTTCGCCGATTAAGTCTTCAGGATTCTTGTAGTTCTTCAACAATTCATCGAGTAATTCAGGTCGAAATGTCATTTGTGTTGTCCTTGAGGTTCAGAGGTCTATTAGATCAAACTTCTGTCCTTGACACAAACTAATTTACAATCCCCATTTCGGAAGAGCATTCTAGCGGTCAAATAGGGCTGAAATCTCTGAGAAAGATCGAGTGGAATTATGCTCAGTATTAGTTTCTATGCCAACAATGGCATCTTCTCCAAAATTAACCCCTCACTTTTATGCTGCGGTATCATATTGTTATCGTCGCTCAATTGTTCTATCTGGAGGCGCAGTATGCAAATCATTTTGGACGTGCCTGACGATTTAGGTGAAAGATTAGAAGCATTGCGCGATCGCCTGCCAGAATTACTCGATCGCGCAATGCAGGAGCTTTCTACACCTTCCTCTTTGACCTTTCAGGACGAACTACAAATCCTTGAACTGCTTGCCAGTCAACCTAAACCAGAAGACATTCTCGCCATTCGCCCAACGCCAGTCCTACAAGCTCGGATGAGTGATCTCCTTGCCCGAAACAAAGCTGGACAACTCTCACGCCAAGAGGAAGCCGAACTCGATCGTTACTTAGTCATTGAGCATCTGGTTCGGCTTGCAAAAGCAAATGCCTACAAGCGCTTACAAGCGATCGCATGAGTTATGTTTCAGCAGCCCTGCGTCGATTCGTTGTGCACCGTGCAGGGGAAAAGTGCGAATACTGCCAATTTCCTCAACATGCCTCTCTTTTCAGCTTTGAGATTGAGCATATTATTGCTGAGAAACATGATGGAAGCACTGAGGCAGATAATTTGGCATTGTCCTGTCCCTCTTGCAATCGGTTCAAAGGGACAGACTTAGGCTCAATCGATCCAGAGACTCGCCAGTTGACCTCTTTCTTTAATCCTCGAATTCAACACTGGTCAGATCACTTCTGCCTTGAATCTGCAACGATCATACCTCTCACGCCAGAAGGGCGTGTGACTGCCAAAATTCTTCAATTTAATTCTCCAGAGCGAGTTTCAGAGCGAGCGCAACTCATTGCTCTGAAACAGTATCCGCCCTAGTTATGAGTCGAACATTTTTGAGAATCCGTACTTTCAGAGCGTCAATTCCGGTACTGCATAGAGTTATAACCCACCTTCGACGGATGCTCTGATCTGCTGTGAATTTAAGTTCTGAGCAGATTGCTGGTTAGGAGATACTTCTCCATATGCTTGAAAATCCCTCTCCATTGCAGCGATCGCCTTTTCCGAAAGCAGAGTTCCATCTACCACCTCCCGTGCTACTTCAGTAATTCGCTGCCGATACGCCTCAGACTTTGCCAATTCGCCCGACACTCGATACCACTTCCACATTAACTTCAGCGTTTCTTGATTTCCCCGCTCTGCGAGAGGCTGAGATTGGTCAGGATGCTTTTCCGCCCTTAATCGATCGTTCCAATCTTTCCCCACGGCTGGACTCATTCGCCGCACTCCCAAAACCTCATGTGCGACCTGCCATGCCAACCGCTCTCCTGCCTTATCCGCATCAAACGCAACAATCACCTGTCTACCTTGTTCTAAATGCGATCGCAATGCTTGAGTTGGAACGCTCCTATCCGTTGCAAGATAAACCGTAGCCCCCGAATTCTGACCCTTTTTCCGTTCTAAAGCAGCCAGCGAGAGGGCATCGATCGCAGAACCTACTAGAACAATCCGTTGAACTTCCCCTTCCCCCTGCCGCAACCAAAACCATCCTTGCTCATTGCTCGTTCTAGGTGCAAGATCCTGAGATGCTGGCTCAGATGCTCTCTGCAACTCTGCTCCTATTGGATGCCCACGCGACCAAGATATCCCATGCTGCTGCTCTGGATATCTCAGAAATACAGCATTCTTCTGAGCATCTGCATAAATTAACCCTCTGGTATGCAATCGATCAATCCAATCTCCCGGCAGCTCGCGCACTTCCACCAAATCAGCTCGTACAGCTTCCCAATGTGCTTCCATAGCTTGAGGAAACTGCTCATTCGGTTGAGTCAAGAATTGTCGAGAAAGCCAAGCGATCGCAGCTTTAAGATCCGCATTTTGGATGTGCATCACTAGCTCGATTGCACCTTCACCCTCTGTACTCATTGCCCAATCCTGAAATTTACCCTCCTGAATTCTGATGATATGTTCCTCACTGCGCCATTTTTGCGGATTTGTGAGATCACGCTCCAATCCTAATCGTTCTGCCACGATTTCCAAATCAATTCCTCGTAATTGCTCGGCTAAAGGTTGGAGCGATGGAGTTAATGTCTGTCCCTCGTCTACCACAACGCGAAAGCCTTGGTCTTGTAGGTATTCAGTAAACCGCTTCATTACCGTTGCTTTCGCTGGAATGAGAAGTAATGGTGCTTGTTTGGCTGCACCACCCAAATCTCGACTCACCACAACCAAATCTAGCTCTCGCCCAATCGTTCGAGCATCTGAAAACATCGCTTCATAGAATGCTTGAGACTTTGATTTCTGAAACACAAGCGCATTTGGATGCTCGTCTTTTAGTGCAAGATAGGACAACACATGCGCTTTTAGACCTGTCCGATCGAGGATCTGCCAATCTGCTAATTTCTGCTGAGGTTGCTCATTAGAAGATGCTTCCAACTTCACCACACCCTGAGCAAAACCCTGATCGAGAATATTCTGAGAAAATAATCGAGCAAAAGCTGGATCAAGTCCTCGTGTTTCACCCCCAATCAAAACATTCTGTACAGCAACCTCTTTCAGCTTAAGATGTCCATCCTCGCTAAGCTGAAAAATCATTTCTGAGTCGATGAATAAGTCTCCTGCTTGATCTTTGAGCCAGTGAATAAAATGCAAATCCGCATCGTGACGTTCGATCGTCAAAGGGATAAATGGCTCATTTTGAATCTGTAAGTAAAACTCTGAATTGCTCATCACAGCTTCAGCTAAATTTGCTCGATCGAGAAACCGAGCAATGTTTTTTTCAGATGTTCCTATCTGTGACTCAGCCGAGAGTACCCGAACTGATGCGGAGCGCTCCGGCATCTGCGGTATTGGAACAGATTCTACAGTCCTAAATTCTGGAAGCTTGATATTGAGCAAATCTCGCGCTTTCTCTTTGAAGTCGAATGCAGCTAATATCCACCGCTTTTCTTTAAGCATGAGCGTCAGGACTGCATCAATTCGTTCGGCAGAGACAATGCATTCCATACGATCGCTAATCGAGTAAAACTCTGCACCTGCTGCTTGAATCAATTCTGGATCAAGCGAATATTGATTTCCTAAACCCGATTTCACTGTTTGCAGCACGAATCCAACTGCCTTGCTCTCTCCAGTTCTCGCCGAAAACTGAGTTTTAATCGTGAGTAGCTCATCCGATGTTTTGACCGCGCCACGATACTGCGTCGCCTCAGTCAAAAAAGCCTGAATTTGACTAGACTCTCGAAAAAACACAGGCTCTTCCCGCAAAACCTGCTGAATATCGAAGCTAGCAGGCATCACTAAACCTTGTAAAACCTCGCCTTGAGCCGTTGTATAGTTCACAAACTTCCCTTTCGGAAACTTTTCAAAAGCTTTGATAGGATTCCCTGTAAAAATCTGCACTTCAGTTCGTTGGCTCTCCTGTTGGCGCGAATCAAACGCCTCGTAAATATTCTCTCCGCTCCAGTTTTCTGCTTGCCTTGTCACTAACATCGCAGTATCGTCTTTCCCGCGATTCAGCTTAGAAAACGGGATCGTGAGTTGACGAGAACGATGATCAATCAAAATCTGCGCTCTCCAATTTGTCGGAGCCGATGGACTGCCTCGATAGCTTTTCTGGCTTACCTGCGAAACCACACCATAAAACACATTTCCTTCAGGAGAAATGACTTGAACCGGAGTTCCGGGAGGTAGTGTTTGCAGAATGCGTCTTAAATGCATCAGTTGCTCATCTAGTCGAGTATTTAACTTATCTCGCTTCGCTTCAGATGGTGCGACTAATAATGCTTGCTGACGATACGAGTTCGTGTCACGCTCAACTTGAGCTAAAAGTGTTTGGGTATGCTCATAAGCGATCGCTTCTACTGACTGAAAATCATGCTCTTCAACCTGTTTAATCCGTTGAAGATTCAAAGATTCTCGAACCGAATTGATCACTTCAAGCTGAGTCAGTGGTTTCGCAGCAACCTTCGCATCGACGACTTCTAAGCAGACTGAACCCGTAAATTCGCTCTCAATTTCACTTGTATCTGGGATGACTTCCATTCGAGCGATCGTTCTGGCATCTAAATCTAGTTGATCGGCTCTCAGAACACTTTCCCCCATTGCTTCTTTTTGAGCAATCAAATCTCGCGTCTCTGCCTCAATCAGCGTATAAAGATTCTCTTGCTCGTTCAGCGTGAGTAAGGGAATTCTCCCAGTCACGCGCTTCACCACAGCAATTTCTGAGTCATCGCTGCCTTTAAGCGGGTAGCCCAGCTTCCCCTGAAGTTCCAAATCTTCGTCTAGTAGATCTATGACAACTTCTTCACCGTAAACATTCATAAAATCAACTACATTCGCGATCGACAATTCTGAATCGGGTGCAGCTGTCACATTCGCATTCAGTTCTGCCATCTTTTTAGCGAGCAAAGCACCCAACCGCTTTTCAGCAGGCAAATCGCTCATGAGCAAGGTAAACCGAGGTTTATTGACTTGTCCAAATCGGTTAATGCGCCCGAGCATTTGCATCACTAAATTCACATCGCGCTCAGCCTGAGCAACAATCATGTGCCGAGGGCGCTGATCCACAAACCGTTCAGAAGAATGAAGGTTGATCCCGGTTGCGCCAGAACGATTGAGAATCAGCACATCCAAAGTGCCACGATTAAAGCGATTGACAATATCGATTCTCCCCTGTGGGCTAACTTCACGCTCAGGACGCAATCCATAGCTCGTCTTACCTTGCTGCCCATACTCAAGAATGTTTTCGCGCCCCGTTACTTCATCAACCCGATAGCCTTCCTGCGTCAATCGCCAACGAATGTAATCGATCGAGCTTAGCGGAATCTGGCTTAAATCCGTTGCTTCAATCCAATTCAATGCGTCCTGATATGCTTCAATTCCATCATCACCAAGTTCTTTATCAGTCAGTCTTCTACGGATTGTCACACCGTCATAGTCTGTCACCAGAATGTCGCGTGAGCGCTCCAGATATCGCTGTAAAACATCACCAAAGGTAATCGAGATGGCAGAATCTGGTTTAATGCCATTCTCTTTGGTGTACCAAGCGATAAAACTATCCATCGTCGAAGCGACTGCAATGATCGGCTTTTCTCCACGCTGAATTGCAGAAATAGCGCTTTGTACGGTTGCTTCTGCTTTTTGTGCTAGTAAACTTTGATCGATCGCATTGTGCATCAATGACGTAAAATTGGTCGATTTCAATCCCACCTGCCCAATTGAATTATCCTGACTCAGGGCTTTCGCTTCCGCCTTGAGTTGTTTACCGACTTCTTTCAGTGCAGTTTGCTTCGCTTCATCAAAGCGGTTAATCGATCGCATAATCGTCGAGATATTCTCAGCAATTTCGCGATCGACTGGCACGATCTCAGAGTCAAACGAAATGCCAGCCATCGAACGACCTCGCCTAACCATTTGCCCTGCTGCAACAAACTTCGTTGCAAACATTTGCTGAAGTGGAACACCTCCATCGCGCAAAATCTTCTCTAAATTTTCAATCCGCTCGACTGCATAACGAGCATCACTCCGTCTCGCATACAGATCAACCACAGCCGAATTCTTAATCGAAGTTGCGGACATAAACACTGACCCCGCAGATCGATCGACAAGTTCCCGCACAAAATCAGCACGATTCGCAGGCGCATTCGTTTTCCATGTTCCGATCTTGCTCACTCCACCAGCTTCATGTGCTTCGTCGAAAACGAACACAGCACGGGACGAGATCGAGCGAAAGAACTCTCGCCGAAAAGGTTCTTCGTTCTCAATTGTTTGAAGCTGAGAGTAAGTTGTAAAGATGGCATTGTACTGGCTCCCAAGCCCTTCCTGCATGATACGCCGCATTTCTGCCTCTTGTTCAGCAGCCGTTCCTGTAGTTAGTCGTCTTCCATCATCTAGCTTCAGTCGCAACCCGTTATCAGTTGCAAAGATGCGAAAATCTGTTTTTCCAACATCTGCTAGATCATTGAGCATCGTATTGTACAGGTTCGATTTCTGCGTTACAAACACAGGAATAAACCCTTTTCTAAAAGCATCAATTAAATTTGCTGCTCCAAAGCGACCTTTTCCATTTCCCGTTTGATCGCCATTGAGAAAAATGTTGCCTTGATCGCGTTGATGAAACGAAAGTGCGATCGCATCAATTTGCTCAGCATAGAAGTACCGCCATAATTGCTCAGTCGAGTCGTACCCCAATCGGTGCATAACAAATTCATCGATATCCCCAACGGCTCTTTCTAAGTTGTCGAGTGCTTTCTGAGCTGCCGCAGCCATATTGGTTGGAATAATTGTTTCTGCGATTCTTGCTTTAGATCTCGGAACGTACGGAACATCCAAAGCTTGAAGATTGTTCATTCTGACCTCTCCAGAAATTACCAATCGTCGATCGTCGGTTCGTAAGTCAGTTGTTCGAGCCACTCGGCTAGATTCATCGTGTCGTGAATCATGATCCATTGCTCCATCGCTTCCGGTAGTAATGGAGGTTGAATCTTCACGGGGAAGGGAGTATAAATCCGTTGTTTCAATCGATCGTTGTACTCGATAAACGTTGCTGCCCATTCCTGCGTCCAGGCTTGTAGCGTCTGCCAGTCCGGATTGAGATCCGGTGGAGCCTGGACGGGGTTCAATTGGTTCAGCGCGTTGCACAGACGTTGATGGATTTGGACTTGATTTTCCTCCGCTAGATTCATCCAGCGCCGAATCATCCAGTCGATGCGTTGTTCCATCAGTTTCCAATAGTCTTCTTTGCTCATCTGCTGCATCTGGTCTGGAATCCGCACCATCATCAAGTCCTGAAACTCTTCCTGATCGGGCTTCCATGCTTTGGGGTAGCTCATATAGTTGTTCATTCGGAATTAGCTCCTTCAATTCAGCAAAAGATTTGAAGATCGGCGGAATTCGAGCAGCAGGTAACAGAAGACTCGATTTACCTCGCCCTTCAATCACAATTAAGTCGATCGGAAATCCAGCACCCTGCTTACGATACAACGCACCCCAAATCGAGATGTGCTGCGTCACGTTGTAATGGTCATACAGCACTCGAAAAAAGCTGCGACTCTCTAAGCTGTTATAGCGCTCAGACCTCAAATCGTCATCCTGACCGAGCTTTCCACCCAGAATCAAGACTGCTTTCCCATCAGGCTTCATTGCTTCTAATGCTCGGAGTGCAATGACTTGATCAATTTGGGTTGAATTCCGGCGACTATTAGGTATTTCAAACTGCTTGACTCGACCATTCGCATGTTTGAGAACACCGAAGGGCGGATTGCAAATAATGCGATCGTGCAATTGTTCAGGCTGATAGCTCGTCGCATCAAATTCAGTTACGGTGTAGCCTTGAACTCTGAGATCAGCGGCTCGTTCTGGGTTCAGTTCGTTTACTGTAACGCGCGTTGGATCTGTTCCCAGTAATAAGGCTCCATGTCCTCCAGTCGGCTCATATACGCTCGTTTCAGATGTGATTCCTGCAAGCTGAGAGGCGAGATAAGCAATGGGAATTGGTGTGCTGTAAGCCTGCTGGAGAATACTTGTTGATGAGCGAACATTCAGTACAGGCTGGCGTTGGTAGAGATTTACCAAGCGATCGTAAATCTCGATCGTACTTCTAGTTTCTCTAACAATAGATTGCGCGACTCGGATTAATGCGGCCTCAACTGATTCATCAACCAGCTTAGTTAAGCTTGAACCTCTTGAAATGTCCTCGCCCAGCACCTCTACAGCTTGTCGTCTAGCAGCGAGAATTGTTTTGAAAGCATTCCCCTCCAAAAACTGTTGCATAAAATGTTGAACGAGTTGCTGATTTGCCATCTCAACTGATCTCCATACCAGAGGATTGCTTTGGTTGAGATTCTTGTTGTTGTTGAAATTGATTCACTGTAATCGTGCTATCTCGCTCTTGTCGAAAGAGTACGATTCCTGCATCACAGATTTGGATTGCTGCGGATTTGCCTTTGTAGCGTTTTGCTTCAATTCCTTCTGCAATCGGATTTTGCAGCGCATCCAGAAGTGTTCTCAAGCGTTCGGTCGTCAATTCATTCCGAAATTGTCCACCTGCCATAACTCCGTACACCAATCGTCCGTTCATATGGATCTTGGGAGATTCGGGCTTAGGTTGAATTTGTGATTTAGATTGCTGTAACCAGCTCAGCGTGCTGCGCGTTACATGAGAAATTGCGCTCAACAATTGTGTCTGGTCTTCTTGCATCGCTTGAGCGTCAGCAGGATGAATTGGAAAAGACATGGCTTTCTCCTAAAAATTAATTTCGTCTTCAAAATAGGCTTCTGGATAAATCTGAGGTTGAGCTGCTTCTTGGTTCAAAGGAAATAATGCTTCTGCGGCTGCTTGTCGAACTTGAGCGGCTGCATTGATTTGCTCTGGTGCGATTTGCTGAGATTGTGCTTGATTAGTCATGCGATCTCGCCAAATATTTCGCCACAGTTTTTCACTCTCTGCTTGAAGTGTTACTTCGGAACGTGGAACTCGAAGCTTTGTTCTGAGAGGAATAGAAGCTTCTGTGTGATTCTTGTAAGCAGGATTGATAAACACACACTCGCCTTGATCTAGTTTCAGGATTTCATCGATCGTCATCAATGGCATCTTTTGAATTTGCTCATTTCGGCTGGTGCTACGATGAGTCCCGGTGTTGGTCGATTTCGTAAACATTCGGACTTCTTTCTCACCCAGATAGCGTGAGATTAACGTCGCGGTTTCATCCTCGCGAGGATTGAAAAAGACTTTCGTTCCACAAGCTGCAAAGATCGCTTTGGAGAGTTCTCGTCCGTAAGTGTATTGAATTTGAGCAAAGTTTTGATAGCCCAGAATAGGGCAGAAGCCGGAGGAGCGGAATTCGTTGATCCATTTTGGCAAGCTATCAAGATGCAAGGTCGGCAATTCGTCTAGGCTTACGACGAGAGGCTCTTTACGAGGTTGAGCAAAGTTTCGAGCAATAATCAGATGCAGCAGAACAGCTAGTAAAGGAGCGACCACATCTCGCTTTTGAGTGTCTACTTGAAGAAAAAGAATTTGCTTTCCCTTTAAATCTAGAGGAATAGTTGTCTGCCCGACAAAACTGGGGATCAATTCCTGGTTAATAAATTTATCAAAGGTGCGTTGAGCCGTTGCAACAATTCCCGCAACTTGCTTCTCAGCATCTTCTGAAACAATCAATTGACTAAAGCTCTCGATCGTCCAAATTGGAATTTTTCCAGTTTCTACTGCTAAACGAATGCGCTTTGGGAGATTTGGGAGATTGAGTAACTTCTTTGCCATTAGAAGATCAGGATAGGGTGTATGCTTTGCAAGCAAAATTACAGCTTCAACAAGCTTCTGTCCTGCGGTAGCGAAGAAATCATTCTCACTCGTATGACCTCCGCGCCGAATGTTTTTATAAATGACTTCTGCTAATTGTCCTGCCATGAGTGCATCAGAGGCATCTTTGACAAAATCCAGCGGATTGCAAACCCCTGTGTATGGGAAACCCGGAGCAAAAATGTGAACTTCATAGCCTTGCGAAGCTGCATAAGCTGCATGAGCTTCAAGCTGACTTCCCTTATAGTCGTAAAGCGTGATCGCAAATCCCTGCCGAATGGCATCTCGAATTACAGGGTCAATAATACTGAAGGTTTTGCCACTATTCGGCGCACCACAAACTGCGATACCCTGCTGTGCTTCTGGAATCACAAGTTGACCTACTTTGAAGCTCACAAGATTCGGTTTGCGTTGCCGTTGCTGATGTCGAGCAATTCGCCTTGCAGTTTTTCTCTCCCCAGTTTTAGCGAATCGTCCAGTCGAGATTTTACTGTTTCGACCCTGTGTGAGATTCAGCCCAGCAGTAAGAATGAGCATTCCAAGGAGCATCATCCCTAGCCCTGAATCAATTAGCGATTTCATAATAGGCTGAACAGGCTGCGGCAGAGCGTGAATTACAGTTTGACTATTCATATCGATTTGGTAAGTATTGCGTTTCAACGATTTCGTAAGACTCGTGATTGAAGCAAAGTTTTGAAACTTGAATTTTCTGCTGTACCAGCTGCTGAACTATGAAACAGGGCAAGCGATCGCGGAGTTCTGGAAGCACTTGCCATAGAGAAATTCTTGGCGGTAGACGCGGATCAAGATAAAGATTGAGAATCCTTTGGTAATGCTCTCCTTTTCGGATATACCCAACAAACAGGCAATTTGATTGACCACATAGCAGATTTTCGCGAGGGCGTTTTTCAGAATAAGCAACTCGCATATCAAATAGATAAAAGAGATGAGATTGCTGTACCTTCAATCGCTTCATTCGTCGAGTGTCGATCGCTTTGCCAGGTTGAATATTTTCCTGAGCAAGTTGGGTTAATAGTTCAGATGGAACTGAATTCTGTACGAATTGCCATTGCTCTTGACTGGAAGCGTAATGATTGAGAGCGATCGTAATTGTAAGAAAAAGTGACCCGCCGAATAGCAGCAGAACCTTTAGGGAAGGAATGATTCGTGTCATGATCTTCCTCCTCGCTTTTGTAGGCATTTCCCTCGATCAACTAAGGATCTTTCATAGTTTTGTCGCAACTCTTCTCCGTAGGTTTTGAGCGTTAACCGTCCATTGGCATCAGAAGCCCCACCATCGATCGGCGCACCTGCTCCTCCAAAATGAATCTGCCCAATGCGCTCAATCAAGCGTCCGCCTGAAAACCCTTCTGCTTGAGCTTGCTCAATATTGCGAGTCTGGTCTGCTTGAAAAATACTATCTTGAATATCTGGTGGAAAGATACGATTGACTTCAGCTTGGCTTAAAGGTACACCGGAATCAGCTTTGGCAAGAAATGCCGCTCCTCCATCTTGCTGGCTGATTCTAGCTCTAACATCTGATCGGTAGCTCATATATTGATAGCGCCCTAAGCCTCGTCCGCAGTTCCCATCCGCATCGCAAACAAATCCGCCGACTGAATCGTAATCTCCTTCAATTCCTGAGAAAGCATCGGCTAGGATGCTGAAGTCAACACCTCCAATGGCTGTTCCACAAAGTTCTGAACTCTCTTTGCGATTTATACCAATTCGAGGCTCTCCTGGTAACGCAGAAGCAGGAATTCCCAAATTTCGTGCCTTCTCAATCACCGCTTCAGGAATAGATGCACTACTTGATGCACCTCCTTGATCATCAATTAATCCAGTGAAGATAGGTTTCTTTTCGTGATAGCTGAGGAAAGGAACAGGCCCTAAAAAATAAGGTGTACAACCGAGGTCAGGAATTCCGCGCTTGCAAATCCGAAAAAATAGCGCAGTCGAAACAGAACCAGAGGCTTCATCGACATCCCAGATTACTACTTTAAAGGCATCGCCAAAAGGATGTCGTCCAGTAGGTTCTTTCCCTTCATTTGCACCTCCTAAAACCCCGAATCCACCTTTCACAGTCTGATATTTTCCAGAAATCCATTGCTTACCTTGAAGCACTTTGTCCCCAGTTAGCTCTACATGGGCGCAATTGGTACTACAAGCCACCTGAAATCCTAGTTCATGACTGCCGGAAATTGTGCGATCGCGATTATTTTCTTTTGCTCCGTAGACAACATCAACTAATCCAATCATGCCTGTTGTGCTAAGCGGATTTGGCATTTGAGCTAGCGGAACGTCTCCTAGCCCAGGAATACCAGCAATTTTAGAATTCTCCCAATTTTTCAGGTTTTGTAATGGTATGTTTTCGAGTCCAGGAATAGATGCGATCGCAAATTGATCGAGTTGATTACCTAAATCGCCCAATTTGAGTTGTCCAATCTGAGACTGAACTTGTAAAAGCTCTCCCAACGATTTCTTTGACATGATGGGTTGGGCAATCAGGATTTTTAGGGGTAGAATCTGCTCAATCTGAATGTTTCCTAACCCAGGAAGGGCAGTGATTAAATCTGCGATCGTTTGCCACTGGATAGGTTCTAATGCTGATAGCGAGACTCGATCTAGGTTTAAATTGGTCATCCTCGCAATGCTGTAGAGATTGAAGATTTGAGGGTAGAGACTGGTTTGTAAATCACCCAACTTGAGATACTGATCTGCTGTTTGTCCTGCTTGCCAGGTGCGAGATAGATCGTATCCGACCTCTTGGCTCATGTTTTCATCCGCCGAGAAGGTTCCGCTCTCTTGGATGGGAGGTAGTGATTTTAAGGTTGTCTGCGACCAGTCTGGAATTTGAACAGATTGCCCGTTCCACTTCAATAAGCTTGTAGGTAATGAAGCTTCTGCGTGCAGCAAAGAAGACGTGATGATGAATAATGCTACTATTAGCATCAATGACCAAGCGATTATTCTATAAATCGAAGCTTCAAAGTTTTTCCACATGGCTTTTTCCCATCACGGGACAGCGATTTGACCAAGCTCATTCAATTGCTGGATAAATTGAAGAGAAATTCCTACTTGCTGGGCAGCTTGATTGAGTGGCGTTCCTCGATCGATAAGTCGAAAGAATGCTTGCATTCTCTTCCAAAGAGCATCTCCAGGGTGCAATAACCTTCTCGAAGCAGCTATTTGCAATCCTCGCGAAATCTGAGATCGAGAAGCAGAGGACTGGACATCTACAATGCCTGTGAGTGGTATTCCAGCATTCGGGAATGAGAGTCGAAATTGATAGAGATTTCGATTGGTAACTACAGTTAAAGCTGTCGTTAAACTTGTTGGTAATCCAGGAAAGTTCAAGCGATGGATTCGGCGTAGGTGAATGATCTGTGCCTTGCAAGCGGTTTTTTCACTCCTTGCAAGGCAGTTCGAGTCATCAAAATCGATCGTGACTTGTGAAGGATCATCGAGCCATACTTTGTAGACTATTTCTCCGGTTGAGCGGAAGTTAAGTGTCGTGCCATAACCGGGATACAGCCTCAGCGTTTGAACTGGGTTAGCATTTGCGATCGAGCCAAAACAGAAAAGACTGATTGAAATTACCCCAGCAGTGAGAAGGATGCGCATAGCTACTTGCTCCAAAGATACCGGTAGTGGAATGCTCAAGTTTGGATCTGCACAGCCTGATTGACAAAAACTCGAACAGGTTGTCCTGCCTTGATGATTCTCGTTACTGGGCGATTCTGGATTTCTTCAACTGCTCGACGATTACGCTCAGACACAGAATTGAGAAGCGAATCACTGCCACCTTTAAGCACATTGGCGATTAGATTGGGACGCGGATTGGTTTGAGTGACGATCGTTGTTCCATTGCCAGCTTGAACTTGTGTGTTGGGCTGTGTGAACTGACCAGATGCTTGCTGCAATGCGCCTAGAATAAATTGCCCTGTATCTAGAGCGGCAATTTCTTTACCTTTATCTTCTAGATCGTTAGCGACCAAAGGCTTTCCATCTTCTGCTCGAATCTGAATTGCATCTGAGGGAAGTTGAATTGATCGTGTTACTCCATCTTGAATCCAGGTTGCAGCGATCGCAGATAACCGCACCTGTCCTGATTGAGAAATGTTGCTCAGTTGTACGGTAAGCCTGGTGTCTTTGGGGAGTACAGTTTTACCTCTATCATCTTGGAGAGGTTGCGATAGTGCTACAGTTGCTTGATGAATGAAATCGCGAGTAGCCTCTGTTTGTGGTTCATCTGAAATAATTGAAGTAACTAAAACGCCTTGAACGTTGCTGCCTACAATTAGTGTCGTAGGCACTTCCACATCTTGATTGAGAACTCGTGCCTCTGCTGCCTGGAGAATTGGTGGATAAGATGAGATCGGCAGAGGGCGATCACTATTCTTATCGACCATCAGAACTGGGTCTGGTTGTAAGTTATTTCTATCTACAGCAGGATTTACGGTTAAGTGTGATGTTTCGCTTCTTGGTTCTGGAACTGAACTCAAAGTTTGTATAGGTGCTAGAGGTCGTTTGCTCCTTGATGATTCTGGCTGAGCTATTCTTTCAGGAGCGGAACCGTAACTGCCAATCTCTGCCAGTTCTTGCCATCGCTGCGCTGGATTAATTGCCTGAGTATGAGATGACTTCAAAGCAACAGGACGCGTTGGAAGAGCTTCAGAACGGGGCACGGGTGCTGTAACAAGCCTTGGAGATTCGGATTGGCGAATTGAGATTGTAGAAGGTGGCGCAACCGCTCTTGAAATTGCTGCTTTAAGAGGCTTTCCAGATTGCTTAGGAGCGGGTTTTGAATTTGGTCTAGCTTTTGTCGTTTGTTTTTCTAATCTTTGTTGCCCCTCTAAAGCTGCGTTAGCTTTCAATCGTGCATTTTCTTGACGCACTATTTCAGTAGTCTCTGAAGGGGATTCAGACTTGCTGTCTGGTTCTGTGAACTCAGGAGATCGTGATTTGTTAGAGGTTGAAGGAGTGCTACCCAGAAAGAGCGCTGCAACCGCGAATACAGGCATCAGTAGGATTGTTGCAGCAGTAAATTTAGGAATGGGCTTTGCCCAGATTGGTCGAGGGGATTTAGGAACTGCTGTTGTATCTGTTGGAGAGATGGATGAGGATGATTGTAGGTCGGGGACATCCAGTAGTTTCCTTAGCTCTTGAAGTGTAGGCTTCATCTTTTTTCCTCACGTTCTAGCGGTCGAATTTCTTCAATCTGAATTCCTCGCTCTAGTAGGCTGTAAACGATGCGTTGATAATCGTTTACGGTTTGAGGGAGAGGATTCTGAGGAGGTGGAATTGCACGGACAAAAAAGATGCGATTAAACGGGATCGAGCGTCCTGCTGGAGTAGCATCATCAAAGACAATGCGGGTTGCAATCATCTTCAATTTCCATCGCCCTTGACCAGCGATCTCTGGAACTGAGAAGTTTTGTGGCACAAGAACTGCCGCCGACTGCCCTGCGAAAACTGACTGTGGCACAATATCTGCTGCAAGTTGTTGGAGGAAGATATCGCGAAAATCAGGTGCGAGCAAGAAGGAGGCTTCCCAAGATGAGGTTGGAATTCGATCACGCTTGCTATTAATTGGTTTACCTTCATCGATCGTTGTATTTGCTGCGCCTGGGGGCTTACCCCATGTCAGCGTCATCACTGCCCAGTCTGAGATGGTACGCCGAATGACTTCCGGTTCCCGATAAAGAACTGTTTCAGGACGCACTGTGAAAGCTTTGCCATCAACCTGCTGAACAAGAGTCGGCGGTTTCTGATTGGCGAGTTTAGAAAATGAAACAGCTAACCAAATGGTTGCGCTGGATAAAATAATCAGCGCGATCGCAAGTCCAGCGACCGAGATTGGTAAAATGTCGCTCGAATTCAGTCTCCAGCGCGGACGTTTTAGATTGCGAATTTGCATAGCTTCCTTGAATTACTTAATCGGCAGCGTAGAAGTCCCCACTGAGATAATGCGCGTAATGCCTCCAGAGATGCCTCGGAAAACTGCCATTCCACCACCACTTGCGATCGCGAGAGCCAAAATCGGAGCCAAAATGCTAATCACTAAGAGAAAACCAATCTCAGAGGAGGCTTGTGCTTGTGCAGCGACGACTACAGTTGCGGCAAGTCCGACGATCACGTTATAGGAAAATTTTGCGAGTCCCAAGCTGAAAAAACCAATGAGCCAAGCCCAAATTGGACGAGTACCAATCGGTAGAATTGAACCTGAGACTGCAAGTGGCCCGATTAATCCAGTCATAAGCATTGCAAGCTCGATCGTAATGGCGAATGCCCATTGAAACCACTTAAGAATTTGCTGTGCTGCTGCCTGTACAGCCGTCGCAATCAAATTCTCTCTCACTAAATTGGTGATGAAGCTGAGTTTGTCGATCGCATTTCCTTTTGCTGCACTTTGTGCGACTTGTTGGCTAACTGCGCTGACTCGTTGGCTCAGCCGTTGAACTCCAGCCGTGAGCCATCCTTTTGATTTATATTCTTGATCAATCAATGTTTCAGCACGTTTTCCGGCTTCGATAAAACAATCAATTTGAGCTTGTCCTTCCTTTGCCTCGCAATCTGTATATTGCTGTTGGATCAGTGTCTTTGCCTGTTGTGAAACAATTACGTCATTCAGTGCATCTCTCATGGAGACTTCTCCAATTTGAACTTGCAGCACGATTCGGGTTTGGTCATTCATCAGATTTCGGATACCTAATGTTATTGACCCCAGCATTTTGCCATTGTTAAAAAGCAGCACGAAAACGACCAGTACCCATAGAACATGGGGCAAAGCAGGAAAGATTCCACGATCAATTGCATCTTTAACCCAACCGATCGCAAAGAAAAGAAAAGCGCCCACAACAATCACAGCCGCAAACTTGTTAATCCCGTCGTACAGTCCGTTTGTACCGTTGAAAATATCTATCCAACGTTTATCCCAGGCTTTTTGAACATCTCCTACTTGCTGAATGCTATCTTCAATGATGGCGCGACCACCCGTAACTTGAGCAAAAAGCGGAATGAGCATTGCTATTTGTCCTGTGTGTCGTAAAGTCCTGGAATGTAGATTTCAGCGTTTGTCGCGCTACTCAATTCAATCTGACGCGCTACACGTTCGCGCCGATTCGACTCGTCAATTCCCTCGCTTGTGTTTGCAGCGAGTTGAGCAACGGTTCCCTGAAGCTGTTGTAATTTGAGTAGGGCAACTTGATTATCTGCGGTGAGTCGGGATTGATTCGTGGCAATTCCAGCTAACGAGGCAATAGCTTTTGCATTGCTTTTCATCACATCCTGAGTCGATGTCAGCGATTGAGCATCCTGTGCAAGTTGTTGTGTAACTTGTAAGCCTTGCTGATTGTTTTCTACGAGTTCGTTAGTCTGCCGACCTTGCTGCTCAAGCCATTTTCGCCCGGTTTCACCTAAAACAGGGGCTGAGATCGCGCGACTGAGTTCCTGGTCATAGAGATTAGCAGCATCCCGCTTTTGCACGATCGAGTTCGTTGCAAGTACGCCAGAAGGAATTGTGATGTCTGTCGTTCGGATGCGATAAGGATCAATTGCTTGGTTGTCAGCGCTTCTAGGGATTTCGTCCCACACCTGCCCCAGTCCATTCTTGAGAATGGTATTGAGGATCTCATCTCCCTGTTTAAGCTGCGCCTGAATCTGATCGAGCGGATTTTTCAGGCGATCTAGCACCCATTGCTGCCATCTATCACCAATTCCACCAGGGAGAAGCGAAGCAGAAGCAGTTCCGGTGCTGAGCAAAGTGGTCAGTGCTACTGTAGGTAGCAAAAGAATTTTCCGGTTCATTTCATCCTCCGTAGATAAGGAATGACTGATACTTCGGTATTTTCTGCACTCTTAATCGGCATTGGGAAAATGGTGTCCATCGATTTTCCTGCTTTCAGAGTTTCGACATATCGTTTAGCAAATGCAGCGTACCCCTCAAATTTGCTGTGATAGTGCTTTAACACTCGTTGTCTTGCTTTCTGCTCTTTGGGGTTATTTGCAACGGCTGCAAGAAGTTCAGGAGAGGGATAATGGCTACATTCAACAAATCGACCATTCGCTTTTAAGAGCCAGTGTGAACATAACCGAATCGGATCAGTCCGAAAGGATTCATGAGTGTTGGGAAGTAACAACGCTGGATCGATTCCCAAAAAAGACTGATAGGACGGCAAAGCACTGGGTTGAATCGCTCCAATGATCTGAGTATTTAGGTTTTGTAGAATTTGAGAACCTACGATCGATTGCGCGATCGTATCTGGGTCTTGTCCAATAATCAGTGGACGAATTCCCGATTTTGCTCCGTTTGCACAAACTTGCCCAATAATTTGAGCAATGCCATTGTATTTGAACAGAATCGGGCTTTCATCGATCGCTAAAAGTGAGTCAGTGACTTCCAAGGCTTTCCGAAATGCGAGAGATTGTGCGGATAGTGCGAGGACTGCGGCTTCGATATTATCTCCCACATTTCTGAGCGCAAAGACCGTAAACTTGGCATCTGTGCGAATGGTGGAAGGTTGAGAAATTGCTTTTCCAACACGACTTGTGAGCCAGCCTTGTAGTTCGAGGATGATCGTTGCGATCGCTTCCGAAGCAGAGGCAGATTCAACACCTAAATCGAAGGAGCGGATAAATTTTACGAAATCAACCAAAGTCGGCATTTCAAACCAGGTATCACTACTGAAACCAGATTCAAAAGCGCGATCGTACCTTTGACGAATTTGAGGTTGCTCAAAAAAAGCTGCTAATGTTTGCCATAGAATCGTATGAACTTGCTTGCCCAATCGTCCCTCAGTTTCGGTTCCCATTACCATCGTGTCGAGGGCTTTAACAAGAAATTCTGTGTAATCCTCTAAGCGCTCTTTCTGAACGGATGCAGGGAGATGACGAACATCAGGAATCTGGAATAGATTGTTACACTCAGAGCCAATATCGAAATACGCACCGTCTTCGCCGAAAAATTTTACCAAATCCGTGTAAGTGGTCGTGCCATCTGGTTTTGGATAGTCAAGCGAGATGACATTCATTCCATTCGCGATCGCCCAAGCAAAAATCTCAGCCGCCAACACTGATTTTCCGCTTCTGGTTTCACCCGCGATCAAAATGCCACGATGTTGATGAACAAAATCGAGATAGAGCGGCATTTTTCCCGAGCGCGTAATGAATTCAATTCCTCTAAAGTCTACTGCCTGAGTACAAGTGATCGGTATGAGTCCAGGTGCCTCATTTGTGAAATACAGCTGCTTGCGCCCGTCACGCAGAAGTAAATCATTGATAATCGGCAGCGACTTCAGCCACAATGACCAAGCAATTTCAGTTTCTCGAACGAACTCGCCTTGCGGGAAGGTGTGAGCTAGTTTTTGACAGGCTTCAAATAATGATTTTGGGTGATCTCGATGAATAAAAATGACGACAGAAACCCAAATGGGTAAAGCACCTTCGACCATTTTCTCTTGTGCTTCTACACCTGTTTTCGCCCGAACTTGAGACGCAACATCGACATCTTTAAAAACGGTGGCGCGGTGCATTGCGGTATAGCTCTGCCGAGTTAGGCGTTGTAGCGTCATTCGCGTGAGAGTTCGGTCTGCTGCGGACAATTCACAAACGCATTCACAATCTGAAAATTGTGACAGAACTCGCCAGAGGTAATACAACTGATGGCTGGGTGAAGCAAATCCAGACGGTTTAGATTCAAGTGCGATCGCACCGACATATTTTCCTTTCACTTTGATCCATTCTCGATCCGCTCGCGGGTGTGTTGGTTGCCCATACTCTCCCCGAATCAACACACTCACTGCGTGTTGAGGTTCTTGAATGTCTTCACTCAGCGCAAAACTGCCAGCAGTTTCCTGAAGCTTTAAAGATTGAGGAATGGGAGGAACTTCTGAGATGTTAAACTGCTCCCAAAGATACTGCCAGAGCTCAGAATCCGACATTGGAATTGCTTGCAGTCCCATCCGGGTATTGACTTGCTGTTCCCAATGCAGAAATCCGTCAGTGAATGCTTGAGTCAATAGCTGAATGTAGTAGGCGCGATCTTTGTCTTCTTTCAGTCCTTTGAGTTCATCGTAGTGATGAAGCAGCCAAGCAAGGAGCTTTTCAAGCCGATCCTTGCTCTGCTCTCCGGGTTCCAGCGTGTAAGTTGCAAACAGAAGAAGCTGCTTGGGTTGATGGTCTGCTCGTTCAGTTAAACGGTGCGTGTGAGATTGCTGAGCGAGAAGTAGAAATTGGCTTTCGATGCAGGGAGTACGATCGATTAAATCAGCGAGTTCTGATTGACGGGATTGATCATTCGCAAATGATCTCCAATGAATTCGCAAACGGTCTTGCGGACGAAACCCTTGCAAACCATTCTCTAATTGTTTCAAGGTTCCCTCGATCTGCTCATTGCTCAGTAAAGTATGAACGCCCGGAGTACGAAAGCCAAAGACGAGTGAGAAGGTTTGTCGATCGCGTAAAAGATAAGCACCGACTGTACGACCTTGTAGAGAAAGCTGGCAGAGGCACTCCAGATGAGATTCATCTTCAAACGACTGAAAGGTAAAGCGTTTAGTCCCAATGTGATGTTTCGTTGTGGTCATGCGGTTCCTCCCGTAAACAAGGGTGATAGGGTAGATGCCCTCGATGCCAATCCGGAACAGATTTGAACTTATGAGTAAACTTCCAAGTTTTTTGTCCAACCACAATCCACCAACTGGTGATTCCCCAAAGACTCGAAAGTAGAAACCAGCCAAAAGCTAAGCGTAAGATCAAGACAAAGATGATGTAGAAGCTAGCTAAAATGCCAGCAGAAGGTGCAAGAAGGTGTGCTGGAATAAGCCCGAGACTGGGCTGTCGTCCTAAACTTTGATTGATAGGACGAAATAGAGTAGGACGCTCCCTCATGGCTCTGATTTACCGAGGAGAAGCCGTGGGAGTTGCTCCGGTGCCGCCACCGAAGAACAGTGAACTTAATCCTTCGACAACGACGACTGCCGCAATGACGATAAAAGCATTCTGCATCAGAGGCTGCCATTGCTCGCCACGTTGGGCTTGGTAAACCGCAAATAGGATGAATCCGACTGCTGAAACCCAGACGACAACCCGAAGTAAGCCAAACATGAATGGAATAATATTGTTGCCGAGATATTGTCCGAAAATGCTAGTCGTTTGTTGCTCAGCTTGATTAAACAGTTGGGCATGAACTGGATTACTGTGAAATGCGATCGCACAAAAGACAAATGTTCCAAGCGCAATTCCGAGACTTGTGAAGTCTCGAAACTGCCTGATCTGATGGTTACGAAGGCTTCTTCGGGGCATAGTATTATATGGCATGGGAAGTTCCTCATCACAATGAATCGGGGAGCAATTTTAGCTCTCAAGCCTTGAAATTGCGAGATTGATGTTTCTGTCTCAGTTCATCAGGTTATGATTATTAGGCATAGTTGCAGAACTGATGTTAGCAATCACTTTAACCCCTTCTCTATGTCTGGGATCAGAACTACCTCATTCTTGTGCGTGATAGCTTAGATGTTGCCATTATTGAGGAAAAGCGAGACATTATGGAAATCTCTTTTCCTGCTCTGTCTCGCTTTTCCTACCTCTTTTTCTTTATGTATCGAAAATTATACTTAAAACCCACTTCCTATCAGTACGAATGGTGACCAATAGTAAGGATGCCGATAGTCAGGAGTTTGATTTGGTTCTCGTTGAAGTGCTGCTGGGAGAACCATAATTGAGGCACGGCTCCGTAATTTCTTCGCATCTTTGCTAGTAATTTCTCCTTTCAGGAACTGCTGTTGAGTTTGTCTCAAGGCTGCTGCGCGAGTGATTGGAGCTTGTGGAGTCGTTTTAGCGAGAGTTTGGTAGAATTCTCGCATCAGCAGGCTTGTGCTGATATCATCGACATTCCAGAGGGAAGCCATAACGCTTTTTGCGCGATTATCTTCTAGAAATGCAGAAGCTAAACTGGAAATTTCAACCCCCTCTTCATCTGTTCGCCCACCTAATGCTGTTTGGCAGGCTGAGAGAACGACGAGATCGATTCCATCTAATGGCAGTTTTCTAATTTCTGGAAGGCTAAGATTCTCATCTGCTAATGCAATGTACGGAGGGGAGTTGAGCCTGAAAACGCCGTGAGAGGCAAGATGGAGAATGTTGCGATCAATGAGTGAGTTTTTGAGATTTTGTATAGTGAAGTCTCGGTTGATGAATTTAGAGCCAGGGTAGATGCCTTGTGGATCTTCTGGTTTAGACTTGACAATCTCATTGATTTCCAGCTCAACATAGGGAATTCTAGGAAGTCCGTTAGGAAATTGAGAGGCTCCCATTGCTAAAACAGAAGTATTAACTTTAGGGAATTCCTGGTTTTCTGGTCGATCGACGGTTGTGATGGAAGAGATTGCATAGTTCTCGATCAGGTAGTTTTTGCCGTCAAACATAGCGCTCATTGGGATGTAGCGAATGTTGCGATCGAGCGAGAACATGAGATGTTTGATTTTTTCGGGTGGGATTTCTTTTCTTAGTTCTGCTGGAAAGAGCCAATCATAGAGCCGTTTACTGATCTGCTGAACTGCTTGAGTATCGGCTTGAGTGCAGGTTGATTGCTGGCATTTTTCCATAGCTATACGAAATTCGCCCACGGTTTTAGAGAGTTTTTCACGAGATACTGAAATCTCGAATGTTCTGAGTGTGGCTGATTTGGTTGCAACGATTAGCCAGATGCGATCATTAGTTACTAGTGAGTAGATGATTGCTCGATCGTCGTTGCTCAGTAAGGTTCTGGCTTTACTACTGAGGGCATTACCTGGATCAAGAAATTCTTTTTTGTCTTTTTCTGCTCGTTTTTCTATGTCTGCGTTGATTTCTGCAATCGTTTTCTCATACTCAGATCGAGCTTTTTCTTGCAATTCTGTCAATTTGCTACGCTCAGTCTCAGAACATTGTACCTCCCTGCATTCTCTAACTCTCTGAATCAGAGCAAGGTAGCTTTTGAACTTTTCTCCTTCAATAATCAGTTTTTCGGCTTCACTGAGTATCACCTTACCATCACTGCTAATTTTAGCGCGAGTTGTGCGATCGAACTCTTGAATTTCCTGAATCTTCAATAACTCTAGAACTTGTTGTGCTTCCAGAATTCCCCCCTGTGACAGTAGTAAATCGGCAAATTGACGGTAGATATCCGAGACTTTGACACTGCCAAAATCAATAGTCGCTTGTAGAAACGATTTTTGCAGATCGGTCGGAAGTGTTTGAAATTTCTGCCGTTTAGTTTGAATGCCATTGATGGCTTGCTTGTAGAATGCGATCGCTGTCACAGGTTGGTTACGATCAGCATAGATTCTTGCCAACCCTGTATAGATAGTGGAGTTGTTGGTCTGGGCGAGAAGATCGCGACGTTGACTGTTGCTGTTGATGGCAAGAGCCGCTTCATAATTTAGAAGAGCATCATCCGGGCGTTTGAATCGGTAATGCAAGCTGGCAATTAGAGCTAATGCTCTTTTTTCACTGCTCTGGCTCTTTAGCTGACGTGCAATACTCAGCGCCTTCTGAGCAGATGCCATTGCTTCCTGTTCTTTTCGCAGTTCACCATAAGCACGGCTCAGACTTTCGTAATTTGCAAATGCGTAGGACAGAAGTTGATTTTTTTGAGCAACTGCAATTCCTCTTTGGGCAAATTCCAATGCTTCTTGAGGTTTTTGCTGAAGGAATGCAATCTGAGACAGCAAATTCCAGGATTGTGCTTCTAAGAGAGAATGCTTGATACTTTGCGCTTTTTTCAGCATCTGCTGAAATTGCTCAGTTGCTCTAGAGTAATCACCTAGCGAAGCATAGATACTGCCTAACTTAAATTGAGAGCCTGTTGCTTGGTAGATAGGGCTTGCGAGTTGCCTTTCCTGTTCAGCTAGCTGAGATATTGTAGCAAGGGCTTCATTATAGGATTCTCGATCTGTATAGATGTCAGCAATTGCAACACGGGCATCTCTTTGTAGCTTAAGTGGCAACTGAGGGCCATCTCTCCTAGTAGGTTTTACCTTGGCGGCGATTGCCATAGCTTGTTGAGCGAATGCAATTGCTTGCTCAGCGTCATTCTTATCTAGTGAGTTGTCGCTGAGCTTAAGTAGAACTTCTGTCTCTAGATCTGGACGATTATTTTTTCTGGCAATCTCCAACGCTTGTTGAAATTTTTCCGACGCAGCAGATAGATTTCGACGTGCAACATAAACTTCTCCAAACCTAATTAGCGTGTTTACTTTGACTTGTGGATCAGATATGGACTCTAATAGTTGAAGATTTTGTTGCATAGTTTCTAATGCTTGGTCATACTGACGTGCATCGACATAAGCATCTGCTAAATGATTGCGAACGAAAATCCTTGTCTCTTGAAGTAAAGCCTGCAAGCCTTTAGGAATAGAAGTTGGTGAAATACCCTCTACCTTCTGCAAGGCTTTCTGGTGGATTGTCAGACTCTCTTGAATTTCGCCATTAGTTTCATAATGATTTGCTAATCCTACCAAATCATAGACTTCAGAAATTGGACTACCAAGTTTTTGGCTAATTTGAAGGGATCTCTGAATCAATGGCAAGTTCTTGTAAAATTCGTTTTTTGAGCCATAAAGACCTTGAAGATTGACTAAAGCACTTCTTTCTGCTTGAAGGTTATTAGAAGACTGCGCCGTAGACAGTGCTTTCTGGAAGAATTCTTCTGCTTTTGAGAAATCAATTAGACTTTCATACGCATTGCCAATTAGCTTATAAGCATAACTTTCCAATTCTCTAATTTGCTTCTCTGTCATCGAATCTTTTAGTTCTCTAGACAACATTAGAGCTTCTGGAACCAGTTGAAGTATATAGTTCGCTTGAGCAATTAACTCTTGTCCTACCGATGAAGAACTACTTGCAATTTGGTATTGCACTCGCACTAGCTGGACTAATACATTTAACTGCTCTGGCTTCTTCTTCAAGTCTCGATAGAGAGCTATGCTTTTCTCGAAGGAGTCTTTTGACTTCTGATGTTCCTTCAAGTCAAAATATGAGCCTCCTAAAAGACCTAAAATTTGTGCTTCAAAATCTTTTCTTTTCAGTGCCTGAGCAATTACTAATGCCTGCTCATGATAATAAACTGCTTGTTCATTATCCTCTTTCAACCCATGAATACTTCCAAGAGCCACAAGCGTCAGCAATGCCATGTCTCGATTTTGGATCTTTTGATAAATCGGCAAAGCTTGTTTGAGATATTCGATCGCTTGAGCGTACTGCTCTAGGTAAGAGTAAGATAGACCGATATGATGGAAAAGATCACCTCTAATTTTCTCATCCAGCTTCTCTGAAAATTGCAAAGCTTGTTTGAGATATTCGATCGCAGCAACATATTTGCGTTGAGCGAAGTACGCATCTCTAATAAATACAAAGAAAGCGGCAGTCAATTCCTTGTTACCTGCTTCTTGCGAAAGCTTGACCCCCATTTGATAGTAATTAATTGCTTGATCATAGCTTTTATCCTCCTTAAGGCGATCTCCAAGGCTAAGTAGAATAGTCATCTCCATAGAACGATCAGGTATTTTACGCGCTGCATCCAACGACTGCTCGTAAAATGAAATTGCCTTGGCATATTGTTTTAAGTCCTCATGAACTTTTCCTAAGTTGCGAGTTGAAATTGCTACCATTTTTACGTTCCGAGTTCCTTGAGCAATTTGGAAGCTTCGATTGAGAAAATCAAGTGCTTGCTCAAGCTGTTTCAAATCTTGGTACGCAATGCCAATATTGTTAAGTGCTCTTGCTTCTAAGTCTTTGTCTTTAATTTCTTGCGCGATCAATAACGCTTTTTTCTGGAAAGCGATCACTTGTTCATAGTCCTTTAAATCTGAATAGGCGTTCCCAATTAACCTAAACGTATGTCCTTGTCCAAGACGGTCGCCGATTTCTTGATAAATCTTCAATGCTTGCTGTAGTCTTTTAAGCGATGCTTCTGGCTGGTTCTCATCAAGTAGTTTTTGAGCTTGTTCCCGTAGTTGGTCGGCTTCTGCTTTTCGAGATGAGACGGTTTGAGCGATCGCGGGAGCAGAGATCGAAGTAATACTCGGAATAACAGAAAGTGTACAAGTTGCAAATAGCAAGCAGAGCAATCTGATTTGAACACGCATCATGGAACCTCAAATGAAAAGTTAACGAGCAGTGGGAGTAGGTTTCCGAGCAGAACAAAACTCAGTCACAACGTCTTGTTTCAGCTTTTTCAACTCAGGAGACGGATTCTGCACTGAGAAAAGCTCCTGTAGTGCATCAGAAGCTAAATCATATTGTTGGAAAACTTCAGCCCGACGGAGCGCGATCGATTCCGGTGTTGCTCTCTCTGCCTTGAGTTGAGCCTGTAATTTTTGTAAATCAGTCGTGACCTGATTGCGTTGGGGCGGCTCAACTAACCGAAATAGTCTCGACTGCTTCGCGATCGTGAAAAGCTTCCATTCGTACACTTCTCCAAACGACAACGGTTTACTGCTATGCCGAGCTTGATAGTTCTCTTGAAGCTTCTCAACTTTTTGCGCTCCAAGAGATTGAGCATTTTGTATGAGTTTGATCTGTCCTGTCTGTCCCGTCCAAACTAAAGAAGGTCGATCGTTCCAAACTGGCACACCATTTCGGTCATACACCGGGCTAATAATACAGTCTCCACCTCGCCCACCAAACGGAGGCTTCTTCCGTTGAAACCAACTTAGGAAGTTACCCCAAGCTGAACTATAATTTGGGCGATTGGAATTCGCAGATGCAATCTCTAACGGCATCATCCAGAAACCGAGTTGCGCAGTTAGGAGTAAAATTGTACTCGTTAGATAACGATTAGGCATGACCTACTCCCGCTAAGTAATCCTGATACTCCAAACTTTGCTGAGACTGAATGTGCGCCATTTTATCTCCTTGACTAGAGGATATCTGTATAAAAAACTATCAGGAATTTGTGCATCGCTTGGCATTTATATCGAAAATTTATCGTCAAAGTGCCAAGTGATGCTGGTAATTGATATCAAGCTTAGGCATTCAGTCTTTCTCTCTAAACGCTCGAAGCATATGAAAGTTAGAGTCTGACTTCACCCTCTGTTTTGCCAAAATTGATCTTTGTTCCTGGAGCTAGGGTTGCGCTGCGTCCTGGTTCTACATCTTTTACGGAGTTATCTGCACTGGTAATGACCCACTTCTCGGTTGAAAGATTCTTTAATCCCCATAGGCTAGGATTCGAGGGATGCTGAGTGACAGCCGCGATCGCGCTCTTAAAATCAAATCGGCGTTGCTCATCGATATGATGCGGAAATAGCTGCGTGTCATAGTTCAACATGACGGTTGTGCTTTTGCCAATGCGAATTCGGGGAGGAGGCGAGATATGACTATCGCAGTTCCAGCAGGGCTTGAGTTGACCGCCTGAATGTTTCATGGTTTCTGCATCATAAAAGTTCTCGCTGCCACAGTGCGGACAGTAGATAATCGCATCGCGCAGACGAATCATCACTGATCGCCATTCAGTTTCTTGAACTCTTCCACTCCCAGGATTGTGAATTCCATCGGTGAAGGCTCTTGTGAAACGTTCTTTGAGAAATTCGGGGTAGATTTTCCAGAACTCGATTGCATTTTGCTGATAGTCTTCAACCGGACGATTAGAAGTATCGTGAGGGTCAAAGATGAAAACGGGTTCAGTTCCATAAAGCTTGGTCATCGCAGGCAAGTCAAAGCAACGAATTTCTGCTTCTTTTCTGCCTTCTAACGGGTGATGCATCATGAACATATAGAACAATAGCACCGCAAGCGAGAAGAGGTCAGTTTGAGTACTTGGTGGAGCAATGTCACAAACAATCTCTGGAGCCATAAATCGAGGCGTTCCTTTAATTGCACTTTTATCTCCTCGATCGACATCGACATTATCATTGTCACAGATGAGAATGTGTCCAGTTTCAGGATCAAGAAACACATTGCCAAATGAAATATCGCGATAGCATAAGCCCTTCGCATGGAGTTGAAAGAAGCTATCCGCTAGTTCAAATCCAGCAGTTGCAAGTGCTCGAAAAGAAGGCTCAATCCGGCGTTTCATGAGATCAATTAAGCCACTATAGTGAGGATCGCGCAGTGGCATGATATAGCCAAATCCCGGAACTCCAGGTGCAGAAACTAGCTCTAAAGGAAATAGAAAGCGATCGCTGGGAGAACCCGATTGAATTGCAGTGGTTAACCGTTCTCTTAGGAAAGGATCGCTTTCTAGGTAATGAGGGAAGTACCACTTGAGTGCAACAGTACGATCGCTAAGTTGGGCACTATATACCTCACCTTGCCCACCACCACCTAGAAATTGTCCAACTGTACAAGGGATGCCAGCAGATTCTGTATAGACTGTCTGACCAGTCGAAAAGATGTTGTTCATGGTTCGTTCCTTTGAATGTCTTGATTTATCGTTTCACTAGCAAGCAATTTGAAATTCTGTCATGTAGTGCTTGTTTCTTTGAGTCAAACAAGGGCATCAGAAATCCAATTCCTAAAGTGATGAGTGAAATGACTTTGCTGAAATATCTTGCGTTTGCCTGCCCAAATGAGAGTTTCTGCCCATTAAGGTCAGTTACTTGAATTCCCATGATGCGTTTCCCGATCGTGGCTTGCTTTTCAGAGCTTTCTTGCCACACAAAATAGAGCCAGTTAAGTACTAATCCAATCCAATTGGCTAAAGTTTCAAGCTCGCTACTAGAGTAGGAAGAGCCAACTACTGCAACATACATAAGACCGAACAATCCGCCAATAATTCCACCACTTAAAGTGAGAATGATTGTGTCCATAATACTTGCCAAGACTCGTTCCCAGAACGAGGCATATTCAATCGTTGGAGTTGGAGTTGGAGGAGGGATGATGGGTTGAGGAGGTTGAGGTGGAAACATAGGAGGTTCAGGGGCTGGAGGAGTAATTGTTTCGCGCTGATATTGGAGAGGCACAGAAGGAGGTTTTTGAGGAGGATCAGGTAAAGGCGGCGGTGGCGGCGGAGCGCTGATTTCAGTTTCAGAAAGGAGTCCCAATGCGAATGCCCAAGATTGAACTGACCATCGGGCAGAGTCTTCTGATAGTCCTAAATTGGCTTGCAGACGCTTAGTTTGTTGTGCGATCGCAATCTCGATCGGCATTGTGCTGACCGAAGTCAGTAAATCAGGTGGAATTCTTTCTCTCGCTGCTCCTGTAAGGACTGAGATTTCCTGTCGATAGGTTCCACAGTAATCTCTAAGAAGCGCTTCTAATCGTCGAGGATCATCACAGAGTGATCGACCATAGCGGACAATCAAATTGCGGAGGGTTTCACTAGGTAGAGTGTTCATGGATTTAGGCGGGTTCTAAAGTTCTGAGATCGTGTTGGGGAGAGTTGGCGCGCTTTGAGAATGGCAGCCATGAGAAAGGCGTAGGAGAGAATTCCAACGATCGCGGTAACGAAAATACTTAGGCTTTCAGAAGAGTTCCAAAGTGCATGGAGTAAAGATGAAGTAAGATAGCCGATTCCTAGGATTGACCAGCGTTTGGAAGGTTTGAGTGTACTCAAACCAATGAAGTAACCAAAGTAGCCGCTGTATGCCATATGTCCGGCGATCGAGCCTAAAATTCGAGGGATTAGAAGCTGGATTCCGATGAGTTCACCTGCTCCTGCTCCTGACTGTTCAGAGACTTGTTGGACAATGCCCGGAACGTATTGGAACATTGTTTCTAGTAGGGTAAATCCCATTGCAGACGCAGCACCGATTAGAATGCCATCGAGGGGTTCCCAAACTCCAAGCCTCTCTTTCCAGGGAGAACGTAGCATTCGACCAAACCAAAGCGCGGCAAAAATTGGCAAGGCTTTGATCAACTCTTCCATCAATCCAGCACCGAAGAACATATGAATAAAAATGGTGATGAATCCTGCGTCAGGTGATTCGAGTATGCTTCCTGGAAGGATTTGGCGGAAGATAAACAAGAAGACAATGAAAAGTGGGCTGATGAGCACAAAAATTGTCATGATTGCAGAGCCTACGAGGAGCCACCACGGTTTTGGTTTTCCGCTTAATTGGTAGATGAAATAATAGGCTCCGATCGCAAGAGAAATTGCCAGAAGTGCATTAAATAGAAAGGGATTCCCTAGAGATGCAAACAACCCGACGACAAGGAGAACTGTAAGAATGCCAGGGATCAGAAAAGCTTTTTGGAAGAGAGCTTTTTGATTTGAGACGATCGGTAGCATTTGACTGAGATGCAGTGAATCATCTGGTTGAATGGGGATCGGGCGAATATTCGGAGTCGGATTCACTTGCTGGCATTCAAATTGAAAGTAGGTGCTGTTTCGTCCTAAATGAATGCGATCGCCATGTTGTAAGATGCGGTTGCCTTGGAGTTTTTGTCCATTAATGTAGGTTCCATTTGCACTACCTAAATCACTAATTTCCCAGGTTCCAGACGAAACGGGGCGAACTTCGAGATGCCGACGTGATACGCCTTGATAGTTCACTGAATCGAGAACAATTTGACAAGTTAGCTCTCGTCCAATCACGATCGTTTGAGTGGGAGAGAGAACATATTGGGCTGAATTTGCGGAAGTTGATGAGATCCGTTTTAGAAAAGCTCGTGTTGACATATGGCTAGTCTTTGTTTAATGATCGCTGCCTGCACTGAGTCGTTCGATATTTCCGCTAATCCAGGCACGATTTCCACACCAAGGGCATTTCACCTGACGTTGTTCGCTACTCCAGCAGCCAAGTTTGTCGCAGCGACATTGAAAGATTCCCGATGCATTGCAGTAAGGACAGCCTGGATAGTGATCATCAAACTCAAAATTGCCTGAAATTTCGCTGCGATCGTATCCTTCTTTCTCAGCAACAGTTGGCTGAATCGTAAATGCCCAATCCCCGACCCAACGGTTGCTCGATTTTTCTTCGAGACGGATGCCGTAATGTTGTTTCGCATGTTGGCACTGTGCAATGAGAATGACTACTTTGGGAGAACTCATCTTTCTACCTCGCGTGAGGGCTTGCTTTCTTTATCTACTGGTTTTGGTGCTTTCTCTAGAGTTTCAATTCGCTTTTGAATCGCTTGTTGCTGTTCTGCGGATTGCTGGTTGATCGCCGGTCGAGAAAACCAAAACCAGGAGATGACCGGCAGCGTTGCGATCGTCAAAACTGACATCGCTGAAAATCCAATCAGTGTATAGAGAAGTGCTTTACTCGTTTTTTTTTGATTCTCTTCTAGCTGGCGGATGATTCTAGATTGTTGGTCTTGTTGTATTCTCATGAGATGAAGTGAGTCTGCGAGATCTTTAGAAGGTTCCCACCGTTTGATCATGCCGAGGGTGATATCATCTCCACTGCCATGCGTTGAAGTTTCTTCTAAGAATTGTGGAAGCTGTGAGGCAGCGTCTTGAAAGCCTTCTCGTGTCATTTGTAAGTAGTCTGGAGCAATTTTTAGAAACTCTGCCTCGGAAGGAAAGGAGTTGGCATAGCCATCTGTTGCAACCAAAATTAGAGCAGGTGCTATTTCAAACTTGCTCTCTGGATATTGTGTTAAGGCAATGCGGAAATCTTTCCAGGCTGTGGCACTACAGAGAGAAGTTGTCTCATTACCAAGCAGTTTGGGATCTGCTTTGAGTGGACGAGTCACTGTACCATAAGCATCAATACAAACAATATCACCATCTCCTAGCTGAGCATAGAGAATGAAGGTTTCTGTGATTAGGACTGTGATCAGTGTTGTGCCATAAGCAAGAATGGGGTTTTGCTCGATCGCAGTTTTGACCGTAAGTTTTTCTTTCTGCGGGACTCGTTGCCAACCTGGATCATTTTCAGTAAAAGGATGTGAGTGTAAATGTTGCTGAACTGAGATTGACCATTCATGGACTAAGCGTTGAGGAAATAGAGTGTAGGCAATGTCTTTGACGGCTTTGAGGTCGGCGAGATCTACTCTAGGCTGACCTTCGATAAAAAACTCTCGCATCAATCGAATAGCAGTTTCGACCGCTACTTTTGAGCCGATATCACTGCGAAAGCTTTTAGAGCTACCATGTCCATCTGCGATCGCTAAAATCAAAGGAGTTCCGCTGTCTGAGTCAGTCGAATGCCAAGCGATCGCATCTTGATTGGGGAGATCGTTGCGAACGTGAGAGGCTCCCCGCACTGAGCATCCCATACACCGCCATTGAGGAAGTTTGTTTGTCATGGCTCTCTACCAAACATCATTTGCGCTATCGATGACCGTCGGCGGCATCAATGGAATAGGGACATGCGTTTGTGGCTGGTTGCCATTTTGCGGTTGGCTTGCAGGTGCGGAGGTGGATTTGAGAACGGCGGTCGAGACCCATTTGATTCGATCGACTAATGCATCGGGGCTATTGGCTTCGAGGGGTTTGAGTTCTGGATTGCCGATAAATTTTTGTAGCACTTCGTAGTCGGCATCTTTACCAATGGCGATCGCAACTCGAACTGCTTTTTTACCCCAAGGTTGCTCCATCAGCTTTTTCAATCCAGTGCTATAGTCATCTGTGGGTTGTCCATCAGACAGCAGAACTAAAACGGGAGGTAAAGCACGATCAGTCATGGGTGGCATTTTTAGCTGGTCTGCAACCATTGAGAGGGCTTTGCCGAGATCGGTGACTCCATCGGCTGAGAGGTCTGACCATTCAAATTGTTCAACGGGGGTGGCTTGAGAGAGTTTCCACTGTGCGCCGCTGGAAAATGCGATCGTGCGAATTAGAACGGTTGCATTGGGGTTGTCTGCGGCGGTTTCGCGCATGAGGGGAGTAACTTGTTTGACGGCATTGTTGAGAGATTGGATTTTGCCGCCAACGGACATCGAACCGGAACAGTCACAGATCCAGATAAAATGTAGAGGGCGGGTTGAGATTTCCCCACCTGGACGTTTGTTTGCCATGTGATTTACCTGATGCGAATTGCAATTGATGTATCTTGAATAGCTATCGCCCTGAGCAATGGGAACATATGCAAGAAACCTGTATTGCTTTTGAGCATAAGGAATTGATTTGGGGGGAGTGAGGGAGTGGGTTGCTGGTTTTCTTACTTCCTATTCCCTACGTCCTTTGAAGGGACGCTTGTGCGATCGTGCGGAGGTAGTTGCGAGATTGGTCGGAACAGATAAACTACAGGATGAACCTGTGAGAGATTGGGCAATTATCAGCCTTTGAGACAGCAGTATTGCTGGATAGAATGGTCGAGTGCAGAGGGTTTCGACTTTGATGCGAGAATGAGCAGGGGCAGCGCAGGAGCTACGCGCGCAGCGATAGCGGAGTCTCAAGCTCTGGAGTTCTCAATTCTGAAAAAGATTGATTGAATTAGGTGTGCGATCTTATGATTCTCCTTCAGACGAGGTGTACCAGGTTTCGAGTCCGAACGCTTGCACCTCTTGCATCCGAATAAAATCTCGATCGGCTGATACAACTGTCAGACCATGCTGAATTGCGATCGCTGCGATCCAGAGGTCATGAATTGAGATTCCCACATCAGAAAGCTTGAACTTTTTGCGTTCACTTTTTTCTCTTGGTGCGTAGCGCTGCATCAGTTCGGCTCGAAAATAGCCACAGACTTCGGCAGTCTGCTGATCAGCAGTGTAAATTCTTATTTGCTGTAAAAAGTTCTGTAATCGAAGAAAGTTGGAAATCCTTTGCTGTGAATTCTGAGCCATGTAAATTAGTTCAGATTGCACAATTACACAAGTTGACACAATTTCTTTGTCTATTTGTCGAAACTGTTCAACGACTTCTGGGACTCCATTCAAAATATAACTACAGTGATTGGTATCTAACAAATACATGAGTCTTCTACTTTATTCTCGTAGTGCGATGACTTCTTCTAAACAGTCTTGGAGATCATCTCCAACCCAACTTCCTGCAAACTCTAATAAAGAACTCGCGGTCGATTGCCGTTGATCAGGAGCTGCTATGCTCAATTTTGCATCTGATTTAGTCTGTCTTGCTCTGATAAAAGTGACAAAATCTAGGGCTTCAGCGACTAGCTCATTTGGGAGTGACTCAACTTCTTGGAGCAAAATCTCTTTCGTTGTGAATTCACGATTTGCTTCAGTTGTCATGAGAATCTCCTGACTTTTCAAATGGCTCAATATCCTATTTCGTCTATTTTGCCATTATTTGCAATGGCGCAAACGATCACTAACTCGCAAAAATGTTCGGGAGTTCACTAGAAGGATTCGCGATGTGGTTTATACTTCGATCGACAATTTAATCGTACAAACTCATCTAGATGCATATCCTGATGTGGGCTGGAGAGATACTGTTTTAGTCAATCTGAGTACAGAGAGGGAATTGTACGATCGCTGATCTGAATTGATGAGCGATCGACAAGATTTCATGCCGTCTTGTAGTGCGATCCTCTCCTTTTTTTGATAGAGGGTTTTATGAGAAAGCTGAAACGATCGATTTCATTGTTTTGTTTAGCGCTGAGCTTGGTGGTGACTGCGCCGCTGTTGCCGTTGCCTGGGGTGGCGCAAAGTGTAGTGCAGAATCAGACGAGTGAGATCGATCGTGTGATCGAGGAGGGATATCGGCTCTATCAGGAAGGGAGTGCAGAATCGTTGAGAAAAGCGATCGTTGTATTTGAGAAAGCGCGGCAACTGAGTCGATCGATAAATGCTTCTGATAAACAAGCTCTCGCATCACTCTTCCTAGGAGGTATCTATGATTCATTAGGCGAAACGCAAAAGGCGTTAGAGTACTATAACAAAGTAGTAATGCTCTTTCGTGCTGTAGGAGACCGAAGTAGAGAAGCAGTGACGCTCAATAATATCGGGCTTATCTACTCCACATTGGGACAGCAGCAGGAAGCATTGAGGTATTTCAACCAAGCTCTACCGCTCTTTCATGCTGTGGGAGACCGGAGTGGAGAAGCAACAACGCTTAACAATATTGGGCTTGTCTACTCCGCTTTGGGGCAGAAGCAGGAAGCACTGAAATATTATAATCAAGCCTTACCGCTCCTTCAGGCTGTGGAAAACCGGAGTGGAGAAGCAACGACGCTCAACAACATCGGGAGTATCCACGACGCATTGGGACAGCAGCAGGAAGCATTGAAGTATTACAATCAAGCCTTACCGATCTCTCGTGCAGTAGGAAACCTTGATGGAGAAGCAGCGACGCTCAATAATATCGGATTTCTCTACTCTAAATTGGGACAGCAGCAGGAAGCATTGAAGTATTACAATCAAGCCTTACTGATCTCTCGTGCAGTAGGAAACCGTGGTGGAGAAGCAAAAACACTCAGTAATATTGCATTCGTATTTGCCGACCAAAAGTATATAGAACTTGCGATCGCCATCTGTAAACAATCCGTCAACGTCTTTGAATCTATCCGCCAGAACCATCAAAAACTGCCGCGTGAACTGCGCGAGTCCTACACCAAAAGCATCTCATCCACCTATCAAGCTTTAGCCAATCTCTTGATCAAACAAGGTCGTCTCCCAGAAGCCCAAGCCGTTCTCGAACTTCTCAAAATCAAAGAACTCAACATCTACACCCGCGACAACAGAACCCCAAGCAACGGCATCAGCTTCACCCCTGCCGAAATCAAAGCTCTCGATGAAATCTTCCGTCCATACGCTACTGCTGCTGAATTCGCTCGACAACTCAGCGAGTGCGCCGAAAAGAACTGTCCCAACCTTGACCAACTCAAACGCCAACGTGATCGAATCAACGACGAGGTTACAGCCATCCTCGATCGACTCCGCACAACTCTCAAAAATCAGGTAATTGACATCAGCAAACTCAACACTCAACAATACACCGAAGCCGCAGAAAAGATCATCAATGCTCAACCTGGCACAGTCCTGATCTATCCCGTCATCACTGAAACCAAAACGCAATTCCTCCTTGCTTTCAAAGCTGGAGCAGGCGACCAAGCCCCTATTACTTTTAGAGCGATCGATGGAGATAACATCAGCAGTGACACCCTATTTCAAACCGCCAACGATCTCCGAAATGCTCTTGCCGATCCCACCTCTGACCTCAAAACACTCCAAGACACCAGCCAAAAACTCTACACTTGGCTGATCAAACCCCTCGAACCCGAAATCAGTCACCCCAGCATCAAACATCTCGTCTTCGTTGGCGATCGTGCCACCCGTCACATTCCCTTTGCTGCACTTTACGACGGCAAAGAATACCTAATCAACAAACGCTACACCCTCACCACCATCCTCGCTGCAAGTACGACCAGAGACCCCAGCGAACCCCAACCCAAAACCCCGAATGTTCTTGCAGTCGGCGCAACCGAGTTTAAAGATGCCTCGCCACTTCCCTACGTCAAACCCGAAATTTTATCGATCGTTCAAACCCCAGAGAACAAACAAGGCATCTTTCCGGGTCTATCGTATCTCAATGAGCAATTTAGCTTCGATCGTCTCCGAGATAGTCTAAAAGGACACAACATTCTCCACATCGCGACTCATGGCAACCTCGATCCCGTCAATATTGACAAGTCTTATCTACTCACCAGTAGCGGCGAACAAATTACTAAAAGTGAAATTCAGCGATTACGAGACTACGGCTTAAAAGGCATTCACATGGTGATTCTCTCTGCATGTGACACAGGAACAGGCGGCAAGAACAGCGACAACCTAGAAATCGCAGGCATCAGCCATTACTTCATGGAAGGTGGTGCGAAATCAGTCATTGCTTCGCTCTGGAAAGTTAATGATCCGGCGACTGCTCTCTTTATGCAAGAATTCTACAAACATCTCAAAGCTGGAATGACCAAAGCTCAGGCGATTCGACAAGTTCAGCAGGACTTCATCAACGGTAAACTCACGGCTCAAGATGCCCCGACTCGTTCCATTGCAGTTGTGGCTGAGAAAATTAGCGATCGACCTACATCACCGAACTTTGCACATCCTTACTACTGGTCGCCCTTTATTCTCATCGGCAATAACCTGTAGTAGAACCGAATCTACTTTTCAAGGGCAGCATTTCTGTAGACGAAGAAATGCTGCCCTTGAAGATTGAACGAATAGCACACATAAGACAACAAAGCATATCATTCACATATGCATGACATCGACCTCATCATTTAGCATCCTTCTCTATTTCAGCGATCGCAAGACATGAAAGTTTGGGCTACAATCCGTTGCCAATCAGGATAAAGGGTGCCCAATAGTAAGGGTGATCTGAAGCGCGTTTTTGATTTGAACGCTCTTGAATGACTCTGATACCTCGTTGATCAGTTGCCTTGATCTTCTGAGTAATCATGGCAATCTGAGCTTGTTGGAGTGCTTCTGCTTTCGATTTTCCAGTTTTCAGAGCTGCATAAAATTGATTCATTAGGGTTTCTGTGCCACCGTCATCGACTTGCCAGAGCGTCGCGATCGCGGCTTTTGCTTTGTCTTTTTTAGTAAATTGATATCCCAGTCCTAAGACTTCTTCGCCATTTTCACCAAACTTCCCGCCGAGTCCAGTTTCACAAGCACTCAGTACAATTAAATCTACTTTGTCGAGTGTCCAGCTTTCGATCGCTTTCAGGGTGGCAATGTTACCATCGCCAAAGAGGATGAACGACTGATCTGCGTTTTCAGGCACGAGCGCTGCGTGGGTTGCGAGATGGACGATCGAGAAATCATTCATTTGCAAGATTGTGGCTTCGGGGGTGAACTGTTGCGCCAGCATGGTTTGGGTATTGGGGAGAAGTTTGGAGAGTTTTTGGACTTCTGGAATGGCAAAATCGAGTCCGGCAAAATTGAATGAGCGTCCGGCAACGGTGACGGATTTGTCGGTGTTGCCGAATGCGCCTGCGAGGATGCGGGGTTGGGATTGGGGGCGGAGGGTGAGATTATCGATCGCTTTGGCGGTGATGTTGTTGATGCGGTAGGACTGGATGAGGTAGTTTTGTCCGTCGTGGAGGGCGGCGAGGGGAATGTAGCGCAGTTGTCCATCGGGGGCGTAGATGATGGTTTCGGCGTTGGCTTGTTTTTTCGCTTGCTGAAGGTCGGATTCGATGGGTTTGATCAGCCAGTTGTAGAGTTTTTTGGCAATCGGTTTGGGGTCGCGAGTGGGGTCTTGAAGGGTTTGGCGGAATTCAACGATCGCGGCGTTTAGCTCTTTTTTGCCTACGCCTTGGACGGTGCGGCGGAGGGGTTGGGCATTGGGGAGGGTGATGACTAGCTCTAGTCGGTCTTCAAACACCGCAGGGTAGAAGAGGACAGATTTGAGTTCTGCCATCTTTTTGCCTGCGGCTTGGAGTTCATCGAAGGGGATGCGGGCTTCGATTTCGGCTGGAGTGAGTTGCTTGAGATAGGCTTGAACGTCTTTACTGCTGGCAAATGTGTTGAAGAGTTCGTTGAGTTCTTTCTGTAGCTTTCTGAGTTCTCTTTTACGTGCTGTTTGGGTGGGAGTGAGGGTTGTAGGGTCGAGTTTTTCGAGGTCTGCGAGTTCTTTGCCAACCGCGATCGCGCCTTGTTGGAGTGCATTGTATTTTTTGAGAATTTCTTGTTCTGGACGCAGCACGATGAGCGGTTGTTCGATGCCGCGTGTATTGCGAAGGTAGTTTTCGAGTTCTTGAATTTTGAGTAGATCGAGAACTTGTTGGGCTTCGAGAACTCTATCTTGTTTGAACAGAATGTCTGCTAGAGCGCGATAGGTGCCTGAAACGGTTTCAGTGTAGGATTTCTGCTGTTCTTTGGAAAGTTTGCGAAGGTCTTGACGGATTGATTCATAGACGCTGACAGATTGTTTGTAGAAGACGATCGCGAGTTCCGGCTGCTTCTGGCGATCCAGCAGAAAACCAATATTGTTTAGCGTAATAGCTTCACCTTGCATATCACCAATAGCTTTGATAATTGTGAGAGCTTGCTGGTAAAAGTTTAACGCCTCTGAATACCGTCCTAGACGGTAGTAAATGCTACCCATATTATTAAACAATTGACCTTCGCCTTGACGATCAGCAGTGACTTTGACAACTGTGAGAGCCTGTTGATAAAAGTCTAGCGCCTGCGAATATTGCCCCATGCTCCCATAGATGAAGCCAATATTTGTGAGAGTAGAGCTTTTGCCTTGTTGATCATTAATAGCTTTGAGAATTTCAAGAGCTTGATGGAAGAAATCTAACGCGTGTGAATACTGTTTTAGGCTACTGTAAGTCAAACCAGTATTGTTAAGAGCAGCGCCTTCTCCTTGTCGATTATCAATACTTTTTGCAATTGAGAGAGCTTGCTGGAAAAACTCTAAAGCTTGCGTGTATTGTCCTAGACGACCATAGATCCGGTAGTGTTCTAGATGTGTGGATATATGGCAGAATGAAAACGATGTGTTAGAGAGCTGAGTCTAGAGATGGTCCTAGAACCTGTTCAATGTCCCGATTGCCAGAGTGTGGATGTCGTTAAGCATGGTCGCAGTGCTGCTGGAAAACAACGGTATTGTTGCCGTAACTTAGAGTGTTCCAGACGATCATTTATCTTGAACTTCAGCTATCGAGGACGACTGCCTGAAGTCAAAGCGCAAATCAGCGACATGGCAATCA
>VFQU01000116.1_pt1 | contig 101725 bp, 96 predicted proteins | sample 3512311 | NCBI WGS metagenome assembly VFQU01 (sample SAMN10412377, study PRJNA504923) | tailings metagenome | isolation source: Relicate 3 Philex TSF3 active mining site | place: Philippines: Tuba, Benguet | collected 2017-08-29
GTATGTGTTGCATTGAGGTGAATCATACTGGAGTGACCCCTTGGGAAAAACATACGACCAACTGATCAATACTTCGGTAAAATCGAAGAGTGGGTGTGTGAGGGATTTGAGTGTCAGGAGAAAATAAAAGGGGCACTGTGTTAGCAGTGCCCCTTTTGACAAAGCTATCTTAAATATAGAGCTTAGAAGATATAAGTTGCATTGAGGCCAAGTAGCCAATTGCGGCCAGCCGCGGGTTCATAAAAGCGGCTATTTCCGTCGTTGACACGAATAGAGCCAATGTAATCCTTGTCGAAAATATTTTCTACGCGGACATATTCACTGAAGCGCCAGTTTTCTAACTTTTGCTGCAGTCCTGCTCGGATATTGAAGATGGTATAGGAGCCGGCTGTGTCTGTATTGATGTCGTTTACGTAGACTTTGCTGTTGTGTCGGGCTTCAAAAGCAGTGTTAAATCCACTGGCTTGATGTTTCCATGCGACTTCACCGTATATCTGCGTCTTATAAGTGCCGGGCAAACGGTTGCCTGATTCTATGGTCGTATTTAGCGCATTCGTGTAAGTAGAGTCAAACTTTGCGCTTAGTAATGTATAAGAGCCAAATACAGAAATATTGTTAGCAAACTTTGATGAAATCGAGAATTCAGCACCGTCGCGTTTTGTCTTGTTCGCATTCGTATAGGTAACGCGTCCTGCTGCGTTATCTTGAGTGACGATTTCATCATCGGTACGAACTCTGAATAAGGTTAGGTTCGCAATGGTATTGCTTCCAATGAATGCTTTTGTCCCGATCTCGAAATTACGGCTTTCGCTAGGTTTTAAACCCAGATTAGGACCGCTAGCCAGCGCTGTTGTAGCATAAGCCGCTTCAACGAATGTAGGCGTCTCAAAACCTTTGCCATAGTTTGTATAGATATTCCATGTTGGCGTGACTTTCCACACAGCCCCTATAACAGGAGTTGTTTTCTCATAGGTGACGCTTCCGCTGTTGTCTCCATTTGAGTTCGCTCCAGTAATAAAATTATCTTCTACTTCCAGTTTGATCTTGGTGCGTCTGGCTCCTAAGTGAAGGTCAAGATTGTCGAGTATTGACCACTGTGCTTGAATATACTTATCGGAGTTGGTGGCAATATTCTCTTCATCTCGATTTAAGTTGTTATTCTTGACACCATTGGTTGCGCCAATATCCAGTCGGTCATCATTCATCTTGCCATAAGTGAGGCCCAAGCTGAGGTTGTATGGACGGCTAAGTAATGAGCCCTTATTACTCCAGCGCAGATCTGTTCCCCAGAATTCACGATCAATCAAGCTAGCACGACCAGCCCCTGTATTGGGGTTGAGTGAGAGGTATTGTTCATTCTTGCGGTTACCCACGTAAGAAATGAGATTAATAGAATTATTCTCATTTATTTTGTGCTCAAGATTGAAACCGACTTGAGTTTGACTGCGAGAAACGCGAGTGTCTGCAAGTAATGCATTGGAAGGCGCTTGCTTGCGGTCGGCACGTACTTCATCCTTTCTGAGCCCAATTGGATCATCTGCTTCCTGATCGAACCAATTAACCAGAGTAGTGAGCTTTGTATCTTCATTCAAATTGAAGCGGAATTTTGCAGTACCTTGTTCTTTCTTGTTCCGGCTATGGTCGCGGTAGCCATCGGAAGAGTAATTACTGTAATTGATCAGGTATTCCAGTCCATCCGCAGTGCCTGCCGCGCGAGCATTTTCTCGGCGGGTGTTATAGCTGCCAAACAATACCCCCGCGGATAACTCATGGCCGGCTGGGGCATTTTCTGTCAATAGTTGTACGACGCCGCCAGATGAATTGCCGTATAGCGCTGAGAAAGGGCCGCGCATGACTTCAATGCCCTGCATTGCGCCAAGGTCAACACTGCCTGGTTGTCCACTGCCATCAGGGAAACTTAGTGGGATGCCATCAACATACACTCTGATTCCTCGGACACCAAATGCCGAGCGAGAGCCAAAGCCGCGAGTGGATATCTGCGGATCCTGCGCCATTTGCGAGCGGTTTTGGGCAGTGATACCGGGAACGCGGATCAGGCTTTCGGACAATGTCATTTGCGCCTGGCCATCTTGAATGTTTTCCTTGCTGACAACGTCAATGGCAACTGGTAAATCGAAGCTGCGCTGTGCTGCACGAGTCGCTGTCACGACAACGGGGGAGACAACTTGTAAGCCTTCGCGGGTTTCTGTGGAGGCATCTTCTGCCATGGCAGGGCCACTGTTCCATATGCCTAATACAGCAAGTGGAATGAGTTTGAGATGAAACTTGGAACGATGCATGCTGACTCCCCAATAATGCTTTTAAACTGTTTTATAAGGTGGCGAGCATAGGCGAAAGCGGTTAGTTTGACCATCAAGATAATCATGAATTTGTTCCGGAACCTTGCCCGGAAAGGAAAGATTGCAATATGTCGCGCGTGGGAAGGTGGGCTAGCAGGCCGGATTGACGGATGCACAGGCTCGCGCTGGCACAACCATATTGCAAGGCGGTAGATAGGTGGTTGCCTTGCAACAGGCTTGCCAGGAAAGCGCTAGCGAAAGCGTCGCCAGCACCTATGCTATCAACTACTTGGGTGTCAAAAGCTTCTTGTTGATGGATGCTGCCATCCTCTAGTAGGGCGACAACGCCTTGGTCGCCCAGAGTAATAACGAGAGATTTTCCTGGAAAGCGGTGGTTGAACTGGATGTGTCTTAACCATGCCAATGTGGTGCTTTGCGTTGAAAAATGTTCAGGCGTTTCATTTAGCCAGGCTTGAGCTTCTGTCTGGTTCATGATCAACATATCGGTGAGTGTCAGCAGCGTAGGGTTAATGGTGCGGTAGGGAGATGGGTTGAGTACTGTCATGCGGTTTGCCGCACGAGCAATGCTAAAGGCTGCGATGATGGCGGTATCAGGCAGCTCGAAAGGGGCATAAGTGAGGTCCGCTTGTTGTATATGCGCGGCTTGCCTTTGTATATCGGCCTCGCCAAGCATGGCATTGGCACCTGGGTAAATGATGATCTGGTTTTGGCCCTGCGCATCAATCAGGGCGACACCATGACCGTTATGCTCGGCAATGATTGCTGGAGCGATATGGTTGAGTTGCCATTCCGCCAATATGTGCTGTAGTTGTTGTTGTGATGTGGGGTGGTATCCGCAGGGCAGGGTACCGTTCAGGGGCACGGCTAATTTGTGCAGGCCCACCAGGACGTTGAGTCCCTTGCCGCCAGTTTCACAGTAAAAGTTTTCAGCTTGAAAGGACTCACCAGGGGCGGGGAAGCGGCGCACGAAGTACACATGCGCGATCATCAGGCTGGCAAGGATATAAGCATTCGAGCTGCTAGGTTTGAAGCTTGCCAGCATGGTTGTTAGCCTTTCATCTTGACCCGGTAGGCATAGGCATCGCCACGGAAAGTACCCTCGACATATTCCAGTAGAATGCTATCGTGAGAATAGCTACGGCGCTTGATCAGCAGGCAAGGTTGCGCGAAGCTGAAGCCGAAAGCCTGATTCTCGACTTCGTTGGAGAGTACAGCCTCTACCGTTTGTTCACACCACTCCAGGTGATGCTTGCACTGCTGGTTAATGGCTTGATAGATAGAACCTTGTAAATCAGCGGAAGCGAGCTCTGGTAGATGGTGCAGGTTATACCAAGCAATTTCGTGAGAAAGTGGTTTGTCATCGCCGTAGCGGATACGCTCCAATTTCAGGAGTGGGGCATTGGAGTTGAGGCCGAACATGGAGGCCATGCCACGGTCATTGGTGATGGTTTGTTCGAGGATACGCGTAGAGGGCTTCATGCCCAACTCATGCATTTCATCAGTAAAGCCGCGTAACCTGAACATATGAGTATCCAGTCGGCCAGGGGTCAGCACTGTTGTGCCACCTTTACGGTTGCTGGTGATCAGTTTACGGTTACGCAGCTCCATATAGCTGCGCTTGATCGTGATTTTGCTGACGCCTAAGGCCTCGGAAAATGCAGTCTCAGTCGGCAATTGTGTCCCCGGCTTGAGTTCCTGCTGCAATATCAGGGCTTCAAGTTGCCGATACAACTGTGCATACAACGGCTCAGTTGCATCCTTGTCTAGTTGAATCAGATCAGTAATCGAGGTTACATGAGCTTTGGTGGTTTTTAATGGGGTCACGCATAGGGCCTACAAAAAATCCACCTGCATATTAACCGCCGATGTGTCGAAAGTTCAACAGGAATATACATACACTCACATCTTATCTGTGATATTCCTTGCTCATTCAGGTGCAGATCATGGCTACCGGAATTGAGAAAAACCATTGGGCAGGGCTACAACAAACCTTCCATGACCTGAACTTGTACTTCTACACCTGCGGGTAAATTACCTATCGCGTCGTTCAGGACAATAAAACAATTGGCTTCAGACATCGAGCGCAGGATGCCGGAGCCTTGGTTGCCTGTCGGACGCACTTGCCAATTGCCAGCTGCATCAGCGAATAAGATGCCTCGCTGGAACTCTGTGCGGCCTGTTAGTTTGCGGATAGGCTCGGTGCAGGTGGCGTTGAGTAATGGCAATGCAGGCACCGGGTTTTTCCCTGCGAGATATAGCAAGGCATCTCGGACGAATTGGTAAAACGTGACCATGACGGAGACTGGGTTGCCGGGCAAGCCGAAATAATGAGCCGAGCCTACTTTGCCATAAGCGAGTGGACGGCCTGGCTTCATGGCGATTTTCCAGAAGACGACTTGGCCTAGTTTTTCCAGTAGTTGTTTCATGAAGTCGGCTTCACCCACGGAAACACCCCCACTCGTCAGGATGACATCTGCTTGGGTGGCGGCCTCTATGAGCGACTGCTCCAATGCGGCAGGGTCATCACGCACAACACCCATATCAATGATATCTACGTTCAGGCCTAGCAGCATGCCATGCAGGGTGTAGCGATTACTGTCGTAAATTTGCCCTGCGCCTAATGGTTGGCCAATGCTAACCAACTCATCTCCTGTCGAGAAGAAGGCGACTTTTAACTTGCGATAAACTGAGACCTCTCCGATACCAAGTGATGCGATTAGGCCAATATCCGCTGGCCGCAATTGGCGACCCGTTTCCAAGACGACTTGTCCTTCCCTCAAGTCTTCACCAGCATAGCGGACATTGGCCTGAGGTTTGGGAGGTTCTAGCATTGTCATGCGAGTGCCTGAAACCTCAGTACGCTCCTGCATAATCACAGTGTCGGTGCCTTGTGGAATCACTGCGCCTGTCATGATGCGTATACATTCTCCCGCATTGACAGTGCCTGTGAATGGATTGCCAGCATAGGCTGTGCCGATGATGTTCAAGGCAGGAGAGTTGATGTCCTGGCTATGCAGGGCAAAGCCGTCCATGGCGGAGTTATCATGGCTGGGCACATTCAACGGCGAGATGACACTCTTCGCAAGCACGCGCCCAACAGCGGCTTTTAGTGGCAGGGTTTCAGTGTCGCTGACGGGGTTCAGAAAGCGCTGGATAAATTTTCTTGCCTGCTGGACTGGCATCGAGTTGGGATCATAGTCATCCTGGCAACTGATGAGTTGGTTAAGCGATTGGGTTGCGGTCATGGCGTCAGGTCTTTCATCCATTGCTCGATAAAGTCGGCAATGGCTTCTGGGTTGTTCAGGTCTAATGTGGGCGTAGCTATGGCACCAAGATGTACATCGGTGGCGACGGCAATGATGCTTTGATCATCTACTGCCAGTAAGGGATAAGCTAGGCTGGGTCGGTGAATCTCAATCTTGCTGATGTCAGCTTGTTTGAAGCCTTCCACCAGCACCAAATCTATGGCTTCGTGATCAAGTTGTGGCAATAGCTCTTCAAGGTGCACTGGGTTCGCTGCCAACTCGGGAATGCGTTGGCGCTCTGTCATCAGAGCCCAGCGGATATCAGAGGCAACCAAGGTTTGCACGGCACCGGCTTCACGCAGGCGATAGCTATCCTTCCCCGGTTTGTCTACATCGAATTTGTGGTGTGCATGCTTGATCACTGATAGTCGCAGGCCTCGGGCGGTGAGTATCGGGATCAGTTTGGTGAGCAGTGTGGTTTTCCCAGAGCCGCTACCATAGGCACAAAAGCCCAAAATGGGACGCGGAAATGCGGTCAAGGTATTCACGAGGCCTGTTCCAGGCCGTGTAGTTCTTCAGGCGTGTTGATATTGGCGAAAGCCTGGGCCTGGTCGGTAAATGAGACGTCGGTACTATCGAGCTGGGCGATCCAGTCTGCCATTTTGCGTTCCCCTCGTTCTAAAAATTGCTCAAGGTTGGGCAGCAAAGAGCGGCGGCATAGACAGAAAACGGGGTGTGCTTGTTTGCCGGTTTTAGCAACGGCAATATCAGCATCCCGCTCTATCAATGCATTGATCAGACGTTTGGCCAAACTAGAAGGTAATAGCGGTGAGTCACAAGGGGCGGTGAGGATATATGGATGTTGTGCATGCAGCATGCCAGCATGCAGGCCTGCCAGCGGGCCAGCAAAATCACCTATTTCATCTGCTATCACGCGATAACCCAATTGCTGGTAACGATTAATCTCGCGATTGGCATTGATCAGTATTTCGTTCACTTGTGGTGCAAGGCGCTGTAATACATGCTGGATCATGGGCTGGTCATTGAATTCCACCAAGCCTTTGTCAGCACCTCCCATGCGCTTGCCTTGACCACCCGCAAGCACGACTCCTGTAATACTCATATGTCTTGGTCAAATATTGGCTCACCATGAAGATGTGCCAATAAATGTGATTGATTGCGAAGGGGAAATTTTACTTTATTTTCCATGCTTGCTACAGCCAATTGCCAGCAGGCAATACCGGAGTCAAATTAGCCGCCAGTCTGGGACATGAAGCGAATGACCGCAGGAGCGGCGCGCTGCAAGTCAAAGTCATGGCCCTTGGGTTTGATATGCATAGAGGCCAGGATAGCGTCCCGTAAAGGCTGGTCATCATGTGGGTAGTCACGTAGCAAGGGCATAAGGTCAATTTTGCTTTCCTGCCCCAGGCACAGGAAGAGTTCTCCCTTGCAGGTGATGCGTACGCGATTGCAGGCCTCGCAGAAATTATGGCTGTGCGGTGAGATGAAGCCAACTCGGGTATTCGTGTGGGCTACGCGCCAATAACGTGCTGGGCCGCCTGTTGTTTCTGTGCTGCTGACTAACGGGAAGTGTTCCTGCAATAATTTGAGTGTAGCCTGGTTGCTGACATAGGTAGACCCACGGCTATGGTCGACCTCACCTAGTGGCATTTCCTCGATGAAAGCAACATCCAGTGCTTGTTCAATGGCAAATTGCAGCAAGGGAATGGCTTCATCATCGTTGAAGCCTCGCATCAGTACTGTGTTGAGCTTGATGTTGGTAAAACCTGCATCCTTGGCGGCCTGGATGCCACGTAACACTTTATTGAGGTCGCCAACACGGGTGATCTTGCGAAAACGCTCGGCATCAAGGCTATCAACACTGATGTTGATGCGATGTAGCCCAGCCTTTTTCAGGGCATGGGCATAATGCTCCAGCTGTGAGCCGTTGGTTGTCATCGTCAATTCGCGCAATCCTGGCAGGTGGCCGATGTCTTCAAACAGCGATAATGCGTTTTTTCTCACCAAGGGTTCCCCACCTGTGATGCGTACTTTGCTGACACCAAGGCTGACAAAAGTCTTTACCAGTCGCCCACATTCCTCCAGGGAAAGTACCTCTTCGCGAGGGAGGAAACTCATTTCCTCACTCATGCAATAGACACAACGAAAATCGCAGCGGTCGGTGATCGACAGACGAATATAGTCCACACGACGATCAAACTGGTCGATCAATTGGGGAGTGTGGAGGATATCAGACATTGGCAGCTATTTCAGGCCCAGGTTGGATGCGATAAGATGCGTGGATTGTAAGTCCTTCAGTCAATACAAACAATATGGATTGCAGTCTGTCTTTATGACAGCAATCAGAGGTGAAAATTCCACATGAGCGCCATTAGCATCAAGATTCGTCTGCCTTATCAGCACCTGGTTGCCATTGGCCCAGGCAAGGCAGACTTGCTCGAAGCGATCAATCAAAGTGGCTCGATATCTGCAGGTGCCCGCGCTATGGGCATGTCTTACAAGCGCGCCTGGGACCTGGTGGATGCCATGAATAAGAGTTTTCGTGAGCCGCTGGTGGCAACGGCAACGGGAGGTAGCCACGGTGGTGGTGCCAGGGTGACGCCATTTGGCCTGGATGTGCTGACGCGGTATCGTGCGATGGAGGCTAAAGCCAACCTGAGTATTGCCCAGGATGCAGAGGCGTTGGCGTCAATGTTACAGCCCCTTCAAAAGGCTGGTTCATCCATACTTTGACGTACAAACAGGCGGAAGCTCTCACGCCTGTCTAGTGCACGATTGCCCGACCATATCAGTTGCCAGTTGTCACCTGGTGTCAAGCTGGCATGGCGACTATCATCTTGAATCAGATAAAGATCGCAAGCTGGGTTGTGGCTTGCCGGGGCGCTCTGTGGTTGGATCACTAGGTCGGTGTAATAATCAAGCAGGGCAGTTTGTGCCATGCCGATGCCATAGCTATTGATACATGAGTATTCGGCAGGCATGGCCTTGCTCAGGTCTTCAAATACATTCTTGTAGCTACGGGCGTTATCTATCCACGGTAGCCACAATGTCATCAATAATCCCCATGCCATGGTCATGCCGACCGCCCAGTTGGTTAATGCACCACGATTTGAGCGTTTGCTATTGGCGGCAACAAATAACCAGATGATGGTGACTGTCAGTGCGGCGGCTAGTGCCAGAATATTCAAATGTGCTTCTTGAGTGGCGGCAAGAAACTGCATGCGTTCTGCGATCTTGGCGGGAGTGCCTGTGAGCATCGCGAACCAACCCAACCAGATTAGTGATCCCATCATGCCGAACAGCAGCAGGCCAAACCAGTCCAGTGCGCCAGCAGCGCCTCGTCTCAATGTTTCTACGCTGCCTCCGGCGAGTACGGCAAGTGGCAGCAAGAGCGGCAGAATTTGAATTTCACGACGCTCAAACATCAACCCAATGATCACGAAACTGGCAGCAGAAAATACCAAAAGTAACTGCATCTTCGGCTTGTTTAGCAAGTTTGCCCGGTAGCGCCATGCTCCCCACGCAGCAATAGGCAATGCTGGCCAAGCGTACCAGAGTAAGGTGCGCATGATATAAGGGTGGTTGATGGTGGCTGAGCCGCGCATGCTATCTTGCCACCAGTTATTGAAATGGCCTAGATCAGCGTTGAACAGTAGCCATGGCCAGGCAAGCAGCCATGGGCTCGCAACTATTAAGCTCAACGTCGACACAATGGCGAAGCTTTTGCTACGCCACTGGGCGAACAAGATGGGCAATAGTGCCATGGTGAGGAGCACGATGAGCGCGCTGGCGATCCCGGTGGCCAGAAAGCTGATGCCGATTCCCGAACCGAGTAATGCTGCCGCTCTCAAGGGGCGACGCTTGGCAAGTGCTAACGCATACAATGCCATTGACAGTCCAGCCAGGGAGGCCACTTGTGGCATCAATAAGTGTGATGATGCAATGAGGCCGATGGAGGCGATGAAGATAAAGGTGATTTGGCGGCCTATGCCCACACCCCATAGTTCACGACCCAGCATGCCTACCATGAGCAAGGTAATGGTCATCCACAGGCTGTTGATCAACCGTGCAGCATCATGGAGTGGGAGAATGCCAGAGAGTAGTTTGCCACTGGCTGCTGCGCTCCAGTAGTAAAGCGGTGGATATTCTATGCTTTGCTGTCCTGCGGCAACGGGCACAAGCAAACCTTGGCCTTGTACCATGTTCTTGACGATGCTGATAGTTTGAGCCTCATCCGGCTTCCATGGTTCATGCCCGACCAAACCGAGGAATATCCAGGCCACACAGAGCAATATCAGCAGATGAGTCTTGGCGCGTTCGCCTACTCGTGCGCGTGGGGTTGCCAAGTGTGCTTGCCAATCGTGCTCAAGCTCGAATGCCATGAATATCCTTTAGTTTCGTTCGGTAATGCCTATGCATTTTAATCGCTTAGGGCATGATGCTGGGAAAAACAAAAAAGGCAGCCCAGGCTGCCTTTTTGTACAACATATCACCCTTGGGATTACATGCCGTATTTCTGACGGAACTTCTCAACACGACCAGCGGTGTCAAGAATCTTCTGCTTGCCAGTATAGAATGGGTGGGATTGAGAAGAAACTTCAATCTTGATCAGTGGGTATTCTTTGCCATCTGTCCACTTGATGGTTTCTTTTGCAGCGATAGTGGAGCGTGTCAGGAAGCTGAAATCAGCACCGATGTCCTGAAACACAACTTCGCGGTAATCTGGGTGAATGCCAGGTTTCATAATGTTTTACCTCTATATTGCCGGTTTGTGCGGCGAGCCAGTGTTAGGGTCCTGCCAAGCAGGAAAGGGGAGCATTATATGCAGCCTGTCAAGAAATTGCAAATCTCGACAGCTGATACTCATATATTAGCCTCTGCGCATGGAGTCGAAGAAGTCTGCGTTGTTCTTGGTGGCCTTCAACTTGTCGAGCAGGAACTCAATCGCCTCCAGGTCATCCATGGGGTAGAGCAATTTGCGGAGTACCCAAATCTTCTGCAATACGTCTTTTTCGATGAGCAACTCTTCACGGCGAGTACCGGATTTATTGACATTGATGGCAGGGTAAATACGTTTTTCGGCCATGCGACGATCAAGGTGCAATTCGGAATTACCGGTACCCTTGAATTCTTCATAGATCACGTCGTCCATACGCGAGCCGGTATCCACCAAGGCGGTGCCGATGATCGTGAGGGAGCCACCTTCTTCAATATTACGTGCAGCACCGAAAAAGCGTTTTGGACGTTGAAGCGCATTGGCATCCACGCCACCAGTGAGTACCTTGCCTGAAGCTGGCACCACAGTGTTATAGGCGCGTGCAAGACGGGTGATGGAGTCGAGCAGGATGACGACGTCTTTCTTATGTTCCACCAGGCGCTTGGCTTTTTCCAGCACCATCTCAGCGACTTGCACATGGCGGGTTGCTGGTTCGTCGAAGGTGGAGGCCACGACCTCACCCTTGACGGAGCGAGTCATTTCGGTGACTTCTTCTGGGCGTTCGTCGATCATCAGTACAATCAATACCACGTCGGGATGGTTGGCCGTAATAGCATGTGCAATATGCTGCATCATGACTGTTTTGCCTGATTTCGGCGGTGCGACCAGTAGTGCACGCTGGCCTTTGCCGATCGGTGCGATCATATCGATGACACGACCCGTAATATTTTCTTCACCGCGAATATCACGCTCCAGCACTAATGGCTTGGTCGGGAAGAGCGGTGTCAGGTTCTCAAACAGTATCTTGTGTTTGCTGTTCTCCGGTGCTTCGCCATTGACGCTGTCTACTTTGACCAAGGCAAAGTAGCGTTCGCCATCTTTGGGTGTGCGAATCTCGCCCTGAATCGTATCCCCGGTATGCAGGTTAAAGCGGCGGATTTGCGAAGGCGAGACATAAATGTCATCAGGCCCGGCAAGGTACGAGGTATCGGGGGAGCGCAGGAAGCCAAAGCCGTCTTGCAATACTTCCAGGGTGCCGTCGCCGAAGATGCTGTCACCTTTCTTGGCCTTGTTCTTCAATATGGCAAAGATCAAGTCCTGTTTGCGCATGCGGCTTGCGCCTTCAATCTCATTGGCGATGGCCATTTCGACTAGTTCAGTGACAGGGAGGTGCTTCAAGTCTGATAAATGCATATTTGGGAAGGCTCGTTGGAAATCAGAAGTGCTGTAAAACGGGGATTGTTTGAAGGATGACCGCCAGGTTCCTGTGGCGAGTGGTGCTTTAAGCTATTAGATGGAACCTGGCGCCAGGGTAGCGCTATTAGATATTGCTGTCAATAAATGCTGTCAATTGGGATTTGGAAAGTGCTCCCACTTTTGTCGCTTCCACATTGCCGTTCTTGAATAACATCAGAGTGGGGATGCCGCGAATGCCATATTTAGGTGGCGTATTTTGGTTTTCGTCGATATTGAGCTTGGCGATCTTTAAGCGATCAGCATACTCTTTGGAAATTTCGTCCAGAATTGGCGCTATCATTTTGCAGGGACCACACCATTCTGCCCAGTAGTCTACCAGCACAGGTACCTGGGATTGCAGGACTTCCTGATCAAAAGTATCGTCGCTGATGTGGGTAATATGTTCGCTCATTTGAACCTCTAGTGATGGTTTGGTTATGCTGGATACATTGCATTAGCCAGCTTGATATTGGCGGAGAGTGCCAAGTAATTTCGCTATCCTAGCGAAAAAAATCCTGCAAGTGAAGTATTGAATCAGGCATAGATATTGCTGGGATGCATGGATTTTTGCGATCTATAGTGCAGAAATCGCTTAATCCATCACGACAGGGCTTCATAAATGACCGAAAACGCGACAGGCAAGTTTCAATTCCTGGATGAGCCTGGAGAGCACGGCAAGGTATTCGCGACTTATGAGCATGTGAAGTTGTATAGTGCTTTTCAGCCCATTTATAGCTTGTCGCATTGCCGTATCGTTGGCTATGAGGGTTTGTTGCGTGCCATTGATGGGCGTAGGCAGGTTTCACCTTACCAGATATTTTCCCTGGCTCGCGATGAAGCGAGCATCGTGCATTTGGATCGATTGTCACGTGCGCTGCATTTGCGTAATTTTTGTAGCATGGGGCGCGATGGCGTAGAGTGGCTGTTCTTGAATGTCGATCCTCGCGTGATCGTGCAGGGAAAGCAATATGGTGCTTTTTTCAGGCAGTTGCTTGAAGAAAATAATATGCCGCCTGAGCGGGTCGTTGTGGAAATTATGGAAGGGGCGATTGACGATGAGCTTCAATTATCGGAGTCGGTGGGCTTCTACAAAGACCTGGGATGCCTAGTTGCGATCGATGATTTTGGCGCGGGGCAATCCAACTTCGAGCGCATTTGGCGGCTTGCCCCAGATATCGTCAAGCTGGATCGCTCAATGATTGTGCAGGCTATGCAAAAGCCAATGGCCCGGCGCTTGTTGCCTGGTATCGTATCCCTGATCCATGAGGCAGGCAGTCTGGTGCTTATCGAGGGGATAGAAACCTTGGAAGAGGCCATGGTTGCCATGGAGACCGATGTTGATCTGGTGCAAGGGCATTATTTTGGCATGCCTGCTCATACGCTTGATGAGTCCCATAGTGAAGGTAAGATATTGTCTTTGTTTGAGCGCTATCAGGCTTCGTCGGCGCTGGATTCCACCCAAAAGTGTTTAGCCTATTATCGTAGCGCTTTTGTACAGGCAGTCGCTCAATTGCAGGCGGGTAAAGTGCAGGAGCAAGCATTTGGCGAGCTCTTGGGGTTGAGGGGGGCAGATCGGTGCTACATCCTTGATCAGCAAGGGGTACAGCTTGGGGCAAGTTGCCTGGCGGATAGTGCTAGGCATGTGACAGATCGTTGTTATCAACCGCTCGCAGATGGGCGAGGGGCGGTATGGTTGCGTCGTCCATATTTGCGCCGCGCCTTGCAAAACCCTGGATCATTGCAGATGACGCGCCCCTATCTTTCGATTGCGACAGGTAAGTTGTGTGTCACGTTATCCATGGCCGTGGTGTTACATGGCGAGATTAGCGTACTGTGTTTTGATTTTAACTGGAGTGACGAGGTCGGTGGCGTGAAATAGTGCGCCAACCCATAGCGACGCACTATGCTGGTGCTTAATTAGAGTGCTTATACAGTGCTGAACTGAAAGTGATCAAATTGATTGGTGCGCTCAATCAGACGCGTAATCATCACGCGTTGATGGCTCCCATCTTCAAGCAGCAGCTCTATGGTTTTTGCCGGGCCATAAGTGCCCGGTGCTCCAATCAGGGAGGGCGACTGCTTGAGCGTAGGTATTTCGGGCAATAGGAACAAGGGCACCGCGCCGTTATCTTCAGTTTGCATGTTGATAGGCTTGGCTTCTGGCGCTAAGAGCTGAATGCCGATGTCTAGATGGCGATTCTCTGTATGGCTTGCCCAACGCAACACACCAATTGCCCAGTGCGTGGTATGGCTGATTCTTACACCGACCAAGTCACCAATATGTAAGTGTGCTTCCGCCGCTGGTAGTTTACGCAAGGCCATACCGCCCGCGCTGATGTTGAGTGCTTGCCAGCGTGAATTGCGAGGCAGCTTGCCAGGGATGTTATCTGAGGTAGATAGGTTCTTGGTGATGAGTGTGTGATGTAATGCTGGTAAACCTATCGCCAGCTCAATGCCATCATTCTTCGGTGTGCGCGTGAAAATTCGCTTGGGAGATGCTCCCCAATGACGCAGTAAATAGGTCAGCAAATCCTGATAGCGTGGCTGGCTTGCGCTTTCTGGCAAGCCAGCTTGTGCCGGGAATGGGCCAAGCTGGCCTTGTTTGATGTGTTGATGGATCTGGCGCGCTAGATCCATAGTCAATAAGAAGAAATCTTGTTCTTCGTCGACTTTGCGCAAGCGTTTTCCTAGCGGTACGGGTGGTTTATCCCGGTTGCTGGAGATCAGAAAAATAGCCGCTGGGTTTTCAATGGTCTCAGGGCGTTGTAGCTGGGTGAGATGTGCGAATCGGGTAATGTAGTCGCAGGTTAACTTGATGTCTCGCTGGGAGAGATGTTGCGGGTCGGCCAGGCTGAGCAAGAGAGCTTGCTTGTAAATATGGCTGATCGGCAGGAGTTGATTGCGTACTGGATCTTCAACCGTACTGGTTTCTAGCTCGCGTTGTACGGCAAAAGAATACACTTGGTGCAATTCGCCCCAGAGCGAAGGAGGTTGCGCACGGTAGGTTTCATAATAAATCTCGAGCTGCATGCGCAAGGCATCCAGTATGCGATGCAGGCACAGTGCAATGGGTTTAGTGCCGCCAAATTTGAACAGCTTGGCTTCAAAGTCAAGCAGGGCAAGCTTGTAGCCGTAGGCCATTTCTGTCCACAAGGTGTTGGCTAAGGCCGCATATTGCTTTTCTTGCTCAGGGAGAGGGAGCGGCGCGTTGCAGTAGTGGCTAGCAAGCGACTCCGTGGTTGCGATGATCGCCGGGCGGTAAGTTTCCAGCGCTTTGATCCGGGTATCCGCTGCAACCTTTTGCCTATTCAGGATTTCCAGCTCTTCTTGTAACGCTTGGGAGGTTTCCAGAATATTGGTGACCGGGAGCGCGTTCAGGAACTTGATAATCTTGGCTGGCCTTGTCTCCGCGACAATGAGTGGATGATCCACCAGCACTGGTACATTCAAATTCAAGACCATCCCCTCATCTTAATCCCCTTTAAAGTGGGGATGGTAATTAGTCTTGGTTGTTTTGTCACTGCCTGAATAAAGGCTGTGGCGCTTTACCAGCTTGTTACCTATGAGTGGTGGACTGTCTGAGAATATTTATGGCGCAGAGATGCTGTTGCCGTCGGCATCCAGCACATTGAGCTGGTTCTCATCGACAAAATGCATGAGTTGGTTGAAGCCTTCAGGGTTTGTATCCTTGAGCTTCAGGTCGACAGCCAAGCAGCGCACACCTTCGATAACGCGAGGTTTGAGATAAGGGGAATAACGCAACTTGCGATCTGCGCCGAAGCTGGCGTAGGTGCTGCACATTCTATCTACCCAGTCACTGGGGCGGAAAGGCTTGCCAGCACGGGTTAAGCCTTGAATGATGATTTCGTTGATGCCTGATTTTTCTGTCGTGCTCATGCTTATATAACCATTCGCTCAATCTTATAGGGCATTCTAGCACCCAATCGAGCCGCACGGGCTGATTGGGTGGCAGTACGATTGCCTTGCTTAGTCGATATATTCAAATACCTTGACGACCTTGCCTACGCCGCTGGTGCTACGGGCAATGTCTACGGCATCTTCAGCCTCTTGCTTGGTCACAATGCCTAGTAGGAACACGGTTGTCGCTTCTGTCACCACTTTGACATAGTTAGAGGGGAAGCGATTTTCCTTCACCATACGTGCTTTCACCTTGGAGGTGATGTAGGTGTCATTGTTGCGCTCGCTAAAGGTACTCTTGGTATCAATCACGATCTCATTGGTGATATTGCGTACGTTATCGACAGTGCGCACGGCTTTTTCAGCAGCTTCCTTGCTGGCTGCATCTACAGCTTCACCAGTAAGCAAGACATTGCGGTTGTAACTGGTGACTGTGATGTTGTTCTTTTCCCCAAGTTCTTGCTTGACGGCGTGAGAGGCCTTGAGTTCTATGTTCTGGTCTTCGATATAAATACCAGAAGTTCTGCGGTCGGCAGCCATGGCGCCGCCAGCCGCTGCGCCGCCAATGACGGCGGGCACGCAAGCGGCAAGCTGAGTAGATAAAGCCAGCGCCAGGAATAAAGGGGCTAGTGGTAAGCGGGAAAGTGCGCGCATATTAATTCACTCCTAACAAAAGACAATCAATGGCATCGCAGATGCAATGCAGGGTCAACATGTAAACTTCCTGGACTCTAGCAGGGTGCTCGTGCGGCACCCCGATATGGATATCTTCTTCTGTCAGAAGTTCCACGAGCTCGCCACCATCCCCACCGCTAAAGGCGATGACGTGCATGCCTGCTTCCTTGGCTGCGGAGATAGCGTGCAGGATATTCTTGGAGTTGCCGCTGGTACTCAGGGCCAGGAGGATGTCTCCGTGATGGCCGAGTGCCGTGATCTGCCGCGCAAATACCTGTTCAAAGTGATTGTCGTTAGCAATCGATGTCAGGGTTGAAATGTCGGCAGGCAATGCAATGGCGGCTAATCCGGGACGCTCATGTACATAGCGGTTGAGCATGCGAGATGCAAAGTATTGTGCATTCGAGGCGGAGCCACCATTGCCGCAGGCGAGAATCTTTTTCTCATTGAGGAGCGCTTGAACAATCAATTCTGCGGAGTTGGCAATGGGGGGGGCCAGCAGTTCGGCTAGCTCAAGCTTGAGGTGTCCGCTTTCTTCAAAATGTGCGGTAATGCGGGTGTGAAGGTCATTCATGGTGTGATGTCGGTAGTTGTTTCGCTATCAGGCGCCAAATGCGTCCTGAATCCATTCAATATGGTTTGGGTTGAGTCCCGTGAGCAACACTGCATCAAAGCGGCAGGCGGCTTGATGGCGGTGTTGTTGCAGAAAGTGTTCGGCAGTGCGAATGAGTTTTTGCTGCTTGGGAACATTGATACTCGCCGCTGCGCCGCCATATGTGGCTTGGCTGCGCATGCGTACCTCAACGAAAACAATGCTGTTGCCTTGTTGCATGATGAGGTCTATTTCGCCAAAGCGGCAACGATAATTGCGTGCCAGCAATGATAAGCCTTGGCTTTGCAGGTAATTGGCGGCCAGGGCTTCGGCATCATCTCCGAGTTGTTTCAAGGTGTGGTTTCCAACACAACACCTTGTGCGCTGAAGCGACCATTGGCTAATTCGCGGCTAATGACGCCTTCAGGTGAAATGCTAATCTTGCCTGTGAGTCCCTGCAAAGTCTGTGCTTGTTGCGGATGCTGGCTCAGGTGGGTGAGGATGCGATAGGCATCTGCACCCAAGGCAAACCAACGCTGCATTTCTCCTGGTGGAAGGTCGGCAGCGGATGGACGCAGGTTCGCAAATTCAGTCGCATCTGGCTTGAGCAACCATGGCATATCCAGGAAACGTATCGCATTCAGGACATCGTTTTCCTTATCTTGTGCTACGCCTGCATAGATGTGTGAGGTGGCAAAGGTCGGCGTGGCTGTATCAAGATAAGGTCGGATTGTTCTGGCTTCCTCATAATTGGCCGCAAGAAAAATCATATCTGCCGGGGTGGCGGTGATTTTTGCCTGTAGTTCTGTGGGGTTGCTGCCTTCCGTAAATGCCAGCTGTTGCGTAATGCGTCCGCCTGCTGCAGTCCACTCGCTATTGAAGGCTTCGGCCATGCGTTCAGCTAAGTGGTTGCTGCCTGTTGCGATCGTGGCAGTTTGCATGCCCAGGCGTTGTGCCAGCCTGACGAGTTGAGTAATTTCCGTTTCAAGAGGCAGGCCAAAGATATAGAGGTTGGGTGTATTGCTGGCAGCGGTGTCACTTTGGTTCAGGGCCAGGGTGGGGATGGTAACCGCCTGTTGGCTCAAACGGGTGACCTCGTCTCGCGTGAGCGGCCCCACAATCACTTGCACGCCATCATTGACGGCATGTTGGTAGGTGTCGGCAATATTGGCCGGGTTGCCATCGGTGGCGTATAGCGTAAGTTCGCGTTGATCTTTCGCTTGTGATTGGGCAGCGGCAAACCCCTGCTCTATGGCATCCGCAGCTGGGTAGTAGGCTTCTACCGCGAAGGGGAGGATAATACCTATCTTCCCGCCTGGTTGATTGTCGATGGTCGCAGTGTTTGTGGTTGCTGCTGCGCTTTGTGGGCGCTGGGCAATGAGCTCTTGACTAAAGCCTTTGCTTGCCGAGTGGCCGGGGTAAAAGTCGGCCCAGTTTTTCAGTGCGCTATCGTCTTGTTCTTTGGCGGCCAGCGCTAGGTCGATCCAGCCCTGGATATCAGTATCTGGGCTTTCACCACGGATGTTGACGAGTTCCTCGTGGCTGAGCTGACTCAAGCCATCCCAGATTTTCTCATGATTGTGATTGCGGCTTGGGTCATCATCCAGGAACCTCTCGGCGGTGACTCGTTCGGCCAATGCACGCAAGGGATCAGGTTCTTGCTCATAGGCGAGCGCAAGGCTTGCGTGTAAACTTGCGGCTGCTTCATTGTTGAGTGACGGGTTGGCTTTTAATGGCAGTAGTAGCCTGAAAGCAGAATCAAAGTCCTGTTGCGCAGCAGCAATATTACCCGCCAGCAGCTTGGCATAAGCCGACTGGCTGGGAATCCGGTTCAGTGCCACCGTGGCACAATCAATGTTGCGGGTCTGCAGGCATACCATGCCTTCGTGGAATCGAGTCTCCGGCGGGACGGTGTTGGGAACAGTCGTTGCTGCCATGACCTGCATAGGCAGCAACATCCATGTGAAATACAGAAGGGCGAGCAGTCTTTGGATCATAGTGGGACATTATATGTGGTAGCCACGCCAATTGGAAACCTGCAAGACATCAGCTTGCGGGCGCTGGAGGTGCTCAAGGCGGTGGATGTGGTTGCTGCTGAAGATACGCGTCACACTTCCGGCCTGCTCTCACATTTTGCCATCCAGAAAAAGCTGGTGGCTGTGCACGAGCATAATGAGCGCAGGGCTGGTGAGCAGTTGATACAACGCTTGCAGGCAGGGGAATCCGTTGCATTGGTGAGTGATGCTGGTACGCCGGGCGTGAGTGACCCCGGGGCTATGGTGGTTGATTTGGCGCACGCAGCAGGCATCAAGGTGGTGCCGTTGCCAGGTGCTTCTGCCGTGGTGGCTGCGATGTCGGCATCTGGCGTGATGGCGCCAGGGTTCCAGTTCTATGGTTTTTTGCCGGCCAGTGGTAGCCAGCGCCGCTCTGCTTTGCAATTGTTGGCAGATGTCGCGGTAACGCTGGTGTTTTACGAGGCGCCACACCGGGTGCTGGATAGCGTGGAAGACATGGCTACTGTGCTTGGGCAGGATCGTACCTTGATTATTGCCCGCGAACTGACCAAAACCTTTGAAACCATACATCGTTTGCCCTTGGCGCAAGCGAAGACGTGGCTAGAGGCTGATAGTAATCGCCAGCGTGGTGAGTTTGTGTTGCTGGTAGCGCCTGCGCCGGTGAAGGAAGCGGTTGTACTTGATGATGAGGCGGTGCGGGTGCTGACGTTGCTATTGGCTGAATTACCCTTGAAGCAGGCGGTCAAGCTGGCCACTGAGATTACCGGGGCCAAGAAAAATGCACTTTATGAGTTGGCCCTCAGCCTCAAGCAATCCTGAATACTATAGTTTAGATATATTGAATAGAGAGTTTCATGACGACTACGATCACGATTACCCGTCCTGATGATTGGCATCTACACTTGCGCGATGGTGCAGCTTTATCTGCCGTGCTGCCTGATACTGCAAAGCGCTTCGGGCGTGCGATCGTGATGCCCAATTTGCGCCCGCCCGTGACGACCACTGCGCTAGCGCGAGCCTATTGCGAGCGCATTTTGCAGGCTTTGCCAGCAGGCTCAAGGTTTGAGCCCTTGATGACCTTGTACCTGACAGATAACACCAGTGCAGCAGATATCACCCTCGCGAAGGAAAGCGGCATCGTCCATGGCGTGAAGCTTTATCCAGCGGGAGCCACGACCAATTCGGACTCTGGCGTGACCAATCTTGGCCATTGTGTGCAAGCGTTGGAAGCCATGGAGAGACACGGCATACCCTTGCTGGTGCATGCGGAAGTGACTGATGCCGATATTGATGTGTTTGATAGGGAACGGGTTTTTATCGAGCGAAATATGATCCCCTTGTTACAGCGCTTCCAGGGCTTGCGTGTGGTATTTGAGCACATTACCACTAAGGATGCGGCTGACTTTGTCACTGAGGCACCTGACAATATCGCGGCTACCGTGACGGCTCATCACCTGCTGATGAACCGTAATGCCATGTTTAATGGCGGGATTCGACCACATCACTATTGCCTGCCAGTGCTGAAGCGCGAGGAGCATCGTCTGGCGCTGGTGGCTGCCGCCACGTCAGGGAATCCCAAGTTTTTCCTTGGAACAGATAGTGCCCCGCATGCCAAGTCTGCAAAAGAAGCGGCTTGCGGTTGTGCGGGCATGTACACTGCACATGCTGGAATAGAGCTATATGCAGAGGCGTTCGAGGCGGTAGGTGCATTGGATAAACTGGAAGGGTTTGCCAGCTTTCATGGGCCAGATTTTTATCACTTGCCACGCAATGTAGATACGGTCACGCTAGAGAAGGCGACATGGGAAGTACCAGTCAGCCTGCCATTTGTCGATGATGAGTTGGTACCTTTGCGCGCAGGCAGCACCATTGCCTGGCGCTTGAAGTAAAAACACTATCAGGGTTGATGCCCTGCAATGGCTGGGGTGCGGCTGTGGTAAACTAGCCTCGAAGCTGGCCAGGCAGCCGCCGCTCGCGTAAGCGAGGGGAGGAAAGTCCGGGCTCCATAGAGCGGGATGACGGCTAACGGCCGTACGCAGCAACCTTTAAGTTGCAAAACTTAAAGGCCAAGGCGAGGAATAGGGCCACAGAGACGAGTAAGCCGTAAGGTGGATGTGAAACGCGGTAACCTCCATCCGGAGCAAGGCCAAATAGGGTAGCAATGGCGTGGCTCGCGCTGCTACCGGGTAGGCTGCTTGAGCCTGGTGGTAACGCCAGGCCTAGATGAATGGCTGCCGCCCGCATTGCGGGAACAAAACCCGGCTTATCGGCCAGCTTCATTTTCTTGTATTTTTGCGACCAGCCTGGTCAATACTTTCTCTTTTTCATTCCTTCTACCAAGATTCAATCACCTCTTTAGCGTTTCTCATAAAGCACTTTCACTACATTTCCTATCTCCTTATTTTTTAAGGATAAAAATTTTCTCACGAAAATGATCTAAGTCATTGTCCTGTAAAGGAAAAATCCTAAAAAAGCCCTTGCATTGGCATTTTTTTTTATCTATAGTGGGTGTTAGTGGAGAAAAGTGGAGTTTTGTGGGGTGTCGCCAGCCAAAAGTTGATTGCTCATCTCCAGGCGGTTGGCGATTCTCGACTCCTGATTTCATTAACACAACATGCTGTCACCTGTGCGAAATGGTGCCAGTATCCGGTAAAGGGGCCTCATGTTTCGCGGTGCGACATCTTTGAATATGGATGCCAAAGGCAGGCTGGCTGTGCCAGCCAAGCACCGTGACGCCCTGCACGCTCAAAGTGAGGGCAGTCTCGTCCTGACTGCGCATCCTCATCGTTGCTTGCTTTTATATCCCCAGCCTTCTTGGGAGCCTATTCAGTCCAAGGTGATGGCACTTTCCAGTTTTGATCGTCAATCCAGTGCTTTGCAGCGGTTGCTGGTTGGTTTTGCCGAGGATGTCGAGCTGGATAGCGCTGGTCGTTTGCTCGTTTCACCGGTGCTGCGGGAATTTGCCGGGCTGGAGAAGCAGGTGATGCTGGTGGGGCAGGGTAGCCATTTCGAGTTGTGGGGGATGGAGGCTTGGCGCGCTCAGTTGCAGCAAGTGATGGCAGCCGAGAATATGGAGTTGCCGGCCGAGTTGGAGGGCTTCTCGCTGTGAGTGCAGGCATTCGCCATGTACCCGCTCCCCAGGTTTCTCAGCATGTAACGGTTTTGTTGGACGAGGCAGTGGAGGCGCTGGCGATCAAGCCCGATGGCATTTATGTCGACGGTACGTTTGGTCGCGGCGGACATAGTCGCCAAATACTGGAGCAACTGGGGTCGCAAGGACGTTTGATCGCGTTGGATCGTGATTTGGCTGCCATTGAGGCGGCGCGGAATATCCAGGATGCGCGATTCACGATTGTCCATAGTCATTTTGCTGCCATGGCACAAGTGCTGGCAGATCTGAATATTCAACGAGTAGATGGTGTGTTGCTTGATCTGGGGATTTCTTCTCCGCAGATCGACGAGGGCGAGCGCGGCTTCAGCTTCAGGTTTGATGGCCCGCTTGATATGCGTATGGATCAAAGTCGTGGGCAGACTGCCGCGGAGTTTATTGCGACGGCGACTGAACAGGAATTGACGGGGGTAATCAAGGAATATGGTGAAGAACGGTTTGCTAAACAGGTTGCAAGGGCGATTGTTGCGCAGCGCACAGGAGGGATGGTCATCTCCACTACCGGACAACTTGCCAAGGTCGTGGCAGGGGCGGTCCCCAAAATCGAGCCTGGCCAAGACCCGGCGACGCGCACCTTTCAAGCTCTACGGATTTTCATCAATCAGGAGCTTGAGGAATTGTCGCTGACGCTTCCTCAGTGTTTATCTGTGCTTGCTCCGCAAGGGCGCTTGGCTGTGATCAGTTTTCATTCATTGGAGGATCGCATCGTCAAGCGCTTTGTGCGTGCCGAGCAAGACAGGGATGACTTGCCTGCCAATTTCCCGGTACGTGCCAAGGACTTGCCACAGCCACGCTTGGTGGCGGTTGGTCGTGCCATTCGCCCAAGTGAAGCTGAGGTGAAGCGTAACCCTCGCTCGCGTAGCGCGGTGCTGCGCGTCGCGGAAAGAACCGCGGTGCAATGATGGTGAAGCTCAACCTGATCCTTTTCTTGGTGGTCATTGTGGCGGCGCTAGGCGTGATTACGTCACAACACAAGGCGCGCAAGCTGTATATCGAGTTGCAGCAACAAGAGGAAATGGCGAAGCAGTACGAGATTGAGTGGGGGCAATTGCAGTTGGAGCAAAGCACCTGGGCCATGCATTCCCGTATTGAGCGCATTGCTGAGAAGCGCCTGAATATGCAGGTGCCTGATCCTGCTCGTATACAGGTGGTGGCACCATGATGCACGCGATGCGCACCCGTGGCGTTGGTTCTAAACCACGCGTGGTAGTCAGGCTGCCAGTTTGGCGTCGCCGTTTGTTGTTGGCGATGGTGCTGGGCGGTTTTGCCGTTCTGCTGGGGCGCAGTGTGTATTTGCAAAGTGTGCATAAATCATTCTTGCAGCAAAAAGGCGATGCGCGGTACAGCCGCTTACTGAGCTTGCCTGCGCATCGCGGCAAGATTACGGATCGCTATGGCGAGCCGCTGGCGATCAGCACGCCGGTTGAATCTATCTGGGCCAGCCCGCCCGATGTGAAGGCAACACCTGAGCAGCTGACAAAGCTGGCCAGCCTACTCAAGCTCAAGCGGGAAGTGGTTAAGTCCAAGTTTGATAACACGCAGCGCGAGTTTGTGTACCTCAAGCGACGTTTGCCTCCAGAGCTTGCCGCACAAGTGATGGGGATCGGTATTCCTGGCGTATTCATGCAGCGTGAATACCGCCGGTATTACCCTGCTGGTGAAGTGACTGCTCACCTAGTGGGATTTACCGGCATTGATGATAACGGCCAGGAAGGCTTTGAACTGCATTCCCAAAAATGGTTATCAGGCAAACCGGGTAGCCGTCGCGTGATCAAGGATAGACAAGGTCGTATCGTCGAAGACCTGGAGGCAGTCAAAGTGCCGCAGGATGGTCATGATTTAACGTTGTCCATTGATCGCAAGATCCAATACCTGGCCTATCGGGAATTGGCGGCTGCGGTGGAGGAACACAAGGCCAAAGCCGGTTCTGCAGTGGTGTTGGATGCCAAGACTGGCGAAGTGTTGGCTATGGCTAATGTCCCAAGTTATAACCCGAATAATCCTGTGAACCTGACGGGCGGACGATCACGAAACCGTGCCATTGTCGACACCTTTGAGCCAGGCTCCACGCTGAAGCCTTTCACTGCTGCTGCTGCCTTGGACAGTGGGCGCTACAAGCCCAGTACGTTGATCGAGACTTCGCCTGGCGCGATGCGGATTGGCACTGCCACCATTCGCGATGCACACCCGCAAGGTTTACTCACTGTGGCGCAGGTCATCCAGAAATCCTCCAATATTGGCTCCGCCAAAATGGCGCTAAGCATGGAGCCACACTATATGTGGAGTATTTACAACCAGGTGGGTTTTGGCTCTCCCACGCGTATTGGCTTCCCTGGGGAGGCTTCTGGCAAGTTACGTAACTACAAAACCTGGCGTCCGATTGAGCAGGCCACCATGTCCTACGGGCATGGGATCAGCCTGACTTTATTGCAACTAGCGCGTGCTTACACGGTATTTACCAATGATGGCGCTGTATTGCCGGTATCTTTGCTCAAACTCAAGGAGCCACCAGTAGGACATCAAGTCTACAAGCCAGAAAGCGCACGGCATTTAAAAGATATGATGGAAACCGTGATTATGCCTGGCGGCACCGCGCCACGGGCCCAGGTGCTGGGCTATCGCGTGGGTGGTAAGACTGGTACAGCGCATAAGCCAGGCGTAGGTGGCTACCAGGCTAATCATTATGTGTCTTCATTTGTCGGGTTTGCACCCGCATCCAATCCGCGCCTGATCATTGCCGTGATGATTGATGATCCAAGCGGCGGCAAGTATTACGGCGGTACGGTGGCTGCACCGGTATTCAGCAAGGTGATGGCCGGTGCTTTGCGTATGCTGGCTGTGCCGCAGGATGCACCGAACAATAACGTCGTCATCCCGGTCGATGATCTGCCTGAAATCAAGGAGGTGGTATGAGCCTGCCTAGCCTTGATGTAAACCATTTCACTGGTATTACCTCTGATAGCCGCCAAGTGAAGGCTGGCAACCTGTTTCTTGCTTATCCAGGTGAACAGGCCGATGGCCGTTGCTTTATTGAGCAGGCCATTGCGCAAGGCGCTACGGGCGTACTTTGGGAGCTGGAGGGTTTTGACTGGAACCCTGCATGGAGTACGCTCAACCAGCCTATTTCTGGCCTGCGGCAGCAAGCAAGCCAAATCGCCGGGGAGTTTTACGGTCATCCATCGCGTACGCTCTGGATGATAGGTGTGACTGGCACTAATGGCAAAACCTCTTGCAGCCATTGGCTGGCACAGGCATTCAATGCCTTGCAGCGCAAGGCAGTTGTGATTGGCACGTTGGGCAATGGCTTCCCGGGTGCTTTATCTGTTGCTGTTAATACCACACCCGATCCTATCCACTTGCAAGCCATGCTCGCAGACTACCTGCAAGTCGGTGCTGAAGTTGCAGTGATGGAAGTGTCTTCGCATGGCCTGGATCAAGGCCGCGTGAGTGGCGTGGTCTTCAAGGTAGCGGTGTTGACCAACCTTACGCGTGACCACCTGGATTATCACGGCGACATGGACAGCTACGCTGATGCCAAGCGCAAATTATTTAATGTCGACGGTTTACAAATGGCTATCCTCAACCAGGATGACGCGTTTGGCCGGGAGCTGCTAAGCGAGCTTAAATCCCGCGGTCAGCCAGTCTTGAGCTATGGCTTGAGCGGTGGCGATGTACGCGGACATGATCTTTATTTCGACGCAGATGGTTTGCATATGCAAGTGCAGACCCCGCAAGGTGCCGCAACGGTGCATGCCAAGCTGGTTGGCCGTTTCAATGCCAGTAATCTGCTCGCGGTGCTTGCGACATTGCTGGCTTCAGGCGTTGAGTTACAAGATGCCGTGCGTGTGCTGGCTGATATTCGTCCTGCACCAGGCCGCATGCAGCAGTTGGGTGGTGGTGATCAACCGCTGGTGGTGGTGGATTATGCCCATACGCCCGATGCCTTGGAAAAAGCACTGTTAGCCTTGCGCGAGCAAGCCAAGGCTGAGCTGGTCTGTGTATTTGGTTGTGGTGGTGATAGAGATAAAGGTAAGCGCCCACTCATGGCGGAGGTTGCATCAAGGTTGGCAGATAAGGTGGTGGTGACTTCGGATAACCCACGCAGTGAAGAGCCAGCAGCGATCATCAATGAGGTGGTGAAAGGCTTACATGGGTTGGCGCAAGTGGAGCCAGATCGCGAACGCGCTATTGCTCAGGCAATCAAGTCTGCCCAGGCAGGAGATGTCGTACTGATTGCGGGCAAGGGCCATGAGGATTACCAGGAAATCGCTGGTGTGCGCTATCCATTCAACGATGCTGCCGTGGCGGCTAGTGCATTGGGAGTCGCGGCATGATGTATTTGTCTGAAATTGCTAAGGCGACGGGCGGCACCCTATTAGGAGAGGATGTACTGATTCAGTCTGTCGGTACCGACAGCCGTAAGCTGGAAGCCGGGCAATTGTTTGTTGCGCTCAAGGGAGAGCATTTTGACGGCCATGATTATGCCCGCGATGTATTGAAGCAGGGGGCGGTAGCCGTATTGTTGTCGCATGAGGTTGATGCGTTGCCTGCAGTCTTGGTGAATGACACACGCTTGGCGCTTGGTCGCCTGGCCGCTTATTGGCGACAAAAATTCAGCATTCCTGTGGTGGCGATTACCGGCAGCAACGGCAAGACCAGCGTTAAGGAAATGCTGGCGGCTATCTTGCGTGTTGCAGCAGATTCGGAAGATGCCGTGCTCGCAACCCAAGGCAATCTCAATAATGATCTCGGCTTGCCACTGACCCTGCTGCGCTTGCGCGGAACGCACCGTTACGCCGTGGTGGAGATGGGCATGAACCATGCTGGCGAGATTAGTTATCTCACGCAGATTGGCTGCCCCGATGTGGCTCTGATCAATAACGCAACCTCTGCCCACCTTGGTGGCCTGGGGTCAGTCGAAGGTGTGGCAAAAGCCAAAGGTGAAATTTTCGAGGGCTTGGTAGTCGATGGTACGGCAGTCATCAATATGGATGATGCCTTTGCAGGTTTCTGGCAAACATTGGCTGCTGGGCACAAGGTACTCACATTTGGTCTCAATGCAGGCGCAGATGTCACGGCAGAATATAGGCTGGAGGCCGATGGTAGCGAGGTGCATTTATCTACACCAGCTGGTGAGCAATCGTTCCGTTTGCCTGTACCAGGTTTGCACAATATTAGGAATGCATTGGCCGCCACTGCCGCAGCGTTATCCGTCGGGGTATCGCTGGATGCAATCGCAACGGGGCTAAGCGGCTTTGGTGGCGTCAAGGGGCGGTTGCAGCGTAAGCCCGGCCAGCAAGGTGCCTTGATCATTGATGACACTTACAACGCTAACCCTGCCTCCATGCGCGCCGCCGTTGATGTGTTGGCCCGCCAGCCTGGCAAGCGCTTGTTGGTGATGGGCGATATGGGTGAGCTTGGCGAGAACGAGCAGGCATTACATACCGAGCTTGGAGTTTATGCCAAGGCAGCCGGACTGGATGGCTTGTATGCATTGGGCACATTGGCTGGACAGGCAGTCCAGGCTTATGGCAGCGGGGCTAGCCACTATGACACGGTTGAATCGCTGACGACAGCATTACTGCCTGAACTGGCACCTGATACCACGGTCCTGGTCAAGGGCTCGCGTTTTATGCGCATGGAGCGGGTCGTCGACCTGCTGCAAGAACAAAAGGAGAACCATCATGTTGCTTGAACTCGCTCGCTGGCTGGCCCAGGATATTCGCGGCTTCAATGTGTTCAATTACATCACCTTGCGTGCTGTGCTTGCGACATTGACGGCATTGGCTATCTCTTTCCTAGTCGGGCCTGCCCTGATTCGCAAGTTGACCGAATACAAAGTGGGCCAGTCCGTACGTGACGATGGCCCGCAAACCCACTTGGTGAAGGCTGGTACACCTACCATGGGCGGTGCATTGATCTTGATTGCGATTGCAGTCTCGACCTTGCTTTGGGCAGACCTGACCAATCGCTTTGTCTGGGTTGTGCTGATCACGACCCTAGGGTTCGGTGTGATTGGCCTGGTGGATGATTGGCGCAAGGTGGTTTACCGCAATCCCAAGGGCTTGTCCGCCAAGGCTAAATACTTCTGGCAATCATTGATCGGTGCGGGTGTCGCGGTTTATTTGTTTTACACCGCGACGGTGCCTGCTGAAACCGAATTGATCGTGCCATTCTTCAAGCATTTGGTGCTGCCATTGGGCGTGGTGAGCTTCATCGTCCTGACTTATTTCGTTATCGTCGGCACCAGCAATGCCGTCAACCTCACTGATGGCCTGGATGGCCTCGCCATCATGCCAACTGTAATGGTGGCGAGTGCATTGGCCGTTTTCGCCTATGTGGCGGGCCACCTGTATTTCTCCAAGTATCTTGGTGTGCCGTATGTCCCGGGCGCAGGGGAGTTGGCCGTGTTCTGTGCCGCCATCGGTGGCGCTGGGTTGGGCTTTCTCTGGTTCAACGCTTACCCGGCAGAGGTGTTCATGGGTGATGTTGGCGCGCTGGCACTGGGAGCAGCATTGGGAACCGTTGCCGTGATCGTGCGTCAGGAAATCGTGCTGTTCATCATGGGGGGGGTGTTCGTGATGGAAACTATTTCAGTGATGTTGCAAGTCGGCTCATTCAAGCTCACTGGCAAGCGGATTTTTCGCATGGCGCCTTTGCACCACCACTATGAGCTTAAGGGCTGGAAAGAGACGCAAGTCGTTGTTAGGTTTTGGATCATCACCATGATGCTGGTGCTGGTTGGTCTTTCTACATTGAAGCTGAGATAAGAAGCCGGTCAAGACAATATGCTGCAACTCAAGGACAAACAAGTGCTGGTGCTAGGGCTGGGTAATACCGGCCTGTCGGCATTGCGCTGGCTTGCGCGCCAGGGTGCACGCCTGTCCGTTGCAGACACGCGTACAACGCCGCCTGGCCTGGAGGGCATCAGGCAAGAGTTTCCGGAGCTCAATATTCATTTGGGTGCATTGACTGCAGCGGCATTTGAGCATGCAGAGTTGATCGTGGTCAGCCCGGGTATTCCTGTTGCTGAGCCTGAAATCCAGGCAGCTATTGCGCGTGGTGTCCCAGTTGTGGGGGATGTTGAGCTATTTGCCCAGGCAAAGTCGACTCATGCCAAGGTGATTGCCATCACCGGGGCTAACGGCAAAAGCACTGTTACCACGCTGGTGGGTGAAATATGCAAGGCTGCTGGCCTCAAAACCGTGGTGGCAGGCAATATCGGCCTGCCCGTGCTCGATGCCATGGATGAAGCTGCTGAGGTTTATGTGCTGGAGCTATCCAGTTTTCAATTGGAAACGACTTATAGTCTCCAGGCTGATGCAGCCACGGTGCTCAATATCAGTGAAGACCACATGGATCGTTACGAAGGCATGCAGGCCTATGCCAACGCCAAGGCACGTATTTTTGCCCATGCCAGCCTGCAAGTGCTCAATGCCGATGATGTCTGGAGCCGCGAGATGGCGATTGACGGCATAGATCAGCTGACGTTTGGCCTGGGTGTGCCTGTTAGTGATCAGGACTTTGGCTTGCTGCACGAAGCGGGTGATGTCTGGTTGGCGCAAGGCCAGCGTCAATTGATGCCGGTTTCACAACTCAAGATTGCTGGCTTGCACAATGCAGCCAACGCATTAGCTGCATTGGCGTTATGCAGTGCGCTAAATATTGATGAAACCGTGGCTTTGCAAGCCTTGCGTGATTTCACAGGCCTGCCGCATCGCGTGCAGTGGGTGGCCGATGTGGATGGTGTCTCGTTCTATGATGATTCCAAGGGCACCAATGTTGGAGCTACTTGCGCAGCACTCAATGGACTGTCAAACAAAGTTGTCCTGATTGCTGGTGGTGATGGCAAGGGGCAGGATTTCAGCCCATTGCAAGCCCCCGTGGCTCAGCATGCACGTGCTGTCGTCTTGATCGGGCGCGATGCTGGCTTGATCGCTGCTGCCTTGCAGGATACAGGAGTGCAACTTGAGCCTGCAGCCAGCCTTGAAAGTGCCGTGGTGCAAGCTTTTAACCTCGCCGAGCCAGGCGATGCCGTGCTGCTATCTCCCGCCTGCGCCAGTCTGGATATGTTTCGCAATTACGTGCACCGTGCCGAGGTTTTCGTGCAGGCGGTGCATGACCTGCAAGTGAGTGAGGTGCGGGCATGAAGAACATGATGTATATGCTCAGTGGCCGTGATCGTCTGCCTTCATCCTCTTCCACTTATGACCAGGCATTGGTCTGGGTGGTCTTGTCCCTACTGGGCATTGGCCTGGTCATGGTGTATTCCGCCTCCATCGCGCTGGCCGAGGCTGACAAGATGACAGGGCATCAACCCACGTATTTCCTTGTGCGCCATAGCATATTCCTGGTGATCAGCCTGCTGGCAGGCTTGGTCGCCTTCCAGGTGCCTACGCGCTTCTGGCAGAAGATGGCCCCTTATCTATTCATGCTGGGCTTGTTCCTGTTAGTGCTGGTATTGGTGCCCGGCGTGGGGCGCAACGTCAATGGCAGCCAGCGCTGGTTGTCGCTCTTCGTGATTAATTTGCAGCCCTCTGAGTTCATGAAGCTGTTTGCCGCGATTTATGTAGCCGATTACACCATCCGCAAGGCCGAGGTGATGGATAGCATCAAGCGTGGCTTCCTGCCCATGGTCGCCGTCATGGTGGTGGTGGGCTGGCTGCTGCTGCGCGAGCCTGATTTCGGCGCATTCAGCGTGATCGTTTCTATCTCGATGGCGATTCTTTGGCTGGGCGGGATTAATGGCCGTATTTTTGGCGGACTGGTGGCGTTGCTGCCGGTGGCCGTGGTGGGCCTGATTTGGAGTTCGCCATATCGCTTACAGCGCGTGATTGGCTTTATGGATCCCTGGGCCGATCCATTCGGCAAGGGCTACCAGCTTTCGCATGCCTTGATTGCTTTTGGCCGTGGTGAGTGGCTAGGCGTTGGACTGGGTGCCAGCGTGGAAAAACTACTGTATTTGCCTGAAGCACATACTGACTTCTTGATGGCGGTGATTGCCGAGGAGCTGGGTTTTATCGGTGTCATGGTGGTGGTTGGCCTGTTTGCCTGGTTGGTGATCCGTGCCTTCCGCATCGGCAAGGAAGCGGTTGCTAATGAGCGCTACTTCTCTGCCCTGCTTGCACAAGGAATAGGCGTGTGGATAGGCGTGCAAAGCATCATCAATATCGGCGTGAACATGGGCGTGTTGCCTACCAAGGGCCTGACCTTGCCCCTGCTGTCATTCGGCGGTAGCGGCATTCTGGCGAATTGCATTGCCCTGGCAATTCTCCTGCGTATTGATTGGGAAAACAGGCGCCTTCAAAAAGGATTGCCAGCATGAGTAAAACCCTGCTCATCATGGCCGCCGGCACTGGTGGACACGTTATGCCTGGCTTGGCTATTGCCAAAGCGATGCAGGCACGCGGCTGGACGGTACATTGGCTAGGCACGACGCATGGCATGGAAAACCGCCTAGTGCCGCCTAGTGGCTTGCCAATGACGCAGCTTCAGTTCTCGGGCCTGCGTGGCAAGGGCTGGAAGCATAGCCTGTTGGGTATGTTCCGCCTGGTCAACTCAACAGTATCTGCATGGCGCTTGATGCGTACATTGAAGCCGCAGGTTGTGCTTGGCATGGGTGGCTACGTCACTGTGCCAGGAGGCTGGGCGGCGCGTGTGGCTGGTGTGCCACTAGCTTTGGTCAATGCGGATGCAGCCTTATTAATGTCGAATCGTGCGTTGGTTAAGCATGCGCGCCGTGTGTTGTTTGGTTTTGATGGTGGCGCGACCTCATTGGGAGATATGGCATTCAAGGCACGCGTGACAGGTAACCCGGTACGCGCCGAGATCATGAATATTGCAACGCCAGAGCAACGCTTCGCCCAACGGAGTGGCCCGCTGCATGTGTTGGTGGTGGGAGGCAGTCTGGGGGCGCAAGTGCTCAATGCCACTTTACCGAAGGCCTTGGCCCTGTTGCCCGTCGAACAGCGTCCGCTGGTGACGCATCAATCTGGTGCGCAGCATATTGATGCCTTGCGTGCAGCTTATGCGGCAGCTGGGGTAGAGGCCAATGTGGTGCCATTTATTGATGATATGGCCAGAGCCTATGCACAAGCCGATGTGCTGGTATGCCGCGCCGGGGCTATCACGGTGAGTGAGTTGGCTACCGCAGGTGTTGCCAGCATCCTGGTGCCGCTGGTGGTGTCGACAACTTCACATCAGCGCGACAACGCGCGCTGGATGGCTGAGCACAATGCGGCGATTCATTTGCCGCAGCAGGAAATGACGCCGCAAAGGTTAGCTGGCTTGTTGCAGGAGTTAACACGCGGCCGTTTGCTGACCATTGCGCAAGCTGCGCGCGAGCTGGGAAGGCCGCAGGCAACAGAGACGATAGCCAACGAACTGGAAAGTATTGCCCTGCCAGTGCAGGGAGGGACGCGCCCATGAAACATAAAGTAAAACACGTACATTTTGTTGGTATCGGCGGCTCTGGGATGAGCGGTATCGCCGAGGTGCTGCTCAACCTGGGGTTCAGCGTGAGTGGCTCTGATCTGGCAGATAATGCGACAACACGCAGACTGGCTGGCTTTGGTGCCACCTTGCACTTGGGGCATGCGGCGGAAAACCTGGGGCAAGCGGATGTGGTGGTGATTTCCAGTGCGGTCAAAGATGATAATCCTGAAGTTGTGACAGCACGCGAGCGCAGTATCCCTATCGTGCCGCGCGCCTTGATGCTGGCCGAGCTGATGCGCTTCCGCCAGGGCATTGCGATTGCCGGTACGCATGGCAAGACCACGACCACCAGCCTGATTGCCAGTATCCTTGCGGAGGCCGGGATGGACCCTACTTTTGTCATTGGCGGGCGGCTGGAAGCTTCTGGCAGCAATGCACGATTGGGCACAGGTGAGTTCATTGTGGCCGAGGCCGATGAGTCCGATGCTTCCTTCCTGCACCTGACTCCTATCATCTCCGTGGTTACCAATATCGATGCCGACCATATGGATACTTATGGTCACGATTTCGAGCGCCTCAAGGGGGCCTTTGTCGAGTTCCTGCAACGCCTGCCGTTCTATGGCATGGCAGTGGTTTGCATTGATGATCCGAATATCCGCGCCATCCTGCCGCAAGTTTCCAAGCCGGTGATGCCGTATGGCTTCTCGGAGGAAGCGCGTATCCGCGGCAGCAATGTGCGTGCGGAGAATGGCCGTATGCATTTCACCGTGAGTCGCATCAATGGCGTGACCACCACGTTTGATGTCACGCTCAACCTGCCGGGCAAGCATTACGTGTTGAATGCGCTGGCGGCCATTGCCGTAGCAAGCGAACTTAATGTGCCTGATGCCGCGATTGTCAAAGCCCTCGCCGAGTTCAAAGGCGTGGGTCGTCGTTTCGAGCGCTACGGCGAAGTGCCAGCTAAAGATCGCGGCCACTTCACCCTGATTGACGATTATGGACATCACCCGGTTGAGATGAGTGCGGTGATTGCTGCGGCACGCGATGCCTTCCCTGGGCGCAGGCTGGTGTTGGCTTTTCAGCCGCATCGCTACACCCGTACCCGTGATTGCTTCGAGGATTTCGTCAAAGTGCTGTCCGGGGCGGACGTGGTGCTGTTGACCGAAGTGTATTCCGCAGGCGAGGCACCGATTGTGGCGGCTGACGGTCGTTCATTGGTGCGTGCGATCCGGGTGGCAGGCAAGGTGGAACCCCTGTTCGTTGATACGCCGCAAGAGTTGCCGCAAGCCATTATCGACATGGCGCAGGATGGTGACGTAGTGATCGTCATGGGGGCAGGTTCTATTGGACAGGTGGCGGCAAAGACCAAAGAAATGGCCTCTGTACAGCTGATGGCTCTGGAGGCTGTGCAGCCATGACGACTGTCGTGACAGGCAAGTTGCTGCATGACGAGTCGCTGGCGCGCTATACCAGCTGGCGCACGGGTGGTGCGGCTGATCGGCTGTATGTGCCAGCCAGCCTCGACGATTTGCAACAGTTTTTGTCTGGCCTGCCTGCGGGCGAGCCACTGTATTTCATTGGCCTGGGTTCTAATCTGCTGGTGCGCGACGGTGGTGTTAGGGGCACTGTAATCCTGATGCATGGGGCGTTGACTGCACTGCATCTGGATCACGGTCTGGTCTATGCCGAGGCGGGTGTCACTAGTGCCAAGCTTGCCAGGTTTGCTGCACGCCAGCATTTGCATGGTGCGGAATTCATGGCGGGGATTCCAGGTACCGTGGGTGGTGCTTTGGCAATGAACGCTGGCTGCCATGGCGGCGAAACCTGGGAAATCGTCGAGCGTGTGTTGACCATAGACCGCGCTGGCGAGCTGCATGAGCGCAATCACCAGGCATTTAGCACAGCTTATCGCCATGTAGACATGCCGGTGGCAGATGAGTGGTTCGTGGCCGCTTGGTTTCGCTTGGCTGATGGCGATGCAACGGAGGCTGAAGCAAAGATCAAGCAACTGCTGGCGAGGCGCTTGGCGACACAGCCGCTCAACTTGCCCAATGCAGGGTCGGTGTTCCGCAACCCGCCGGGTGATCATGCCGCGCGACTCATAGAGGCGAGCGGCTTGAAGGGCTATCGCATAGGCGGTGCAGAGGTGTCGGAGAAACATGCCAATTTCATCGTCAACCAGGGCGAAGCAATGGCAAAGGATATTGAGCAGCTGATCCTGCATGTGCAGGCAGTGGTGAAGCAACAGCAGGGCGTGGCACTGCATCCAGAAGTGAGAGTGATTGGAGAAGATGGGCATGAGTAGGAGTTTCGGCAAGGTAGCCGTGCTGTTTGGCGGCAAGTCCGGTGAGCGCGAGGTATCGCTAAAAAGCGGTGCAGCCGTGCTGGCGGCCTTGTTGCGCGGAGGCGTAGATGCCCATGCTTTTGATCCTGCAGAGCGTGAACTGAGCGAACTGAAAGCGTTTGACCGTGTGTTTATTGCCTTGCATGGTCGCTATGGCGAGGACGGCACTATCCAGGGCGCACTCGAGTTGATGGGGACCCCCTATACCGGCAGCGGCGTGATGGCTTCCAGCGTGGGCATGGATAAATGGCGCACCAAGCTGCTGTGGCGTGCTGCCGGAGTTGTGACGCCGGAATTTGAATTAGTGAATGCCGATAGCGATTTTGCGGCGATAGAGCAGCGCTTGGGTTTGCCATTATTCGTGAAGCCTGCCAATGAAGGCTCAAGCATTGGAATCAGCAAAGTCAAGGCGGCTGGCGGTCTTAAGGCGGCTTATGAACTGGCTGCCAAGTCTGACCCTTTGGTCATTGCGGAGCAGTTTGTCGGCGGCGGCGAATATACCGTGGGCATTCTCGGTGATCAGGTGTTGCCGGTGATCCGTATTGTGCCTGCCAACGAGTTCTATGACTACGAGGCTAAGTACCTGCGCGACGATACGCAATATCTCTGCCCATGCGGCCTTGATGCTGTGCTGGAAGAAAAAATCAAGGCTGAGGCCTTGCAGGCGTTCCGCGTGGTAGGCGGACAAGGCTGGGGTCGGGTGGATTTCCTCATGGATGAAGCCGGGAAGCATTATTTCCTCGAGGTGAATACGTCGCCTGGCATGACGGACCATAGCTTGGTGCCCATGGGGGCCAGGGCGATCGGGCTGAGTTTCGATGAACTCGTGCTCAAGGTGTTGGAGCTAGCGCATGTGGGATAAGCCGCGCGTCCTAAACTGGATCGCGAACCTGCTGAATGCACTGGCGGCAGTCATTTTTTTGTACGGGCTGGTGTATGTCGTTGTGCACCTGCCGATTTTTCCGCTCAAGGAAGTGCGGGTGGAAGGCAAGCTGGACCATGTGACGCGTGAGCAGATCAAGTTCATCGTCGATAGGCACTTGCAGGGTAATTTCTTCACGGTGGATGTGGTGAAGGCCAGGGATGCCTTCCAGAAGCTGCCGTGGGCACGCAAGGTCAGTGTGCGCAAGCGCTGGCCAGACCGGCTGGAAGTGGTGGTTGAAGAGCAAAAGGAATTGGCACGCTGGGGCAATATTGCCTTGGTGAACACGTATGGCGAGTTGTTCCATGCAGCGTCGGATAGTGATTTGCCGGTGTTCTACGGGCCTGGCGATGGTGTGGCGGAAGTGGCCAAGCAATATGGCGTGTATAGACAGATATTGGGGGCAAGCACTGGCATGCATATCGCGCAGCTGGCATTGACCCCGCGCCGCGCCTGGCAGATCAAGACCAACAGCGGCATGGTGATTGAACTGGGCCGTGAAGATATGGAAACGCGTTTGCAGAAGTTTGCCAGCGTTTACAAACAGACATTGGGCGGGCTGAAAGTGGCAATCAGCTACGCCGATTTGCGCTATCCCAACGGGTTTGCCGTGCGCAAGCCTGAGGGATTGCCGCCAAAACGCAAGACAGGAGCAGCCTGAGTACTATGGAAAATTGGAGAAATAAATGAGCAGGGTCCGGGAAGATAAGAACCTGATAGTCGGGCTGGATATTGGCACCTCGAAGATCGTCGCGATTGTGGCCGAGCTACAGCTGGATGGTAGTCTCAAGGTCATCGGCTTGGGGCAAAACACTTCGCGCGGTTTGAAGAAGGGCGTGGTGGTGAATATCGACTCCACCGTACAGGCGATCCAGCGTGCGCTGGAAGAGGCTGAGCTCATGGCGGATTGCAAGATCAGCACCGTATTCACCGGCATTGCAGGCTCGCATATCAAGAGCCTCAATTCGCACGGCATGGTGAAAATCAAGGATGCCGAAGTGACGCAGATGGATGTGGATCGAGTGATCGAGACTGCGCGGGCGATCGCCTTGCCATCCGATCAGCAGATCCTGCATATCCTCACGCAGGAATTCATTATCGATGGCCAGGAAGACGTACGTGAGCCCCTGGGCATGAGCGGTATGAAGCTGGAGGTCAAGGTACATATCGTCACCGGCGCTGTTTCTGCTGCGCAGAACATCGTCAAGTGCATCAAGCGTTGTGGCCTGGAAGTGAGCGATCTTATCCTGCAACCGCTGGCATCCAGTCTGGCCGTATTGACTGAAGACGAAAAAGAACTGGGCGTGTGCCTAGTGGATATTGGTGGAGGCACAACTGATATTGCCGTGTTCAAGCAGGGCGCGATTCGCCATACCGCCGTGGTGCCGATCGCGGGTGACCAGATCACCAACGACGTTGCCGTGGCATTCCGCACACCGACCCAATCCGCAGAAGAGATCAAGATCAAGCATGGCTGCGCCTTGCGTCAGTTGGCTGATGCACGTGAAGTGGTGGAAGTGCCGGGAGTTGATGGCCGTGACCCACGTCAATTGTCGGTACAGACCCTGGCGGAGGTCATCGAGCCGCGCGTGGTTGAGCTATATGAGTTTGTGCTCGGCGAATTGCGCCGTAGCGGCATGGAGGAAATGATTGCCTCCGGCATTGTGATTACAGGTGGTTCCTCCCTGATGAAGGGGATGGTGGAACTGGGTGAAGAGATTTTCCACATGCCGGTACGCCTTGGCATGCCGCGCAATGTGGGAGGTTTGTCCGAGGTGGTAGGTAATCCGAGGTATGCCACCGGGGTGGGACTGGTATTGATGGGACAGCAGCAAGTGGAACGTCAGCTCCAGGGACAGATGGAATCCAATTCTTTCAGCCAGGTGTTGAGCCGGATGAAGAGTTGGTTCCAGGGTAATTTCTAGTAGTTAAGTAGCGTGTTTGTAAGCGATTGTGTGCAAGCAATAGTGCTTTTTTCGAGTTTAGGCAGACGTAACTTTGGAGGAATTTAACATGTTTGAGATTATGGACAGGGACTCACAAGAGGCCGTGATCAAAGTGATAGGCGTGGGTGGTTGCGGTGGTAATGCCGTGGCACACATGATTGCCAAGGAAGTTGGCGGAGTGGAATTCATTTGCGCGAATACCGATATGCAGGCCTTGAAAAAGAGCCAGGCCAAGACGGTATTGCAAATTGGTACTGACATCACCAAGGGCCTGGGGGCTGGTGCCAAGCCGGAAATTGGTCGCGAGGCTGCGCTGGAAGACCGTGACCGTATCGCCGAGATCATTGATGGCGCAGATATGCTGTTCATCACTGCTGGTATGGGCGGTGGTACCGGCACTGGTGCAGCGCCTATCATTGCAGAAGTTGCCAAGGAAATGGGCATCTTGACTGTTGCCGTGGTGACCAAGCCATTCTCTTTTGAAGGCAAGCGTACCAAGGTGGCACAAGAAGGCCTGGAAGAACTTTCCAAGCACGTCGACTCTCTTATCATCATTCCCAATGAAAAGCTCATGCAAGTGTTGGGTGAAGATGTGCCATTCCTGGAAGCATTCCAGGCGGCAAATGATGTATTGCACAACGCCGTATCAGGTATTGCCGAAATCATCAATTGCCCAGGCATGGTGAACGTCGACTTTGCTGACGTACGTACGGTGATGTCCGAAATGGGCATGGCGATGATGGGTTCTGCTACAGCAACTGGTAGCGAACGCGCACGTATTGCTGCTGAGCAAGCGGTTGCCAGTCCATTACTGGAAGACGTGAACTTGGCCAATGCGCGTGGCGTGCTGGTGAACATTACAGCAAGCACTTCCTTCAAGATGAAGGAGTACTACGATGTGATGAACACCATCAAGGAATTCACCGCTGAAGATGCCACCGTGATCGTTGGTAACGTATTTGACGAGTCCATCGGTGACGGCCTGCGTGTGACCATGGTGGCTACTGGCTTGAATGGTGCAGTAGCACGTCGCCAACAGAAGCCTGAGCTGCGTGTGATGACCCAGGTGCGTGATGGTACGACTAACCAGCCTGTCTACATGGGTGGCATGGATGACGAAGGCCCTGCGGTATTCAGTTCCAATGGCCGTCGTGCCCAAGTGGAAGCCATGAAGATGTCAGGCGTGGAGGAGTATGATATTCCTGCATTCCTGCGCAAGCAGGCTGACTAAGCAATAAGCCTGCACAGGCATGGTGAGGCTGGCTGGCTGCTCAGGTGGGCGCAGTGTCGCGTGTTATAATGTGGCAACTATATAGATGAGGACTCTCGCGAGAGGGACAGCAGTGCTTAAACAAAGAACACTGAAAACTGAAATCAGCGCCACCGGTGTGGGCTTGCATTCGGGCGACAAGGTTACCCTGACCTTACGCCCTGCGGCCCCTGACACTGGTATTGTATTCCGTAGGGTCGATCTGCCCGACACCGCTGAATTCAAGGTGCAGCCTCATCTCGTTACCGATACCAAGTTATGCTCCGCGCTGGAGTGCAACGGTGCCCGGGTTGCCACGATTGAGCACCTGATGTCTGCCCTTGCCGGGTTAGGCATAGACAACATCCTCATCGAACTGAATGCAGGCGAAGTGCCGATTATGGACGGCAGTGCCGGGCCTTTTGTATTCCTTCTGCAACAGGCCGGCATTGTCGAACAACCTGCGATGAAGAAATTCATCCGTATCAAGAAAACCGTTGAATATCACGAAGGCGATAAATGGGTGCGTTTCGACCCTTATTTCGGCTTCAAGCTCGACTTCACCATTGATTTTAACCATCCTGCCGTGGAGCATACCGGGCAAAAAATCACCATTGATTTTGCTGATAACTCCTATATCAAGGAAATTAGCCGTGCCCGTACCTTCGGCTTCATGCATGAAGTCGAGGCATTACGCTCTATGGGCCTAGCCCGTGGTGGCAGTCTGGATAATGCCATCGTGCTGGATGAGTATCGCGTATTAAATAACGATGGTTTGCGTTATGACGATGAGTTCGTCAAACATAAAATGCTTGATGCTATTGGTGATCTTTATGTTCTGGGCCATCCACTCATTGGCGCATTTAGCGCTTTCAAGGCTGGTCACTACATGAACAATCAGTTGCTGCGCACCTTGCTTGCTGACAGTGACGCCTGGGAGTACGCGACTTTCGACAAGTTCGAGGAAGCGCCCGGAGCCTTCCAAACGCCAATCGGCATGCCGCCGGCCCTGCAATACGTATAAGCCATGCTGGTCTTACGCATACTGCTGATACTGGGGCTGATCTCGGTTGCGGTGTCGCTGGGTATTTACGTCATTTCAGGTGACAAGCGTTATCTCAAGTTCACTTGGCAACTCGTCAAGTTCACCTTGGTCTTGCTCATGGTGGTCGCCTTGGTTATTGCCATGGGTCGTATCGTTCTCTATTAGCTTGCGCAAAGGGCCGCCATCCGGTGGATGGCTATGCTATCCTTGGTCAAGCGTCATGGTTTGGGTATACACAATGCAGTTAAGTAAGTTTGGTGTTGCCCTGGCACGCTTGCCAGGGGGAATTGGCAGGAGGCTATTCGCTTCATGCTTGTTGATGGGCTTGCTCGCCTGTGGTCAAGTTGTCCATGCTGACAGCCCTGATGACCTGTTCCTGAGTGCCCGTAATGCCTACAACACGCGTAATCTCAATGCGTTGACCTCTGCTTCCCAAGCCCTGCATGCGCAACGCTATATTCTTGCTCCTTATACCGATTATTGGCGTTTTTTACTTGATCTTAACCAGGCCGATAAAGCCTCGATACGGGCTTTCTTGGAGCAGTATCGCGATGCCCCATTTGCTGATCGCCTGCGCGGGGAGTGGTTAAAGGTGCTTGCCCGGCGGCAGGACTGGAGTACTTTCTTCGAGGAATACCCCAAGCTTCAGCGCGATGATATAGCGGTGAGTTGCTATGCTGCTGATGGCGGCATCCAGCAGGGGCAGGAATCGGCTGTGCGCGATGGCAAGGCGCTGTGGATGACGGGCAATGAGTTGCCTGCTAATTGTGGCGCCGTGTTTGAACGGTTGCAGACCGGCGGGGTCTTGCGCGAGGAAGATATCTGGGCACGTACTCGCTTGCTGTTGCAAGGTTCCAAGATGACGGTCGCCAAGACTGTGCTGCAACGATTACCGAATATCGACAAGAATAATCTCAAGCTATTGGACAAGGCCTACCAGAACCCGCAGCAAGTGCTGGAAAAACGCCAGATTAGCTTCAAGAGCCGATTGGGCAAGGAGCTTAATCTTTATGCACTGGAACGCCTGAGTCGTAGCCAGCCTGCGTTGGCGTTGGATCTATGGGAAAAGCTGCATACTAACTTTGATGTAGCTGATCGTGATTATTTCTGGGGCCGTTTCGCTTTGCATGCCGCCCGCAAACACGACCCTGCGGCACTCACTTATTTCCAGAGGGCTGGAAGCGCTGTGCTGGATAAGGATCAACAAGAGTGGAAAGCCAGGGCCGCCATGCGTGCTGGTGACTGGAAAGCGTTGCAGTTGACCATCGCGGCGATGCCGGAATCGCAGCAGGAAGAGCAAGTCTGGCAATACTGGAAGGCTCGTGCACTCAAGGAGCAAAAGCAGATTGTTGCGGCTAATCTGATCCTGGTGAAGCTCTCCAGAGAAAACACTTACTACGGACTATTGGCAGAAGAGGAAATGGGTGATGTGATTACCGCGACTCCTGCACCTTATAAAGCCAATGCAGAAGAGATACGGGCGGTATTGGATAACGCGGGTATCCAGCGTGCCTTGGCATTGCGTCGGCTGGAAATGCGCACAGAGTCCCGCGACGAATGGCGCTATGCCAGCCGTGATTTCGACGATAAGCAATTAATCGCCACCGCGGAAATTGCCTTCCGCGAGGGATGGTATGACGTGGCGATCAGTACGGCTGATCGCACCAAGCTACTGCATGATTTTGCCTTGCGTTATCCTGCACCTTACCGTGACATTATGCAGGGCTATGCGGCCGACAATTCACTGGATGAAGCCTGGATCTATGGCTTGATCCGCCAGGAAAGCCGCTTTGTTAGTTGGGCCAAATCGGTGGTGGGCGCCTCCGGCCTCATGCAGGTGATGCCAGAAACTGCCAAGTGGATCGCCAAGCGCATGGGTATGGGTGATTACAAACCCGCCATGATTAACCAACTCGATACCAACCTGAAGTTTGGTACGCACTACCTGCGCTATACCATGGACAGGATGGATCAGCAGCCATTGATGGCAACCGCAGCCTACAATGCAGGGCCGGGTAGGCCCAAGCGCTGGGCTTCGGACAAGCCATTGGAAGGTGCCGTGTATGCAGAAACCATCCCCTTCAGCGAAACGCGCGATTACGTGAAAAAAGTACTGGGCAACTCTATGTATTACTCACAGCAGTTGGGCACCAAGCCCCAGAGCTTGAAACAGCGCCTGGGCGTGGTGCCTGGCGTGGGAGAGCCTATTAATCCGGAACAAGATTAACCCTGATTCAGACAGGACAAAAAGGGACATGAAGTAATGCAACGTATCAGGCAAATATGTGTGATTGGCGGCTCTGGCTTTGTGGGAAGTGCGATTGTGCACAAGCTTAGTGTCGCAGGTTATGACGTCAAGGTGTTGACGCGGCGGCGCGAGAGCAGCAAACATTTGATCCTGTTGCCCAATGTGCAGGTTGTGGAATGCGACATCTTCAATGACACGGCATTATCTGGACATGTGCATGGACAGGATGCCGTGATCAATTTGGTCGGTATTCTGCATGAGACATCACAGGCTCGCTTCGACAAGTTGCACGCCGAGTTACCTGCACGTTTGGCTGATATCTGCTGCAAGCAAGGCGTGAAGCGCTTATTGCACATGAGTGCACTAAAAGCCAGTGCAGATGCCAAGAGTGCGTACCTGCGCTCCAAGGCGGCAGGGGAAGCTGCGGTGTTGGCGCGTACGCGTGAGATCGATGTGACGATATTCCGTCCTTCCGTCATTTTCGGGCGTGGCGATCAATTCCTCAACCTGTTCGCCAATGTGGTGAAAATCTTGCCGGTGATTGCGGTTGCCAAGCCTCATGCACGTTTTCAGCCGATCTGGGTGGAGGATGTGGCGCATGTCTTCGTGGTATCACTCGAAAATATCAGTACTTACGGCCGCAGCATGGATCTGGGTGGTCCGCAGGTGTATACCTTGCAGCAGTTGATTGAGTTTGTCGCTTTCTTGCTGGGCAAGAAGCGCCGTATCGTACCACTCAATGACAAGCTCTCTTACTACCAAGCCTATGTCATGGAAAAGCTGCCTATAAAGCTGATGACGCGAGACAATCTCTTCAGTATGGAAGTTGATAGCGTCTGTGCAGTGCCAGTCAAGGAGCTGTTTGGCAATGCGACCACGGCACTGGAAGCTGTTGCGCCAGAATATCTGGTCGGTGATACCCCGCGCGGTGCTTACGACCGCTTCCGTAGTCTGGCAGGCAGAACCTTTGGCAGGCGCTAAGCCATGCAAGTATATGCGGTGGGTGGCGCAGTCCGGGATAAGCTACTCGGCTTGCCAGTAAAGGACCGGGATTATGTCGTAGTCGGCAGCACCCCCGAGGCCATGGCGAGTTTGGGTTATCGTCCCGTGGGCAAAGACTTTCCCGTATTCCTGCATCCCCACACACACGAGGAATATGCCCTGGCGCGTACTGAACGTAAGACTGGCAAGGGGTATAAAGGCTTCCAGGTGCATGCGGACCCCGATGTGACACTGGAGCAAGACCTTGCGCGGCGTGACCTCACCATGAACGCCATTGCCGAGGACGAACAGGGCCAATTGATTGACCCTTATCACGGTGTCAACGATATCCAGGCTAGGGTGTTGCGCCATGTCAGTCCCGCATTCAGCGAAGATCCGGTGCGCATCCTGCGTGCAGCACGATTTGCAGCAAGGTTTACCGAGTTTAGCGTTGCTGACGAAACCATGGCGCTCATGCGCAATATGGTTGAGGATGGTGAGGTTGATGCCTTGGTGCCAGAGCGGGTGTGGCAGGAGTTGGCCAAAGGTCTCATGGAGCAGCAACCCAGCCGTATGTTTGCAGTGCTACGTGCTTGCGGTGCACTCCAACGTATTTTGCCTGAGTTGGATCGCCTATTTGGCGTGCCGCAAACTGCCCAATACCATCCTGAAATCGACACTGGCGTGCATGTGATGATGGTGATCGACTATGCCGCGCGTGCTGGCTTTAGCTTGCCGGTGCGCTTTGCCGCATTGACGCACGACCTGGGCAAAGGGACGACGCCTCCAGATATCCTGCCCAGACATATCGGGCATGAGGAACGTAGTGTCAATTTGTTACAGCCATTGGTGAAGCGTCTACGCGTACCGAATGATTGCAAGGAACTTGCGCTTGTGGTGGCCAAATTTCATGGAAAAGTGCACCAGGTCGGCGAGATGAAGGCGGCTACCGTCCTGCGTTTCCTGCAAGAGACCGATGCACTGCGCCAGCCGCAGCGGTTCTCAGATTTTCTCCGCGCCTGCGAGGCTGATGCCCGCGGGCGTACCGGCTTCGAGCAGCAGGCGTTGCCGCTGTTTCCGCTATTGCTGGAGATATTGAAACTTGTCATGTCAGTGGATGCTGGAGCAATTGCCCGCCAGCAAAGCAGCCCAGAGGCTATCAAGGAAGCCGTATTTGCTGCCAGGGTGACGGCGATGGAGTCGATGTACCGGTTTCCCCTCAAAGAGGCCGCTTAAACGGCATATTGGTCAGGCTAATTGAAGCCTTGCATTCGAAAATTAAGAAAGCCCCGCATGCGGGGCTTTCTTATTGAGCTTGTCTTTCTTACTCTTCCAGGCCGTATAGTAAAGTCAGTTGCTGCTGCACGAACTCCATGGGTTTGCGCTTGAAGCCGCTCTTGGCAAATTGATGCCAGCGGCCAATCACAAAGCACAACAGCAGGTTGGCCTGGGATTCTGGGTCAAACTTACGGCCTGTCTGGGTTTCCGCAATACGCAGGCTTTGTTTCAAGGTGGATTCGATGCGGTCAAATAACTGGTTGATGCGGGTCTGCAGTGCAGGATCTTCGTTGACCAATGCATCGCCGATCAATACGCGCGTCATGCCGTGATTCTTTTCTGCGAATAATAGCAAGATCGTGACGATGCGGCGTGCCTGGCGCAGGCCTTCTTCTTCTTCCGAGGTGATTTTGTTGATGAGGCCAAACAAGGTTTGTTCGATGAACTCGATCAAGTTGTCGAACATGCGTGCCTTGCTGGGGAAATGACGGTAAAGCGCGGCCTCACTGACTTCAAGCTTGGCAGCCAGGGATGCTGTGGTGATTTTTTCGCGCTTGGGCGATTCCAGCATCTTTGCCAGGGTTTCCAGGATTTGCTGCTTACGTTCTCCGGGTTTCAAAGCCATTTCTTTTTACCTCTTGATTCAGGCAGAAGCCAGCGCTCTATTTCTGGTGACATTCTGCATTGTTATATGTTTTATAAAGCCAGGTGTGCGGTAGCTCCAGCACGCTGGAAATGCGCACATCGACATAGCTAGGGCGCCTCGGCTTGGGTGAGACATGGATGGTCTTCATACCCAGACGTTTGGCAGTCATTAACGCTGGCAGGCTATCTTCAAGCAGGATGCAATTTCCAGCGTTGACCTTGAGCGTTTGCAACAAGTGTTGAAAACCCCGCATGGCAGGTTTTGGGTGGAAGCCAGAAGACTCCACACTGAAAACCTGATCGAACACATCATCGATAGCTAGCAATTTTAACACTCTTTTGGCATAACTCATCGGTGCGTTAGTGAATACTACCTTACGGCCTGGGAGTTGCTGCAGCGTGTGTCGCAGTCTTTTGACTGTGCTGACCATGTGTTCCAGCTCATCAAGCTGGTGGGTTTGCTGCAAGAAGTGGTGTGGGTGTATGCGGTGATGCCGCATGAGGCCCTTGAGGGTCGCGCCATAGATGCGCCAGTAATGCTGGCGTAGCAGGCAGGCGGCGGCTTCTTCCAGCCTTAGCTCACTCATGATGTAACGTGTCATCGCAACATGCAGATGCGGAAAAATCTCCGCATCTGCATCATGCAGGGTATTGTCTAGGTCGAAAATCCAGACCTTGTGCGACATCAGGCGTGCTTGCTATATGTTACTTGGCAGTAATCAGTGTGCCCACGCCAGCGTCAGTCAATACTTCCAGCAACAAGGCGTGTTCAACACGGCCATCGATGATATGGACAGACTTGACGCCACTGCGAGCTGCATCCAGGGCCGAGCTGATCTTGGGCAGCATGCCGCCAGAGAGCGTGCCATCAGCAACGAGATCGTCGATCTGCTTGGGAGTGAGGCCGGTCAGCAGGTTGCCGGATTTATCCAGTACACCAGGGGTATTGGTGAGCAGGATGAGTTTTTCCGCACCCAGGATTTCCGCCAGTTTGCCTGCCACGACATCAGCATTGATGTTGTAGGTTTCACCATCGGCACCTACGCCAATCGGGGCAATCACCGGGATAAAGTCGCCACTGTCGAGAAACTGGATCAGGCTGGGGTCTATGCCGCTAATCTCACCTACCTGGCCGATATCAATCATGTTGCTCGGGTTTTGCAGGTCCTGTATCAGCAGTTTACGAGCATGGATGAAGTTACCATCCTGGCCTGTGAGGCCAACCGCCTTGCCGCCGTTGCGGTTGATCAGGTTGACGATCTCCTTGTTGACCTGGCCACCCAGCACCATTTCTACAATATCCATGGTTTCTTCATCGGTGACACGCATGCCCTGAATGAATTCACCTTTTTTGCCCAGCTTGTCCAGCAGTTCGTTGATCTGTGGGCCGCCACCATGCACAACCACCGGGTTCATGCCAACCAGCTTGAGCAATACGACATCGCTGGCGAAGCATTCCTTGAGGTGTGGGTCCGTCATGGCGTTGCCGCCATATTTGATGACGATGGTTTTATCGAAGAAGCGCTTGATGTAAGGCAAGGCTTCGGCCAGGGTTTGGGCTTTCTGGATAGCAGTAGTTTGGTTGAGCATTGACTCTCTCTGAATACGAGTGAATAAATATCCTCCCATTTTAACTGGTTTAATATGAAAATCACGCGACAGCGCGCTAAAACTCACTATCAAACCCAGCATGGCAGCGGTAAACTCGGTTTGGAAGGTGTTCACTTTCTTGGCATCCGTCAACAACCAGAACAGGAATACGCATGCCCAGCGATATCGACATTGCCCAACGGGCAACCCTCAAGCACATCACCGACATTGCCGCCCAGCTTGGTCTCAGTGATGAGTCAGTGATTCCCTATGGGCGATACAAGGCCAAGATAGACCTTGATGCCAATCCACAATTGCAGGCGCACCCTGATGGCAAGTTGATACTGGTCACGGCTATCAGCCCCACCCCTGCGGGTGAGGGGAAAACCACCACCACCGTGGGTTTGGGCGATGCGTTACAGCGCTTGGGCAAGCGCGCCGTGATTTGCTTGCGCGAGCCTTCCATGGGGCCGGTATTTGGCATGAAGGGGGGCGCTGCGGGCGGTGGATATGCCCAAGTGGTGCCGATGGAGGATATCAACCTGCACTTTACAGGTGATTTTGCCGCGATTGCGCTCGCACATAATCTACTGGCTGCCATGATCGACAACCACATTCATCATGGCAATGCATTGCAGATCGACCCTCGCCAAGTGACATGGAAGCGCGTGATGGATATGAATGACCGTGCACTGCGTCAAGTGGTGATTGGGCTGGGAGGCAAGGTCAATGGCCAGCTGCGCGAGGATGGTTTTGACATTGTCGTGGCATCTGAAGTGATGGCGGTGTTTTGCCTGGCGGACTCCTTGCATGATTTACGTGAGAGGCTGGGCAATATCGTCATCGGCTATAACTTTACTGGTCACCCAGTGACGGCGCGTGATCTCAAGGCGCATGGTGCCATGAGCGTGCTGCTCAAGGACGCCATCAAGCCTAATCTGGTGCAGACCTTGGAGCACACTCCGGCCCTGCTGCATGGCGGGCCGTTTGCCAATATCGCGCATGGCTGTAATTCGGTGATTGCTACACGCACTGCACTCAAGCTGGGCGAGATCGTCATTACTGAAGCTGGGTTTGGTGCGGATCTTGGCGCAGAGAAATTTATCGACATCAAGTGCCGCAAGGCAGGGATTAAGCCTGATGCTTGTGTCATTGTTGCTACCATCAGGGCGCTCAAGTATCACGGTGGGCAGGAGATTTCTGCATTGTCGCAGGAAAATCTGGAAGCCTTGGCACTAGGTGTCGCCAATCTGGAAAAGCATCTGGAAAACGTTACCCAGCAATATGGCTTGCCCGCCGTGGTGGCATTGAATCGGTTCGATCATGATACGGCTGCTGAGATGGCCTTGCTGACCGAGCGCCTAGCGGGGCATGGTGTGGAGGTGGTGCTGGCCGAGCATTGGGCAAAGGGCGGTGCTGGCGCTGAAAAACTGGCTAAAAGTGTGTTGAGGCTGGTGGAGTCTGCGCAGGCACAGATGCAATATGTTTATGCAGATGCAGACTCATTGTGGGAGAAACTGGGCAAGGTTGCCCGCAATATTTACGGTGCTGTCGAGGTGCATGCGCCAAGGCGGGTGCGGGCCGTGATTGATAAGTTGCAGGCCGATGGCTATGGGCATTACCCAGTGTGCATTGCCAAAACCCAATATTCGTTTTCTACCGATGCCTCGCAAAGAGGCTTGCCGCACGAACATATCCTGACGGTGCGGGCAGTACGGTTGTGTGCGGGGGCCGAGTTTGTGGTGATGATTTGTGATGACATCATGACCATGCCTGGCTTGCCCAAGGAGCCTTGTGCGACAAGAATTGATATTGATGACGAGGGGCGTGTGACTGGCCTTTATTAAACAGAATTGTTTGGCAAGACCATGTGGGCAAGTAAAAACGGCAACCTCCCTTGAGTGCTGGGAGATTGCCGTACCGGGGTAAGACATTCATGGCTGCTCGGGAGGTGTGCAACTCACTGAGTAGAGATGAATGTGTTAATGTTAATTATTATCATTTAAAAGGTCAATGGCGAATGTTGGCCTTTTTGTGCGACGACTTAAATCTTCTTGATAAATACCTTGGAGCGCCGTTGCAGGTTGTAGAGTTTTTGTTTTTCACCCGGCAGTTGCTCTACGCTGCCTTCCATGAATCCTCGCTCTAGAAACCAGTGCTCGGTGCGGGTGGTGAGTACGAACACTGATTTCAGGCCCAGCTCCTGGACTTGTTCCTCGCAATAGCTTAGCAAGCGGTCGCCACGTCCGCCGCGACGGAATGAAGCATGAATCGCCATGCAGGCAAGCTCTGCCGTTTTTGTGTCAGGGAAAGGATAGAGTGCCGCGCAGCCAATCACTTTGCCATCATGCTCCATGACATGGAAGTGATGGATCTCCATTTCCAGTCGTTCGCGGCCACGCCTTACCAGAATGCCTTCGTTTTCCAGTGGTTCTATCAGCTGCAAAATACCGCCCACATCGCCGATATCGGCAGGGCGCATGGATTCGAGCGGGTCTTCGGTGATCATGGTGCCTATGCCATCATGCGTGAATAGCTCTTGCAGAATGGCACCATCGACGTGTCGACTGATCAGGTGGGTGCGAGCTACACCCTGGCCGCAGGCGCGGACGGCAGCGGGCAGATAATAGAATTCGTCTTCCGTAATTTGCTGTGCGCCGTTGTTGCCGATGTGGCGCAGGAGATTGTTGGCCTTGTCGGTGGTCATTTCGCGCAGCAGTTCTCCGCGAATATTGTGTACCCCGCTGGAGTCCATGAGGAAAATCAGCTTATCCGCATCCAGGGCAATGGCTGCACTTGTGGCGACATCTTCCAGCGTCAAATTGAACACCTCGCCAGTCGGCGAATACCCCAGTGGGGAGAGCAATACCAGTTCGCCATCGTCGAGGCGTTTCTGGATGCCGACGGCATCGACCTTGCGCACTTCGCCAGTATGTTGCAGATCAATGCCCTCACGCACACCAAGCGGTTTGGCGGTAACGAAGTTGCCGCTGGCCACCCGGATATCCGCACCTGCCATTGGTGAATTGATCAATCCCATGGAGAGCAGGGATTCAATCTCAACGCGCACAGCACCATTGGCCTCTTTCACGGCCTCCATCGCCTCGTCATCTGTCACACGCAGGCCATTGACCAGCCGCGTTTGTAGGCGGGCACGTTTAAGGCGGCTCTCGATCTGTGGGCGGGCACCATGTACCAGTACTAGCCGGACTTCCAGGCTGGCGAGCAAGTTAAGGTCGTGCGACAGTGCAACGAACTGTCCGTCATCCACGACCTCTCCACCAAACGCGATGACGAAAGTACGGCCACCAAACGCATGAATATAAGGCGCGGCAGAGCGGAACCAGCGCACGAACTCCTGTGGCTGGTGCAGTGTCAGCCGCGAGGTATTGGTGCTGTGCCCGCTTTCTGCATCGCTTTGTGCGTAAAGATGTGCTGCGGTGCAATCCAGTGCCGTACAAAGCTTGCGCAACATGGCTTCAGAAACACCTTGTGCGCCGCGTTCAATGCGGGAAAGGTTGCCACTATTGGCGTTGACCTTGCGTGCAAGCTCTTGCAGGGTCATGTTGAGTGCCTTGCGGCGTTTACGGATTGCACTGCCTAGCGCCATGCTGAGTTGTCCTGAAATTGCAGATAAAGCATATTTTTACAGAAAATGCACTTCAGGTGCAATTTTGATCTGCGTCAGGACAGGTTGTTAGGCAGTGAAGTCCCCCCACAAGGTCTGCATGCTGGCGATCGCAGCCAGTGCTGCGGTTTCTGTGCGCAGTACGCGTGGGCCCATGCGCACCGGGGTGAAGCCATGTTGCGCGGCCATGTCGATTTCCTGCTCTGTTAGGCCACCTTCAGGGCCGATTAATAGGCAGATGTTGCTGCCGGTGAGCTTGAGCTGTGGCAATGCTTGTGGCGCATTCGGCGCTAGGGTAATAAATGCATCTGCTGAAGGTTTTTGTGCTAACCATTCAGGCAGGCTTAGTGGTGATGCAACTTGGGGCACAAAGGCGCGGCCAGACTGTTCGCAAGCAGAAATGGCGATATTCTGCCAATGCTCACGACGTTTTTCTGCACGTTCGCCCGCTAGCTTGACCACGCTACGCTGGCTGGCAATCGGCTGAATGGCAAATGCGCCCATCTCTACCGCTTTCTGGATGGTGAAGTCCATACGGTCGCCAGAGGAAATGGCTTGCGCCAGCGTGATCTTGAGCGGCGATTCAGTGGGGCGTGGGTGCGCCTCAATAATCAGGGCATTGACTTCCTGTTTGCGGACAGACGTCAGCTTGCCCAGATAATCGTACCCATCTCCGTTGAACAGGGTGACAGCATCCCCAACTTGCATGCGCAGGGCTTTGCTCGCGTGGATCGCGGCGTTGTCTGGCAATGTGATTTCGTGGTCGGGAGATAGTGCGCCAGGGTGGTAAAAGCGGGGTGCGGACATGAGGTGGTGTAATATTGGCGGTTAATTTACAAGAATTCTAATGGAAGGAGCATGCGTTATGGCAAGTCTGAACCCACCTGTGTGTGATTTTGGCTGGAAAGCACCAGATTTCAAGCTGCCAGGTGTTGATGGTCGAGACTGGTCGCTGTCTGAGGTAAAAGGCGTCAACGGCACCCTGGTCATGTTTATCTGTAATCATTGCCCTTATGTGCAGGCCATTCGCGAGCGACTGGTGGCAGATGTGCGTGCCTTGCGCGAGCTAGGTATTAATACTGTCGCCATTTCCTCCAATGACGCAGAGGCGTACCCTGATGACTCCTTTGAAAAAATGGCCGAGGTGGCCCGCGAGTTTCACTTTCCTTTTCCTTACCTTTTTGATGAAAGTCAGGTAGTCGCCAAGGCTTATGGCGCTGTGTGTACGCCAGATTTCTTTGGCTTCAATGCCCATCTGGAATTGCAGTACCGGGGGCGTTTTGATAACCAGGGTCGCGTGATGACACCAGTGGACAATCCCACACGGGATTTATATGCGGCCATGAAGCTGGTGGCGGAAACCGGGCGTGGCCCGGCAGAGCAGCTGTCCTCAATTGGTTGCTCGATCAAGTGGCGGGAAGTGGCATAGTCGTTTGCTTGTAAAGATGAATATGCGATGACATCAGCAGCATTAATCACGAGTTAGTATTGCTGAAACTGCGCATCTAAGGAATAATTATGGGCTAAATACCTCTTAGTCGCTGGGGCTTGAAATCGTTTCAGCATCCTGACTGTCCAGAGGTTTTCAAGAATTTGAGTGAGGCTCCTCCAGCCTTTGTATGTGCTGGAGAAGCCTTTTTCTCTTCAACCGTAGGGAGATATGTATGGCAGCAACTCGTCAAGAATTGGCAAATGCCATCCGCGTGTTATCCATGGACGCAGTTCAGAAGGCAAATTCTGGACACCCTGGTGCACCGATGGGCATGGCAGATATCGCAGAAGTTCTGTGGAACCACCATCTGCGCCACAACCCAACCAACCCTAACTGGGCTGACCGTGACCGTTTCATTTTGTCCAACGGCCATGGCTCGATGTTGATCTACTCCTTGCTGCACCTGACAGGCTACGACCTGAACATGGATGACATCAAGTCTTTCCGTCAACTGCATTCACGTTGCGCTGGCCACCCTGAATATGGCTATGCTCCTGGCGTTGAAACCACGACTGGTCCTCTGGGTCAAGGTATCACCAATGCAGTTGGTTTCGCGATGGCTGAAAAGCTGCTGGCTGACCAATTCAACAAGCCTGGTCACGACATCGTTGACCACTACACATACTGCTTCCTCGGCGATGGCTGTCTGATGGAAGGTGTTTCCCACGAAGCTGCTGCGCTGGCTGGTACATGGGGCCTGGGCAAGCTGATCGCGGTTTGGGATGACAATGGCATCTCTATCGACGGTCACATCGAAGGTTGGTACACAGACGATACAGTGAAGCGTTTTGAAGCTTACGGCTGGCACGTGATTAGTGTTGACGGTCACGACTTTGATGCTGTGAACGCTGCAATCGAAGCAGCGAAGAAAGTCACTGATAAGCCAAGTTTCATTGCTGCTAAGACCATTATCGGTAAGGGTTCTCCAAACAAGTCTGGTTCCCACGACTGCCACGGTTCCGCATTGGGCCTGGAAGAAGTTGCTGCAACCCGCGAAGCACTGGGTTGGACTCACGAGCCATTCGTTATCCCTGAAGAAGTTTACGCTGGCTGGGATGGCAAGGCTAAGGGTTCCAAGCTGGAAAGCGATTGGGATGCTAAGTTTGAAGCTTACGCTAAGATCTACCCTGCAGAAGCTGCTGAGTTCAAGCGTCGTATGGCAGGTGACCTGCCAGCTAACTGGAAGGAAGCCACTGATGCATTCATCAAGGCAACCAACGAGAAGGCTGAAGGCGTTGCTACACGTAAGGCTTCACAAAATGCAATCGCTGCACTGGCTCCAGTATTGCCAGAATTCCTTGGCGGCTCTGCTGACTTGACAGGTTCTAACCTGACTAGCTGCTCCAGCTTCAAGCACGTTGATGGCAAGAACCCAGGTAACTACATCTCCTACGGTGTGCGTGAATTCGGTATGTTCGCGATCATGAACGGTATGGCACTGCACGGTGGCTTGTTGCCATTCGGTGGTACTTTCCACATGTTCTCCGACTACGCCAAGAGCGCATTGCGTATGGCTGCATTGATGAAGCAGCGTACTATCGCTGTTCTGACTCACGATTCTATCGGTCAGGGCGAAGATGGTCCTACTCACCAGCCTATCGAAAACACTGCTGGCCTGCGTTACATTCCTCGTATGGATGTATGGCGTCCTGCTGATTCCGTTGAAACTGCGATTGCATGGGTTGCTGCTGTTGAACGCAAGGATGGTCCTTCCAGCCTGGTGTTGAGCCGTCAGAACGTACCTGGCATCAAGCACGACGAGAAGCACTTCGACCTGGTTCGCAAGGGCGGTTATGTGTTCTCCGACGTTGAAGGCAAGGCAGACGTGATTATCATCAGTAACGGTTCCGAACTGGATCTGGCGATCAAGGCTGCTGCTGAACTGAATGCCGCTGGTACCAAGGTGCGCGTGGTTTCCATGCCATCTACCAACGTATTCGATCGTCAAGACCAAGCCTACAAGGACAGCGTATTGACTCCAGGCGTGAAGCGCGTAGCTGTTGAAGCTGGCGTGACCGACTTCTGGCGCAAGTATGTTGGCCTGGAAGGTGCTGTCGTTGGTATCGATACCTTCGGCGAATCTGCTCCAGGTGGTGCGCTGTTCAAGCACTTCGGCTTCACTGTTGAAAACGTAGTGAAGACCGTCAAGTCCGTGCTGTAATGACAGGTAGTAACTAAAAAAAGGGGGGCCAGTCATGCTGGCTCCCTTTTTGTTTTTGAAGAACACAATCAGGACAGGGAAAAACTCATGACAATCAAGGTTGGCATCAATGGCTTTGGCCGTATCGGTCGCATGGCATTCCGTGCGGCGATCAAGGATTTTACTGATATCGAAGTAGTCGCAATCAATGACCTGCTGGAGCCAGATTATCTGGCTTATATGCTCAAGCACGACTCAGTGCATGGTCGCTTCAATGGCGATGTAGCCGTCAGTGGCAACAACCTGATCGTCAATGGCAAAACTATACGCCTGACCGCAGAGCGTGACCCTGCCAACCTGAAATGGGATGAAGTTGGTGTTGATGTTGTGGTGGAATGTACCGGCTTCTTCCTGACCGAAGAAACCTGTCAGAAACACATTGATGCAGGTGCCAAGAAAGTTGTGCAATCAGCCCCTTCCAAGGACGATACCCCCATGTTTGTCTATGGTGTGAACCATGACACCTACAAGGGACAAGCGATTGTTTCCGCTGCTTCCTGCACCACCAATGGCCTGGCACCGGTTGCCAAGGTATTGAACGACAGCTTTGGCATCAAGCGTGGCTTGATGACTACCGTACACGCAGCCACTGCCACACAAAAAACCGTTGATGGACCATCAAACAAGGATTGGCGAGGAGGCCGCGGTATCCTGGAAAATATCATTCCTTCCTCTACCGGCGCAGCCAAGGCCGTGGGTAAAGTGATTCCAGAGCTGAACAAAAAACTCACTGGCATGGCATTCCGTATCCCGACCAGCGATGTATCCGTAGTCGATTTGACTGTTGAGTTGAACAAGGAAGCGACTTACGAGCAGATCGTTGCCGCCATGAAGGCTGCTTCTGAAAGTGGTCCACTCAAGGGCGTACTTGGCTTCACTGATGAAAAAGTTGTCTCTACCGATTTCCGTGGCAATGCCTACCCTTCCATTTTTGACGCTGATGCCGGTATCCAGCTTGATCCAACTTTCGTCAAGATCGTGGCTTGGTACGATAACGAGTACGGCTACACCTGCAACATGATGCGCCTGGTGCGTCATATTGCCAGCTAAGCAGGGGGGAAGGCCATGACCGTAATCCACATGACAGACCTCGACTTGGCTGGTAAGCGCGTTTTTATTCGCGCAGACCTTAATGTGCCAGTCAGCGATGGCAAGGTAACTTCCGATGCGCGTATCACTGCATCCATCCCAACGATTCGCCAGGCTTTGGATGCCAAGGCACGCGTCATGGTGACTTCCCACCTGGGTCGTCCGGAAGAAGGCGTGTATTCCGAGGAAAACTCTTTGCAACCCGTGGCGGATGTATTAGCTGACAAGCTCGGTCAACCCGTGCGCCTGATCAAGGATTGGGTAAATGGTGGTTTTGAGGTGGCAGAAGGCGAAGTGGTGTTGCTGGAAAACTGCCGTTTCAATAAGGGCGAGAAAAAGAACCTCGAAGAAACCGCACGCAAATACGCTGCCTTGTGTGATGTCTTTGTCATGGACGCTTTCGGTACCGCCCACCGTGCAGAAGCTTCCACCTATGGCATCGCCCAATATGCACCAGTTGCAGCTGCTGGCTTGCTGCTCACTGGTGAGCTGGATGCCCTGGGCAAGGCCTTGTGCGAACCTGCCCGTCCCATGGTCGCTATCGTAGGTGGCTCCAAGGTATCGACCAAGCTGACAGTGCTGGAAAGCCTGGCTGAAAAAGTCGACCAAATGGTCGTCGGTGGTGGCATCGCCAATACCTTCCTAAAAGCTGCAGGTAAGCCGATTGGGCGTTCATTGAGCGAAGACGATCTCGTGCCTACCGCACAATGTCTGATGGAGAAAATGGCCAAGCGCGGTGCCGCTGTGCCGATCGCCGTGGATGTGGTCTGTGGCAAGCAATTCGACCCCGATGAGCCTGCCGTGCTCAAGTCTGCGGACGATGTCGCTGCCGATGACATGATCTTCGATATCGGCCCAGAGTCTGCCAAGCAACTTGCCGAGATTATCCTCAACGCAGGCACCGTCGTCTGGAACGGCCCGGTCGGCGTATTTGAGTTTGACCAGTTCGGCGAAGGCACCAAAACCATCGCCGATGCTATCGCCAAGACCAAGGCCTTTACCCTGGCTGGTGGTGGTGACACCATCGCTGCAATCCAGAAGTACGACATCTACGACAAGGTATCTTATATCTCGACTGCCGGTGGGGCGTTCCTGGAATTTCTCGAGGGCAAGAAATTGCCAGCCGTTGAGATTCTGGAGCAGCGTGCCAAGAGTTGATTGTTTAGATTCGCTTGGTAAAAAGGAGCCTGTGGGCTCCTTTTTTGTTTACTTAGAACGTGTTATCAAGTGTTGTTTGTGAGGTATTTCTCATTAGTTTTATATATTGCCCTTCTGATGGCACAAAATATGCACCATTCCTCCTAAGTGCTGTCAGCTTTAACATGAGTCCTTGAAGAAAATGTTAGGAAAAGGTTTATGGCATTACGTAAAACCAAGATTGTGGCGACGCTGGGGCCTGCCTCCAGTGAGGAGGCAGTGATCGAGCGATTGGTGGATGCGGGCGTGGATGTGGTGCGGTTGAATTTTTCGCATGGATCGGCACAAGATCATATAGACCGCGCTGAACTGGTGCGTGATATATCGAGGCGCAGTGGACGGCCCGTGGGAGTATTGTGTGATTTGCAGGGGCCGAAGATACGCATCGGAAAGTTCGAGAATGATCGCATTTTACTCAAGGTCGGAGACAAGTTCATCCTTGATGCAGCATGCAAGCTGGGCAATCAGGAACGGGTGGGCCTGGATTACAAGACCTTGCCGTCTGAGGTGGAGGCCGGTGCTGTGTTGTTGCTGGATGATGGACGTATTGTATTAAGTGTGGACACCGTAAATGGTGGCGAGGTGTATTGTACGGTCACGGCTGGCGGGATGCTCTCCAACAACAAGGGCATCAATCGTCAAGGTGGCGGGCTCTCTGCCCCGGCACTGACGCTGAAAGACCAGGAAGATATCCAGACTGCAGTGGCGTTAGAGGCGGATTATATTGCGGTCTCGTTCCCGCGCAGTGGTGCGGATATAGAGCTTGCGCGCCAGTTGGTGGAAGAGGCTGGCGGCCATGCAGCAATTGTCGCCAAGATTGAGCGTGCGGAGGCGATTGATGCGCTAGAGGAGATTATCGATGCGGCCGATGTGATCATGGTCGCGCGTGGTGATCTCGGTGTAGAAGTCGGTGATGCGGCAGTGCCTGGCTTGCAGAAGCGCATGATCCGCACTGCGCGCATGCGCAACAAGCTGGTGATCACGGCAACGCAGATGCTGGAATCCATGATCAGTAGCCCGATCCCAACCCGGGCGGAAGTTTCTGATGTGGCGAATGCGGTGTTGGATGGCACGGACGCAGTGATGCTCTCGGGTGAGACCGCAGTAGGGCATTATCCGGTGGAAGCTATCCAGGCCATGCATCGCGTCTGCCTGGAGGCAGAAAAAGAATACGACAGCCAGCACTTGAAAGCGCCTATTCATGATGAGTTTGGTTTTATCGATGAAGCGATTGCGATGGCGGCGGTATATACGGCCAAGCACCTGGATGTGAAGGCGATTGCGGCACTGACCAAGTCAGGGTCTTCCGTCACCTGGTTGTCACGTTCCAATACTAATGTGCCGATTTATGCGCTGACAACAGAGCGTAATACACGGCGCAAGCTGTCGCTTTATCGCGGGGTGTATCCTTATCACATCGAGCAACCCAGCCAGGAGCTAGGCAAGATTCTTTACGATGCCGAAGAGTTGCTGTTGCGCCTTGGTGCGGTGCAACGGGATGATCTCATGATGTTGACGTTTGGTGAGCCCATCGGCAAGGCAGGGGGCACCAATACCTTGCAGATTGTTAAAGTGGGCGAGCACAGGCGGGAACAACATTAGGCGAGAGCGGCGCGGCTGCTCACAACATGAGAGGATGTGCCCATGGCACTGATTAGCTTACGCCAATTGCTGGATCATGCTGCCGAGCACGATTACGGCGTGCCGGCGTTCAATGTGAATAACCTTGAGCAGGTGCAGGCCATCATGCAGGCAGCGGATGCCTGTGATAGCCCGGTGATCATGCAAGCCTCTGCCGGTGCACGCAAATATGCGGGTGAGGAGTTTCTACTCAAGTTGATGGAGGCGGCGATCAGCAGTTATCCACATATTCCTGTTGTGCTACATCAAGACCATGGCACCAGCCCAGCGGTATGCATGCATTCCATCAAGCACGGTTTTAGCAGTGTGATGATGGATGGTTCATTGCTGGAGGATGCCAAGACGCCATCGAGCTATGCTTATAACGTCGAGGTAACGCGACAGGTGGTGCTGGCAGCCCATGCCGTGGGCGTATCGGTGGAAGGGGAGCTAGGCGTACTTGGCTCACTAGAAACTGGTATGGCTGGTGAGGAGGATGGTGTCGGGGCTGAAGGTCATCTTGACCACAGCCAGTTGCTTACCAGCCCGGATGAGGCAGTGGATTTTGTCGCACAGACAGGTGTGGATGCCCTGGCAATCGCTATTGGTACATCGCATGGCGCTTACAAGTTCAAGCGTCCCCCCACCGGCGAAACGCTTTCCATCAGCCGTATTCGGGAAATACACGCGCAGCTGCCGAATACGCATCTGGTGATGCATGGCTCGTCATCCGTGCCACAGGAGTGGTTGAAGGTCATTAATGATTATGGTGGCGAGATTCCCGAAACCTATGGCGTGCCGGTGGAGGAAATCGTCAAGGGTATCCAGAGCGGGGTACGCAAGGTGAATATTGATACTGATTTGCGCCTTGCTTTTACCGGGGCTTTGCGACATTTTCTTGGGCAGCCGCAACACCGGGCCGAATTTGACCCACGCAAAATACTGGCGGCGGCGACCCAGGCGATGCAGAGGTTATGCCGGGAGCGTTTTGAGGCATTTGGCTCAGCAGGGCATGCGGCGAAAATCAAGCCCATTTCACTCGATAAAATGGCTCAGCGCTATTTTTTCGCCTGATCTCATTGCTCACGTTGTGCAGAATTTACAGCGTATAATGCCGGGATTATTTGCCTGGTAATTATCGCTATGCAGCCCAATAAATACAGTAAATTAGGTCAACAAGGCATCGGTTTGGTCGAGCAGGCCTTGCTGGTATTCATTGCGCTGGCGACGATCGTGGCTACCGGGCAGGCCGCGCTGCATATATGGGAAATGAGGGCGGTAACCGTGGCAGATTTGCTGCTATTGTTTCTTTACCTCGAAATTCTCACTATGCTCAACCATTACTTGAGCTCGGGCACATTGCCGGTGCGTTACCCCTTGTATATCGGCATTATTGCGCTGGCACGTTACCTGGTGCTCGACATCAAGGAGCTGGAAGCCTGGCGTATTTTTGCCGTGGCGGCCTCTATCCTGCTGATAGCAATTGCCATTTTGGTGGTGCGCTACGGGCATGTGAAATTCCCTTATTCCGATGGCCCTGAACAGGACCATCACTCGAAATAGTTTTTGATAAAGGTAAGCGTTTTGACTACTCCCCTCATGCAGTCCAGTATTAAGAGCCTGAAACTGATCAATCAGGGCAAGGTACGGGATATCTACGATATTAATGACCAGCACATGTTGCTGGTGGCTAGTGATCGTCTATCAGCTTTCGATGTGATCCTGCCGACGCCTATTCAGGATAAAGGCGCGATTCTCACCAAGATTGCCAATTTCTGGTTCGATAAACTCCAGCATGTAGTGCCCAACCATTTGACGGGTATTGACCCTGATAGTGTGGTGACTGATCCTGCCGAGAAAGCCCAGCTTGGGCCACGTGCATTGGTGGTGAAAAAGTTGAAGCCTTTGCCAATCGAGGCGATTGTTCGTGGTTACCTCGCGGGTTCCGGCTGGAAAGAATACAAGGCCAGCCAGAGCGTATGTGGAATTCCACTGCCAGCAGGCCTGCAAGAGGCATCACAGTTGCCAGAGCCATTATTTACGCCTTCGAGCAAGGCAGAGGTGGGCGATCATGATGAGAACATCACCCTGGAAAAATGTGCCCAGTTACTTGGAAAAGAGTTGGCTGATAAAGTCGCCCGTATCAGCGTGCAGTTATACAAGGAGGCTGCTGCTTATGCCTTGAGCCGCGGCATTATCATCGCAGACACCAAGTTTGAGTTTGGCCTGGATGAAGCTGGTGAGCTGTACTTGATCGATGAAGTATTAACCCCCGATTCATCACGCTTCTGGCCGCAAGATCAATATCAGGTGGGTAGCAACCCGCCCAGCTTTGACAAGCAATATGTCCGTGACTGGCTGGAATCTACCGGCTGGAACAAGACTCCTCCAGGCCCGCAATTGCCTAACGATGTTGCGGCAAGCACTGCAGCCAAGTATCGCGAAGCTTACGAGCGTCTGACTGGCAAGCCGTTTTAACTCTAGGTGGCTGAAGAAGTGCCATTGAGGGATAAGCTGAAATCACTGGCGCGACAGCTCAAGACTGAGTTGGAAGTGTATCGCTTGGTGTTGCGCCACCCACAGACGCCTTGGCTTGCCAAGGTGTTGCTGGGCTTGGCTGTGGGTTACTTGCTATTGCCATTTGACTTGATCCCTGATTTTATTCCCATCCTTGGGCAACTGGATGACTTGATCATTGTTCCAGCCTTGTTCTACCTGGGGGTCAGGTGCGTGCCGATAGAGGTGATCGTGGAATGCAGGCGCGAAGCCGCAGCACGCTAGGCAAGCCCAAGGTGATTTTTACTGCTGATTTAGGCTAAAATCCCGCGTTAACTTTACATGGTTTACAAAAACCATCCATCATTCAAATCAACCCATATTTTAAGGATAACCGCATGTCCCTTTCTAATGTGCCAGCAGGCAAAGACATCCCTAACGACTTTAACGTCATTATCGAAATCTCCATGCGTGGCGAGCCCATCAAGTTCGAAGTGGACAAGGATAGCGGTGCAGTATTCGTTGATCGTTTCATGGGTACTTCCATGCACTATCCATGCAACTATGGCTATATCCCACAAACGCTGTCAGAAGATGGTGACCCGGTTGATGTGCTAGTGATCACGCCTATCCCATTGCAGCCAGGCGTCGTGATCCGTTGCCGTGCGATTGGTGTGCTGACCATGGAAGATGATGGTGGTGTGGATGCCAAGGTGCTAGCTGTGCCTGTGGACAAGATTTGCCCACAATACAAGGATGTGAAGAGCTATCATGACATTCCAGAATTCCAGTTGGCACCTATTGCTCACTTCTTTGAGCACTACAAGGATCTGGAAAAGGGTAAGTGGGTCAAGGTTGGTGAGTGGAAGGGCGTAGACGAAGCCAAGGCGGAAATCGTCTCTGGTGTAGAACGCTTCAGCAAGTAAGCCAGCTTATTAAGATGAATAAAAAACGGCGCTTAAGCGCCGTTTTTTATTGCTGTTGTTTGCGTTTATTCACCCACTTGCAGTAGCAGGCCACGCTGGCGTGCGACTCTGAAATAGCCGAGGAAGACGGCAATGCCAATGCAGAGAAAGACAAGATTGAGGCCTATCGCCCATTGCATGTGATACAGGTTGAAGCTGTGCTCAAGCAGTAATTCGCGCATACCTTCAAACACATGGCTGGCAGGCAATGCCAGCGCAACAGGCTGTAACCAGTGCGGCAATGTGGCGACTGGGTAATAGATAGCGCATAAAGGCTGGATAGCGAAGACGCTGACCCAGGCAATACTTTCAGCCCCCATGCCGTAGCGCAGTACGATGCCGGATACCATTAGGCCAATCGCCCAACCCATGACGATGAGATTGAGGAAAAAGGCGATAAGAGGCAGGCCCATGTCGTAGATGTTGTAACCGAATAGTGGAATAGCGATTAGCGTTGCACCACCGATGCCAATCAAGGTGCGGATCAGGCTCATAAGCAGCAGGGACGCTACCATTTCATACGGACGCAAAGGGCTGACGAATAAATGCCCCAGGTTGCGTGACCACATTTCCTCCATGAAGACGAGTGCGATGCCGAGTTGACCACGGAAGAGAACGTCCCATAGCAATACTCCCGAAAGCAGGATGCCGCTGGCCTGTGCAATCAGGCTGCTATTGCCTTGCAGGTATAAGGTGATGAAGCCCCATAGCACCATTTGCACTGTGGGCCAGTACACCATCTCCAGCACCCGTGGCCAGGATGAACGCATGAGGTAAAGGTGGCGTAATGCTACTGCACCGATGCGGCGCAAGGAAAAGTGTACGTCTTGCATCAAGCGGGCTCCTGGCTGCGAGCGATGTCGATAAAGACTTCTTCAAGGTTGTTGCGGCCATATTTTGCGATCAGGCTGGCTGGGGTGCCAATGTCCACAACTTGCCCTTTACGCATCATGATGACATCCGTCGCCATGCGCTCGACCTCGGCCATATTGTGTGAAGCCAGCAGGATGCTGGCACCAGTGTCGCGCTGGTATTGCTCTAGATAACTGCGAATGGAGTCGGCAGTATCAGGATCAAGGGATGCCGTCGGTTCGTCCATCAGTAGTAATTCTGGTTTGTTGAGCAGGGATTTCGCTAGGGAAACACGGGTTTTTTGCCCAGCAGAAAGTTGTCCGTAGCGCTTGTCCAGCAATGTATCAAGGTTAAGGGCAGTGGCTAGCTCCTCAATACGCTGCTTCAGTGCGGGTAAGCGGTAAAGATGGCCGTAAACCGTGAGGTTCTGGCGAATGGTCAGCCTTTGTGGGAGGTCTACGTAAGGTGAGGAGAAGTTCATGCGGTGCAACAGGCGGTAGCGATGCTGCAGCATATCCTCACCCAATATACGGATGCTTCCCTGGCTCGGTGTGAGCAAGCCCAGTAGCATGGCAATCGTCGTAGTTTTTCCTGCGCCATTGCCACCCAGCAAGGCGGTGGTAACGCCGCGCTTCGCCTGGAAATTCAGGTTATTGACGGCACAGAATTGGTCAAAGTATTTGTATAGACCCTGGACTTCAATAACGAGTGCTGGGCTCATATCAAGCTCCAGATCATTTTAAGGCCAACGATGTAAAGCAATAGTGCGAATAATTTTTTCAATACCGGAACAGGTAATTTGTGTGCCAGGTAGGCGCCTAAAGGGGCGGTCAGCATGCTGGCAAGTGCAATGCCGATGAATGCTGGCAGGTAGATATAGCCCAGGCTGTATTGTGGCAAATTACCTTGCGCCAATCCGGTGATGATGAATCCCATGGTGCCAGCGACGGCAATCGGTAGGCCTATCGCCGAGGAAGTGCCGATGGCATAGCGTGCGTTGAAATTGCAGTAGAGGAGGAAAGGCACTGAGAGGGATCCTCCACCAATGCCGACCAGGCTGGACAAGACGCCAATAAGACCGCCCATGCTCAAAGTGCCGAGCTTGCCGGGCAATTGCCGATGGGAGGCTGGTGTGAAGTTCAGCACCATCTGGGTGGCAATCAGTAATGCGAATACGGCAAAGATGACTTTGAGTATGACAGTATTGAGTTGGCCCGCTAAGAGGGCGCCGAGTAGGGTACCCATGACAATGCCGGGCGTAATGAGCTTGACCACAGGCCAATGTACATTCTGTTTTTTATGGTGTGCTCGGGCTGAAGAGATCGAGGTGACGATGATGGTTGCCAGCGATGTGCCTAGCGCAATATGCATGATGTGCTGTGCCGGAAACGCGAGCGCGGTAAAGATGAAGACGAGAATGGGCACAATCACCGTGCCACCGCCTACGCCTAGTAGACCCGAAAGGATACCTGCCCCGGCGCCGGCAATGAAGTAGAGTAAAAATTCCATAGTGAAGGTCTGACTTTATCCTGATCAATAACAGAGGAAGGGAGGGTACTATCGGCGGCTCGAAAGTCGTGCGATCGCATCTCCAAGCGGAGAACCCTGCAATTCCTTCGCCAGTTTTTCAAGGCTGGCTGCTGCGGCCGGGCTGAGCGTGCGCACTTGTTTGGCAGGTTTTCCTGCGACAGATTGCACTTGCACTTCCACCCGAATTGAAGTAACTTCAAGCCCTTGTTTTTTCAGCCCAAGCATCAGGCTGGGCAGCATTAGCTTGATTTTTGCAGCGATTGCGCCATTGGCGGCATAGACCGTCAGGCGCTTGTGGCTGAGACTTCCTGCTTGCGTATAAGGTTTCAGCGCAGCGGGAACAACGGCATTCCATTTTTGCTGTGACAGTGTCAATTGTTCTGCTTGTTGCGAAAGCGCTGCCAATTCGGCACTTTCAGTAAACAATGCACTTACACGCAGCATGCCGGACTCTCCCAAGGGGAAGCAATGAACATCATTTTAGTATCGAATAGTACAGCACGGACGCGCAGCATCTCGTTGCCACTGGTCTTGCTTATCATCGGGCTGTTGAGTTTGCTACCAGCCTTGCTGGTTTGGGTCCTTATTGTGCCACATGGCACACACCAGCACAAAGGCATCCCCACCTCGATCCATTTCGTCAGTGCCAGCGAGCAGTCACATATTGACGCCTTGGCGCAACAGGTGGGCGAGATGGAGGCTAGGGTATTGCGGCTTGATGCCCTGGGGGCAAGGCTCTCGAACCTGGCTGGGGTCAAGGGGGCGGATGCAGATGCCCTGCCGCCGGGGCGTGGCGGCCCCATGGTAGATGCGCGCACTATGTCAGGTGTTGAGCTGGAGAAGCACATTCACGCCTTGACGCAATCCATAGCGCTTAATGGCGATAAATTGAGCTTGCTGGAGGCCACGATGTTGCAGCAGCGCTTGAAGGCGAGTACATTGCCGAGCACCATGCCGACGGAGGTGGCTTACAATTCTTCCAGTTATGGTTGGCGGGTGGATCCTTTCTCTGGCAAGGAGGCTTTTCATGAGGGCCTGGATTTTGTTGCGGATAGCGGAACACCGATTTATGCATCTGCCGCAGGAATTGTAACGGCTGCGGAGCAGACCCCCGACTATGGTAGAATCGTGAAGATTAACCACGGCTCGGGGCTGGAAACACGATATGCCCATGCCTCACAGTTATTGGTGAAGGCGGGGGAGCGGGTTGAGCGTGGGCAGTTAATCGCCCGCGTTGGTAGTACTGGGCGCTCTACCGGGGCACACCTGCATTTCGAGGTGCGCTTGAATGGAGCAGCTCTGGATCCACGCAAGTATTTGCAAAGTGCAAATTAATTATTTGATTTATTAACTAACTTATAAAGCTAACCTAGAGGTTTCCGTCTAACGGAAAAGTGGTGCCACTTCATGTTCTCCGCGTTGTTCAAAAAAATCTTCGGTAGCCGTAACGAACGGCTGGTCAAGCAGTATGCACAAAACGTCAAGGCTATTAATGCGCTGGAGCCCAGCATGCAGGCATTGACGGACGAACAGCTCAAAGCCAAGACAGATGAATTCAAACAGCGCTACCAGCAGGGCGAGTCGCTCGACAAGTTGTTGCCAGAAGCGTTTGCCGTGGTGCGTGAAGGTGGCCGTCGTGTGCTCAATATGCGCCACTTCGATGTACAGTTGATTGGCGGCATGGTATTGAACGCAGGCAAGATTGCCGAAATGCGTACCGGTGAGGGTAAGACCCTGGTGGCGACATTGCCAGCCTACTTGAATGCTCTCAGTGGTAAGGGCGTGCACGTGGTCACGGTGAATGATTACCTGGCACGACGCGACGCTGAGTGGATGTCCCGCCTGTACAACTTCCTTGGTTTGAGCGTGGGTATCAACCTGTCGCAAATGCCACATGACGAGAAGCAAAAGGCTTATGCGGCCGATATTACCTACGGCACCAACAACGAATTCGGTTTTGACTACCTGCGCGACAATATGGTGTTTACCGCAGAAGAGCGCGTGCAGCGCGGTCTGAACTATGCCCTGGTCGATGAAGTGGACTCCATCCTGATCGATGAAGCGCGTACACCATTGATTATTTCCGGCCAGGCTGATGACAGTATTGATCTGTATCTGCAGATGAACAGCATTGCTGCCAAGATGATTCGCCAGGAAAAAGAAGATGGCGAAGGTGATTTCTGGGTGGATGAAAAGTCACACCAGGTCTTGCTTTCGGAGCAAGGGCATGAACATGCAGAGGCTTTGCTGGCCGAAGCCGGCTTGTTGGCTGAAGGTAGCAGTCTCTATGATGCTGCCAATATCAGCCTAGTGCACCATATGTATGCTGCACTGCGTGCGCAATCGCTTTATCACCGCGATCAGCATTATGTTGTGCGCGATGGCGAAATCGTGATTGTTGATGAATTTACCGGCCGCATGATGGCTGGTCGCCGTTGGTCTGATGGCTTGCATCAGGCTGTTGAAGCCAAAGAAGGTGTGACCATCCAGAAGGAAAACCAGACCCTGGCTTCGATTACCTTCCAGAATTATTTCCGCATGTATGGCAAGCTGTCCGGCATGACGGGTACTGCCGATACCGAAGCCTACGAATTCAACCAGATTTACGGTCTGGAAACTGTTGTGATTCCTACTCATCGTGGCTTGCAACGTAAAGACCAGATGGACAAGGTATACCGCACAGGCAAGGAGAAGTATCAGGCTGTTATTGAAGATATTAAAGAGTGCCAGAAGCGTGGCCAGCCTGTGCTGGTTGGCACTACCTCCATTGAAAACTCCGAGTTAATCTCAAAGTATCTCAATGAAGCCAAGCTAGAGCATCAGGTACTGAATGCCAAGCAGCATGAGCGTGAAGCGCACATTATTGTGCAAGCGGGTCGCCCTGGCATGATCACGATTGCAACCAATATGGCTGGCCGTGGTACCGATATTGTGCTGGGTGGTAACCCTGAGCCTGAGATTGCCGTGATTGAGGCTGATGAGAGTCTGTCTGAATCAGACAAGGCTGATCGTATTGCCAAGTTGAAGGTGGAGTGGCAAGTGCAGCATGATGCCGTGCTGGCTGCCGGTGGTTTGCATATTATCGGTACTGAGCGCCATGAGTCCCGTCGCGTTGACAACCAGTTGCGTGGTCGTGCCGGCCGTCAGGGTGACCCAGGCTCCAGCCGATTCTATCTGTCGTTGGAAGATCAACTGTTGCGTATTTTTGCTTCTGACCGTGTTGCTGCCATCATGGAGCGCTTGAAAATGCCTGAGGGCGAAGCGATTGAGCATCCCTGGGTGACGCGTGCGATCGAGAACGCCCAGCGTAAGGTTGAGGGACGTAACTTCGATATTCGCAAGCAATTGCTTGAGTATGACGATGTATCCAATGATCAACGCAAAGTGATTTACCAACAGCGTAACGAGTTGCTTGAAGCCGCTGATGTCGGTGAAACCATTGCAGTGATGCGTGTAGACGTGATTCATGACCTGATTGCGACTTATATCCCACCAGAAAGCCTGGAAGAGCAGTGGGATGTCGCTGGGTTGGAGAAAGCGTTGCAGGCAGACCTGGGCCTGGAAATTCCATTGCAAAAGATGCTGGAAGAAAACCCCAATCTGCATGAAGAAACGCTGCGTGAACACATTGTGGATGCTGCTAATGCTCTTTATCAGGCTAAGGAAGATCAGGCATCTGCGTCTGTGTTGCGCCAGTTCGAACGTGCCGTGATGCTGCAAAGCCTGGATAACCACTGGCGTGAGCACTTGGCTGCGTTGGATCATTTGCGTCAAGGTATTCACCTGCGCTCTTATGCTCAGAAAAACCCCAAGCAGGAATACAAGCGCGAAGCTTTTGCCCTGTTCTCTAGTCTGTTGGATACCGTCAAGCGTGAAGTGACCCAGGTGACCATGCTGGTGAAGGTGCAGAGCGAGGCTGATGTCGAGGCGGTTGAGAAGCCTGCTGAGCTTGAGAATGTGCAATACCAGCATGCGGATTATGATGAGGCGCTTGGCAACAGCGATGAAGCCGATGATGAAGCCTCAGCATCGACATTCGAGCGCGTAGGTGCCAAGGTCGGTCGTAATGATCCATGTCCTTGTGGCTCTGGCAAGAAGTACAAACAGTGCCATGGCAAGCTGAGTTAAGCGTCGGCAGGGATGCAATCAGTTCCTCAGGTCGCTTCTCCTTGTATTGGTGTATGTGCGCTGGATAGCGAGCGGCAACATTGCACGGGTTGCTGGCGCACCCTCGAAGAAATCAGGGGCTGGCGTACCATGAGTGACCGCGAGCGCTTGCAAGTGCTCAAGGTGATTGAAGCCAGGCGACCTACTGCCAAGCATTAGCCATGACAGCTTTGCCATTCAATAAAAAAGCCGGGATTTCCCGGCTTTTTTATTGTGCACATGCCATGCTGCCATGGGGCAAGCGTCACTGATTACGGTAAAATCAGGTTTTTGCCTTTCTGAGAAAAGCCATTATGCCAGTCAATCTTGTCGCGCCTGAGGCGCACTCCCTGTTGCCGGTTCCAGGCGTGGAACTGGGTATTGCCAAGGCGCATATCCGTAAGCCAGACCGCAAGGATATGCTGGTGATCAAACTGGCAGAAGGCGCACGTGTAGCGGGCGTATTCACCACAAACCGTTTCTGTGCAGCACCTGTGACCGTGTGTAAACAGCACTTGGCAGCAGAGCATGGTATTCGCGCGCTAGTGGTCAATACCGGCAATGCCAATGCTGGCACTGGCGAGCCAGGCATGCAGAATGCAAGAGCTACATGTGAAGCACTGTCTGCGTTGCTGAACATCAAGCCTGAGCAAGTCTTGCCTTTTTCTACTGGCGTTATCCTGGAGCCGTTACCCATGGAGCGCTTGCTTGCTGGCCTGCCACAATGTGTTGCCGATCTGGGCGAACAGCACTGGTTTGATGCTGCCGAAGCTATCATGACCACGGATATTGTGTCCAAGGGGGCGTCGCGGCAAGTCACGCTAGGTGGCAAGACCGTGACGATTACCGGCATATCCAAGGGCTCGGGCATGATCCACCCCAACATGGCAACCATGCTGGGTTATGTCGCGACTGATGCTGCCATTAGCCAGGCTGCGCTGGAGGCCTTGATTGATCATGCCGTCAATCGCTCCTTCAACTGTATTACCGTGGATGGCGATACTTCTACCAACGACTCTTTTATTGTCATGGCGACTGGTCAGGCGGGCAATGCTGAGATCAGTGATGTGGATAGTGCAGAATTCCAGCAATTGCAGGATGCCATTACCGAATTGTCCATTGAGTTGGCCCAAGCGATTGTGCGTGACGGTGAAGGTGCGACAAAGTTCATGACTATCCAGGTGGAAGCTGGCAAAGATGTGGAAGAGTGCCGCAAGGTTGCTTATGCCATTGCGCACTCACCATTGATCAAGACAGCTTTCTTTGCCTCAGATCCTAATCTAGGCCGCATCTTGGCTGCCATTGGTTATGCTGGTGTTGATGATCTGGATGTGAATGCCATGCAGCTTTACCTGGGTAATGTGTTGGTGGCAGAGCATGGCGGCCGTGCCGCAAGCTATGTCGAAGAACAAGGCGCTGCCGTGATGCAGGAAGCTGAAATTACCGTGCGTGTGGTGCTGAATCGTGGGCAGGACAATACCACGGTGTGGACTTGCGACTTCTCTTATGACTATGTTCGCATTAATGCGGACTACCGCAGCTAGGGTGCAGGATGGCTGATTTTGAGCAGTTGATCACGCGAGCCGAAGCTGTGCTGGCAAGGCTGGAAAACTTCTTGCCACCGCCTGCTTCCGTACCTGACTGGCATGCTATTGCCTGGCGCTGGCAAACCCTCAATGGTCGCGGACATTTGGTGGCTGTGGAGCATCCCCATCACATCAGCTTGAATGACATCCGCAATGTGGATGAGCAAAAGGCCGAGATTGTGCGCAATACCGAGCAGTTTGTGCATGGCTATCCCGCCAATAATGTGTTGTTGACTGGTGCCCGTGGCACTGGCAAATCTTCATTGGTCAAAGCGGTGCTGAGTACATTTGCAGACCAGGGGTTACGCCTGGTCGAAGTCGACAAGCAGGATTTGGTGGCATTGCCGGAAATCGTCAGCTTGCTGCGTGAGCGTAAGGAGCGATTCATCATCTTTTGTGATGATTTGTCATTTGAGTCCAGTGATCCAGGTTACAAAGCCCTCAAGGTGGTGCTGGACGGCTCGATTGCCGCGACGTCCGATAATGTTGTGGTCTATGCCACTTCCAATCGTCGCCACTTGATGCCTGAATTCATGTCGGAGAATCTTGAGGTAACGCGACATGGCGAGGAAATCCGGCCTGGGGATACAACTGAGGAGAAAGTCTCGTTGTCGGAGCGCTTTGGCCTCTGGCTATCGTTTTACTCATTTAATCAGGACGAATACCTAGCGGTGGTGGCGCAATGGCTCAAGCATTACGGTATTGAGCAAGTGGATGAAGCAACCCGTAGCGCAGCCTTGCTGTTTTCTCATACCCGTGGCGCACGTAGTGGCCGAGTGGCCTATCAATTTGCCCGTGACCATGTAGGCCGCCAAGCATTAGTGGGAGGCAAGGTGTCATGAGTGTTGTGCGTGCTGCCGTAGCTATCTTGCAACGCCCTGATGGGCAGGTGTTGTTGGCCGAGCGCCCAGCAGGCAAGCCTTGGGAAGGCTGGTGGGAGTTTCCTGGAGGCAAGATAGAGGCAGGCGAAACCCCTTTTCATGCCTTGGTGCGCGAGTTGCGCGAGGAGCTTGGTGTCGAAGTGGCAAAGGCGACGCCCTGGATCTTGCGTCGCTTTGACTACCCGGATCGCAAGGTCGAGTTACATTTCTTTATTGTACGTGATTGGCAGCATGAGCCGCGTAGTTGCGAGGGACAGCAATTAAGCTGGCAGCACCCGACGGCACTTACTGTAGGCCCGATGTTGCCAGCGAATGAACCTATTCTTGCTGCCTTGGGTCTGCCATCCATCTATGCCATCAGTAATGTTGGTGAGTTGGGTGAAAAGGGTTTTCTGGATCGCTTACGTTATGCCTTGGATCAGGGATTGCGCTTGCTGCAATTGCGTGAAAAGCATCTGTCTGCTGACGGATTGCAGCGTCTCGCTGAGAAGGTGTTAAGCATGGTGCAGCCTTATCAAGCGAGAGTGCTACTCAACGGCGATGTCGACACTGCGTGTGCATTGGGTTTTGCAGGTGTGCATTTCTCCGCTGCAAGTTTGATGGCATTGTCGGAGCGTCCTCAGCAAATGCTGTGTGCGGCTTCATGCCACGATGCACGCGAGTTGGCGCATGCACAATCGCTTTCCCTGGATTTTGTCGTGTTATCGCCTGTACTGCCAACACTGAGTCATCCTGATGCCTCAGTCTTGGGTTGGGACGGTTTTGCTGGCTTGGCGCATGGCAGTAGCCTGCCGGTTTATGCGCTTGGCGGCATGCAGCCGGAGTATCTGGAGCAGGCCTGGCAACAGGGTGCTCATGGTATTGCCATGATGCGCGGAGTGTGGAGCTAATCATGTCCTTCAAGCGACAGCTGCGATGGGGGATTGCTTTGCTGTTGGTCTTGGGTAGCTTGGGTTATTTCTGGCTGAAATCAAGCCATGATGTGATTGAAACCATTGTCTGCGAGGATATTGTGCAGGGCTGTACGCATGGAGAGTTGACGGTACGGGCAATGACGCTGCCTACTACTATGCGGGCATTCGAGGTGCGTATCAGCTCGCCTGGTGCAGAGTCTGTGTATGCGAGCTTCGATATGGTGGATATGCAGATGGGGATGAATCGGTATCGCTTCCAGCGTCAGCCCGATGGGAGTTGGCGCGCTATGGTGACATTGCCGGTGTGCATCAGCGGGCGCAGTGACTGGGTCATGCTTATTGACATTAAGCATTCATCGCAAGCACTGCCAGCGCATTATCAATTGACATTGACTACCCAGTAACAGATTGGCTTAGTAGTCTTCTTCGTCGAGCTTGGGATTGTTATCGGGGATGCGATAGTTTTCGCTGGCCCATTGGCCGAGGTCGATCAGGCGGCAACGCTCTGAGCAGAACGGGCGATAGGCATTGGTGCTGGAGTATTCAGCCAACTCCCCGCATTGCGGGCAGGCGACCATTTTTTTCTTACTTACAGGTTGCACAGTGTCAGTGAGAAGTTGATATCGTGATCGCAGGGGCGAGGGCGCTGCGCATTATCTAAGCTATTGAAGCGGATATTAATGGCATACTTGTTGGCGCTCACTTCGGGGAAACAGGGCGTATCGTCACTGATCTCCACGCGTAACATTTGGGCTGGTTTAGCGCCGCCCAACATCTGCTGATAAGCCCCATTGGTTGCCGTCATGTTGGAAGTCATGCCACTACCACGCAAAATGTGCAGGATGATGCGGATGGCATCATGTAACGGCATGAGCGGACTCATCCAGACACTGAGATCATGCTTGCGGCGCTCGCTGCTCAAGCCCAGCCAGTAATGGTAAGACGGTAAATCGAACTCACAGACACCACCCGGGATCACCGAGCGCTGCTTGATACTCATTAACCATTCATTGTCGCGCAGGGTTTGCCCTAGCTTGCCAGGTGTGTTGCGTAAGGGGCGTGCAGCGTTTTCTATATCAGTGACCAGATCATTGAGGACTTTTTCCTCAATGGATGGATTGCCGCGCAGGTTGTTCATCACCATTTTCTGGCGGTCCAACTCCTGCAGCAGATCCATCTTGAGCTCTGCGCGCTCAATAATGTCTAGTATCTGGAAGATGGAAAGCAGGACGCTATGGTGGATAAACTCGTGCTCACCCTCAATATTGTGTAAGACCTTGATAAAGAGGTCTTCCAGACGCAACAGGGTACGGATGCGTTCATTAAAGGGGTAATCGTAACTAGGCACGGGCTTCTCGAGGCTGATCCGTTTGTTTATAGTAGTTGTCGTGAATTATCAGATTTATTCGCTAACTATGCAAGTCTTAATGAATTTTTCATGCATTTGATGAATTTTTTGTTGCAGCTCTTCAATGCTGCCATTGTTGTCAATAATGTCGTTGGCTAGTGCGCGACGGAAACTGCGTGACGCTTGTGCAGCGATGATGGAACGCACCATCTTCTCGGTAAAGCCATTGCGATTGACAACGCGGCTGATCTGCCTCTCTTCGTCGCAATCAATCAATAAAGTGCGGTTGACAATGCCTTCGTAGCGATTGGACTCAAAAAACAAGGGGATAGCCAGTATTTGGTAGGGTGACTGATTGTATTGCTCGAGCTCGCGTAGGGCTTCGCTGTGTATGGCTGGGTGCAAGATGGATTCCAGCATCCGGCGATCTGCATCATTGCTAAAGATACGGTCACGGATTTTTCCCCTATCCATGGCGCCATCCTCAGTGACGTATTCTGTGCCAAAGGCCTCTGCAATTTTGCTGACCAGTGGTTGACCTGCGCTCGTCAGGTGGCGGGAAATGACATCGACGTCTACGACGGGTACGCCCAGATCGCTGAACATTCTTGCTGCTTCACTTTTGCCGGCGCCAATGCCGCCAGTCAATCCAACTACATACATTGATCAGCCTCCTAGATATAGTTGTGAGAGTTGTTTGCCGAAGAAAAGTGCGGCAACCCCTCCCAATGCCAAGTAAGGCCCAAATGGGATGGGGGTTTCTCGGCCATGCTTGGTCAATACGATCAAGCCAATCCCGATGATGGAGCCAGCGATAGATGATAATAAAATGACAGCGGGTAGCAATTCCCAGCCAAACCATGCCCCCAGTGCAGCCAAAAGCTTGAAATCGCCATAGCCCATACCTTCCTTGCCGGTGACTAGCTTGAATAACCAATATACCGACCATAATACGAGATAGCCTGCCGCAGCGCCTGCTACAGCAGAGCTTAAGTCGGTAAAGCCATCGCTGAGATTGAATAACAGGCCAGCCCAGAGCAGGGGTAGAGTGATGTCATCCGGTAGCAAGTGGGTGTCAAGATCGATAAAGGTTAGGGCGATCAGTGCGAAGATGATGAACCAGCTTGCCACGGCCAGGCTTGAGTAGCCGAAGTGCCAACTGGCCAGGCCAGTCAGGGCTGCAGTGAATATTTCTACCAGTGGGTAGCGTGGGCTGATCTTGGTTTTGCATTGCCTGCATTTGCCGCCCAATAGCAGGTAGCTGACGACAGGGATGTTTTCCATGGCGCCGATGGCGTGCTGGCAGTGGGGGCAACGTGACCTGGGCGTGACAAGGTTGTAACGGGTTTGCTCTGGCTGGGGCTTACCTTCTGCTTCCAGGTGCTCTGCTTGCCAGGCCAGTTCCATCATGCGCGGCAGACGGTGGATGACCACATTGAGAAAGCTGCCCACCATCAGCCCAAGCAAGGTGGAAAAGGTGATGAAGAAGCCGGGGCTGTCCCTCAATGTATCGAGGAATACAAAAACAAAATCAGGCATAAATTAGATTGTCGGTAAACTTTCCGCATCATCGCACCGTTATATAAGTATGGCAACCGCAGTGGCGTTGGCCCGGATGGGCTTGAAATAGGCAGGAAGATCGCCATCTATGTGTTGCTCACATTTTCTCGTCACTAGCCTGAAAGGAATGCATATGATGAATACCGAAACGCAAGCTGCATGGGATGCCCCTGTTATTTGCCGCGTTGAAGTCGATTTGTCGGGTTGGCTGGAACAACTGACGGGAAACTCGCATTGGGAGGTCTATGACGAAGCCGAGGACGAAAACTACATGAGTTTTGCCATGCGTCATGGGCGTAAGCAGGCGGAAATTACTCTTTATCATAATGGCTATGCTACTGTTGATGTCGATGGGCAATCCTTATTTGATGGTTCCTTGACCACAAGAACCAGTGATTGCGCGCATCTCAGCTACTACCATGCAGAGAACGGAGAATTGATCACTTTGAATTGAGGATGAACCAAAGCCCTGCTTGCAGGGCTTTTTAATGTGTTTATTGTTCAGTTTCAGGAACTAAGTTCCAGCGTTTAGTGTCGTTTTGCAGGGCCTGATGTGATCACTAGAGTATGAACAATAACGCTGAATACAAAATGCTACCTAGGCAAAGGTTGATTGATCTCCTGAGCCTAGAGCGCAAAGATATATTACTGATTATTATCCTGATGGGTGGGGTTGGTTTCATCAATCTCGCCATACCTATTTCAGTACAGGCGCTCATCAATACGGTCACGATGGGCAGCTTGATGAAGCCGCTGCTCATTATCTCCTTCATGTTATTCATATTCTTGCTATTGGCGGGATTGTTTTATGTGCTCGAGATTTTTATTGTCGAGCTGATCCAGCGGCGGATTTTCTGTCGTATTGCCATAGATTCGGCCAGCAAGACTCAAGGGGCAAAATACGATGTTGCAAGTGCGGATGACTTGCAGGAGCTCATCAACCGCTTCTTTGAGGTCACGTCGGTACAAAAGTCTGTTGCCACCTTGTTGACCATAGGTGTGGCCACGATCCTTCAGGGGGTGGTGGGCAGTATTATCCTGGTGTTCTACAGCGTTTATTTTGCCGTGGTAGTGGCCTTGGTCATGCTCATCATCCTGGTCATTGTGTATGTGATCGGGCGTAAGGCACCACTGACTGCAATTGCAGAATCCCATGCCAAGTTTGAATTGGCGGCGTGGTTGGAAACCATTGCCCGTAACCTCAATACCTTCAAGTTTTCCTCCGGGGTGCGTCTGGCACAGGAGCGAACTGGCGAATTGGCGGCTGAATACCTGAAAAAGCGCAGTGCGCATTTCCGTGTGCTCATCAAGCAGTATCTCGGGGGGGTGGTCATTTATGCCTTGGGTGGTACGGCGATGCTGGCTTTAGGAGGTACGCTGGTGATCCAGGGGCAGATCAATTTGGGCCAGTTTGTTGCGGCTGAACTGATCATCTTTGCCGTGCTGGCTTCTTTCCTGAGGTTTATCGGCCAGCTTGAATATTATTACGATCTGCTCGCCAGCCTCGACAAGATCGGTTATATCCAAGATCTGCCGCAGGAAAAGGTATCTACCCGTCACTTCGAGATCAAGCGCCCCATCAAGTTAAGCGCAGTGAACCTTGGTTACGATTATCTGCGGCATACCGCTTCACAGTCTGGCATCAGTTTTACGTTGCAGCCAGGTAGCAGCTTGGCTGTGCTCGGGATTGCTGGCGCAGGAAAATCCTCATTGGCTGCCTTGCTCACGGGCTTGAAGCAAGCTGAGCAAGGGCATGTGGAGTTCAATGACATTGCGCTTGAACAGTACAACCTGAATACCCTGCGTCAACATCTTGGTTGTGTAGGTAAGCTGGAGGTGATTGAAGGCAGTATTCTTGAAAACGTCTTGGTCGGGCGGGACGATATTCCGCTAGGGGATGTGACGCAGTTGCTGAACAAGCTAGGCTTGATGTCCAGTATCAATCGGTTACCTAGTGGCCTGGATACCTTGCTTGCCGTGAATGGAGCGCCGCTTTCCACGACCCAGGCCAATTTGCTGATGCTGGCCCGCGGCATTGTTGGTCAGCCGGGTTTGTTGATTGTCGATGGCTTGCTGGATTATCTTGATGAGGCAGATTTGAATCGGGCCCTGCCATTGTTACTGGAGTTGCCCGCATGCAGTGTCGTTATTTTGACACGCCATGCATCGATCGCTCAGCGCTGCGCGCAGGTGCTGATGTTGGAGGTGCATGATCATGGCATATAAGCTGAGCGATCCTCAGCAGTTCGAGAAATATACCGCAACTCCCAGGATGGTGAAACGCATCTTGGTATGGATCGTCGTATTGTGTTTTATTGTGCCAACCTTGATGCTTTTCCTGCCCTGGCAGCAGAACGTACAAGCGATGGGCTCGGTGACCGCATTTGCACCATTGGAAAGGCGTCAAAGCGTGGATGCGCCAGTTGGAGGGGTCATCAAGCAATGGTTTGTGCGCGAAGGTGCGCGCGTGAAAGCGGGCGATCCTCTGCTACAAATTAGTGATGTGGACCCAAAGTTTAAGGAGCGTTTGGCTGCGCAGCGGCAGACCAGTGCGGCTAAACTCAAGGCCAAGCAGGATGAGCTACAGGCTTACGAAGTGCAGTTGCAGAACTTGCTTGCCGTGCGCCAGGCTAGGGTCAATGCTGCAGAATATGGATTAGATGTCGCCAGGCAGAAGGTGGTGGCAGCGGCGGAAAATGTCGAATCAGCGCAAGCCACATTGGATGCAGCGGATTTTCAGGTGAGCAGAATGCAGCGCTTGGTGCAGGAAGGCTTGGTTTCCAGGCGCGATGTCGAAGTTGCGGAGCGCGACAGGGCCGTGGCGCTCAGGAGTGTGAATAGCGTCAAGGCCGCTCTGGACTCAGCGCGGGCCGAGGAAAAAACTGCGGCTGCCAATCTGGTGCAGGTGAAGGCGGAAACCCAGGCCAATATTGATGCAAGTCGCGCGTTGTTGAGCAAGATAGGTTCTGAGGTCGCCGATACGCAGAATGAATTGACCAATCTCGAGATCAGCGTTTCGCGCCAGGAATCGCAATTGGTGAGGGCACCACGATCAGGTACGGTGTTCAGAGTGCCGGTGAATTCGCAATCCCAGGTGATCAGCCAGGGGCAGCCGCTATTGGTGATTATCCCTGATACCGAGCAACAGGCAGTGGAGTTGATGGTTAGTGGTCTTGATGCAGCCTTGATCTTGCCGGGAAGTCGCGTTCGGCTAGAGTTTGATGGTTGGCCGGCGCTTCAGGTATCTGGTTGGCCTAATGTGGCTATCGGCACGTTCGCTGGCAAAGTGGCTTTTGTGGATGCCAGTGATGACGGCACGGGACGTTTCCGCGTCATGGTAGTGCCCGATGAAAGTGTACAAAAATGGCCTGGTGAGCGCTTCTTGCGGCAGGGCAGTTCATCGCGAGGCTGGATACTGTTGGAAGAGGTCTCTATTGGCTATGAAATCTGGCGTGTGCTCAATGGTTTCCCTCCACGTGTGCCGCAGGTCACGGCTGGGAGTAATCAAGGCGCATGATGATGAAGCGTGTGAGGCCAGCATCAATCATCAACCATTGCCGAGTATTGGTGTGTTTGGGTTTTGTCGCCGTGGCACCAGACGCGGCCTGGGCTGCAACAGAAATGGCGGGAGATGGACAATCGCAGGCTATTCGCCTGCCAGAGCGCCTGGACCTCAATGGGATGAGTCAAGGGCGTGCTACTACGTTGGATGAAGACTATGCTGCGACACAGCAAGAATATAAATTATCTTCGCCCAACAAGCTCAATATCAAACTCGATGATGTGTTGGCGGAGCATCCTGAGCAGGTATTGATGCCAACTGGCGTTGAGCATGGGCTGACGATTGCAGATGTAAGGGCTCGCGCCTTACGTAACAACCTCTCTCTTAAAGTGGTGCAGTTTGATCCACAAATTGCGCAAAGCGTGCTGGGAGCTGAACGCGCCAAGTTCGATAACATTATCTATGCAAGCTTGCGACGCACGCGCGAAAATCGCCCATTGACCAGTGGCGATATTGTGCAGCTCAAGGCGGAGGATGCCTCGCTGGATGGGCAATTGGTCAAGTTGAACAAGGCTGAGCAGCAAATCGATTACCTGGATGGTGAAGCTGGTATTGCCATTCCGCTCAGGACCGGTGGTATGGTGCGTGTCAGTACGCCTTTTGAACGCAAGCTCACCGAGGGGGCGTTGGGTACTGATGAGTACAGGCGCGCCACACGGTTTTCAATCAGCCAACCCTTATTACGCAATGCTGGTAGCAAGGTCAACGAGGCCAGTATTCGTATTGCCGACTTGGATAGGCAGGCGGTAGATGCTAGTACCCGCTTGCAGTCCATACGTGTCATCGCCTTGATAGACAAGGCTTATTGGGATTTGTATGCTGCCTGGGCTGAGTTGGAGGTAAGGCAACAGCAGTACGAGCTGGCGGCGCGTAACCTTGAGATGGTGCGACGCAAGGTGCAAGAGGGGCTGGTGGCAAGTATTGAGGCCAGTCGTGCGGAAATCGGGGTGTCTGATCGCATAGAGGCGTTGATCATGGCGAAGACCCGCTTACAGCTTAGCCAGCGCCAGTTGCAGTTCCTGCTTAATGATCCGCAATATACCTTTGAAGGCCATGCGTTGATTCGTCCGCAATCCGAGCCCATCCTTGTGCATTATGAATTTGATAGAGATAGGCTGGTGGATTTAGCTCTGCAGGGAAGGCTGGAGTTGCTTGAGCTTGAACTGAAGCTGGCTGCCGATCTCAACAAGATCGAGTATTTGCAGAACCAGACATTGCCGTTATTTACGCTAGATTACAGTTATGGGGCTCTGTCTGCTGGCGCCAATAGTCTTTCCCAAGCCTATAACAGTCCCTTCGATAATCGTTTTAATGATTGGTCCGTGGGCTTGCGTTTCGAGTTGCCCATGACCAATGAGGCGCGTCGTAACCAGCTGCAGCAGGCTGTGCAGCAGCGCATGCAGCGCTTGGCAACCAAGGAATTACAAGTATTGACGGTCAAGCGCGAGATTCATGATGGCGTAGACCGGGCCGAGCAGCATTGGCAGCGCATGATTGCGGCGCGGCAGCAAGTGATGCTGGCCGGTGTCAATTATGATGGTGAGCTGAAACAGTTCAATGAAGGCTTGCGCAACATGACCGAGGTGCTGGAAATGCTGAGTAGGCTAGGCGAGTCACAGATCAAGGAAATACGTGCCCTGGTGGATTACCAGGTTGCGCTGATTGATGTGGCTTATAACACTGGTACCCTGTTGGGATATGGGCAGATAGAGTTTGGCTCTTAAATCATCGCTACGCTTAGTAGCTGCGCGAGACGGCAAACTCGGCCAGCTGTAACAAGGCCTGCTTGTAAGGGGTTTTCGGCAGGTGGGCAATGGCTTTGCAGCCAATGGCAGCCTCATCGCGGGCAACCTTGCGCACATGCTCCAATGCGCCCGTATTTTTGACTGCATCAATCACAGCTGGTAGCTCATCCAGGCCGCCTTGCTCAATGGCATGGCGAATAATCGTACGTTGAGCTTCAGTGCCATGGCGCATGGCATATAGCAAGGGCAGGGTAGGCTTGCCTTCAGCGAGGTCATCCCCTAGGTTCTTGCCAATTTCTGTGCTGTCGCCGCTCAAGTCGAGCACATCGTCAACCAGCTGAAATGCAGTGCCCAGGCGCATGCCGTATTCCGCCATCGCCGCTTCATCCTGAGCGTCGGTGCCACAGATAATCGCACCTAGCCGTGTGGCTGCTTCGAACAGTTTTGCGGTTTTGTAGTGGATGACCTTTAAATAGGCTGCGTCCGTGATGTCGGCATCGTGCACATTAAGTAGTTGTAGTACTTCACCTTCGGCGATCGTGTTAGTCGCTTCGGATAATACTTCCATCACCCGCATGCTCTGGATGCTGACCATCATCTGGAAAGTGCGTGAGTAAATAAAGTCACCCACCAGTACGCTGGCTGCATTGCCGAATAATGTATTGGCAGTTGCCTTGCCGCGCCGCAATGAAGACTCATCGACGACATCATCATGCAGCAGCGTCGATGTGTGGATGAGCTCAATAACGGCGGCCAGTTCGTGATGCTGAGGCTCGATGCGTCCAAATGCCCCGGCAGAGAGTAGTACCAAGGCAGGTCTTAAGCGCTTGCCACCGCTGTTGACGATATAATCAGCCACCTGATTGATCAGGACGACATCGGAATGCAGGGATTTGCGAATCACCGCGTCGACTTTTTGCATGTCTTCTGCGATGCAGGATTGAATAAAAGCTAGGGACACGTCTGGCTGCCAAAAATTAGTCTCGGGATTCTAGCATACGCAATAGCGGAAACAGCGCCCGCATGCCGGAGAGGCATTTTAAAATTGCCGTTTTCCGGGCTAATTAGCATGGTCAATAATAGCATTTGCTTTCCGTGCAGTTTTCCGTATAATGCCCGATTCATTTGAATGCGTAGCAAACGAGGCATAACCATGTATGCAGTTATCAAAACTGGTGGCAAACAATATCGCGTAGCCGCTGGTGACAAGCTTAAGGTAGAAAAGTTGGCGGGCGAAGTCGGCAGCGAAATCACCCTCGACAAGGTATTGTTGGTTTCTGATGGTGAAAACACCACCATTGGTGCTCCTCTGGTTCAGGGTGCGAGCGTACAAGCCAAGGTTGTGGCTCACGGTCGTGGCGACAAGGTCTTGATCTTCAAGATGCGTCGTCGTAAGCACTATCGTAAAACTCAAGGTCATCGCCAGAGCTTTACTGAAATCCAGATTGAAAAGATTGCTGCTAAGTAAGGAGTAGTGAAAAATGGCACACAAAAAAGCAGGCGGTAGTTCCCGTAACGGTCGCGACTCACAAGCGCAGCGACTGGGTGTTAAGGCTTTTGGCGACCAGTTTGTTTCCGCTGGCAGCATTATCATTCGTCAGCGTGGTACCAAGATGCACCCGGGCGAAAATGTTGGTATTGGCAAGGATCATACCTTGTATGCCAAGGTTGACGGCAAGGTGGCTTTCTCCGTGAAAGGCGCATTGCGTCGCAAGTTGGTCAGCATCGTTCCAGCTTAATACTGGCGTGATTCGGAAAAAGCCCTATCGCATTGATAGGGCTTTTTTATTTCAGGCGGTATGATAACTGCCTTAATCGGTTCAACCCTTAACAGATAGCGATCATGAAGTTTATAGACGAAGCCACGATCAAGGTTTACGCAGGTGATGGCGGTAACGGTGTTGCCACATTCCGCCGCGAGAAATATGAAGCCATGGGCGGTCCCAATGGAGGGGATGGTGGTCGTGGTGGCTCTATTTACATGATCGCTGATCGTAATATCAATACCCTGGTGGATTACCGCTATACCCGTGTGTTCCGCGCAAAGCGTGGTGAAAATGGTCGTGGCTCGGATCAATATGGTGCGGGTGGCGATGATATGGTGCTGCGGGTGCCTGTCGGAACAGTCATTAGTGATAAGGCGACAGGACAAGTGCTGACTGACCTCGCGGAGCATGATCAGCGGGTGATGGTTGCCAAGGGTGGTAATGGCGGCTTGGGCAATATCCACTTCAAGTCCAGTATCAATCGCGCTCCGCGCCAGTGTACCAAGGGCGATGCAGGAGAAGAGTTCGAGCTTTATCTTGAGCTTAAGGTGTTGGCTGATGTTGGCCTGCTGGGGATGCCTAACGCTGGCAAGTCTACGTTTATTCGTTCGGTTTCTGCGGCCAAGCCCAAGGTGGCGGATTATCCTTTTACCACTTTGCATCCCAATCTGGGCGTTGTTCGTGTCGATGCTAATCGCAGCTTCGTGATTGCCGATGTACCTGGACTGATCGAGGGGGCGGCTGAAGGTGCAGGCCTGGGCCACCAATTCCTGCGCCATCTTTCGCGTACCCGCTTGTTACTACACTTGGTTGATCTGGCGCCATTTGATGAGGCAGTAGATCCGGTTCGCGAGGCGATAGCTATCACGGAAGAGCTGCGCAAGTATGACGAAGAGTTGTATAACAAACCGCGTTGGCTTGTGCTCAACAAGGTTGACATGCTGGAAGACAGCGAAGAAAAGGTCGCGGAATTTGTCCAGAAGCTGGGCTGGACAGGCCGTTATTTTGCGATTTCCGCCTTGGCTGGCATTGGCTGCCGTGAATTGACCTATGCCATCATGGAGCATGTGGAAGAAACTAGTCGTGCCGATCATGAAGCAACTGCGAGTGCTGGGGCTGACTCAGTCACTGGATATTAGGCTGGCGGATAGGCAGACATGACGTCATTGTTGTTGAATGCGAAATGCTTGGTAGTCAAAGTCGGTTCCAGTCTGGTCACCAATAATGGTGCTGGTTTGGATCAGGGGGCCATTGCCGCCTGGGCGGATCAGATTGCCCGGTTGGTTCAGTCTGGGAAGCAGGTGGTGCTGGTCTCCAGTGGCGCGGTTGCCGAGGGTATGCAGCGCCTGGGGTGGAAAAAACGCCCGGTAGCTATCAATGAGTTGCAGGCGGCAGCGGCTGTGGGGCAAATGGGTTTGGTGCAGATGTATGAAACCTGCTTTGCTTCACATGGGCTACACACTGCACAAATCCTGTTAACACATGCCGATCTTGCAGATCGCAAGCGTTATCTGAATGCACGGACTACCTTACGCACCTTGCTAGATCTAGGTGTTATCCCTGTCATTAATGAGAATGATACGGTGGTGACGGATGAAATCCGCTTTGGCGACAATGATACCTTGGGTTCTTTGGTGGCCAATCTGATTGAGGCTGATGCCTTGGTGATCCTGACCGATCAGCCTGGGTTGTATTCAGCTGACCCGCGCAAGCATCCAGATGCGGAATTCATCCAGCATGAAACCGCTGGAAATCCTGCGCTGGAAAAAATGGCGGGTGGTGCTGGTACCTTGATTGGTAGTGGCGGCATGTTAACGAAAATACTTGCTGCCAAGCGTGCTGCACGTAGCGGTGCGCATACCATTATTGCCTCTGGGCGTGAGTCTGACGTGCTGATAAGGCTGGCGCAGGGTGATGTGCTTGGCACTCACCTCGAGGCGGGCCAGGTCAAGACCTTGGCACGCAAGCAGTGGCTGGCCGATCACTTGCGCTTGGCTGGTAAGGTAGTGCTGGATGATGGCGCTGCCAAGGCATTGCTTGAAGGTGGACGTAGCCTGTTGCCGATTGGCGTGATCGCCGTTGAGGGTAGCTTTGAACGTGGCGAGGTTGTGTCATGTGTCAATGCGCAAGGGCAGGAAATTGCACGTGGCTTGATAAATTACAGTGCCCTGGAAACGGCTCGCATATTGCGTAAGCCTAGTCACGACATTGAATATATTTTGGGTTATGTCGATGAGTCTGAACTCATTCATCGCGATAACCTGATTCTGGTATAAGGGGAAGTCATGTCTCAACCATTAGTAGGCATCATCATGGGCTCTGATAGCGATTGGCCCGTGATGCGTGCTGCCGCACAAATGCTGGCGGATTTCGGTATTGCCTATGAGGCTCGCGTTGTCTCAGCGCACCGCACGCCAGACCTGATGTTCGAGTTTGCCGAGCAGGCAGCCGAGCGCGGTGTGCGAGTAATCATTGCTGGTGCTGGCGGTGCTGCGCACTTGCCGGGCATGGTGGCAGCCAAGACGACATTGCCGGTGCTGGGTGTCCCAGTACCTTCCAAGCATTTGCAGGGGCAGGATTCTTTACTGTCTATCGTGCAAATGCCTAAGGGAATCCCTGTGGCGACATTCGCCATTGGCGAAGCGGGGGCTGCGAATGCTGGCCTTTTTGCTGCTGCCATTCTCGCGACCACCGATGCTGCGCTGGCGCAAAAGCTGGCTGACTTCCGTGCTGCGCAGTCTGCGCGCGTGTTGGATATGACATTGCAAGACCAGCCCTGATTGCAGTGCTGGATATTGAGTTTTAAGGAGCTTCTACGTGAGTAGTGCAACAACCATATTACCCCCAGCGATGCTGGGGATGTTGGGTGGCGGTCAATTGGGCCGTTTCTTCGTCATTGCGGCGCATGAGATGGGTTACAAGGTGGCAGTGTTGGACCCTGACCGTAACAGTCCTGCTGGCAAGATTGCCGATGTCCACCTTTGTGCGGCTTATGATGACGCAGTGGCATTGCAGTCTTTGGCCGAGCAGTGTGCCGCTATTACTACCGAGTTTGAGAATGTGCCAGCTTCGACGTTGGAGTTGCTTGCGCAGCACAGGACTGTGCGTCCTGCTGCGGCTTCTGTTGCTATTGCGCAGAACCGCGTAACAGAGAAAAACTTTTTCCGTGATGCCGGCCTGCCTGTGGCGCCTTATGCTGTGATCCAGCAGGAAGCTGATATTCCGGCGGCAGATAGTGGTCTTTACCCTGCCATTCTCAAGGTGGCGCGTTTTGGCTACGACGGAAAAGGCCAGGCGCGTGTAAAAACGCCAGAGGAAGCGCGTGCTGCATTTGAGAAATTTGGCGCGGAAGTCTGCGTCTTGGAGCGTATGCTCAAGCTGGATTATGAAGTTTCCGTAGTGCTGGCGCGTGACGCAGATGGCAATGTAGAAACATTCCCTGTGGCGGAAAACAGTCACCTCAATGGTATTCTGGATGTCAGCATTGCTCCAGCGCGTGGCGATGCTTCTATTCGTGATCAGGCACGTCAGCTAGCGATTGAAGTGGCGAAAAAGCTTAATTACACTGGCGTGCTGGGGGTTGAATTCTTTGTGAGCGAGGGCCGTTTGCTTGTCAATGAAATGGCGCCGCGCCCACATAATTCCGGGCATTACACCATTGATGCTTGTGTCACTAACCAATTTGAGCAGCAGGTTCGTGTGTTGGCTGGCTTGCCGCTGGGTGACGCGCGCCAGCATAGCCCTGCGGTTATGGTCAATCTGCTGGGAGATATCTGGGGTGATGGTGAGCCTGCATGGGATCAAGCCTATGCCGAATCTGGCCTGAAGATGCATTTGTATGGTAAGCATGAAGCCAGGCCGGGTCGCAAGATGGGCCACTTTACAGTCATTGGCGAGAAAATGGAGCAGACCTTGCAAGGGGCTTTGAAAGTGCGCCATGCATTGGGAATTGAAGACTAAGGCGCCTCCGTCTGATCATGTAAAAGCCAGGTCAAGTGCCTGGCTTTTTTATTTTCATAATCGGATAGAGCTGGAGTAGCTAAGGATAGTATTTGGAATTTCTTGAATTGAGGCAATAAAAAAGCCGGGATATCCCGGCTTTTTACACAAGTAGGTGAGTTAGCTAATTAGGCAAGAGCCTTGATTGCTGCGCTCAGGCGACTCTTATGGCGAGCTGCCTTGTTCTTGTGAATGATTTTCTTATCTGCAATGCGGTCGATCACGCTGACATTTTCATTGAACACGCTTTGTGCTGCAGTCTTGTCGCCGGCTTCTACCGCTTTAATGATCTTTTTGACCGCGGTACGCAGAGCCGAGCGCAAACTTGCATTGTGGGCGCGTTGCTTGATTGCCTGACGTGCACGCTTTCTCGCCTGTGCGCTATTAGCCATGGATGATAATTCCTGTAAATTGAAATCGAAGCCCAGCATATTAACTAATATTCTGAGTAAACGCAATCCCTATGTTGCGCTTTCAGTGAGTTGATGGACTAGCCGTGATAAAATCACCACTTTGGTCTAGCCGTTGGACTTGATGACTGTGATGCGTGTGCAATGAATCTGTTAAAAGCGTTGGCTGCTGTCGGGAGCATGACATTTGTTTCCCGCATCTTGGGGTTTGTCAGGGATACATTGATCGCACGCGTATTTGGTGCTGGGATCTACACCGATGCTTTTTTTGTCGCTTTCAAGATACCCAATCTCTTGCGCCGTCTCTTTGCCGAGGGGGCTTTTTCCCAGGCATTTGTGCCGGTTCTCGCAGAGTATAAGAACCGTCGCGGTCATGATGAAACCTATGACCTGATCAGCAAAGTAGCCACCCTACTGGGCCTCGTGCTCATGGGGGTGACCTTGCTCGGTATGCTGGCCGCTCCTGTCATTGCGTATGTTAGCGCACCTGGGTGGGCGCATAGCGAGCCGGAAAGCTTTGCGCTGACGATAGATATGCTGCGCATTATTTTCCCCTATATCCTGCTGATCTCCCTTGTGTCGCTTGCTGGTGGGGTGTTGAATACTTACAGCAAGTTTTCTGTGCCAGCGTTTACTCCAGTTTGGCTCAATATTGCCTTTATCATTGCAGCATTGTTTTTTGCGCCTTACTTTGACCCTCCTATCATGGTGCTGGCTTGGGCAGTATTTGCGGGCGGTGTGCTACAGCTGGCTTTCCAGTTACCTTTCTTGCGCAAGATCGGTATGTTGCCTCGCGTACGCTTCGATTTCCGTGATGAAGGTGTCTGGCGTATCCTGCGCCTCATGGGGCCGGCAGTATTCGGTGTCTCCATTGCTCAGTTGTCATTGCTGATCAACACCATTTTTGCTTCCTTCCTGGCTACTGGCAGTGTTTCCTGGCTTTATTACGCAGATCGCCTGATGGAGTTCCCCACTGGCTTGCTTGGCGTGGCACTGGGGACGATTCTGCTGCCTAGCTTATCCAAGAGCGTGGCAGACAAGGCTGAGCAGGAATACTCCGCGTTGCTGGATTGGGGTTTGCGCCTGACTTTGATTCTGGCTTTGCCTTCTGCCGTGGCGTTGGCGGTGTTGTCTGTGCCCTTGGTAACTTCTTTATTCCACTATGGTGCTTTTACCGAGCATGACGTCTGGATGACGCGCCAGGCCTTGATCGCGTATAGCTTGGGTTTGCTCGGCCTGATTTTGGTTAAAGTGCTAGCCCCTGGCTTTTATGCGCGCCAGAACATCAAGACGCCGGTCAAGATTGCCGTGGTGACTTTGATCGCCACTCAGCTGATGAATCTAGCGTTTGTCGGCATCTTCCAACATGCTGGCCTGGCATTGGCTATCGGTCTGGGAGCGTGCATCAACGCAGGTTTGCTTTATTACAACCTGCGCAAGAGCGCGATTTACCAGCCGCAGCCCGGTTGGTTTGGCTTTATTGCACGTGTCGTCGTGGCTTTGCTCGTCATGGGTGTTGTGCTCTGGTGGGGTGCAGGAGATAGCGCATATTGGCTCCAAGCCACCTTATGGCAAAAGCTTGTTTACTTGATTGGATTGGTGGGCTTGGGCGTGGTGGTCTATTTTGCTGCCTTGTGGTTGATGGGCTTGCGTGTGCGTGATTTCATCAAGCGTAGTGTGAGCTGAGGAGCTTAGCTGCATGCAGATATTCCGTCATTTTCACCAGGCCGCCCATCATCCACTCGCTGTGGCAATTGGCAATTTTGATGGTGTGCACCTAGGGCACCAGGCTTTGTTACAGCGCCTCAATGAAGTTGCAGCAGCACAAGGCCTGAAATCGGCAGTGATGACTTTTGAGCCGCATCCAAGGGAGTTTTTTGCGCCTGATCAGGCGCCTGCACGGCTGACTTCGTTACGCGAGAAGTTGGAGCTATTTGCCGAGGCTGGTGTGGAGTATGTCTATGTCTGCCATTTTAATCGTCGTTTCGCTGCGATCACCGTCGAAGCTTTTATGCAGGACATTTTGCGTAACGCGCTGGATGCGCGAGCGGTCTTGGTTGGCGAAGATTTCCGCTTTGGCGCAGGGCGGCAGGGAAGCATGCAGGACTTTGTCCGTGCCGGGTTTAATCTGCAAAGCCAGCCGCAGGTCAACCTCGATGGCAAGCGTGTTTCCAGCACTGCCATTCGTGAAGCGCTCGCCCAGGGCCAGCTTGTGGAGGCTGCGCGCTTGCTGGGTCGTCCTTACAGCATTAGTGGCAAGGTGGTACATGGCGATAAGCTGGCGCGAGAGCTAGGTTACCCGACGGCGAATATCCATATGCTGCATGATAGGCCACCGTTGTTTGGCATCTATGCGGTAAAATTAGAAGGTTTGGCTGAAGGCAATGGGGCAGACCTGCCCGGTGTCGCCAGCCTTGGCGTGCGGCCAACCGTCAAGCAAAATGGCAAGCCGACGCTGGAAGTGCATTTGTTCGATTTTAACGGCGATATCTATGGCAAGCATGTGCGGGTGAAGTTCATGCACAAGATACGTGATGAGATGAAGTTTGATAGCCTGGATACATTGAAGTACTGGATTGCCAAGGATGCAGAGATGGCGCGTGATTATTTCCGCAGCTATCCTTAAAAAGATTTTGAAGATAGATAGACACTAGACCGATGAGCGAAAACACCAAATACAAGTTGAACCTGCCAGAAACCAGCTTCCCTATGCGAGGAGACTTGGCAAAGCGTGAACCCGCATGGCTGAAGAGCTGGCAGGAAAAACAGGTGTACCAGCGTATACGCAATGCCCGTAAAGGTGCGAAGAAATTCATCCTGCACGATGGCCCTCCTTATGCCAACGGTGCGATTCACCTCGGACATGCGGTCAACAAAATATTGAAGGACATCATCGTCAAGTCCAAGACCTTATCCGGCTTTGATGCGCCTTACGTGCCGGGCTGGGATTGCCATGGCTTGCCGATCGAGCTCGCTGTTGAGAAGCAGCATGGCAAGGATATTCCACCTGCCAAGTTCCGCGAGTTGTGCCGCGCTTATGCTGCCGAGCAGGTAGCCAAGCAAAAGCAGGATTTCATCCGTCTCGGTGTGCTGGGCGATTGGGATCATCCCTACCTGACCATGGATTTCCATACCGAGGCTGACATTATTCGGGCTCTCGGCGATATTTACAGCAATGGCTATCTCTACCAAGGCTCCAAGCCTGTGCATTGGTGCGTGGATTGCGGCTCGGCATTGGCTGAGGCTGAAGTCGAGTACGAAGATGTCAATTCGCCCGCGATCGATGTTGGTTTCAAGTTTGTCGACAATGCCGCGCTGGGCGCAGCGTTCAATGCCGCCATCACGGTCGATGCTTATGCGGTGATCTGGACGACGACCCCTTGGACCTTGCCTGCCAATCAGGCCGTGAGTGTCCACCCTGAGCTGGATTACGACTTGGTGCAAACCTCGCGAGGCCTACTGGTGCTGGTGCATGATCTGGTCGAGGCAACGCTCAAACGCTATGGTGAAGATGATGCGCAAGTGCTGGGCTCTGCCAAGGGCGCGGCACTCAAGGGCTTGCTGTTGCAACATCCTTTCGACCAACGCACTGTGCCTGCCATCACCGGTGAGCATGTGACTACCGATGCTGGTACCGGCTTGGTGCACACGGCTGCTGCTCACGGTAATGACGACTGGCTGGTGATGCGTGCCAACTACCCTGAGGAAAAACCGCGTGTGCTGATCGGCGGCGATGGCAAATTCTTCACTAGCGAACTGGTCGAGCTTGCTGCTATCCGCGGCCTTAACCGCCAAGAGGCCAACAAGGTTATCCTCACCGTATTACAGGAAAAAGGCGCTTTATTCGCCAGTGCACGCCTCAACCATAGTTTCCCGCATTGTTGGCGCCACAAGACACCGCTCATGCAACTTGCCACTCACCAGTGGTTCATCGGCATGAACCAGGTAGGTAGCAATGGCAAGTCTTTGCGCGAACTGGCTAACAAGGCAGTGGATGATACGGCGTTCTTCCCGGCCTGGGGTCGTGCCCGCCTGGAAGCGATGATCAAGAATCGTCCTGATTGGTGTGTCTCGCGCCAGCGCAACTGGGGTGTACCTATGCCGTTCTTCGTGCACAAGGAGACAGGCGAGCCGCATCCGCAAACTGCGGCACTGCTGGAAACCGTGGCTTTGCAAGTCGAGCAACAAGGCATTGAAGCCTGGTTCTCGCTGGATGGCGCGGCTTTCCTGGCCCAGCATGCGCCAGATGATGCCGACCAATATCAAAAGGTGACCGATACACTAGACGTGTGGTTCGATTCCGGTGCTACGCATGCGGCAGTGTTGAAGCGCCGCCCCGAGCTGCAAAGCCCGGCTGACCTCTACCTGGAAGGTTCAGATCAGCACCGTGGCTGGTTCCAGTCTTCGCTGCTCACCGGTTGTGCTATTGATGGACGTGCGCCTTATCATGCCTTGCTGACACATGGTTTTACCGTGGACGAGAAGGGCTACAAGATGTCCAAATCTCGCGGCAACGGTATTGAGCCGCAGGACATCTGCAACCGCTTGGGTGCTGACATGCTGCGCTTGTGGATTGCCTCCACTGATTATTCCGGCGAAATGTCGTTGTCCGAGGAAATCCTCAAGCGTGTGACTGATAGCTATCGCCGAATCCGTAATACCTTGCGCTTCCTGCTGGCCAACCTGGCAGATTTCGATGCCAAGCAGGATATGCTGCCGGTTGAGCAATGGCTGGAGCTTGATCGCTTCGGCCTAGCGTTGACGCAGCAATTGCAGGAGCAAGTGATTGCCGATTTTGACCGCTATGAATTCCACCTTGCCGTACAAAAGCTGGTGGGTTTCTGCTCCGAGGAGCTAGGTGGCTTCTATCTGGATGTCCTGAAAGACCGCTTGTACACTTCGGGAGATCAATCCCACGCGCGTCGTTCCGCACAAAGTGCGCTACATCACATCACTCATGCCTTGATGCGCCTGATGGCACCTATCATGAGCTTCACGGCAGATGAAATCTGGAATACCTTAGGCTTGGATGCCCAAGCCACGGTATTTGAAGAGGTATGGTATGTATTGCCGTCACATGGTCTGGATGCATCAGTGCTGCAAGATTGGCAAGCCGTGCTTGAAGTGCGCAATGTTGCCAATAAAGCCATTGAGAACGAACGTGCTCAAGGCAAGATAGGCGCTTCGCTACAGGCCGAACTGGATATCTACGCCAGCGGTGAGACCCATGCCGCACTGGCAAGGTTGCATGAGGATTTGCGCTTCGTACTCATGGCTTCCCGCGCTACCTTGCATGCACGTGAAGGCGAGCTGGAAGTGCAGGTCAGTGCTAGCTCGCATGCCAAGTGTGACCGTTGCTGGCACTACCGTGCCGATGTGGGTAGCGATGCTGATCACCCCTCGATCTGTGGACGGTGCGTCAGCAATCTTTTCGGCAAGGGCGAGTCACGTCATTATGCTTAAATGGCTAGGCCTGAGCGGCATCGTGATCGCACTGGACTTATATACCAAGCACTTGGTGCTCAAGGCGTTTGAGTATGGCGAACACCTGCCGCTGACATCATTTTTTGACTTGGTGCGCTATCACAACGAGGGTGCTGCATTCAGCTTCCTCGCCGCGGCCGGCGGCTGGCAGCGCATCTTTTTCAGTGCGATTGCCGTGGTCGCGTCAGCGATCATCATTCGCTTGTTGCGCAAATATCCGCAGCAGCAGCTGTTTTGTTTTGCGCTGGCTTTAGTGTTGGGCGGCGCTTTGGGCAATCTTTATGATCGCGTTACCTTGGGCTACGTGGTTGATTTCCTGTTCTTTCATTACCAGGAATACTACTGGCCAGCCTTTAATGTGGCAGATTCGGCGATTTGCGTAGGTGTGGCGTTGCTGATACTGGATAGCTTCAGGAAAAAGACCTGAGACAGTTGCGGCATGGAAAAACAAAAAAGCACACCTTGGTGTGCTTTTTTATTATATGAAGTGTACTTAAGCTGCTTGCTTGAGGCTGGCGATATCAATCACGAAGCGGTATTTCACATCGCTCTTTAATATGCGCTCGAATGCGGTATTGATCTCCTGGATGGGGATCAATTCAATATCCGAGGTAATGTTGTGCTCGGCACAGAAATCGAGCATTTCCTGGGTTTCCTGGATGCCGCCGATCAATGAGCCTGCCAGCTTGCGGCGCTTAAAAATGAGGTTGGCGACGCTGGGGGATGGATGTGGACTATCGGGCACGCCAACCAGGCACATGGAGCCATCGCGCTTGAGCAGGCCCATGAATTGATCAAGATCGTGTGGCGCAGCGACAGTATTAAGGATGAAATCAAAGCTGAGCGCATGTTGCTGCATTTGCGCAGCATCTTTCGAGATCACTACCTCATCAGCACCTAAGCGCTTGGCATCTTCTACTTTGCTTGGAGAAGTCGTGAACAATACGGTATGCGCACCAAATGCCTTGGCAAACTTCACACCCATATGGCCAAGACCACCCAGGCCGACAATGCCGACTTTTTGTCCAGGGCCTACATTCCAGTGGCGCAGTGGTGAGTAAGTGGTAATGCCTGCGCAGAGCAGGGGCGCTGTGGCAGCCAGATTCAGCTTGTCTGAAATCTTGAGAGTGAAACGCTCATCGACGACGATCAAGTTGGAATAACCACCATAAGTTGACTGCCCGGGAGACTGTTTATCTGGGCTGTTATAGGTGAACACGGATTGGTTGCAAAATTGCTCCAGTCCCTCTGCGCAGTCTGGGCAAGTGCCGCATGAGTCCACCAAGCAACCGACGCCAGCAAGGTCGCCAGCCTTGAATTTTTTCACGTTGCTACCAACCTGGGTGACGCGGCCAACAATTTCGTGACCAGGTACCATGGGAAAGGTGGAGTTGCCCCATTCGTCCCTTGCTTGGTGCAAGTCTGAATGGCAGACGCCACAGTACAAAATCTCGATCTGCACATCGTTGGCTCCTACCTCACGACGCTCGAATGTGAACGGGGATAACGGTGACTTGGGGTCGTGTGCTGCATAGCTGATGGCTTTGGTCATGGCGAGGCTCCTAGCGAATGAAAAACGGTTAATAATCAGAGGACAGAGGATGACATGATTATGCCGTGCTTCATTGATCCAATGAATGGAAATAACTTCATTTCACAATTCCTGGAAAATGAATAATAAAATCCCCAACTGGCCTGGATAGGCTAGGTGGGGTATGGGTTAAAGTGGTGTTGAGATTAGCTGCGACGGTTATCGACCGCAAACCACAGTGCGCTAGAGCTTGCCAGGATCAGGAAGCCGCCAGCCATGGCTAGATCCTTGAGGAACAGAATAGTTTGCATTGAATCTTTGAGATCGAAGTGAAACAGGAAGGCAGCTGCGATACAGAAAATCGCGAGCGCCCAGGCAACCAGTCGTGTCTGGAAGCCAATGACGATGGCAATACCACCAAGAAGCTCAAGTGCAATGGTGGGCCATAACAGGATGCCTGGTATTCCGGCAGACTCCATATAAGCGATAGTGCCAGCCTGATCAGCAATTTTACCTGCGCCTGCAACAATGAAAATGATGGCAAGCAGGATACGTCCAACGACATGTGCATACTGGTTCATTCATTTCTCCTCGGCTTCATATTTGGAATAGTTGGCGACAGATCAATATCACCTGCCGCCAAGCTCCACCATAAAACAATTTCGCCGTGGATGCCATGCTGGCGCACACATCTATACCAGCTGCGATGCCGCTTATGCCTTGGCGATGGCCTCCAGCGCAGCTTTCACGCCTGATGCATAAGCTGGGTCTGCCCGGTGGAATTGCGCCAAGATACGCTCCTGGATAGAGGCATTCGCCTGCGATAACCCAGCGGCAATATTGTTAAACAATTGCTGTTTTTGCTCTGCATCCATCAGGCGGAACAAGGCACCTGGCTGGCTGAAGTAGTCTTCATCCGATTGATCGTGATAGCCAATCCATGCGTCCTCAAGCACGGGCAGAGCTGGTTGGGCATAACGGGCGGCTGGGGCTGGCGACACGCCTGCTCTGTCATTGGGATAGAAGTTAGGTGTTTGGTGAAGGCTGTTGGCGGATGCACCATGGCCTGTCACCGGGCAACCTGCGGCCATGGCGCCGTCACGTTGGTAATGGTGTACTGGGCAGCGTGCGGCATTGACGGGCAGTTGGTTGGCATTGACTCCAACACGGTAGCGGTGTGCATCTTGGTAGGCTAGCAAGCGTGCCTGCAACATTTTGTCTGGCGAGGCACCAATGCCTGGCACCAGGTTGCTGGGTGCAAATGCCGATTGTTCGGTTTCGGCAAAGTAGTTGTCGACATTGCGGTTCAACTCAAGTTGGCCAATCTCGATCAAGGGGTAGTCGCTATGCGGCCAGACCTTGGTGAGGTCAAACGGGTTGATCTTATAGGTGCGGGCCTCAGCTTCCGTCATGATTTGCACCTTGACAGTCCAAGAGGGAAATTCGCCCCTGGCAATCGCTTCCACCAGGTCTTGTTGTGTGCCATGTGTGGGCAACTTGGCCGCCTCATCTGCTGTTACGGTCTTGATGCCTTGGTTGCTCTTGATGTGCCACTTGACCCATACGCGTTCGCCCTTGTCATTCCAGAAGCTGAGTGTATGCGAGCTAAAGCCATGCATGTGGCGGTAAGATGCAGGAATGCCGCGATCAGACATGAGGATAGTCATCTGGTGCAAGGATTGTGGGTGGTTGGCCCAGAATTCATAAGCGTTAGCGGGATTGGGCAGGTTGGTTTGCGAGTCTTTTTTCTGCGAGTGAATAAAATCCGGGAACTTGATTGGGTCGTTGAGGAAGAACACCGGCGTGTTGTTGCCGACGAGATCAAAATTACCTTCACGCGTGTAAAACTTGATGGCAAAGCCCCTGGGGTCGCGGGCAAAGTCACTGGAGTCCTGACCACCACCTACTGTGGAGAAGCGTACGAATACCTCGGTTTTATCACCTACCTGCTGTAAAAAGCTCGCTATCGTGCGATCACTCAAACTCTTGGTTAGTGTGAATGTGCCATAGGCGCCTGTACCACGCGCATGAACTACACGCTCGGGGATACGTTCACGGTTGAAATGGGCAAGTTTCTCGAACAGGTAGTGGTTATCGAAGGTGAGAGGGCCGCGTGGACCAACACTAATGCTGTTGTTATCGTCTGGAACCGGCGCTCCTGCCGACGTGGTCAAGGTGCTCATGACTTTCTCCTAGGTTGGTGGCTGTATATTGTTTATTTATCTCGGGCAATGTTTTATTCATACCACAGTACTCTTATAAAACAGCGCCTCTTGGATGACAACCATCTTACCTATGACGTTCATGTACTAAAAATTGATTGTTTCTATTTAATTGATAAGAATAATTAATTGATTTGTGTAGCAAAGTGCAATAAAAAAGGAGCAATAAGCTCCTTTCTTCTGTACGCCCTAGCTACCTTATTGATGGGGGTTTACTCGGATTTTTTGCAGGATGATGGTGGATAGCTCCTCAATTGAACGACTGGTAGAGTCGATCCAGTTGATACCTTCACGCTGCATCAGGTCTTCAGCCAGGCGGATTTCCTGGCGGCAGTTGTCCAGTGATGCATAGTGGCTATCAGGGCGACGCTCACTACGCACGCTGTGCAGGCGCTCTGGGTTGATCGAGAGGCCATAGAGCTTTTCTGGATATTTCTTCAAGGCTTCGGGCAAGGTGCCACGCTCTAGATCTTCCGGGATGAGCGGGTAGTTGGCGGCCTTGATGCCGAACTGCATGGCCAGGTATAGGCTGGTTGGCGTCTTGCCACAACGGGATACGCCAACCAGAATGACTTGTGCCTCGCTCAGGCCGAAATCGGTCATGCCGTCATCGTGATTGAGCGTAAAGTTGATGGCATCAATACGCTCGTAATAGCTGTTACCCAGCACGCTGTGGGCAATGCCCGAGGTGCGCGAGGGCTGCTCTTGCAACTCTTCTGCCAATGGATCGACGAATGATCCAAACACATCCAGGTGCACGGCATTGCTTTGCTTGAGCTTGTCGCGCAGATCGGTATTGACGAGGGTCATCACGATGATAGGACGTGCACCATCGGCTTTTTCCGTATCGGCAATCTTCACCAATGCCTCTTCCACCTTCTGCTCAGAGTTGGTGAAAGGCAGGCGGATATGCTTGAAACTCACCGTCGGGAAGTGCGCCAGCAAATGCCCGACGGATTCGGCAGTAATCCCGGTACCGTCGGAAATGAAAAATACACTACGTTGTTGCATGGCGCGCTATCCCTTTAGCCTGATGAATTACTTCTTGCTGATACGTTGCCAGGTATTGATCACGGTATCAGGGTTGAGCGAGACAGATTTGATGCCCTTTTCTACCAACCACTCCGCGAAATCTGGGTGGTCGGAAGGCCCTTGACCGCAGATACCAACGTATTTGCCCAGGCGGTTAGCTGTGCTGATCGCCATTTCTAGCAATACCTTGACCGCAGGGTCGCGCTCATCAAAGCCTGCTGCAACGAGGCCAGAGTCACGGTCCATACCCAGCGAGAGTTGTGTCAGGTCGTTGGAGCCGATGGAGAAGCCATCGAAGTATTCCAGGAACTGTTCAGCGAGCAGGGCATTGGAAGGAATCTCGCACATCATGATCAGGCGCAAGCCATGCTCACCACGCTTGAGGCCGTGCTTGGCGAGAATCTCGACCACTTTGCGTGCTTCATCCAGCGTACGGACAAATGGAATCATCAATTCAATATTGGTGAGGCCGAGTTGCTCGCGTACTTTGCGCATAGCGATGCACTCCAGCTCGAAGCAGTCTTCGAAATCTGGTGATATGTAGCGTGTTGCGCCACGGAAGCCCAGCATTGGGTTTTCTTCTTCTGGCTCGTAGATTTCGCCGCCAATCAACTTGCGGTATTCGTTCGACTTGAAGTCGGACATACGCGCAATGACTGGCTTGGGCCAGAATGCTGCACCAATTGTGGCGACACCTTCTGCCAGCTTGTCGATATAGAACTGGCGTGGGCTGTCGTAGCCCTGAGCGCGGCGCTTGATATCTTCTTGCAGTTCGGCAGGTACGCTATCCAGGTTCAGGATGGCCTTGGGGTGGATGCCGATCATGTTGTTGATTACGAATTCCAGGCGGGCCAGGCCAACACCATCGTTCGGGATTTGTGCAAAGCTGAACGCCATGTCGGGATTGCCAACGTTCATCATGACCTTGACCGGTGCAGGTGGCAGTTTTGCCTTTTCTTCCTGGGTCACGGTGAATGGAATCGCGCCGGTATACACGTAACCGGTTTCACCTTCTGCACAGGAAACGGTGACGATTTGGCCGTCTTCGAGCAAATCAGTCGCATTCACGCTGCCAACAATCGCAGGGATGCCCAGTTCACGCGCAATGATTGCTGCGTGGCAGGTACGACCACCACGGTTGGTCACCAGTGCAGATGCGCGTTTCATGACGGGTTCCCAGTTCGGGTCTGTCATGTCGGCAACCAGTACGTCACCAGGTTGTACGGTGTTCATTTCAGAGGCATGCTTGACCACGCGAACCGGGCCAGAGCCTACTTTTTGCGTCACGGCACGACCAGTGATGATTGCCGTGTTGCCGCTGCTGTTGATCTGGAACTTCTCAACAACGTTGCCGCTTTGGGACTTCACAGTCTCCGGGCGCGCTTGCAAAATGTAGAGCTTGCCATCTACGCCATCACGGCCCCACTCTACGTCCATTGGACACTTGTAGTGCTCTTCAATCAATACGGCAAAACGGGCGAGTTCGAGGATTTCTTCATCAGCGATGGAGTAGCGGGCACTTTCTTCCTTGCTGTTTTCTACCGTGTGGGTACTTTTGCCAGCGACATTGCTGTCACTGAATACCATCTTGATCAGCTTGGAGCCAAGGTTGCGACGCACAATGGCAGGGAAGCCCTTGGCGAGCAATGGCTTGTGCACATAGAACTCATCGGGGTTTACCGCACCTTGGACCACGGTTTCACCGAGACCGTAGGATGAAGTGATGAACACAACATCTGGGAAACCAGACTCGGTGTCCATGGTGAACATGACGCCAGAGCTCCCCAGATTGCTGCGTACCATACGCTGCACGCCAGCAGACAAGGCGACATCCGCATGAACGAAGCCCTTGTGAACGCGATAGGAAATAGCACGGTCATTGTAAAGGGAAGCAAATACTTCCTTGATAGCATGCAGGATGTTGTCCAGGCCGTGGATATTGAGGAAGCTTTCCTGTTGGCCTGCAAAGGAGGCATCAGGCAAGTCTTCTGCAGTGGCTGAAGAGCGCACGGCAAATGTCATGTCGTCGCCAGAATCGGCGGTCAGTGTCTTGTAGTGTTCTGCAATGGCGTCTTGCAGCTCCTTGGGGAACGGAGTGTCCACGATCCACTGGCGGATTTTCTCGCCGGTGGCAGCCAATGCATCAACATCATCAACGTCCAGCTTGTCCAGCTCTGCATTGATGCGCTTATCCAGGCCATCTTTTGCCAAGAATTCGCGATAAGCGTGGGCTGTTGTGGCAAAACCACCTGGCACTCGTACGCCTTTTGCAGTGAGCTGGCTGATCATTTCGCCCAAAGAGGCATTCTTGCCGCCAACTGCTGGCACATCGGTGATGCGCAGTTTGTCAAAGGCGATTACGTAATCCAACATGTTTACTCTCCATCAATTACATGGCGCTGGGCGCACGTAAGTTTTTGTTTCAGTATGGCTTTCCACTGAGCTGTTGAGCTGCTTGGGGATCGGGATACTAAAAAAGCTAAAGATTTTAAGGGGATGCAGATAAGAAAACCAATATTTTGCCTTATTCTGGGCTTTGGTGTCACCTGTCACTGTGCGGTGACACCAAAAAATCACCTTGAAAACGCAATAATATTAGATTGTAAACGCTGAGTCGTCGGTTCGGATAGGCAAGGCACTAGTCCAAATGGGCTAGGCACTGATTGTTATCCATCATCTTATTAAATATGACAGCGCTTACTTCTTGGCAGGATGCTTGTGCAGTTTCCGTTGCAGGGTGCGCCTGTGCATATTCAGGCTACGCGCCGTGGCAGAGATATTGCCATCGTGTTCTTGTAGCACGCGCTGGATGTGTTCCCACTCCATGCGGTTGACGGAAAGCGCGTTGCTGGGGACAGGGGCGTTGATGTCTCCTTCGACGCGCTCGAAAGCGGCTAAAATCTGGTCGGCATCTGCAGGCTTTGCAAGATAGTGCGTGGCTCCCAGCTTGACGGCCTCTACGGCGGTGGCAATGCTGGCATAACCAGTCAGTACTACGATGCGCGTCTGGTTATCCAGTTGATGCAGGTGTTTGACCAATGCCAGCCCGGAGTCTCCGGGCATGCGCAAGTCAATCACGGCATATTCGGGACTTTCGTCTACATACATGCAGATGGCTTCTGCAACATTGTGGGCGACTTGCACAAGAAAGCCGCGTTTATGCATGGCTTTTTCCAGCACCTGGGTAAAGACTTCATCATCGTCCACCAGTAGCATCGTCGGTTGGTCAGGTAAGGGTGCTTGTGTCATGGTGCTGGTGTCGATGGCAGTTTTAATTGTAGTCTCTTCAGTGGGATACGTATTTGGGTAAGCGTGCCTTGCGTCTCCCGCGGGGTAAAGGTGACTTCGCCATCAAATTTTTCCAGCACGGACTTGGCCAGAAAGATACCCAGCCCTAATCCGCCCGCGGCTTGCTTGCTGCTGTTGAAGGGTTTGCCCAGCAAGGCAGGGTGGTCTGCGCCAGGGAATTGCCCTTGGTCATCAATATCAATCACCAGGTTGTCTTGGGCGATCTTGGCCAACAGGCTAATTCCCTCTGGCGAGGCATCGGCTGCATTATTGATCAAGTTGCTGATAGCCTGGCCTAGTGCCAGGTCGGCGACGATGACGGGAGAAGGTGATGGGAGCTGTATATCCATCGCGAGCGGGATGGCGGGACGCATATCTTGCCAGCGCTCTGCGACGTATTGGATAAATGCATGCGCAGGCATTGCGCTGCTAGCATCGGAACGTATCATGCCTGCCGATGCAGTAATGGAGGAAAGTATTTCCTTGCAGCGGTCAACTTGCTTGCGCAACAGCGTGAGTGAGCTTGTCAGCTCCTTATCGTGCTGATGCTCCTGCACTAACTCCTGAGTAAGGACTGCCATGGTGGAAAGCGGCGTGCCTAGCTCGTGAGCAGCACCTGTTGCTAGTGTGCCAAGTGCCAGCATGCGCTCGCTGGCGAGTACTTTTTCCCGTGATTCTGCAAGTAGTTTGTCATATTCCCTCAGGTTGTGCCCCATGCGCTCGACGAAAAACGCAATGACGATGGCACTGACGACAAAGCCCCCCCACATCCCGAGCAAATGCAGGCTGAAGCCTTCATCATGCTCGTGATATGGCGCGCCATGCTGCATATGGCTGTGGATGGTCAACGGTTCGTACCAGAACATGAGCAAGCTATAAGCTGTGATGACTAGTGCGGCAATCAGCCAAGTGTAACGCCAAGGGAGTGCCACGGCGGCAACCGAAAGAGGTAGTAAGTACATCCAGACAAAAGGGTTGCTATAGCCTCCCGTGGCGTAAAAGAGCCATGTGAGCAGGGTGATGTCGAGCAATAGCTGCGTCAGCAACTCCAGTTCATGGATGCGGGCCTGGCGCCACAGTCTCAACCAACTGATGAGGTTGACGACCAGCATCAAGCTAATAGCGCTGGCGACCTTGAGTGTGGGGAGCACGATATCAAATGCCTGAGTGGCGACAATACTAGCCATAACCAGCGCGGTCATCATGACTACACGTAGCCACAACAATCGACGCAGATTAGTGGTAAAGGCAAGGGAAGACATGGCGTAATGTTAACCTAGACATGATCAGGCAGGGCATGTGACAAAATGTCACGTATGTATCATCGCTATGTCGGAGTAAGAGGGGCTGGGGGCTGCGACAACGTGTCGCATTCACAGGCTGGAGGACAGCATTTATATTTCCCTTATCCGATTAAGGATTCCTCATCTAAAGGTCTATGGACTTTTTTCAGGGGCTGGGTACTTGCTGGTACCCAGCCTTTTTCTTTGTTTTTAATCCTAGTGAAGTTGCCATCTATCCCTTTGAGGTTGATGAGCAGCCATCGTTGTCAGATATCCAACCGGAGCGAGGCATATACGCCGCGACCTTCGCCAGGAGAGTGCAGGGTTTGTTCGTAGCTGCGGTTTTCATTGGTATCGTAATAGACATACTCATAATAACGATTCGTCAAATTACGTACTTGCAACTCCAGGCTGATGTTTTTCTGCACTTGCCAGGCTGCGCTGAGGTTGAGCAGGAAATAACCGCCATATTTTCCCCAAGTGTTGGAACGCTCAAGATAATAGTCGCCTTGACCATTGCCCCAGGCCGAAAGCTTGAGCGTGGGCAATAGGCGGTAATCTGCGCCCAGGCCATAAATCTGCCGGGGCACATGATCAATCTCGTTCCCTTTGTTGGAAAGCTCGGTATTGCCAGGCTTGGTGATCTCGGAGCGTTGCACCGAGAGATTGGCCCAAATATCCAGTTTTTCAGTTGGACGTAGGTTAGCCTGGAAATCTATCCCTTGCCGCAAGGTCTCACCGATGTTTTCAGAGTCGTTGCTGGCGCTGCCCAAGATGCGGCGAGCTTCATTGTTGGCTTTTTGTTCCCAGGCGGCAATGCGTCCATCTATCCAATGAGTCGGCTGGAACTTCAGGCCCAGTTCCCAACCCTCATTGATCGAGGGCTTGAGGTTGGGGGCGAGCGGGTTGGTTTTATAAGTTGCTGCCCCTATGCCCACCTGGAAGCTGCGCCCCCAATTACCATAAGCGCTGTAATGTTCTGAAAAGTTATATACCGCGCTGAGCTTGGGTTGGCGGATTGCGCCGTAGTCTTGGACATCTGCCGTGGTGCCCGTGAGGATATTTCTGAAATCCCCCTCTACGCGATCT